>Ga0247763_1000050_pt1 | contig 49322 bp, 37 predicted proteins | sample UWRJL141409B4_FD_179926 | JGI IMG/M metagenome (GOLD analysis project Ga0247763, IMG submission 179926) | Plant litter microbial communities from Arlington Agricultural Research Station in Wisconsin, United States - UWRJ-L141-409B-4 | ecosystem: Environmental > Terrestrial > Plant litter >... | reverse complement strand
AGAGCTCCGGCGCGACGGTGTGCCGGCGAACGACGTGCGGCTGTCGCTGCCGCTGCCCCTCACCGCGCGCGCCGGCGTGCGCTACCGCCACCTCGTGGGCGCCGTCGAGACGTTCGATGTCGAGCTGGACATCGGATACGAGTCGTGGTCGCGCGTGGACCGCTTCGCGCTCGAGACCAACGGCCTCATCGCCAACTTGCTCGCCCAGCGCATCGACATCGGCTCGATCGCCGTGGAGAAGAACTGGCGCGATACGTTCAGCGTACAGCTCGGCGGCGACTACGCCCTCTTACCGGATCGGCTCGTCCTGCGCGGCGGGGCATTCTATGAGAGCCCCGTCGCGACGCCCGCCTACGCGCACGTCGACTTCGCGAGCGGAGCGGAGCTGGGAGCTGCGCTCGGTGCGTCGCTGTTCGTGGGGCGCATGGAGCTCGCGCTCGCTTACCAGTACCGGCAGCAGCGCCCGGTCGAGGTCAGCGAGGGCGACGCGCGCGTCGCGCAGGAGACGCCGGGCAGCCCTTGCCGCGAGCCGTTCACGGATCCAGCGCTGTGCCATCCGGAGTATCTCGGCCGGGGCGCCCCGCCCGTGAACGCCGGACTGTTCCTCGCGCACTCGCACCTGCTCGGGCTCGACGTGATGTATCGCTTCTGAGCTACCATTGAAGATTGCGAGGTGGTTTCGCGCCCGCACCGCCCGGGCTCGCCGCGCACCCCATGCAGCTGCCAGCGCTCGTCTCATGTGCCCGGCAGACATCCCTGGGGTCGGCGATGCTGCTTGACGCGATGCATGCAGGTGGCCAGGCTACCGCCCCGGCGTGAGCACCCTGCCCCCCTTCCCCTCGAACGCCTCGTCGGAGGCGGCGGGGTTATCCGTGGCCGGAGTCGCCGCCGAATCGCACGATCCGGTGGTTCCGCTCTCGCTCTCGATGTTCCTGATCGGGACCGGCGAGGTGATCGCGAGCCCGATGATGCTGGAGATGGCGCAGACGTTCGGCGTCAGCAGCGCCCGCGTGGCCTGGCTGCCCGGCATCTATGCGCTCACCTACGCCTCGCTGGGCCCGCTGCTGGGGCCTTTCTCGGACCGCTTCGGCCGCAAGGCGTTGCTCGTGCCAGGCCTGGTCGGCCTGGGCTCGAGCGTGACCGCCACGGCATTGTCCACCTCCTTCCTCGCGGCGTGTTGCACCAGCGCGATCAGCGGCGCCTGCGCGGCGGCGATCCAGCCGAATGCGCTCGCCATCATCAACGACAGCGTCGACGAGGCGCGCCAGCCCGCCGTCACCGGCAAGGTGTTCCTGGGCCTGACCAGCAGCTTCGTGCTCGTCCCCCCGCTCGGCGGCCTGCTCGCCGCCAACGTCGACTGGCGCGTCCCCTACTTTCTGATGGCCGGCGCCTGCTGGGTTGCGGCCGCGCTGGTCTGGCGTTTGCCGGTCCGCGAGTCCGTCTCGACAGCGTCGTCGGCCTTTTTCTCGACGTTTCGCCGGGCGTTCGCGCTGCCGTTCATGCGCTTGCGCTTCGCCGTGAGCTTCCTCTGGCTGGGCATCTGCATCGGGCTCGGAGCGCTGCTGGCAGAGACCTTGCGGCGCCGCTTCGGGCTCTCCACCGAAGCGGTGGGCGTGTGGACTGGGCTGTTCGGCTGCGCCGTGCTGCTCGGCAACCTGTTCATGGATCGAGCGCGCTGCGTGCTCGGCTCTCATTTTCGAGTGCTCGTCTACGGTGCGCTGGCCACGGTCGTGGGGGCGACTGTCGTCGCCGTGCTGCCGCCGCTGCCGATCTACTTGCTCGCCCCCGCCGGGCTCGCGTGGGGCCTCGGTTACGGCATGGCAGGGCCGGCCCATCACTTCATGGTCGCCACCTCGGCCGGAGACGTGCGCGGGACGGTCGTGGCGCTCAACGCCAGCATCCTCAATTCGGGGCTGATGGCGGTCACCCTGCTCGCGGGGCGTGTCCTCGATCAGACGGGCGTCGAGCTGCTGGTGGGGATGCTGGTGGGGCTGATGCTGCTCGGCGTCGTGATGATGATGCCGCTGCCGAGGACGCCTTTCAGCGCCACGGAGGCGCCGCCGCAGGCCGCTCCACACTGAGACGCCCCTCCCGTCGACGCGCTGGGACGTCCGCGTTGCCCGGCTTTCGATGTCTACCGCCGGCGTGCTGGCCGTGTTCCCGTGCCGAGCGCGCGCTCGCGCCAGCAACCGAAACCCGCTCGGGCGCCGGTTGGCGCTCTCCTCGACGGTGCGGTAAGACCCGGGAGATGTCGAAGGATGCGGCCGAAGCAGCGAGCCAGTTCTCACCCGGTCGGCCTTACCTGAACACCGCGGCCATCGGCCTGCCCCCGCGCAGCGTCACCCAGGTGCTTCACACCATCATCGATCGCTGGGCAGCGGGCGACGTCGCCGTTCGCGAGCTCGACGCGAACGTTGACCGAGCGCGCGCCTCCTTCGCGCGACTCGTCGGCGTCGATCCAGAACACGTCGCGACGGAGGTCGCCGCGTCGGCGCTGGTGGGGACTATCGCGGCTTCGCTCCCTCGCGGAGCGGAGGTCTTGTGCGCTGATGGGGACTTCACGTCGCTGCTCTTTCCGTTCCTGGAGCGGGAACAGGCCGGCGAGCTCTCGGTGCGCTTCGTCCCGCTCGAGGCGATCGCCGACGCGGTGAACGAGCGCACGACCTTGGTCGCCGTCAGCGCGGTCCAGTCCTTCGACGGACGGCTCTGCGATTTCGCGGCGATCGAGCAGGCGTGCGCCCAGTTTGGTGCGGCCTCGTTGCTCGATGCAACGCAGGCGATCGGCTGGCTTCCGCTCTCCGCGAGCCGCTACGACTACGTCGTCGCGAGCGGCTACAAGTGGATGCTCTCACCGCGCGGTGTCGCATTCCTCAGCGTCGCTCCCCGCAGGCTGGCGGCCTTGCGGGCCCTGGCGCCGAGCTGGTTCGCTGGCGAGAGCAGGTGGGAGTCGTATTACGGAGCCCCGCTGCGGCTGGCTCCGAGTGCGCGGCGCCTCGACGGTTCACCCGCCTGGTTTTCATGGCTCGGCGCCGTCGAGGGGCTGTCATTCATCGAACGAATTGGGGTGTCAGCGATCAACGCACACAACCTCGAGCTCTCGGCCACGTTCCTGGAGAGGCTCGGACGCGCGCCGACCGGGTCCGCCATCGTCTCGCTGCCCGGAGAACGCGCGCACGACGCGCTGTCGGCAGCCGGCTTCTCCACGAGCCAGCGCGGCGGGGCGACGCGCGTGAGCTTTCATCTGTACAACACCCGGGAGGACGCCATCGCCGCCGCCGACGTCGTTCGTCGAGCGCTCTAGCGCTGAGGCGCGCGCCCGAGCACGCGGCTCGAGCGCCCCTGCCGCTGCCTCGCTCAGAACACCCGGAGCGGGATCGACGCCGGCGCCCCGAGCAGCTGGTCGAGCTCGTCATCGAGCCGCACCAGCGTGAGCGACGCTCCCGCCATTTCGAGCGAAGTGCAGTACTCCCCCACGTAGTTGCGCGAGACCTGGATGCCGCGCTTGGCGAGCTGGTCGTGAGCGATGCCATAGAGCAAATACAGCTCGCTGATCGGCGTACCACCGAGACCATTGACCATGAGCGCCACGCGATCACCCTTCTTGTAGGGAAGGTCGGGGACGATCGCGTCGAGCAACAGCGTCACGATCTCGTTGGCCGTACCGCGCTTGGCCCGCTTGCGCCCCGGCTCGCCGTGGATGCCGATGCCGATCTCCATCTCGTCTTCGGCGATCGAGAAGAGCGGACTGCCCTTGGCCGGCGGAATGCACGAGCTGAGCGCGATGCCCATGCTGCGCGTGACCGAGTTGACGCGCTTGCCGAGCTGCACGAGCTGGTCGAGATCGGCGCCGCGTTCGCTCGCCGCCCCCACCGCCTTGATCACGAAGAAGTTGCCGGCGACGCCTCGGCGGCCGACGGTGTACGTGGAGTCGGAGACCGCCACGTCGTCATCGATGATCAACGTCTGCACGCGGATGCCCTCCGCGTCTGCCAGCTCGGCCGCCATCTCGAACGCCAGCCGATCTCCGGTGTAGTTGTTGACCAGGTAGAGCACGCCCTTCTTGGAGCGCAGCAGCTTGGTTGTCTCCGTCACGTACTCGACGGGCGGCGCCGAGAACACGTCACCCGGACAGGCGGCGTCGAGCATTCCTTGGCCCACCGCCATCACGTGCGCGGGCTCGTGCCCCGAGCCCGACCCTTGCACGATAGACACCTTGGCGTCGCTGGGTGCTCCCTGGCGCACGATCAGGTTGTACTCGGGGATGTAGCGCAGCGTGGTCGGGTTGGCGAGCGCGAGGCCTCGCAGCATCTCGGGCACGAACTCTTTCGGCGCGTTGACGAACTTTCTCATCTTCGAACTCCTCTCGAGGTGGTGCTCGGCAGGCCGAGCCGAGGCCCGCGTGAGGCCCCCTACTATCCGCGTCTGCGGCGCTCAACGCCGGAGCGTAGACGCTACGGCCCTGGCGATGACGGAGACGGCCACGGCTCCCGGATCGAGCGTGCCGATGCTGCGCTCGCCCGTGTATGCAGCGCGCCCGCGCTTCGCGACCAGGCCTGACGTCGCCTCGGCGGCGTGCTCGGCAGCGGCCACGGCGTCGTCGAGCGCCTGGGTGACCTCGGCGGGAGAGCCCGAGCCGAGGCCGGCCTCGAGAGCGTCGGTGAACGGCCCGAGCGCATCGAGCAGCGTCTTGTCGCCCAGCGACGCTCCGCCCCGCTGCGCGATGCCGCCAAAGGCGGCTCGCAGCGCCGCGACGGCGTCCCTCGGCGAAAGATCGCTGCGCTCGCCCAGCGCGGCTCCGGCGCGCAGGAACGCGGTCCCCCAGAGCGGACCCGAGGTGCCGCCGCAGCGACTCGTGATGATGAGACCGACCTTCTTCAGGAACGTGCCGGTGTTCGAGCGATCGAGGCCATCGAGCTCGGTCAGCACCTTCTCGAAGCCGCGCGCGAGCGAGAAGCCGAAGTCACCGTCGCCGACCACGCTGTCGAGCTCGGAGAAGCGAGCTTCGTTGTCGACGGCACACTGCGCGATGGCGCGCACGATATTTTCGGTGACTTGCTGTGCCGACGATGTTGACGTCATTGCCTGATTCCCCTTGCCGCTTCAGCGGCGCCCTTCGCCCGAAGCCGCCCTCCCGTCGAGGCACGCCGCGAGGTCGGCCACGCCGAGCTGGCCCCCGGGGCGCGCTCGGCTGCGGTTTTCCAGCACCTGCAGCGGCAGGCCGGGATCACCGAGGTGATCGAGCACCAGCGCCGCCGCCGAAAAGTCCTCGTGGGCGGTGTAGCCGTTGACGGTGATCACACACGTCAGACCGAGGGCGCTCGCCGCGTCGAGGCCGTTCTTCGAGTCTTCGATCACGACGGTGTCGGCCGGGGTCGCCCGCAGGCGCTCGAGCGCGAGCGCGTAAATGTCGGGGGCGGGCTTCTTGCGAGCCACGATGTCGCCCGCCAGCACCGCCGCGAACCGCGCCGCTCCCGCTTTGCCGGCTGCGACGCCGAGCACCGCGCGCACCGACTCCTCCGCCGACGTCGACGCGACCGCGAGCTGCCAGCCCGCTGCGAGCGCCTCGTCGATCAAGCGGCGCACGCCGGGACGCGGCGGCAGCTCGCCCGCGAGCACCCGTTCGCGATAGAGATCGGTCTTGCGTCGATGCCAGCGCGCCACCTCGCGCTCCTGGCCCTCGCGATCGGGAGGCAGACCGGCTTCGCGCACGAAGCGCTCCGTCAGCAGGCTCGCCATGCGCTCTTTCCCGCCGCCGATACGCAGCTTCTCGCCGTAGTCGGCCTCGGACCACGACACCGGCAGCCCGAACTCGCGGAAGGTCTGGTTGAACGCCGGGAGGTGGCCATCTCGCTCCGTGTCGGAGAGCACTCCGTCACAGTCGAAGATGAGCGTCCTCACGCCGCCTTGCCCTCGCTGTGGAACATCGCGATGTGCTCCTTCGCCATGGCGACGACGCGCTCGCGAACGAAGCGGAGCAGGACGGGCGGATCGGCATGGTCGGGGTGCCGCTGGAAGAAGTCGCGATGCGCGTGCATGTAGGCGATCTTCAAAGCGGTGGAGATATTGACCTTGGCGCAGCCACGCCCGATCAGATCGTCGAATTGGTGGGCCGAGAGCCCCGTGCCTCCGTGCAGACAGATGGGCACGGGTGCGCGCGCCACGATGTCGGTGACCCGCTGCACGTCGAGCACGGGCTCGGCCTTGTACACCCCGTGCGCGTTACCGATGGCCGGAGCAAACACGTCGACCCCCGTGGACTGCACGAAATCCACCGCGGTCTCGAGCGAGTAGATGTCTGCCACCAGATCGGAGCCGACGCCGTCCTCCACGCCCGTGATGCCTTCGATCTCGCCCTCGACGTGCGCGCCGTGGCGGCGCGCCTCTGCGACCACCTCGATCGTCTGCCGCTTGTTCTCCTCCACGCTCGGCAGGTGCGAGCCGTCGAACAACACGGAGTTGTAGCCTCGCTCGAGGCACGCCGTGATCACCGAGCGATCGGGGCAATGATCGAGGTGGATGGCGATGGGGATCGGCGCCGGGTCGGCGAAGGCTCGAAACATCGCATAGAGCGGCCCGAGCCCGATCGACTTTACCGTCTTCACGGACGTCTGCACGATCAGCGGCGCGCGCAGCTCCGTCGCGGCGGCGATCACGGCCTCGAGCGTGAGATCGTTGACGATGTTGAACGCTGCCACGCCGTAACGGCGAGCGAATGCGTCGTTCAGAATTTCCTTCGTGCTGACGACTGGCACCGGTTCCAGACCCCCGTTTGGTGGATATTCCACCGAGCGCTGGGCGGTCGCAAGAGGCCTTCGCCGAGCGCGCTCGAAAGCCCCAGACGAGACCGCAATTTTCGCCCTGGTGGGGAACGCACCCTAAACGCGAGTGCGCGGCGTTGCGCGCCAGCCCACCAGGGGCCACGCTGTCACTCCCGCGAGGGATAGAGCGTCGTGGGCTCTTCCCACAGGTCTGGCGGATTCGTGGCCTGCCAGGTGCGAGTGACCGGCTCTTCGACGACCGGGCGCGTGGGAGGGCGCGTCGGCTCGTGCGCCCTCGAAACGGGAGCGGGTGGCACTTCCGAGACCTTCGGCGCCGGGGGGCGGATACTCTCGGGCGCCTTCGACGGAGATCGGAGGCTCTCGGGCGCCTTCGCGGCCACCGGTGCCGGCGCGGGTTCTGGGGCAGGCGCGGGCGCGGCTGCGGCAGGTGCTGGGGCGGACGCCGCAGCCGCCTCGGCGGCGGGTGCCTCGCGCTTCTTGAAGGAGCGCCACTCTTTCTCGACGATGAGCCGCGTGCCACGCGCGAACGTGAGGTACGACCAGCTCCACTGAATCAGCACGAACAGGCGATTCTTGAAGCCGCTGAGAAAGTAGATGTGCACGAGCAGCCACACCAGCCAGGCGAACACGCCCGCCGAACGGAAGCTGCCCTTTTGCATCACGGCGCGGCGACGCCCGATGGTGGCCATCTGGCCCTTGTCCAGGTAACGGAACTCCTTGCGGCGCTGGCCGTCGAGGTCGGCGCAGATGGTCTGAGCGGCGTGCTTGCCTTGCTGGATCGCGACCGACGCGACACCGGGCAGAGGCCGATCCATGTACGGCGCCTTGAAGTGTGACTGGTCGCCGATGACGAGGATCTCCGGGTACCCGGGCAGGCTCAAATCGGCTCGCACCATGACGCGGCCCTGGCGGTCGAGCTCGCCGTGCAGCGACTTCCCGATCGGTGATGCCTGCACACCTGCGGCCCAGATGACCGAGGCCGAGGCGAGGTGCTCCTGCCCGACGAACACGCCGTCAGCGTTGATGCGGGTGACGGCGCTGTTCGTCCAGAGCTGCACGCCGAGGCGCTCGAGCTCGGTCGTGGCGCGGCTCGACAGCTGCGGGTCGAAGCTCGGCAGGATGCGCGGCCCTGCCTCGATCAGCACGATGCGCGTGAGCTTGGGATCGATGTTTCGAAAGTCGCGCGCGAGCGTGTATCGCGTCATCTCGCCGATGGCGCCCGCGAGCTCGACGCCCGTCGGACCGCCGCCGACCACGACGAAGGTGAGCAGCGCTCGGCGCCGCGTCTGATCTCGCTCGCACTCGGCCTGCTCGAACGCGCTGAGCACGCGGCGCCGGATCTCGGTCGCCTGCTCGAGGGTCTTCAACCCGGGCGCGTGCTCTTCCCACTCGTCCTTCCCGAAGTAGGCGTGCTGGGCGCCAGCAGCGAGCACGAGATAGTCATACTCATACGCACCGGCCGAGCTGAGCACGCGCCGAGCTTCGGCGTTGATGGCTTCGACGTCGGCCTGCACGACGTGCACGTTGCTGCCCGCGTTGAACAGGCCGCGTATCGGCGACGCGATATCTCCAGGGCTGAGCCCCGCCATCGCGACCTGGTAGAGCAGCGGCTGGAACAGATGGTAGTTCCGCCGATCGATCAGGGTGACGTTCAAATCGGGGCGCGACTGGAGGGCTCGCGCGCAGTTGAGGCCACCGAACCCGCCCCCCACGATCACTACACGTCGCATCTCTCGCATGGTTCTTTATCCTCGATCACGCGGCGCCATCAAAGCGCAGCGGCATTGAGCAGTGGCATTGAGCGAAGTGATTCCGAGCGAAGTGACGGCACTCAGGGATCGCACGAGAATCGCGAGATCGTACTTCGATAGCCGATTCGAAGCCCGCGGGGCAGTCGATACGGTAGACATGATTGCAGCTCTTATCTCAAGCCCCAAAACGCTGGCTAAACGGTATTTGGAATGTTTCTTGGAGTTTACTCGGTGGCACACCGCTGGGCGCTGTCGACTCATCGGCTCGTGCCCTGAGCGTGCGCCGACGACGAATCATTCTCGGTCGGCGCACTTCTGCGTCGCGACCATACGCGCTCCCCGCGTCGCGGCAGTGTCACTCCCGGTCTACGGGAAACGTACATCCAGGTCGGGGTAGCGGTCGCGCAGAAATGCCAGCGCCAACACCGTATGGCAGTGATGGATATCGGGCTGCCGCTGCGTGGGACAGTTGCAACCGAGGTACACATCGTTGCCGCGCGCAAGCTCTGCCAGCTCGTCGAAGCGGGGTCGCTCCGTTGCAAAGCGTTGCTTTAGCAGATCGACATAGCCGCGCTCGAAGCGCGCGAATGCTTCTGCGCTCGAATCGTGGAGCAAAGCGAGAACCAATGGCTCAGTCGGCCTGAGCACGTGACGTGTGTGCTTGCGCGTATCTTGGCGGATGCCATTCGGCAGCGGATCGCCCGGTCTGCGGGCGCCGCGCACGATGTGATAACGAGCTAGCATCGGCGGTCGTCGAGCGCCTTACGGTGCCTCTGGCTTTTTGAACTTGAGGATGAACCGATCGGTGTTGAAACCGCGCGCGTGGCTCGGCTGTGTCGCGTCGTCCTTCACATCTCGCAGAAACTCTCCGGACTCTACGAACACGAAACCCGCCGCTTCGATGTCTGCTCTCACGAGCGCTTCGTCGATACGATGCAGCGCGGAAGCCGCCTCGATCCCCGTGCCGGGCGCAGCGCGATGATCGGCGACGACATACAGGCCGCCTGGCGTGAGGGCATCTGAGACCGCAGCGTTGAGCGCGGCGCGATCCGCGCCTGACGCGATCACGTCATGATAGGAGAAAAGCAGCGTGACGAGCGCGAGGTTCCGCGCCTCGGGAGAGAACGGCGCGTCGAACTCTCGGTCCATGCGCACCACGTTGCGAGTCGCGTCCCGCGCCAGCCGCCTGGGCCACGACTCGTTCACATATTTTTCGATCGTCGCCTTCGAGTTCTGCGCGTACACGACGCCCGAAGGCCCGACCGCGCGAGCGAGCAACTCGGTCGTATAGCCCGCGCCCGCCGCGAGATCCGCGACGCGTGCGCCCGTGCTCACGCCGAGAAACTCGAGCAACTCGATCGGGTGCCGGCGCGCGTCGGCTTGTCGGTCTTCCGGCGTGCGATCGGTCGAATCCACGATCGACCGAGGCGATGCCTCGCCTTCTGCCGCTCGAGGCGCTAGAGCGGCCGGTGCTCCGCTCGGCGACTGAGGTGGCGATTCAGGCGCTTTTTCGGCGGATGCTGCGCAGGCCGAGAGCCACGAGAGCGCAGCCGCGGCCACCAGCCATCGGCAACGAGCCCGAATTTTTCCATGACCGTGCGTTCGCATGCGCGCCGCCATATCACACGCCTCGAGCCCAAACCAAGGGCGCCGCTCGCCCTCTCGAGCCGCCCGTTCCGAATGAACGCAGCAAAATTCGGCGCCCTGGGCGAGCCATCCGTGAGACTCACGCGTCTGTTGCACAAATGCCTCGCGCGCCGCGCGCTTCGTTCGGGTCTCGAGCGCTGCTGCTCGAGCGAGCCTATTGATTCTGGGTCTCGTTATCACGTATCCTGCTGCTCGAGGATATCGAGATGAGACTGCCCCGAGTTCGGACCGTCGTTACCTGCCTGCTGCTCGCGAGCACGCCGCTGCTGCTGCTTTCCAGGGGGGCACGGGCCCATCAAGTCTGGCTCGAACAAGACGCTTCGGGAGCGAAGCTCTATTTCGGAGAGTTCGGCGACAACTTGCACGAAGTATCGCCAGGCTTCCTCGACAAGGTGACGCTCGTCTCCGCCACCGTGCTCTCGTCGAAGGGCGAAAAGGCAGTGGAGTCAAAAAAAGACCGCGACGGCGTCAGCATCGCCGGCCGCGCCGGCAAAGGTGAGTCGGTCATCGCCGTCGACGTCGCGTATCCCCTGCTCGAGAACAAGGACGGAGCGAAGACGCTGAAGACGGCGTGGACGCCTGCCGCGCGTTACGTCCCCGAGCTCGGGCCCCAGCAGCCCAAGCTGGTGCTCGACGTGGTGCCCACGAACGGCAGCGGCGAGTTCCAGGTGGTGTATCGAGGCTCACCGCTGCCCAAGGCCGAGGTGAGCCTCGTCGCCGTCTCCGGCTGGTCCCTGTCGGGGACGACCGACGACAATGGCAAGGTCAGCTTCCGGTTGCCGTGGAAGGGCACCTACGCGCTGCTCGTACGCCACAAGGACGCAACGCCCGGCAAGCGCAAGAACGCCCAGGGCGTCGACGAGGCCTACGACGCGGCGAGCTTTGCCACCACGTTGACGTTCGCCACCAGCGCCGGGCTGCCCTCACCGCCCGCGCCTCCCGCCGCACCGCCAAACAAGCCCTGAGCTCAGCCGCGACCTCCTTCGCCGGCGTGCCCTCAGGCGCGTAGCCGGCGCGCGACACATGCGGCCTCGAGCAGCGCGCGCGAGGGCAACGTCTTGATCTCCACGTTGCCGAACACCGCGCTGCCGACGATGCGCAGCACGGGCTCGCCAGCGCTCGCGCGCGGCCTGCGATCGAGGCTCGAGAACGAGCCAAAAACCGGCGTTCCGTGACACTCGACGGCGATCGTCGGCGGCAGGGTGAGCTCTACGTTACCGAACACCGCGCGCACGTGCAGCTCGGTCACGCCCGCCGGCAGCACGACCTCGCGCAGGTCGAGCTCCACGTTGCCAAACACAGCCGCGATGGTCGCACCCGGCGCGATGTCGCCGCCGACGCGACGCTCGACGTTGCCGAACACGGCCAGGGCCAAGCGCGGCGGCCTGGGCTCGCTCGTCGCGGCGAGCTGCGCGGGGGGCACTCGCGCCAGCACGTCCGGGCCCGACGGGTTCAGGTCGCCGCAGAGGGTGTCGAGCTCCGCTTCGGTGGTGAATGCATAGGCGCGATCGATGCGTCGCTCGAACTCGTCGAGCGACAGCTCGTCGCGCGCAAAGCTCTCGGAGAGACGCTGGAGCGTGGCGTCGCGCGCGTGGCGCAAGGCGAGGCGCTGGGGATGGGCGTCACCGTCGAGCGGCATTGCGGCATACCCTACGCTTTTTCGGAGACGCCGGGCGCGCTCCGGCACGCTCGGGGCTGGCGCCAGCCCGCGAAGGCGTGGGTACGCGGGTGTGGTTCGGCTGGCACGCTTGGAGGCTGACCACGCGCGTCGCGAAGCGCCACATACGGCGGGCGCCGAGGCGACTGCGGGTGCTCGCGCAGTCGCGTCGGGCAGTGCTCGTTCGCGTGCCGCTCGATTCCTTCCGTGGCGCGGCGCTCTCGCGGTCGGGCCGGGCACCTGTAATGCACGCGCGGCGAGCGCGAAAACGGGCTGAGCACCCCCGCTGTCGCCCGGCTGGGGCTGAGCATCGAAGCGCGAGGGGGTCTTGCACCAGCAGAGGCACAGGCGAGACGGGCAGAGGAACTGCCAGAGAAGGCACCAGGGCGCCGCCGAGTTAGGGAGCGTTCGTGCCCGCGCGCGAAACCCTCGAAACGCTTTCGGTCGTGTCCAGGGCGTGCGATAGTGGAAGCGGTTCCATGTCGTCGCGTTCTGTCGTGCCGCGCCCTACCGGAATGTCGTTCGGCGCGAGGTGGTCCGCGCTGTTCGCCGTCTCCGTAGCGGCGCTCTCCTGCGCCAAGCTACTGGGTGACATCGATGTCGACACCGAGTCGTTGACTCCAAGCGTCGGGGCAGCAGGCGGGGGTGGCGTGACGCTGCCGGGTGTCAGCGGGCCGCCCTGCGAACCCGCTTCCACGCGCTGCAACGGGGGGATGCTGCAGGTCTGCGTCCGCTTTGACGCGCAGAGCCCGGCAGGCTGGCTCGATCAATACAACTGCGGGACGCCCGAGCTCTGCAGCGCCGGGCCTCCGGCGTTCTGTGAGCGGGCGGCGTGCCAGGCCGGTGAAGTCTCCTGCGACGAAGCCACTCCGCGGGTCTGCAACGCCGCGCAGACGGGCTGGGAAGATCGCGCTGCCTGCGAGAGCGCCGCGCACTGCTCGACCGTCGAGGCAGAGTGTCCGGGCGGCGCGCCGTGCTGCCTGATCGAGCCCTGCGTCGCGGGCGAGCTGCGCTGCAACGAGGGGCGGCTCGAGGAATGCCAGTCGGATCTGTCAGGCTGGAGCGCGCGCACCACGTGCGAGACGCCGGAGCTGTGCCTCTCGGGGCTCGCGGCATGCGGCGGCGCCGCCTCTTGTGCATGCGACGCGCCCGCCTGCACCGAGGGCGAGGTGCGATGCACCGGAAGCACGCTCGAGCGCTGCAACGCCGGCAGGACAGCCTTTGAGTTTGTGAGCGAGTGCGGCAGCGCGGCGCTGTGCGAGCAGGGCCTCGCGCTCGAACCCGCGCGCTGTGAGTCGCCCGCCTGCTCGCCGGGTCAATTCACCTGCGACGGCAGCTTGCTGCGCTCATGCCGGCCCGATCTGACGACCTTCGACGACGCCGATCAGTGCGTCGGCCCTGCTTTCTGCAACGCCGGCGCCGGGCAGTGTGACCCGGCCCCCTGCCAGCCCGGCGAGCGCAGCTGCAACGGGGCACAGGTCCAGGTGTGCGCGGTCGATCAGTCGGGGTTCGAGCCCGATGGCGTCCCGTGCGCGACCGCAGACCTCTGCAACGACGAAACCTCGTCGAACGTGCGCTGCGACACGCCGGCGTGCAACGTCGATCAGTTCGAGTGCTTCGGCTCGAACCAGCTCCAGGTCTGCAACGCGGGCCGCACCGGCTTCGTGAATGCCGCGCCACCCTGCCTCCGGCCCGACCTGTGCAGCGCCGAGCGTCGCCGCTGTGATTTTTGCTTCCCCGGACGTCAAGAGTGCACGCCCAACCTGACGGCGAGCCGTGTGTGCGCGCTGAGCGGGAACTTCTTCGGGCCCGAGACGTTCTGCCCGCTCGGCTGCGTCGCCCCCACCGGACAATGTCAGACGTGCAACGTCGGCGACTACATTTGCACCAACGGCAATCTACAGCGCTGCAACGACGGCCGTAGCTTCTCGCCGCTGAATCGAAACACCGACTGTGCGAACGGGCTTCAGGTCGCTTGCGTGAACGGCAGCGTGGTGCGCAACGGTTGCCCGCCGGGTCTGTCGTGCGGCGGCACGGGCCAGTGCCTGTGCACTCCGGGGCCGGCGTTTTGCGACGGTGACGATCTGCTGGTCTGCAACGGCGCGGCGATCGTCGACGCCGACCCGTGTCAGGGCGCTGACGGCAGCCTGCTGACCACGTGCGACAACGGTGACTTGAGCGTCGACGACTGCGGCACGCCGCAGCGCTGCGAGCGCTCGTCGGGCAACAGCTGCGACGGTGGCCCGGGCGGTGATGGCCCCGGCAATGATGGCCCGGGTGGTGATGGCCCCGGCCGCGGCGGCAACGACGATGACGACGACGACTGATTGGCGTTCGCGCTGCGCGCGTCACGCCTGGGAGGAATAGCCGCCGTCGACGGGGATCGCGGTACCGGTCACGAAGTCGGAGGCGCTGCTCGCGAGGAAGACGGCGACGCCGGCGAGGTCCTCTGGTTTGCCCCAGCGCCCGAGCGGCGTACGCGCCTCGACGCGCTCGTGCAGACCACTCACCTCGCTCCGCGCGCGCGTCGTCAGCTCCGTGTCGATCCAACCTGGCAGCACCGCGTTGACCTGGATGTTGTCCTTCGCCCACGCGGTGGCGAGGGCCTTGGTGAGCTGGACGGTGCCCCCCTTGCTGGCCGAGTACGGCGCGGCAAACGAGGCGCCGAAGATGCTCGTCATCGAGCCGATCGTGATGATCTTGCCGCCCCCTGCCCGTTTCAGCTCCGGATGGACTGCCTGGGCGCACCAGAACGTGCCCCGCAGGTTGATGTCGAGCACGCTCGACCACTCGTCGGCCGTGTATTGCTCGGGCGGTTTGCGGATGTTGGTGCCCGCGTTGGCGATCAGGATGTCGAGGCGCCCGAAGCGCTCGATGGTGGTGGCCACCATGCGCGCGATCGAGCCCTGATCGAGCACGTCGACCTCCACGGAGCCGACGTCGGGCGATAGCGCCCGAAGCTCGGCGACCGCCGTCGCCGACTTCTCGGCGTTGCGGGCCGCGATCATCGTGCTCGCCCCGGCCTGAGTGAGGCCGCGAGCCATGCCGAGCCCGATGCCCCCGTTGCCGCCGGTGACGATGGCGACCTTGCCTTTCAAATCGAACGCTCGTGTCATCGGGAGCGAAATCTGCCGGGATCGACGCCCCGTTGTCCAGCCCGACCAACGTTCGGCCCCCGCGCGTCGCGCTCGTCGCGCGCGTCGGCGCCGTCGAGGCCGAAGCCGCGCCGGTACTTCGAGCACAGCTCGCTGCCGGCCTGCACGCGCCGGCACGGCGACGGCCGCGCGTGGTAGATCGTGCAACGCACGCGGCCTCCCAGGGCGCCCGCGAGCGCGCTGCAACGCTGGTCGGCGAGCAGCCGCATGTGCACGCGCCCCTCCTTCTCGACGGTATGCCGCCTCAGCAACTCGGGGCGCTTCCAGATGGCGTCGCCGGGCTCGAGCTCGACGTATTCGGCGTACCCTTCCGCTACATTTTCGGGCGGATTGAAGCAACACGCACCGCAGCGCGTGCAGTCGGGCGCGCCGCTCACGGCGAGAGCACGGCCTGGGCGAGAGCCCGATAGCACTCGACCAGATCGTCGAGCTGGTAGTGCGCGTTGAGCCCGCTCGGGTTCGGCAACGCCCACGCGGCGACCCCCGCGAACGGCGCCGGCTGCAGCCCGACCGCCGCCTTGGGCTCGCGCGCCGCGATGCGATAGGCGCCGAGGCCGAGGAATGCGATGGCGCGCGGGCGATAGCGCTGGAGCTTGCGGCGCAGCCGCGCGCTGCCGCTCGCATAGTCGTCCGGAGTGAGCGTGTCGGCCGAGGCGCTCGCGTTGGAGCAGACGTTGGTGATGCCGATGCCGCGCGCGAGCAGCTCGCGCTCTTCGCTCGGACGGAGCAGCCGATCGGTGAAGCCGGCGCGGTGCAGCGTGGGCCAGAAGCGGTTGCCGGGGCGCGCGAAGTGATGGCCGACGACGGCCGAGTACAGGCTCGGGTTGATGCCACAGAACAGCACGCGCAAGCCGGGACCGATCAGATCGGGCACCCGCGCCCCCACGGCGGCAGCCAACGCCGCCGGGGTCGGACGCGCCGAGGGCGTCTCGATCGGGTCGGCAGGGCGGGCCATGCACGGAGGCATAGCAGAGCCAGCGGGACACCGGGATCCCCGGAGGTGCCGTCTGGACCTAGGTTCAGCGGCTCGTATGCAGCGCGCGCTTGGGCAGGGTGTCGGGCCGCCGGAAGGCGCCCGAGGCCCGCCCCGCCATGTACGACGACGTGCGGGGATCCATCGGCTCGACCGGCACCTCCAGGATGACGCGCGAGCGGCGCTGCCAGCTGATATAGGCCCATGCCCACTCCACCAGCACGGCGAGACGACGCCGAAAGTCGACGAGCGCCAGGATGTGCACGACCAGCCAGAGCCACCACGCGATCACTCCGGAACACTCGAACTTGCCGATCTGCGCGACGGCCCGGTGGCGCCCGATCGTCGCCATGCTGCCGCGATCGACGTACGAGAATTTCTCGGTGGCATGTCCATCGATGCGCCGGAGCACGTTGGCCGCAGCGAGACGCCCGCTCTGGATCGCGAGCTGGGCCACCCCCGGCAGCGGTTTGCCTTTTTGCGTCTTCGCGATCAGGTCGCCGACTACGAAAATCTCGGGGCGCTCGGGCACGGAAAGATCGTCCTCGACCCAGATGCGTCCCGCGCGATCGATCGGCACGCCGAGGTCGGCGGCGAGCCGGCTCGCGCGCACGCCGGCGGCCCAGAGCACCGTTCGCGTGGCGATGCGCTCGCCGCCGAGATCGACAAACTCGTCAGTGACCGTGGATACCGGCGTGCCGAGCCGCACGTCGATGCCGAGCTCGAGCAGCTGCTCTCGGGCACGCTCGGAGAGCTTCTCCGAGAACGACGCCAGGATGCGCGGCCCGGCTTCGACCAGGATCACGCGCGTGGTGGTGGGGTCGAAGCTACGGAAGTCGGCGGCGAGCGTGCGCCCCGCAATCTCCGCCAGAGCACCCGCCAGCTCCACCCCCGTCGGGCCGCCGCCGATCACCACGAACGTCGTCCACGCCCGGCGCTGCTCCGGAGACGACTCCAGCTCTGCCGCCTCGAAGGCGCGCAGGATGCGCCGCCGGATGTCCAGCGCCTCGCCCAGCGTCTTCAGCCCGGGCGCGAACGCCGCCCAATCATCGTGCCCGAAGTAGGCCTGTCGCATGCCCGCAGCGAGGATGAGGTAGTCGAAATCGAGGCGTTGACCGTCGGCGAGCACCTGCTTCTTCTCCACGTCGATGCGGTCGACGTTTGCCATCCAGACCGTGGCGTTTCGCTGGCGCGAGAGCAGCTTGCGGATGGGCGCGGAGATATCGGGAGCGGCCAGCGCCGCCGTCGCCACCTGGTACAAGAGCGGCTGAAACAGGTGGTGGTTGGTGCGATCGATCAGCGTGATGTTGACGTTGGCTCGGGCCAGCGCCTTCGCCGCCGCAAGGCCCGCAAAACCTGCCCCGACGATCACGACCCGGGGTGCTTCCTTCTTCAGCATCGACGCTCGCTCCCATCCGCTAACAACCGCTCGATTCGCCACGCGAGAGCGTCCCAGGCCCGCCCCGTTGCTGCCTCGCTGCCGCGCTTCTTTGCGACCCCCGTTGCCTCATTGCCGCATATCCGAGCTCGATCGTCCCAGACGCGCAGGATGGTCACACTCTTCCTCTGGCATGTCGACGAGCGCGCTTCCGTTTCGGGGCGATGACGGCGGCAGAATGCGCCATGCTCCGCGGCTGGCGCCGGCCGCACGCGAACGCTACGATCGACAATACAACCCGATATTCGCGCTGCGTTACCGGAAGGTTGCAGAACCGTGAGTGCGCATCACTCGCTCCCGTTACGCCGCGGAAACAAGCGGACGCCAGTGTGAGGCACGTGGGCATGCCAAACGAATCGACGCGTGACAGCGGGCAGGAGTACGAGCGCCATGGTCTCTATGACGAGGCAAACGAGCACGACGGCTGCGGCGTCGCGCTGGTCGCCCGCCTGAACGGCGTCCCGGTTCACGAGACGATCCAGCGTGCGCTCGCGTCGCTCTGCAACATGGAACACCGCGGTGGCGAGGGCGCCGACGCCATGACCGGCGATGGCGCCGGTATCAGCGTCCAGATTCCGGATCGGCTGCTGCGCGCCGTCAGCGGGCTCGAGCTCCCCGAGCTCGGCCGCTACGGGGTGATCGTGTGCTTTCTCCCGCAGGAGCCTCGGCGGCGCGCCGAGCTCGAGCAGCTGCTCGTCGCCCGCGTCGAGGCCGAAGGGCAGGCAGCGCTCGGCTGGCGCGACGTGCCCGTCCGCCCGGATCAGATCGGCCGCGTCGCCCGCGAAGCGGCGCCCGTGATCCGGCAGCTGTTCGTCGGCGCGGGTGCCGACGCCGCCGACGACGAGGCGTTCGAGCGCAAGCTGTACGTCATCCATCGCTCGGCGGAGATCGCTTCGGGCGAACAGCTCACCATCCCGAGCTGCTCGTCGCGCACCATCGTCTACAAGGGCATGCTGGCGGCGAACCAGGTGCCTCGCTTCTTCCCGGATTTGACCGACGAGCGCATGGAATCAGCGCTCGCCCTGGTGCACTCGCGCTTCTCGACCAACACCTTCCCCAACTGGCGGCTCGCGCACCCCTTCCGCTTGCTCGCCCACAACGGGGAGGTGAACACGCTCACCGGTAACGTCAACTGGATGCGCGCACGCGAAGCGCAGCTGGAGAGCGCGCTGCTAGGAAAAGACCTGAAGAAGGTGCTGCCTGCGATCCGCCCGCGCGGCTCCGACTCGGCCACGCTCGACAACGCGCTCGAGCTGCTGGTGCGCGCCGGCCGCTCGCTGCCGCACGCGATCATGATGCTGGTGCCTCAGGCATGGCAGGGTCGAAAAGATCTGCCGCCCGAGCTCGTCGACTTCTATCGCTACCATTCCTGCTTCATGGAGCCGTGGGATGGGCCCGCCTGCGTGAGCTTCACGGACGGGCAAGTGATCGGGGCGACGCTCGATCGCAACGGCTTGCGCCCCGGGCGCTGGGTGGTCACGAACGACGGCTGGGTCCTGCTCGCCTCCGAAGCCGGCACGCTCGTCATCGACGAAGCCAAGGTGTCGCGCAAGGGGCGGCTGAAGCCCGGCAAGCTCTTCGTGGTCGACCTCGCGCGGCATCAGGTGTTCGCAGACGGCGAGGTGGAGCTCGAGGTCGCGTCGCGCAAGCCGTACGGCAAATGGTACCGAGCAGCGGCGGTGCGCCTCGCCGACCTGCCGGAGGCGGCGCCGCTCAGCGGGGAGGAGCCCGACACGCTGCGCAACCGCCAGCTCGCCTTCGGCTACAGCGAGGAAGACCTGCGCGTCCTCATCGCGCCGCTCGCCGCCCACGGCAAGGAGCCGAACGGCTCGATGGGCAACGACATCCCGCTCGCGGTGCTGTCCGACCAGGCCCCGTCGCTGTTCCACTACTTCAAACAGCGCTTCGCCCAGGTCACCAACCCTGCCATCGATCCGGTGCGAGAGGCCATCGTGATGAGCCTCGAGTCCGCGCTCGGACCGGAGCTCAACCTGCTGACAGAGACGCCCGAGCACTGCCGCAAGCTGATCCTGGAGCAGCCAGTGCTGGACGACGCCGAGCTCGCGCGCCTGAGGCACCCCGACCAGGACCTCCTGCCCACGCGCACGCTCGACATGACCTGGGCCCTCAGCGCGGGCCCGCGCGGGCTGCGCGCCGCTCTCGATCGGCTGTGCAGCGAAGCCGACACCGCGCTCGACGACGGCGCCGCGCTGCTGATCCTGAGCGATCGAGCCGTATCTGCCGAGCGTGTGCCGATCCCGTCCCTGCTCGCGGTCGGTGCGGTGCACCAGCACCTCGTGCGGCAAGGGCAGCGATTGCGCGTCGGCCTGATCGTGGAGTCGGGCGAGCCGCGCGAGGTGCACCACATCGCATGCCTCCTCGGCTACGGCGCCGGCGCCGTCAATCCCTACCTCCTGTTCGAGAGCCTCGACGGGCTCGCCGCGAGCGGCGAGCTGCCGAAGACCACGGATGTCGCCGAGGCTCGGAGCGCCGTCATCGACGGATTCACCGCAGGCCTGCTCAAGGTCCTCTCCAAGATCGGCATCTCAACCCTGCACTCCTACATCGGGGCGCAGGCGTTCGAGTGCGTCGGGCTCGACCGCGACGTGGTCGAGCCATACTTCACCGGCACCCAGTCGCGCATCCGCGGGGTAAACCTGGAGCTGCTCGGGCGCGAGGCCATCCAGCGCCACGCGCGCGCCTATCCCAAGGGCCCAGCACGCCGCGACGCGCCTCGGAGCGGGGAAGCCAAGCTCTTGCCGACGGGCGGCAACTACGCTTGGCGGCGCAACGGCGAGCTGCACATGTGGAACCCGGAGACGATCCCGCTGCTTCAGTCGGCGGTCAAGCCCGGGCAGGACGGGCGCGCCGCCTACCAGCGCTTCGCGCGAGCGATGAACGACGACGCCGCTCGGCGCTCGACGCTGCGCGGGCTGCTCCGCTTCGTCAACGCCGAGCTTCCGGTCGCGCTCGATGAGGTCGAACCCGCGAAGGAGATCGTGAAGCGCTTCGTGACGGGCGCGATGAGCCTAGGTTCGATCTCGCCCGAGTCGCACGAGACGCTGGCGGTCGCGATGAATCGCCTCGGCGGCAAGTCGAACACCGGCGAAGGCGGCGAAGACTCGGTGCGCTTCAACGACGAGCGTCGCTCGGCTATCAAACAAGTGGCCTCGGCGCGCTTTGGCGTGACAATCCACTACCTGGTCAACGCCGACCAGCTGCAGATCAAGGTAGCCCAGGGGGCCAAGCCCGGGGAAGGCGGGCAGCTGCCGGGTCACAAGGTGAGTCCCCTCATCGCGCGGCTGCGGCACTCGACGCCCGGCGTCGAGCTGATCAGCCCGCCCCCGCACCACGACATCTACTCCATCGAAGACCTCAAGCAGCTCATCTACGACCTGCGCTGCGCCAACCCCGAGGCATCGATCTCGGTCAAGCTCGTCGCCGAGGCCGGCGTCGGCACCGTGGCGGCGGGCGTCGCGAAGGCCAACGCCGATCACATCGTGATCGCAGGGCACGAGGGCGGCACGGGCTCGTCACCCCTCAGCTCCATCTCCCACGCGGGGGTTCCCTGGGAGCTCGGGCTGGCCGAGGTGCAGCAAACGCTGGTGCACCACGACCTGCGCTCACGGGTGACCTTACAGGCTGACGGCCAGATGAAGACGGGCCGCGACGTCGTCGTCGCTGCCCTGCTCGGCGCGGAAGAGGTGGGCTTCTCCACGGCGCCGTTGGTCGCGACCGGGTGCATCATGATGCGGGTTTGCCATCTCAACACCTGCCCGGTGGGCATCGCGACGCAAGACCCCGAGCTGCGCCGTCGCTTCACGGGCACGCCCGAGCACGTCATGAACTACCTGTTCCTCGTCGCGGAGGAGGCGCGCGAGATCATGGCCAGCCTCGGCGTGCGCCGCTACGAAGATCTGATCGGAAAGACTCAGCTGCTCGAGATAGACAACACCATCGAGCACCCCAAGGCGCGCACCATCGACCTGTCGAGCGTGCTGGCGCTGCCCGTGGCGCCTGCCGATCGCCCGCGCCGCAAGGTGCGCGGCCCCGACCCCATCCTCGACGGCGCGCTCGACCACCAGATCATCGCCGACGCGGCGCTGGCGCTCGAGCAGGGCCAGCAGACAAAGCTCGCCTACACCATCCGCAACGAAAACCGCGCGGTGGGGGCGCTGCTGTCGTCCCGTATCGCCCGGCGCCACGGCGCCAATGGGCTTCCCGCCGGCACCCTCGAGGTGTCGCTCACGGGCTCGTCGGGGCAGAGCTTCGGCGCCTGGCTCGCCAGCGGCGTCGAGCTGACGCTGATCGGTGAGGGCAACGACTACGTCGGCAAGGGCCTGTCCGGCGGAGTGATCGCCGTGCGACCATCGCCCGAGTCGAGCTTCGCACCGGAAGACAACGTGATCGTCGGCAACACGGTGCTCTACGGCGCCACGAGCGGGCGCGCATTTTTCTCGGGTCTCGCCGGCGAGCGCTTCGCCGTGCGCAACTCTGGCGCGAGCGCCGTCGTGGAGGGGGTCGGTGACCACGGCTGCGAGTACATGACCGGCGGCGTCGTGGTCGTGCTCGGCCCCACCGGACATAACTTCGCGGCCGGCATGAGCGGCGGTATCGCCTATGTGTACGACGTGCACGCGGCGCTCGGCGAGCGCTGCAACTACGAACTCGTCGAACTGGAAGCTGTGAACCCCGACGACATCACGTTGCTGCAGACGCTCGTCAGCGAGCACCAGGGGCGCACGGGCTCGCCGCTCGCTGGACGGCTACTCGCCAGCTGGGAGCGCGAGTGCAAGGGCTTCATCAAGGTCATGCCGCGCGCCTACAAGAAGGTGCTGGCCGAGCTCGCCGCGCGCACCGGACCAATGACTGCGCCCGCCTCCGAACCCGTCCGCGTCGCCGCTGCGCCGCTGAAAGTGAGTGCCTGAAGTGGGAGATCCGCGCGGCTTTTTGGCAATCAAACGCGCCGTCACGGGCGACCCTCGGCGCGACCCGGGCGAACGCGTCCACGACTACCACGAGGTGATCCACCTCTTGCCGGTGCCCACGGTCAAGGAGCAGGCGCGCCGCTGCATGCAGTGCGGCGTGCCCTTCTGCCACCGGGGCTGCCCGCTCGGCAATCTGATCCCCGAGTGGAACGAGCTCACATTTGGCGGGCGCATGCGCGACGCGATAGAGCGCCTGCACTCGACGAACAACTTCCCCGAGTTCACCGGCTTCACCTGTCCGGCGCCGTGCGAACCTGCGTGCACGCTCGAGATCAACGACGACCCGGTGATGATCAAGCACGTGGAGGTGTCGATCATCGAGAACGCCTTCCGCGAAGGCTGGGTCGTGCCGCGCCCGCCCGCGCACCGCACCGGTCAGAGCGTCGCCGTCGTGGGCTCTGGCCCCGCCGGGCTGGCCTGCGCCGCTCAGCTCAACTACGCCGGGCACCGCGCCGTCGTATATGAGCGCGACGAGGCCGTCGGCGGACTCTTGCGCTTCGGCATTCCAGACTTCAAGCTCGAGAAGAAGGTGATCGATCGGCGCATCGACATCCTGCGCGCCGAGGGCGTGGAGTTCGTCACCAACGCCGACGTCGGCGTCAGCGTCAGCGTGAAGCAGCTCCTGGTGGAGCACGACGCGCTGGTGCTGGCCGTCGGCGCTCGCCTCCACCGCGAGCTCGGCGTACCCGGCGCACGGCTCGACGGCGTGCACCTCGCGATGGACTACCTGTACGACCGCAACCGCGCGGTCGCGCGTGGCGTCGAGGCGCAGGTCGATCGCCACGAGAAGAACATCACGGCGCGCGGGAAGAACGTGGTGGTGATCGGCGGCGGTGACACGGCGGCCGACTGCATCGCCAACGCACACCGCGAAGAGGCGCGCTCGATCACCCAGCTCGATCGCTACCCGGCGCCGAGGGGCACGCGCCCGCGCGAGATCGTCGGCTGGCCCAACGCGCCCCGCCGCGAGGTGTCGTCGTACGCGCTCGAAGAAGGCGGCGAGCGGTTATGGGCGGCGGAGACGCTCGAGCTGACCGGCAAGGGCGGGAAGGTCGACGGCGTGCGCATCTCGCAGCCCGAGGGAGAGCGCCTCTTGCCCGCCGACCTGGTGCTGGTGGCCATCGGCTTCACGCGACCCGAACGAGACGCTTGCCTGACGCAGGCTTCGGTGCAGGAAGACGATCGCGGAAACGTGCGCGCCGATCACTACGCGACGTCGCGACCGCGCGTGTTCGCGTGCGGCGACGCACGACGCGGCGCTTCCCTCGTGGTCTGGGCGATCAACGAAGGGCGCGAGTGTGCCGCCGTGGTCGATGCGTACCTCGCCGCGCAGCGTTGACCACTGCCGGTCGAAGATTGAACAGAGCTCGCATCGAGCAGGCCAGCACACGAAAGCTGCGACCGCAACCCGCACGAAAGGCCCGCGAAACAGCGGCATTCAATACTCGCCGAATGTCGGTAGGACTCACCGTACACGAACGAGCTAGCCGCGTCGTCGCGGCTGACCTGGAAATAGACGCCCTCGGGCCGTGCCAGTACCCCTCCCCGCTCGCCAAGCGACTGGCCCAAACCACCATACACTATGTCGGTCAAGCCGACCGGGTGCTCCTGGAAGATCGGCGCTCCGACGTGATCGGCCGCCGCGACGAGCTCGAGGCCGTACCGAGCTTCGAGCTGGCAGGCCCGCGTCATCAGGTCTTCTTCGATCCCACCAAGCTGCGCTGTGGCATCGTCACCTGCGGGGGGCTGTGCCCGGGCCTCAACAACGTCGTGCGCGGCCTCGTGGTGGAGCTCAACCACGGGTACGGCGTGAACCAGATCTTCGGGTTTCGCTACGGCTACGAGGGGCTCGTGCGTCGTCACGGCCTCGGGCCGGTGCGGCTCACGCCGACCGTGGTCGCCGACGCGCACCACGAGGGCGGCACGATGCTCGGCACCTCCCGGGGCAACCAAGATCCCGGCGAGATGGTCGATCGGCTGCAAGAGCTCGACATCGGGGTGCTGTTCGTGATCGGCGGAGACGGCACGTTCCGCGGGGCGATGTCGATCGTCAAGGAAATCGAGCGCCGCAAGCTGTCGATCGGGGTCATCGGCATCCCCAAGACGATCGACAACGACATCCACTTCATCGATCGCAGCTTCGGCTTCGAGACGGCCTTCTCCGCGGCGGTCGACGTGATCCGCAGCGCCCACGTCGAGGCCACCGGCGCGCGCAACGGCATCGGCGTGGTCAAGCTGATGGGACGCCACTCGGGCTTCATCGCTTGCCACGCGGCGCTGGCGTCGACTGACGTCGACGCCGTCCTCATCCCGGAGGTCCCGCTTCGGCTCGAGGGGCCGGGCGGTTTATTCGAGTACCTCGAGGCCCGGCTCGAGGAGCAGGCTCACGCGGTGATCGTGGTCGCCGAAGGCGCGGGCCAGGAGCTGTGCGAGCTGCGCACCGAGGGCGGCGCGCCGGCTACCGACGCGAGCGGCAACGTGAAGCTGGCCGACATCGGCGTCGTGTTACGCGATCGCACGGTGCAACACTTCAAGCGCCGGCGCACCGAGATCACCTTGAAGTACATGGACCCGAGCTATCACATCCGCAGCGTTCCGGCCTTGCCTGCCGACAGCGTTTACTGCTGGAACCTGGCTCGAAACGCGGTGCACGCCGCCATGGCGGGCAACACCAACATGCTGATTGGGCGGTGGCACGGGCATTTCGTGCACGTGCCGATGCCGCTCGCCACGCGCTTTCGAAAGCAGGTCAACACCAGCGGCGATCTGTGGGCGGCCGTGGTGGAATCGACGGGGCAGCCCCATTCGTTCGACATCGGGGAGGCGTCCCAAGTGGTCGATACGTCGCGCGTGCGGCCGCTCGATGCGCCGGGCGCGATGAGCGGCTGAGCAGCGTGACCGTCAGTCGAGCAGCAGGCACGGCCAGAGGTACGTGAGCACCTCGAAACCCAGCCGCTCGAGGATGGGTTGGCTCGTCGGCAGCGCGTCGACGCGGAGGTAACGGGCGCCGGAGAGGAGCGCATCGACCGCGCGTCGCTCGATCGTCGCACGGTACAGGCCTCGGCCGCGGTGCTCCGCGAGCGTGCCGCCGCCGTACAGGCCCCCAAACACACTCCCCGGATGCGTGTACAGCCGCGCCACAGACGCGAGCACGTCCCCGTCATACCCGAGGTAGGCGACGTGCTCGGCCGATCCCTCCGCCATCCGGGCGCCGAGCTCGCGCACGACCGGCGTCTGGTCGCTGCCGAAGACCTGCTCCGCCACGTGCGCAAAGGCGGCCAGCTGCTCGTACGTGCGCACTCGCTCCACCCGGTGAGGGCTCGGGCTCTCGAACCACGCCGGGCGGGCACGGCTGTCGAGCACCACGACGGCCTCGCGGGCTCCCACCTCGAAGCCGTGGCGCTCGAGCCGCCGCACCAGATCGGGCGGGCCGTCGTGCGCGTAGGCGGCCCACTCGACGCCGCAGCCGAGCGATCGGTAGTGCGCCGCCTGCTCCTGGATGACCCCATCGGCGTCGCGCTCGGAGAGCGCCGAGAACGAGATCTGGTGCCAGCCGCCTGCGAGCCCGTGCAGACGTGTGACGGCAGGCAGCATCTCACCGGCTACGCCCGCGAAAAACAGCGAGCGACGCTCGTGGTCGAGCAGCGCCAGGACTTTTCTGAGATGCGAGGGGATGACAGACAAGAGCGAGCGGGATCTGGGCGGGTGGTGTCCGGCGCGGCGCGTTTCGCCCACCCGCCGTTGTCGCGCGAATTGAAGGAAAGGGCCTACCGAACAGCGCGGTCGCTGCTTTGACGCCGGGCACGTTGACTGTCGCGAACGTCGTCGCTCATTTCTCGCGACCGGCCAGAAGTCGGTAGACCGGCCGTGTTCGGCGTGAGCTCGCGCACGTCAGACGACGCGCACGATTTGCACCGGTTCTTTCGGTATCAGGCCATACAGGTCGGGACGACGCTCCCGCAGCGGGCGCACGCTACCGATCTCCCGCACGTCTTGCAGCACGGCGAGATCGAGATCACCGATCACCACAGTCTCGGTGTCGGAGTGCGATCGCGCCGCCACGGCGTCGGTCGGAAAAGCGAAATCGCTCGGCGTGCAGATGACCGTCTCGCCGTAGTTGATCAGGAAGTTCTCGACCTGAGGCAGATTTCCCACGTTGCCGGACAGCACCGTGTAGACGACGTTCTCGACGGCTCGCGCCTGTGCGCAGTAGCGCACGCGCTGGTAAGCGCGGCTCTCGTCCGTGCTGAAGGGCGTGAACAGCACCTCCGCACCGGCCAGGGTCTGCAGGCGCGCCAGCTCGGGGAACTCGATGTCGTAGCCGATCGAGATCGCGATGCGGGCGTGGCTCGTCTCGAACAGCTTGATGCCCTCCCCCGGAGAGATCGCATACTCGCTGCGCTCGTTCGGCGTCACGTGCAGCTTTTCCTGCGTGTAGTAATTACCAGACGGGGAGAACAGGAAGGCCGTGTTGCGGATCTCGCTGCCCACCAGCACGGGGTGCGACCCCCCGATGATGAACAGCCCGCTGCGGCGGGCCATTCCCACGAACATCTCCCGGTACAGCCCGGTCCAGCCCGCGAGCTTGGCGATCGCCTCGCGCGGCTCCATTCGCGAGTCGAGCATGCTGAAGAGCTGGACGGTGAAGAGCTCCGGAAAGACGAGAAAGTGGCAATGGTATTGCTCCGCCGTCGCCACGAAGAACTCCACCTGCTGCTCGAAATCGTGCCAATCGCGCAGAGGACGCATCTGGTACTGGGCGGCGCAGACGCGGATCTTGCGGACCGGGCGCTTCATCGGCGAGGCCGCGATCCGGCGGCGCTCGGGTCGGTAGCTCGGGTTCTGCAGCTCCAGGAACGTGGCGTAGTTCACGCTCTGCGCGTCGTGCAGGTAGCCCATGTGCACGCCGAGCACCCGATAGCCCGCTTTCAAATGGGCGCTGAGCGCCGGGTCCTTCAGCTCCCCCCGCGTGACGCGGTCGATGTACTCTTCCGCGCTCATCCGACCGGCGTGGACGCGGTAGCCCGGGATGCGGCCGCCGGCGACCATGCGCCGCAGGTCGAAGCGCTTCAGGATGGCGAGGCGGCCCTCATACAGCTTGCCTGCGATGCCACGGCCGCGAAAATCCGGGTGCACGGCGATGTCCGCGCCGTACAAGGTGTCGCCCGTGGGATCGTGCGTGCTGAACGTGCCGTCGCCCGTGATCTCGCCGTACGAGTACCAGGGGGAGTCGTCGTCGAGCCGGACGATCAGGCTCGTGGCGTAGCCGACGACACGCCCGCGGTAGATGGCGACCACCTGCCCCTCGGGGAACGCCTCGATCTGCAGCGTGAGCAGCCGCTGATCGCAGAGCCCGCCCGAGCCATAGTTCTGATAGGCCGCCTCTTGGCAGGCATAAATATTCGGCACGTCGGAGAGGCGCGCCCGCCGTATCCTGACGCTCCGCTTCTTGGACGCCATGCTCGCTCCACGCCGCGGCGCCCGACGCTAGCGGACGGCCTGCGAAATTCCAAAGCCCTCCGCGAGGACCTCGAGAGGGCCACCGCCCGCCGGGGGCCAGCCCTCCGAGTCGCCGCATCGGGGGCCATCGGGTGGCCCCCGATGACCCTCGAACGGGACAGGCTTCAGCGGCTCGCGCGACGCTGCCGGGCGGGAGCCGCCGCCACGGGCAGCCGAGGCCAGCGATTTTCGATGAGCGAGGGCAAGTGCGACGGCTGGGCGATGCCCCGCTCGATCTGGAGGCGGTATTTCTGCACCAGGTTCCAGAGCGGCTGGGTCACGTTCGGGATCTCCCGGAAGGCGGCGCGCACCAGCGCGTCGAGCTTCGGGGCGACGTTGTCGACGTCTTCCGGGCTGATGCGGCCTCGGCACTGGGCAGAACCGCACGCGCAGTCGAGGGGCTCCTCCAGGTTAAACGAGCCGTAGTCGCACACGACCTCTTCCCCGGCCTTGATATCGCGCACCGCGATCTCGAACTCGAGCTTCCCGGGGCCGACGCTGTTCGGTTCGCAGCTGTGATTCATGAACCGACCGAAATCCCAGCACAGGATCCGGTCGCCGTTGCCGTTGATCCACGAGTAGCGGTGGAGCACTGACTCGCTGGGCTCCTTCATGGCCTTGGCTTTCCCCTGGTCGATGATCTGATCCAGAGGGTCGAGTGCCCAGATGATGGTTCCCTTGGGGATATCCTGGGTAGCAAAAACTCCGTAGCCGATGTCTGGACTGACGAGCTTGAGGTCGATTGCGGGATGAAGCACTGTGCGCCTAGGGTTGGTGGGTTACGAATTCGGCGGAAAGCACGGGGCGTGCCAGGATGCTCGAGAGCGCCTCGTCGTGATGTCGAATGACGACCGCAGCGCGCTTCCACGTCGCTCGGAGACACGTCGGCGCGTCGGCGACTCACACGAGCCGCCGGCGTGAGCGGCGCGGAGCTGGGCGACGGAGCGCTCGAGCGCCGCTGGCGCGGAGGGGGGTGCAGCTTTTGCACGCAGCTTTTGCACCCGACTCCCGCGCGCGCCTCTCCCCTCGGCACGACGTACGACACGCCGCCGGATCTTCCCGTCGAGCGCGAGCGTCACACCGCTCGTCACGTGTCGCTCCGCGTGTCGTGTCGCAGGGGCGACTCGTGCGCGGCGGCAGGCACGCGCGCGTAGAGTGAGGAGTAATTCGCCATCCGCTCGGCGACCTCGGGCACGAGCTCTTCCTCTGCGAGCCGCCAGGTCCAGTTTCCCGCGACGGTCCCCGGCACGTTCATGCGCGCCCGGCTGCCGAGGCCCAGCAGATCTTGCATGGGGAATAGCGCTAGATCCGCCACAGACATCGACGCGACGCGTATCAGATCCCAGTGCACCTGGCGCCCGCTCGAGCCGAGGTACTCGAGCACGCGGCGGCGCTCGCGCTGCCCGCTCGGCGTCGCCGCGAGCCCCTCGAACCAGCCGACCGCGGTGTCGTTGTCGTGCGTGCCCGTGTAGACGGCGCAGTTCTGCACGTAGCGGTGCGGCAGGTACTGGTCGGCGCCCTCGCCGAAAGCAAACTGCAGCACTCGCATGCCCGGCAAGCCGAAGCGGTCGCACAGAGCGCGCACCTCGGGGGTGACGAGCCCCAGATCCTCAGCCAGGAACGGCGCTCCGCCGAACGCGCCCTGCAGCCGCGCGAGCAACGCGCCTCCGGGAGCAGGCATGAAGCGCCCGACGATGGCGCCGGGCTGCTCCGCCGGGATCTCCCAGTAGCGGTGGAAACCGATGAAGTGATCCAGGCGCACCGCGTCGAAGCGCTGCAAGGTGTGTCCGACTCGGGAGGTGAACCAGGCGAAGTTGGTCTCGGCGTGGCGCTCCCAGTGGTAGAGGGGATTTCCCCAGCGCTGGCCTGTCTGGCTAAAGTAGTCGGGCGGCACACCCGCGACGACCGTGCGCTGGCCCTGCTCGTCGAGGAAGAACAGCGACGGATTCGCCCACACGTCCGAGCCTTCATAGGCGACGAACATGGGTATGTCTCCGAGCAGCCGCACCCTCCGCTCGAGCGCGTAGCGGCGGAGCTTTTGCCACTGCCGATCGAACTCGAACTGCATGAAGCGATGGAAATCGACCTCGACCGCGAGCTCGCCGCGCGCCCGCTCGAGCGCCGCGGGCTGGTAATTGCGCAGCTCTGGCGACCAGCTCGACCACGCCGGCGCGGCCGAGCCGCGCGCAGCGACTGCGGCGGGGGAGTCGGCGCGGAGCGCGGAAAAAAGCGCATAGGCCTCGAGCCACTCGCGGTTCTCGTGCGCGTAGGTCTCGTAGCGCGTGCGCTCGGCGCCGCTCGCCTGAGCGTGAAAGCGCTCGAACGCCTTGCGCAGCCTCGGCCAACGAAAACGCGCGCTGCCCTCGTAGCGGGTGCGCCGCGTCCGGGCCAGCTGACGGTTCAGCGTTAGGTCAGCCGCGTCGAGGTAACCGTGCTCGGCGAGCCCCTCCAGGCTGATGAACAACGGATTGCCGGCGTGCGACGACGGGCTGTCGTAAGGCGAGTTGCTCGCCCCGAGTGGCCCGATCGGGAGCATCTGCCACCACGACTGCCCGGCTCGCTCGAGGAAGTCGACGAAGCGGTACGCGGCTGGCCCGAGATCACCGAGTCCGTAGGGGCTCGGCAAGGAGGAGACGTGCAGTAGGGTGCCACTCGAGCGTCGAAACACCGAATACCCAATGTCGTTATGAAAGCTGCATCTCGCCGACCGCGCGCACCGGGCGACTCGCGGCGAGAGCTAACACGCACGCAGTCTCCAGCGCTAGTACCTCATGCCCCGAGCCCGCGCCGGGTTCGCCGGCTCCCGCCAGCGTGGAGCGCGCAGCGCGGGGGGCGCGGCGCAGGTCGAGCGGTGCAGCACCCCCCGAACTCGCGGGCGCGAGGGCGCGGCTCACGACCTCTCGCCGGAAGACGCCGTCTGTGCGGGCGCCCAGGTGGAGGACGGCGGCGCCGCGCGCCCAGCCGGGCGCAACACACCGACACCCCAGGCCGGAAGGTGCAACACGTCGCCCGACACCTCCGCCCCGGGTGAGCCCAGGAGGAGCCGGGCGCCGCCTGCGAGCGGCAGAGTTGCCGCTTCGCCGCCGATGTTGGCGTGAACGAAGACGGAGCCGCGCCGCAGCGTCAAGAGGTGCGGTGTCACCGGGTCGGTCTGCACCTCAGGCCGCTCGCTGCTCGTGAGCGACGGCTCCACCGCGCGCAGCCGGATCAGAGCGCGATACCAGGCGTGCAGCCGCGCGTGCTCGGGGGCGCCGATCTCGCTCCAGTCGAGCTTCGAGCGCTGAAAGGTGATGACATCCTGCGGATCGGGCACGTCTTCCGGTGCCCAGCCGAAGGCCGCGAACTCCCGGCGCCGCCCGGCGCGCACCGCCGCCCCCAGGTCGGTGTCGGTGTGATCGGTAAAGTAACAGAACGGACTCGAGGCGTTCCATTCCTCCCCCTGGAAAAGCATCGGCACGAACGGTGCCGCCAGCACCAGCGCCGCCGCCAGCTCCAGCTGCTCCAGCGAGAGCGACTTGCCGATGCGGTCGCCGATGGCGCGATTGCCGATCTGGTCGTGATTCTGGATGTAGCCCAGCAGGCGGTTGAGCGGGACGGCGCCGAGCGGCCTACCGTGCGAGCGGCGGCGGTATTCGCTGTAGTGGCCGGCGTAGGCGAAGCCGTTTTGCAAGGCCTCCACCAGCGACCCGAACGCGCCGAAATCCGCGTAGTATCCGCTGCGCTCCCCCGTGAGCAGAGCATGCAGCGCGTGGTGAAAATCGTCGCTCCACTGCGCATCGATGCCCAGCCCCGCCGCCTCGACCGAGCGGATCAGCCGGGGATCGTTGAGGTCGCTCTCGGCGATCAGGATTTTCGTGCGCCCGACCTCCTGCTCGAGCTCGTGCACTTCCCGACTGAGCTGCTCGAGAAAAGGGATGGCGCTGCGATCGTGAAAGGCGTGCACGGCGTCGAGGCGCAGCCCATCGAAATGATAGTCTCGCAGCCACTGGAGCGCGTTGTCACAGAAGAACCGCCGCACCTCGTCCGACCCCCAGCCATCGAAGTTCATCGCCGCCCCCCACGGCGTCGCGTATTCGTTGGTGAAGTACGGTCCGAAATGACCGAGGTAGTTACCGTCGGGGCCGAGGTGGTTGTAGACGACGTCGAGCAGTACTGCGAGGCCGCGCCCATGGCAGGCGTCGACGAGCCGCTTGAGGTCGTCTGGGGTGCCGTACTCGTGGTGTGGGGCGAACAGGTCGACTCCGTCGTAGCCCCAGCCGCGGCGCCCGGGGAACTCGACCACCGGCATCAGCTCCACGTGTGTGACGCCGAGATCCACCAGGTGGTCGAGGTGCTCGATCGCCCCAACGAACGTGCCCGCAGCGCTGAATGTGCCGACATGGAGCTCGTAGATCACGGCGTGCGAAAGCGGGCGCGGCACGAATTCCCCGTCGCTCCAGCTGAACGCCGAGTGCTCCAGCCACTCCGAGGGACCGTGCACGCCTTCCGGCTGTGAGCCGGAGCGCGGATCGGGCAGCGGCAATCCACCGTCGAGGCGGAGCCGGTAGCGCGTTCCGGGCGCGAGCTGAGGCGCGGGGAGCGCCCAGTAGCCCCTCGGCCGCGGCTCGAGCGGCCTTCGCCCGCTCGGCAGCTCGACCTCGACTCGGGTCGCGCGCGGCGCCCAGACCAAGAGCTCGCTCATGAGACGTCTTGTGTCAGCCCTCGACGAGAAGGGCCACGGGAAATCGCGCGACGAGGTCTGCGAGGCGACCGCTGACCACCGGCTCACCAGTGAGCGCGTCGATGAAGCGCCCCTCGGGCAGCACGACACGGGTGCCTCGCCAACCGCCCGCGAGTGAGAGCGTGAGGCGCGGTGCCACGACGACGACGCCCGCACCGCGCTGAAACGCGATCACCCGATGACGCTCGTCGCCCAGCACCGCGAGCGATGTGTATGCGCCGCGCGCGTCGAAACACTCCGGGCGCGTGCGCCGCACCCACAAAGCGCGACGGATGAGCCACAGCTTCTCCGCGCCCAACCCCGCGCCCGGCGCCGAGCCGTCCGCGCGCCAGGGGGCACTGCTCAGGGTGCCAGAGAGCGCTTCCCCTACCCCCGAGGCCTCGAGCTGCTCGAGCAGGCGCTCGCGCGCGGTGAAGTCGACGCGACGTCGGTTGTCGGGATCGGCGAGGCTGAAGTCCCACAATTCGGTGCCCTGATAGATGTCGGGCACGCCGGGCGCCATCAGCTGCAGCAGCGTGAGCGCGAGCGAGTGCCGGACAAAGGCGGGCTCGAGGCGAGCCACAAAGCTCGATAGCTCGCCCTGGAACTCCGCATCCTCGAGCAGCGCGACGACGAACTCTGCGAAGCGCCCCTCACGCGGCAGGTCCGGCGAGAGCCATGACGTCCAGGCCTTCGCCTCGCGCACCGCCTTGAGCAGGTAGGTCTGCAGGCGATCCATCGAAATCGGGAACACGCCGACGAGCGTCTGGATCACGAAGTACAGGGTGCGCGGGTCGACGCTCGCACCGCCCGGCAACGAGCGTGCCCGCCGCATCCAGGCCTCGCTTTGAACCGCCCACTCTCCCGGCAGCTCCGAGAGCAGCGCGATCCTGAGGCGCGCGTCGGAGCTGCGCTTGGTGTCGTGGGTCGAGACCGTCGAGAGCGTCTTCGGCCAGTTCTGCTGGATGTGCCGCGCGTGTGCGTGGAACTCCTCCACGCTGGCGCCGAAGCGCGCCGGATCGCACCCCACCTCGTTCAGCGCCAGCAAGCGGGCGTCGTCATAGAAGATGGTGTCTTCCAGGCCCTTCGCCATGGCGGGGCCGGAGAGCTGCTGGAAAGCGCTCGCGAGGTCGTCGTGCCGCGGGTTCACGCGCGTGCCTATCAGCACGTCGGCGAGGCGATTGACCAGGGGCCCGAGCTCGGGCGACTCGGCGAGCGCGTGACGGCACGCCGTCTCCAGCGCCGCTCTATCGCTCTCGCTCGCCGGTCGCCCAGAGCGCAGATAGGTGCGGTACACCGGCAGACCGGTGATCAGCGCGACCAGCGCGCGTTGCACGTCACCCGCGCCGGAAGCGCCGCGAGCCGCCTCGCAGACCGGCAGCGCCCGGGCCGTCAGAGCGGCGACCTCGGCGCCGAACAGCTCGCGCAGCGCGCGGCCCTTAGCGGCGCCCACCGAGTGTGCGTAGTCGTAGCCCGGCAGCTCCGCCAGGCGGCAATAGGTGGCTGTCAGCGACGCCTCGGCGCCCGAGTCGACGAACAGCCGGGTGGCGATGCTGGCAAAATCGTAGCCCGTGGTGCCCTCGACGGGCCATGAGCGGGGCAGCCCCTCACCGGGCTGCAGGATCTTCTCCACTATCACCAAGCGCGGCCCGACGAGGCTGCGCAGCCGCTCGAGATACTGCTCGGGGTCTTTCAGACCATCAGGGTGGTCTACCCGCACGCCCGCGAGCGCACCGCTCGCGAGCCAGCGCCGCAGCTGGACGTGGACGTCATCGAACACCGCGCAGTCCTCGACGCGCAACGCGGCCAGCGTGCTCACGTCGAAGAACCGGCGGTAGTTCAGCTCTTCGAGCCCCGCCCGCCAGAACCGCAAGCGATAGAACTGCGCCTCGATCACCTCTTGCAGCCGCTCCGGCAGGGCGTTGATGGCAGCGAGCGCCGCCACGGCCTCACTCCGCCGCTCGGGCTCCCGCAACCGATCGAGAACCGCCTCCTCGGCGGCTTCGACCTCCTCGCGCGTGGCCCCGCTGGCGACGACCGCCGCGAGCCGCCCGAGCCGCTCCGAGAGCGCCGCGTCGTGCCCGGCGATGCCAGCAAAAATGAGCGGAAGGCTGCGGGCCGCGATCGGCAACGACTCGTCGTCTACGCTGAGCGCGAGCCCCTCGGGGCCGAGCTCCAGCCTCAGCTCGCCAGTCGCGAGGGCGTCGCGCCGCGTCGAGCCCAGGATCGGCAAGAGCACACGCCCGTCGTGACGGGCCCAGTCCACGTCGAAATAACGAGCGCGCGGGCTCGCCGCCCCCCAGCGCAGGAGATCTCGCCACCAGGGGTTGTGGGTTGCCGACGCCGCCATGTGGTTCGGCACGATGTCCAGCACCACCCCGAGCCCGAGCTCGCGGCAGGCCTCGAACAGCGCCTCGCTCCCGAGCTCGCCGCCGAGCTCGGCCCGCACCCGGGAGGGGTCGGTCACGTCATAGCCGTGAGCGCTCCCCGAAACGGCCTCCAAACATGGCGACAGATAGATGTGGCTGACCCCGAGCCTGGCCAGATACGGCAGACGAGAGCGGAGCTGTTCAAACCCAAACTCCGGCGTGAGCTGAATGCGATACGTGGCGAGCAGCGGCGGCTCCGCGACGAGCCCGCGCGGAATCCGCGGCTCTCCTCCCTTTCCATTCTCGTCCGACCCCTCCCCTTGCGGTGGCCTCGGCGCGTCGCTCACGGCCCCCTCGGCGACGCGGAGCCCCCCGCGATCTCCCGTTGGTGATGGCTAATCCCGTGCTTCACGATCCCTCGACAGAAACCTCGACACGACCGTCGACTGACCAGTCGGCTCGCCCTGAGGGTGCAGCCGGGCAGCTTCCAGATCGCGGTCGCTCATGGCAAGTCTGTTTAATCATGAGTGATCCTGCGCCTCCTGCCGCGGCGAACGTGATCGGACCCCACGACATATCCGATCTCGACGTTCACCTCTTCTGTGAAGGCACACACGCTCGCATCTACGAAAAGCTCGGGGCGCATTTAACCACACGTGCCGGCGTGGCCGGCACCCAGTTTGCGGTGTGGGCGCCAAACGCGCAAGCCGTGTGCGTCGTCGGTGACTTCAACGGCTGGAAGACGAACGCGCACCCGCTCGCGCGGATCGCGGGGGGTATCTGGAGCGGCTTCGTGCCGGGCGTCCACCGCGGCGAGCTGTACAAGTATCGCATCGTGTCGCCGGCGGGCCACGTGCTGCCCGACAAGGCCGACCCCTACGGTGTCGCGCAGCAGATCCCGCCCAACACCGCCAGCGTCGTGTGGAACCTCGACTACGCCTGGCAAGATCAGCGCTGGATGTCCGAGCGCTCGGAGCGCAGCCCGCTCGAGGCGCCGATGTCCGTGTACGAGGTCCACCTCGGCTCCTGGATGCGCGTTCCAGAAGACGGCTACCGCTCGCTCAGCTACGTCGAGATCGCTCCCAAGCTGGTAGAGCACGTCAAGCGCCTCGGCTTCACGCACGTCGAGCTCCTGCCGGTGATGGAGCACCCCTTCTTCGGCTCGTGGGGCTATCAGGTCACCGGCTACTTCGCGCCCAGCTCCCGCTTCGGCTCGCCGCAAGACTTCATGGCCTTGATCGACACGCTGCACCAGAACGGCATCGGCGTGCTGCTCGACTGGCCCCCCGCGCACTTCCCGTCGGACGGCCATGGGCTCGTCTACTTTGACGGCACGCACCTCTACGAACACGCCGATCCCCGGCAGCGCGAGCACCCCGAGTGGGGCAGCGTGCTGTTCGACTACGGGCGCCTCGAGGTGCAGAGCTTCCTCACCTCCAGCGCCGTCTTCTGGCTCGACAAGTTCCACGCCGACGGTATCCGCGTCGACGGCGTCACCTCGATGTTGCACCTCGACTACGGCCGCGCCGAAGGCCAGTGGGTGCCGAACCGCCACGGAGGTCGCGAGAACCTCGATGCGGTCAGCTTTCTGCGGCGCATGAACGACGCCGTCCATCGTGAGTATCCCGATGCGCTCACCGTCGCGGAGGAGGCGACTGCTTGGCCCCGCGTCACCGCGCCCACGCGCCTCGGCGGCCTCGGCTTCGACCTCAAGTGGGACATGGGCTGGATGCACGACACCCTTCGCTACCTCGGTCGCGACGCAATGCACCGCCGCTTCCATCACCACGAGCTCACGTTCCGCCGCATGTACGCCTATAGCGAGCGCTACCTGCTCGCCCTCTCTCACGACGAGGTCGTTTACGGCAAGGGCTCGCTGCTCAGCCGCATGCCGGGCGACGAGTGGCAGAAGTTCGCGAACCTGCGCCTGCTGCTGTCCTACATGCTGGCGACCCCCGGCAAGAAGCTCGTGTTCATGGGCGGCGAGTTCGGCCAGCGCAGCGAGTGGAACCACGACTCGAGCCTCGACTGGCACCAGGCGGGCACGCTGCTGGCGCAGGGCGTGCAGCTGCTCGTGCGCGACCTCAACCGCGTCTACGCCGACAACCCCGCCCTCTATGCGCGCGACCACGACCCCGAGGGCTTCGACTGGATCGACGCGAACGACAGCCGCCAGAGCACCCTCTCCTTCGTCCGCCGCTCCAAACACAGCGAGGAAACCCTGGTCGCCATCTTCAACTTCACGCCAGAGGTGCGGCACGATTTCCTGATCGGCGTCGAACAGGCGGGCTTCTGGCACGAGCTCATCAACACCGATGCCAAGGTCTACGGCGGTAGCGGTCAGGGCAACCAGGGCGGGGTGCACTCCGCCGCCGTCCCGAGCCACGGGCGCCCGCTGTCACTGAGCCTGACCCTGCCCCCGCTCGGTGCGCTGCTCCTGAGCAAGGGCTGAGGCGGGCCGGCTCTGCGTCGCGGCAAACGCCGCGGTGCCCGAACCAGCGACGCGGACGGCCGCGGGCCGGCTGCCGCTGCGATGGGAGCGCAGCGGCTAGCGCGGTAGCTGCCGCAACGCCTGCACCAGCGACGCCGCCGTGAACGGCTTGTGCACCAAGAGCTCGTTCGCCCCCAGGTGCACCCGGCTCTCGACGAAGTCGGCAGGGTAGCCCGACATGTACACGACGCGGAACCCGAAGCCCCGCTCGCGCAAGCGAGCCACCAGCTCGGGGCCGCTGATGCCCGGGAGGAGCACGTCGGTCAAGAGCACGTCGAAGGCCTCGCCTGCCGCGCGCTGCAGCGCCTCGTCGGCATCGACCGCCTCCGACACGCGGAAGCCAGCGCTCACCAGGATGCGCTTGGTGAGCTCTCGCACCATCTTCTCGTCTTCCACGAGCAGCACGCGGAGCTCATGCGACGCCGCGTCGCCGCGCCCGAAGGGCAGCTCGCTCGGTGCGTCGGGCGGCTGCTCCGTGACCGGCAGGTACACCTCGAAGCGTGCGCCGCCGAGCTTCCCTTCACGCACCAGGATGTGGCCCTGGTGCTGCTCGACGATGCCCTGCACCACACTCAGCCCCAGACCGCTGCCCTGCCCGGGCGGCTTGGTCGAGAAGAACGGCTCGAAGATCCTCGCGCGCAGCTCCGATGGCACCCCGGGTCCGCTGTCTTCCACCACGAACCGCACATGCGGCCCAGCGCGCTCCGGGCCCACGTCGATCTCGGGCAGCACCAGCTGCGCCACGCCGATCTGGATCTTCCCTCCCGACGGCATGGCCTGAGCCGCGTTCACCACCAGGTTGGTCAGCACCTGATGCAACTGCGTGACGTCCACCAGCACGCGCCCGCTCGTTTCCCCCGGGAGCAGCTGCAGCTCCACGTTCTCGGGCACCGTCCGCCGGAGCAGGCTCAGCACATCGGAGAGCACGACCACCGGGGCCACCGCCCGCCGCCGCAGGGCCTGGCGCCGCCCAAACGCCAGCAGCTGCCGCGTCAGATCGGCAGCGCGCAGCGTGGCGGCGCGGATCTGCTGCACGTCGCCCCGCTGATCGGGCTCGAGCGCACCGAACGACAGCATCTCGCAACAGCCCAGGATGCCCGTGAGTATGTTGTTGAAGTCGTGCGCGATGCCGCCCGCCAGTCGCCCCACCACGTCACCCCGCTGCGCGGCGCGCAGCTGATCTTCCAGCTCGCGCACGCGCTGCTTCAGGGCCAGCGTCTCGGATAGATCGACCACGCCACCGAGCGAGATCAGCGCCAGGCCCTCGCTATCATACGTCGCGCCACCGAACACGCGCAGCGGGCGATAGCTGCCATCGCCCTGCTTCACCCTCAGCACGCCGTCATACGGGATGCCCTCGGCGATGCCCCGCTGGATCTCTGCCGCCGCCCGGCCCCCATCCTCGGGGTGGATCTTCCCGAACAGCAGCTGTGGCGAGATCTCCGCGTCGAGCGCGACGTCGTGCAGCCGCCGCGCCTGCGGCGACCAGTCGAACTCATCGGTGATGCGATCATCCATCCACAGCCCCACCCCGCCCACCGCGAGCTTGTCCGCGATGGCGGCCACGACCCCGCCCGGCTGCTGCTCCAGCACCTCGCGCCCGCTCGCTCGCCGCACCCAGAGCCGAGCCCCGCCCGCGTGCGCCGTGAGGCGGCACAGCACCCAGAGCCGCATTCCGCTGCAACTCCGGTGCAACATCACGCGCTCGAACGGCCTCCCCGCCAGCACGGACGCCCAGTGCCCCGCCCAGTCGATCCGCCCCGAGTCGGTCAGCAGTACATCGGCGAGCGCTCGCCCGCGCACCGCCAGCTCGTCCAGCCCGTACAGCTCGAGGGCGCCCGCGTCGAGCTCGCGCAGCAAGAGCTCTGCCGACAGTTCGATCGTCGCCTCTCGAGTCCGCTTCGGCACGCGATCTCCTTAACCTACCATGGCCCGCGCCGGGGCGCCATCAGCCCACAACGAGCGACAGCCGACGACCCGACGACGCCATTTAGACCGCGGCCCTTCATACCGCGGCCCTTCATACCGCGGCTGTTCATGCCGCCGCCAGCCTTTCGGCTTTCCAATCCATAGCCGAACGATCGGCGCTCGATTGCCTCGACATGACGGCCCCCATACCCGCATCGTCTCCCCAGCATACCCGACCTTGCACCAGCGTACAGGCCGTCTTCTCGTCCCGTGCGCTCGCGGATGCGAGTGCCGCGTCAGCAATGACGAATTTGGCGACACAGGAACCGTGACGGACCTCGCCGCGCGTGTCGCACCGAGACGCGCCTCGCTTGACGTTTCAATTGACTCGGCGAAGTGTGTGGTGAGGATGCAAGCCCGCTACCTCGAGAGCTTGACCTGGCCCGAAGCGGAGCTCGCGTTGCATGAGCTGCCGACCGTGCTCGTGCCGCTCGGTGCTCGCACGAAGGAACACGGCCACCACCTGCCGCTCAACAACGACTGGCTCATCGCGGAGTATCTCGCGCGCCGCGTCGCCGAGCAGTGCGCCGTCCTCGTCCTACCCACCGTGCAATACGGCTACTACCCGGCATTCCTCGAATATCCAGGCTCGATAAGCCTCCGCTCCGACGTCTGCCGCGACGCCATCATCGACATCTGCCAGAGCCTCGCCACACAGGGCGCCAAGCGCTTCTACGTGCTCAACACCGGCATCAGCACCATCAAGCCCCTCGGCGAGGCGCGCGAAGCCATCATCGCGCGCGGCGTCCGCATGGAGTTCACCGACATCCGCAGCGCCTACGCCGCTCTCCGCCGCCAGGTCGAGACCCAACCCGCGGGCACCCACGCCGACGAGATCGAGACCTCCATGATGCTCTACATCGCCCCGGAGGTCGTACGCATGGATCGTGCCCAGCGCGACATCCACCCCGATCGGGGCCCCGGCGGCCTCCGACGCGACGCAAAGGCCGAATCCGGCATCCATTCCCCGACCGGAGCCTACGGCGATCCCACGCTCGCCACGCTCGAGAAGGGCAAGCACGTCGTCGAGGGCATGGTCAGCTACCTCGTCCAGCAGGTGCAGACCCTCTCCGCCGAGCACGTCCGGCGACCGCCGGCTACGATGCCGAGCGGCTGAGCGCTGAGGCCCCGCGCACCCGTCGATCCATCGCGCTTTCCACTGGAGGGAACGCCCGTCTGCGGGCTGCGCCTGGTGACTCGAGCACCCGTGAAGAGTCGCCCAGAGGCTATGATTTCGCCGAGCTTCAAACGGCTGCCCGCGCGGCCGGGGCGGGTGCCTCTGGTTTGCTCGCGGACCGCTAAACGGGCGTTGCCATTCGCGCGAGTGCGAGGTAGGGTCCCGGCCCTATCGGGCGCATAACTCAGTGGTAGAGTGCAACCTTCACACGGTTGAAGTCGTAGGTTCAAGTCCTACTGCGCCCACGAAATAACCTAGCAAAAGCAGCTGGTTAGCGGAGTCGGTGAGTCAGAGTCAGGTGGTGCTTGGAACGAAAGCACCACTTAAGCACCACCGACGGAGCCCAGCTAAGCACCACCTTACCCGACCGCCCTAAGTATCGGGAGCATCGGTTGCGGCACCACGGCCCTGCCAGCCATCAAGTCCATGATGGATCCGATGGCTCGTTCCTGCAGCGGTGCCCAGACCGAGGTGTATTCCTCCTGCATCTTCTCGGTCAGGTGCCCGCTGATGCTCCGGGTCACGAGGTTGTTGGTGCCGGTTGCCAAGGCCATGTCGTTGTACGTCCGGCGCATTCCGTGAACGCTGAGGTTGAACGGGAGCCCCATCTGTCTCGAGACCTCGGCGAATGGCTTGGTCAACACTACGGCGAGCCGTGGCGTACCGACCTCGCTCGCAAACAGATACTCGCTGTCGCGACCGCCCTCGGGGATTTGGTTGGTCACATGCCAGCGGAGCACCTCGAGCAGACTTGGCGGGAGCGTAATCCGATACCGCGTCCCCTGCTTCGTCCGGTTATAGATGCTGCCGAGTCGTCCGGCGCCGCGCCGGACGTAGCAGACGCCGGTTTCCCAGTTGATGTCTGCCTTGGGCCCTTTGATCCTGATCGGGCTGATGTTCGTTCCTCTTAGCCCCGTGGCAAAGCCGAACATCGTCATGGCGTAGTGCTGGGGATAGAGTTCGCGCATCAGCGTGAGGAACTTAAAAACCTGTTCGCGGGTCAGCGCGTTCGGGTCTTCCTCGGTGTGCGTCTCGTGCTTCGACGTGTCGAATTGCTCGACGTCCTCGATGGCATTGTGACTCAACTCGTACTCGCGGCGTCCCGACTTCAAGATCGTCTTAAGGATGGATAGCCAACCGTTGGCGGTGTTGGGTGCGTAACGGCCTTGCTTGATGAGCTTGGCCACCTTGGTTTTCCAATCCTCAACGGTCTTGATCCTGATCTCGGACAGGTTCAGGTCTCCCAGACCCGGCACCACGGGCTTGCCTGACTTGTGTTCGTCGTCCTCGGCATAGATGCCCTCGATCAGGTGGATGAGGGTGTACTTCCACCGGTCGAGGTGCTCGTCAGTCCCCACGCCTCGATCGACCATTCTCTCGAGCACAGAGGCTGCGTATGCGGCGAAGCGCGGCGTCTGTTTCGGGGCTTCTGGATCGGGGAGCGTCTTTGCCTTCTTTTTCTGCTCCTCTAACCAAGCTGAGGCCTCGACGGCCGTTGCCAAGGGCAACAGCTTCTTGATCTCTTTCAACTTGCCCGTCATGGGATCCGTCACCCGAGCACGGACTAGACAACCTCCGTTCTTCATCGTGAACACATTGGGGTAACGGGACTTCGCGATCTCGTGTCCCCACTGCAGCTTCCATTGTTGGGTTTTCTTCATTTTCGGGACCTTCCATTGAAGGCGCTCCCGAGCGTGAGTCGACGCTACCATCAAGTCGACCCTTCAAGAAGCGGTCGAGTTCGGCCCGGTCCCACATGAGGGTTCCTGTGCCGCCGCGTCGCCCAAATGGCCGAATTTTACCGGCTTTTTTTGCCTGACGAAGCGCGCTGCCGTCCTTGTAGCCGCAATAGAGCGTGGCTTGTCTGGTGGTCAGGTACGGTGATTGCTCGGATGCCATCGTACCAGGCTGTTACACCGGCGGCTAACCTCGGCCCTCGACGCCTCGGAGCATTCCTAGCTTTAGACCTTCGACTTTAGGGCGTTCGAGGAAGGAGGGCCCTGGAGGTCCGGACACATGCAAGGGGTACGGTGACGATGAGGTGGATGATAAAGGTCGGCAACGACACGCTTGGGCCCGTCGAAGAGAACGCCGCTCTCGAGATCCTGCGTGCGAATCCGACCGCTCAAGTGCGCGGTGAGGGCGGTGGCCGTTGGATGGCTGCGGCTGACTCGCCCTTCGCCAATCACATCACGCCGCCGCCGGCTCCAAGTCGACAAGGCGCCGCGCCGAAGGGTGGCTCGATAAAGTTCAAGGTCATCATCGTCCTGATCATCGTGAGCATTCTTTGGACGTTCGCGTCCGCAAATGGATGGCTCGGCATCCTGATCGGGCTCGTGCTCGGAGCGTGGACCGTCGAACGACACCGCAAGGGACGTCCGTCACTCCTGAGTGTCGTGCTCAATCGTGGTCACGGGATCTTGATGACCGGAGGCACGATCATGGTCGCCGTCGGGCTCGTTCTCGTCGGAGGGAAGGCGCTGCTGGCTGCTCGAGAGCGTGAACTGGTGACCGAACTCACACGAAAGGCGGAAGAAGCGCAGCAGGCAGCTACCGAGAATCGTCGCAATGAATTGAAGGACGGCTTGCTCACCCAAATCGACACATGGCGCCATCGCCTCGTCGACGCGGCCCGAACCGCAGACGAAGCGGGCGGCTTAGCAACGGCCACGAAGCTCACGACCGCGGTGACCACCGAGATCGTCGACGCAACGAAGCTGCTCGATGACGACGGGTCAGCGCTCAAGCCGATTCGGCAGGAATCGGAGAAGCAAGTCGCCCTCCTCGAAGCACGCGCTACTCTGCCGAAGAATGTGGCGGACGTCGCCGACGCGATCACCACCGGGAAAAAGCACGCGAGTAGTCGCGCCTGGGCTGAGGCCGACCAAGCCTACGATGCTGCGCTGGCAGTTCTCTCCGACCTGGAAAGAAGAGGCGAAGCCCTCGTGAAGTATTATCCCGCTGGATTCGACCCGGCAGTGAGGCGAGCGGAGGTCGATAAACTTAAGGCCAGGATCGCCGCGCCGTTGGCCCAAGAGAAGAAGCGATTGGCAAAGGAAGAGGAGAAGCGTAAGGAGAAGGAAGCCAAAGATGCGGCCTACCGGGCCATCTGCGGGCCTGAACCAGTCCTGAGCCCATTCGACGGGGAAGTCGTCGGTCTGGAAAGCGCCCTACAAGAGACGGCGCATGACCCGGACTCCATCGATGTCGAGAACTGCACCACGCCTCGCCTGACCAGTGACGAGTGTTGGACATTCGCTTGCAACGTGCGGGGTAAGAACGCCTTCGGCGCCCTGATACTGACCCGAAAAACATTCTCACACAGCAACGCGCTCGGCTTCGTCGAGAAATGAGCCAGGCCCGGCCCCACCCTAAGGAAGGGCAAGGTTGGGTCGTCCCGGATGCGTCGGCAACCTCGTTTACTCGCGACAGCGTCGCGGCGTCACGCAATGCCAACTGGCACGACTCCAAGGCAGCGGCCCCGCTCGTCGCACCACCACACCAGCGATCGGCTGCCGAACAGCTCCCAGTGAAGCTCGAGGACTGGCGCGTCGAACTCGAGAACGCCGCTGTTGAACGATAGATCCCACCACGTCATGGGTGGGTATCGGGCACGGCGTGGGGACGGTTGCTAGGTGCTCGAGGGCGCGCCGATATCGGGCTCCGGATCAGGTTCAGGAACCGGCTTCGGATTGCGACGCTCGTCGAGCAGGGCAAACCACTCGGCCAGGTTGCTTCGCACCGCAAACAAGCACACGAACAATGTCCCCATCGTGAAGGTGGCCGCGCAGACGCAGGCGATTGCGGCGTAGTCGTTGGGCCAGAATCCCAACGTAAACTGGAGAAAGGACGTCACGAACGCCGACATGATGGACAAGAACAGGTGGCTCCCGAGCCGTCGGAGCGGAGCGTACAGCCGCTCCGTGTGACCACGCTTCTTTGCCTTGTCGAAGCGCACCTTGTACTCCTTGGTCCCGTAAACCTCCGCGTCCATCCTGACCAGGATGAAGACCTTCAACGCCAGCAAGAAGCCGCCGGTCGTCAGGAATCCGCTGAACAAGCTGGGGCGCAACTTGTCGGCGTAGAGCTGGGCGAACGTCTGCCCTGCGATGGTGCGGCCGACGGTGAGCGAGTGCAGCCCGTACCCGGCGCACACCGCGACGACGAACGGGAGGAGCCACGCCAGGTGGAACAGCAGCCGTCTCCCGAGCGGGGTGCCTTCGTTTGAGCTAAACATCGTGCTCGGTCATCAGCCGTTGGAGTTCCCGCGACACCGGGTGCGACTCGAACGCGGCCAGCTTGAACTCGGCGTTGGCCACGAGCGCGTCGAAGTCAGTCTCGTGATACCGCGTGAGATTTCCCTGCAGCCGGAGGATCTGTTCGAAGCCGTCCTCATCGGCGCCGTAGACAGCAACGTCCGCGGCGTTACCACGCTCGATGAAATCGCGGACGGCCGCGCGGATCTTCGAGAGCGGGTCCTTCTTGAAGACCACCTCGTGGACGGCGTGGTTGGCAACGGCGGTCAGCGGGCTGAACACGTTGCCGGAATCCTTCATCGTGCCCACCGTGAACTTGAGCTTGTTGATCTTGGACAGCGTCTTGAGCAGAGCCGGAAAATCCTGTGGGCGCACGATTGGGCTGAAGTCGAGACCCCGCGGAGGCTTCAGTTTGGCCTTGGGATCAACCATGACGAGGTCGTGCCGGTGCTTCTGATACTGCGATTTGAGAAAGCCGCCGAACGCCATGAGCCCCAGGGAGTGGTGGTAATGCTGGTAGAGGCCACACCCGGACTGGTGGTTGAACGAAAAGAAGTTGAACTCAAGTAGCCCGCCTTCGCCCACCGTACGCTGGCTGATCGAATACCCGCCCGAACCGCGGGTCAGCTCGTGAAAGACTTTCTGATCGCGAACGGTTAGCAGAACGCCGTTCGACACGTCCCCCTTGGTGCGGACCCGTAGGATTCGGTCCAGTCCCCGAAACCCGATCTCGCCCGTCTGCCGGCCTAGATACCCGAAGAAGTCCCCCGTTGTGACGAGCCTCTGAAACGAAACCCGAAATCCGTAGAAATGGATCTTCACGGTGCCGTCCTACCAGAACGCCGGCCGGGGCCGGGGAGATTTGCCCCCGCCCGGCCGACGCGAGCGGGATAGGGCTACACCCGCGGGTCGAGGTTTTCGTCTCCTGGTCCTTGGTGGCTTGGATTTGCGTCTCGTTGCTCGATTCCCCCCAGAGCTTCAGCGAACGCCGCCTCGTGGTGGCGCGTAGGCTCAAGGGTGTGCCGGATCATCGCGATGCGCTTGCCTGGCGTGTCCGGGTCGGGGCGACTGAACGCGAAGGTCATGCCGTTATGCTCATCAACGGGCAGGTGTCCGTGACGCTCGAGCCAGTGGACGGAGAGCAGCGCGTTCATAGTCAGCTTGAGCGGAACCCGCTTCTTAGCGAAGTGACTCAAGCTGGCCAGTGCATCAAGCTCGTCGGACAGCTTCTGGGGGTCTTGGGCGTCGTCGAGAGCGGTCGCGAGAAGCTGGTAGACCTCCAGCATGTCGAACGCTGATCGCGAGTCCATGTGCACGGTGAAGGCCTGCCCCTGGGCGTTCCGGTAGTGGGCTTCGACGCCCTCGAGCTGCTCCCCGACCACCGGGCGCCCACGCCGCTGGAGACGGCGTACCGCGACGCTCATTCGCCGGAGCTGCTCGTCGGTGGCGCGGAGGACTTGCTGGTGCGTCGAATGGGTTTGCATTGACTTCTCTCTCGAGCCCTCTGGTTTGCTGATGGGGTCTCGGGAGGCTCCTACACCGACTCGCAGACTAGGCTCTTTGAGCCGCTCGACTTCACACCCCTAGGGATCGTTTTGCAGCCGTAAATAGCTTTCGAATGGTCTTTTTCTCCTAGGGTCCGGACCCCTAATGTTCGCAGCGATGCCAGCCAATGCCCTCGCAACCATCGCCCGTTTACTCGAGACCGATCCCGAGCTCCGCAGGATCTCCCGTGCGCTCGAACGGCAACGAAGGCGCCTGACGAAGGCCATTGATGCTGACGCCTCGAAGCTTTATCGCGACGTGGAGATCGCGGCGAACCTGCTCGCCGGGGCACTCGCCGAGAAGGCGTGGGAGGCTGGTCGACGTTCGCGCAAATAGGGCCCGAGGCTGGTTCTCGAGGTCGTCTGTTCGCTTGGCAGGCGGCGTAGAAAGGTTCGGCTCCAAGCCGTCGAGCTAGCTCTGACACAAGGCTTTGTGATCCTGAACCGTGGCAGCTCGGCGTCTCGACCTTCTACTTCAATCATTCGAATCGCGTTGTGTCGTCGCCCATGGTTCAGAGTACAGGTCAGCGATGAGTGCGTCGGCCATGGCAGCCAATTCACTCTTCTTGGCTCGCTGGCTACGGGAGCGATTGCGCGAATACTCAGCCAAGTGTGCCTTCTTACATTCGGCACATAATACTTGGCCAGGCGCCTTCGCGTCGAACTCTTTGTTACAGCCGGCTGCCTCACACCTTCGACCCTTTAGGGGCTTCAACCCGTGTCGAAGGCGCTTACGTTCAGCAGCTCTACTGAGCGTTGAACTACGCTGGCACGCAGCACACAATCTTTGGCCAGCTCCTTTCGCGTCGAACTCTTTGGTGCAGCCGACTGACTCACACCTTCGACCTTTTAGAGGCGTCCACCCGGGTCGACGAAGGCGATGAAGTTCATAACGCTTGCTGCGCTGGCACGCAGCACACAATCGTTGGTTAGGTCCCTTCGCGTCGAACTCTTTGGTGCAGTCGACTGCCTCACACCTTCGACCTTTCAAAGGCGTCGACCCGGGTCGACGAAGGCGATCACGTTCGGCCCGCTTACTGCACGCTAGACTGCGCCGACACGCAGTACACAATCTTTGCTTATCGATCTTCGCATCGAACTGGCTGCTACAGGCGAGTGCCTCGCAGATTCGGCCCTTCAGTGGCATACTGCGCTTCTTGGGTTTGGCGTGCGTTGAGTCAGCCAAAGAGCCTCCTGGCAGCCTCGTCGACGGCTTTCTCTGGGTACCCTCGGGACATGGCTAGTGCTCTGAGTCTGGCTGTCGCCCGCTGTCGCTCAACCGGGGATGACCAGTCATGCACCTCGACCAGCCGGGCATCATACTGCCCGCGCTCGATTCGTGTGTATGATCCTCGTTTGACGCCCAAGGTTGGCATTGCCGGCCCGATACCGAGGCCGCCGATCGTATAGGTCCTGTCCGCGGTGGGGGAGCCGTGCCGCAGACTCGCGCTGCATAGGTCCAACAGGCTCATGTGATCCAGACCGGGAAACGCCCGTAGTCCGCGCCCCACGCGCTGTAGATAGGTCCCCACATGTTGGCAAGGGCTGCTCAGGACAACGGTCTGGACTCCCGGCACGTCGAGCCCCTCGGTGAGAGCGTCGACCGTCAGGAGCGCGCGTAACTTGCCGTCACGGAATGCCTTCATGAGACGGTCACGCTTTTTCGGTGGGATCGCGGAATGCCATGGCTCGTGCCCGGGACCTAGTCGTCGAGCAGCGACTTCTGCGTCGGCAATCCGCCTCAAGAAAAACAGGGCTCGGCTACGAGGCGCATACTTCGTGTAGGCGTTGACGGGATCCGGATCAGAGCCGTCGAGTTCCTTTTCCGGAACGAACACTCGAGCCGGGACGATCACACCTTGCTCCAGAAGGTGTGAGTATTGAGCGGCAACGACCATTCGATCGAACAGCTCTAATCCTCTCCCATCCGCCCGCTGTGGGGTCGCCGTGAGACCCAGGATTTTCGCCCGGGGAAACATGGCGGCGAGCTTAGCCCACTCGTCAGAGGCGCTGTGATGGCACTCATCCCAGACGACCAGGTCGGGCTTCGTCACGCCTTTTGGCCAGCCCGATCTCAACAGTCTTTGAATTGTATATGTCCGGCCTAGCCGCTGGGTTGCTTGCCTCTCCAGTGCCTTTGTATGGACTATACAAATGGGCGACCTATACTTTTGCGCGATCGCCTTGGCCATGACCGTCTTTCCGCTGCCCGTGGGCGAAACGAGGCAGACGGACAAGGCCTCGTCGAGATGCTCGAGGGCTTCATCAACCGCCTCGGACTGGAATCGCTTGAGTTTTATATGCATTTGATTTCGTGCCGGTATCCGTCCATGGATCCGCGCTCGCGATCGCCTCTACACCGGCCCGAGAGGCCCTCCGGAGGTAGGGAGTCGATTTTCATGATCCCGCATCCATCAGGCTTCAAACTTGATCGCTACGACGATGCTTTCCGACGACCCTACCCCTAAAGATCAGACGGTGTTGGCGATGAGGCTCTTCAAGTTCTTGACTGCGTTAGCGAGCGCGAGGCCGCTGACCAGCCCCGATCCGTCGTACCAACCCGCGCGGAACTTGGACTCGCCGTGCTCGAACACGAAGGTCGTCCGATGCCCTTCGCGCGTCGTGCCGAGCATCTTGATGCCGTGCGCGACCAAATACGCAGCGTAGTAAAGATCGGTGATCGGGGTGCCCTCTGGCTTCTTCGGGACTTCGATGACTTTCTTCCGTGGCATTCGATGTGGCCTCCGTGTCGTTGTGATTCAGGACCCTTGCGAGAGGGCCCATGGAGAGCTCTACACCGATCGTGCGTGCACCAAGAGCGGCTCATCACCTCGCTTTGATTGACGTCTCGTAATCTCGTTGAGCCGCGCGCTGCCCTATGGTCTTGAGATCGGAAAGCTTCAACGGTGTCTCCCAGCGCTCCGTCAACGC
>Ga0247763_1000049_pt1 | contig 50417 bp, 60 predicted proteins | sample UWRJL141409B4_FD_179926 | JGI IMG/M metagenome (GOLD analysis project Ga0247763, IMG submission 179926) | Plant litter microbial communities from Arlington Agricultural Research Station in Wisconsin, United States - UWRJ-L141-409B-4 | ecosystem: Environmental > Terrestrial > Plant litter >... | reverse complement strand
AGCTCCTGGTCAGTTGGCGTTCCATCTCCTTCGCAAACTGCGCCTCTACAACCTCGCAATAGTGCCCGATGGCGGAAGCGATGCCCCGCGCCAGAGCCGTCATGAAGCGTGCGTGGTGGACATCGTCATCCCACTGTAGCTCGAAAATCTGATCAATGCTTTGCCTGAAGATTCGAAATGTATCGATAATGGACTCGCTATGGCGGTCTTCGTCTGTGGCAATATCCTCGGGGTTGGTGCTTCGCACTTGGAATTTGTCCTCGTTGATGGCATTACCAACCATCTCAATCATCCTTATTTCGGTGTTCTTGAGCCATTTCCAGACAAAGTCATCGAGCAGGCCTTCGATGTGGAACGAAAACGGCTGCCCTGGGAGAACCGATACGTGGATCTTTCGGATCGCGACAAGTTCCTTGTAAAGAATGAAGCCGTCCTCGACACTGAGCTCGATATCACGGCTCTTAGCCACCTCCATGATCCGCTTGATGAGCTCCTGTGCATCCTCCTCAAAGCTAGGGAACACAGTCTCGACAAAGACACAGTGGGGGCTAACACCCATGATGATGGGGTTCTTGGCGTAACGCTTCTTGATCTTCTCGGAACGATCGACGACTTTTTTACCTAGGTCCACTACGTGACTGAAATCCCATTCCTCTTGAACATGCGGGACAATGCGGTCGAGATAGGTCCTGTAGACCACTGAAGCTGCTTGACGGAGTCCAATTTCGAGTTGACGGGAATATTCTGCGGCGTCGTCGGGCCGCTGCGAGAAGGCGGGGTCGTCCAAGACATGGTTCCGAAGCAGAGCCATGACGACGCCAATCGAAGGGGGCTTATCCTCGTAGCACCTCAGCAGCAAGTTGTAAAGGTCTCTGAGGAGGGCGTCGTGGAGGTCCTTTAGGGAGTGCTGATAGCCCGCCCAGTCTGTTAATGTCCACCGGCTCGGCTCGACATCGCAGAGCGGCACTGAGTACATCTGAATAGCGGGCGATTTCTTCGTCTCTGGAGGGGCTTCCTTGACGAGACCGAGGCAAGTATAGAGTTGTTCATGGTCTATTTCTTGGTCCAGGAACTTACGAACAGAGACGTCAACAAATGCGGTATCTCTCGAGAACTGTGGTATCCTCCATCGGATGGCCAACTCTATGAGGAGAGCCTGGGATTCTTCCGAGAGCGGAGAGTAACTGTCCTGGGGGTCTGAATGAAGTTGGTCATAAGACATAGCATACTGCACGATGACCTTGTATACGGCACGGGGGTCCGACGGTATGAAGACATAGCTTGGCTCGTCAACGCTCCGTATACTGGCGGAATCGTCGAGAGACAGTGACCCGAGACTGAGTGAGGGCTCAAATCCGGAAGACGGGTTAGATAAGGCCCTACTCAGGTCCGCATACGCCTGATCTTCGGCGTACATGGATGGAGGTCGAGGCAGTGCTTTGTCGTTGCCCGAGTTCACACCCTTCAGATCGGGACGGATCGAGAGGATTTCGGCAAAGGTAGACGCCAGCTGAGACATTTCCTGGCGTTTCCACTCATCAAAAGCCTCGTCTACGTCAAAGTCCCGCTTCCGCAGGGTGCCAGCCATGCCAGCTGAGAGCCTGAAGTGATAGGCCTTGTAATCTTTCAGAGCGGCTTCTTCAGTCCAGACCGCCATGTTGGCATCAAGGTCACCCTGGGCCCTAGAATTGGCAACGCCGAAGATGCGTGCCACAGCCTGCACCATGGGCATGTCCTTGACGTCGTAACTGAGGGGAATTTCCACTTCGACGTACGAGTGATCCTCTTGGGCAGAATCGAGCGAGAGATTTTGGTCATTGGTCAGCAATTTCTTCTCGAGCGTGTTGAGGCGGTGGGCAAGCTCAGGGCGGTCGCGATCACCAACAAGGTCCCTGATGGTGCTCGACAGCAAGCGGACAAACATGGCCAAGTGCCTGTCAACCAGCAGCTTCCAGGAGTGGTCCTCGGGCGGCTTGTTCCGGCCTTGCGCCTTGGTGGCGTTCGAGTAAAAGATCAAGATCAGAGGCTCCACCTTACGGTCTTTATCTATCGACTTTTGAAAGTCTTTGGCGGTGAAGGCATTGTAAGCCTCGGCGAACGTCCGCTTCAGAGAAGCATCGTTGTATCCTGGCAGCCGCTCGATGCCCTGAAGCACTCCCGACATGCGCTTATCCAACGAGTGACGGAAACCGTGGGGCAGTTTCATGTTCCCCGCTGACCCTGAGGGCATGAAGTCCTTCATCAGCTCGCCCATGCTCGATGTATGAGCACGTGGGAGGGGTTTCGGGGTGTTGACATATTCCTTCCGCTTCTTGCGGGGTTGGAGCAGGTAGTTGAGGAAGGCTACTCGGAGAGCATACGAGTAGGCATCGTCGTAGCTAACAAGAACAGGACGGGCACGCGACTCAGATCGCTGGGGCCGAGAGCCATCGCGAACGCTTTGCACGCTCTGCACGCTGTTAAGGCGGCGGTTGAGGTTGCCGTAACCGCTTCGTGATGAGGTCGACATGGCGAAGAATCCCGCGAGACAGCGAGGGACAAGTCCCTGATTTGGGCGATTCGGTTAGGTAGCGGTAAGAGAGCGACTCAGTAATTCGACGGCTGCTGCCGGTGCTGCACACATGGTGCACTCCAAAACTGGATTAAAATCCCACTAGTTGGCGGTGAGCCCAGAAATCGCGAACGAGAGGGGTGCCGCGCTGCTGAGCGTAGTGTCGCGGGGGTGAAGCGAGCAACAACGGCTCTGTCGACGTTGGATGAAAGGGGGAATCATTGCGTGGTGCAGCTGCTCTCACCAGCACCATCGAAACGTCATATGTCAGTGCGGCTAGGTGTGCTTTTGCCCCTCCCTCGCCGCACGGCCCAGGCTCTGACCTAGGCTCGAGGTTTGGAGACTTGGTGGACGGGTCACAGCGGCAATTTAATTGCCCGACGGGAAAAAGTGGCTACAGCACATTCTGGCGGTCACAGGTCACATTACTCTATCATATCCACTCCCGTCTATGGAAGTTGACTGCTGGTTCTGGAGAACTTTGCCCAAGTGAGATGCAGGACTTTGACACAGCAACAACCCCAGAGTTACGCTCAACATTGGCCAAACGTCTGAGCTCAACCGACGAGGCAGCGGGCCATCTGTCTTGAGCGCGGGGAAGGATGGGTAAATCCGAGCCATAGAGCCATGGCACAACTGGGGGCTAAGAACTCAGGGGTCATTTTTGGTCCTGTTTGGGTGTCAAGGATTGGATGAAGAGAGAAACTCGGATATACCATGTAGGCTAGCGAGGACCTTCCCAAATGCTACCACAATAAGCTGGGCCTTTAATTGTGGGTGGAATTTTTAGGGAGGAATGCAAAGGCCTTCTCATTACTTCAAGAACCATCCTTCATGTGCCGTCAAAGATTTATCATATGGAAGGAAAGCTCCCTTGTCTCGGCTAGCTCCGCCGCAGCTACACTATTTCAAAAAGACGGCACGCTCCGTACTCTTGCATTCGGTTTTTCTCGCAGTTGCAGGCGCTCGGAAGAGCCAGATGGCAAAATGTAGTCAATGCAGGCATCATGTTTACCACGAGCAGAAGTATCCGTGCTGATGATGCAAACAGTGGCTAGTGTTGTTGAAGAAATCGCAGGACCACAAGGTCCTGTGTGACATCATAATGGTTTCTGGCGGTTGGCTACATCACACTAGCTTATGAGCGTGGGGCAATGGTTGCAACGGCCTCCTCAGCGAAACATGAGGTCGTGAAGTGCCAACCAATTACGACCTGAGCAGCCCCAACTCAAGCGGCGCAAGCGCTTGATCTTTTTTTTGGGGGGTGACTTGAAAAGTGACTCGAAGTGAGGCCTAATGGACGCGTGACCGGGCCATTTGCCCGTGTTCCCAAATGACCATGTCCAGCACTGAAATGGATGCCTTCCGTGCGCTCCGCGTTGCACACGAACCCTATAGAACCTTCAGCCAGCAATATCCCACCTCGCGACAAGATCCACCAACGCCTTACCGCCAGTATCGAAGGGGAATGTGAGGCACAAGAGACGTTGATAAACCATCAGAATGTTGGAAGAAGACCCTTGATTCGAGTTATAGGGTTGAGGTGGCGTTGACCACACGGATGAACGTGCGTTAGAACCCCTGCAGCTTCGCGTCTGGACCTTGGGGCTAGCCTGCCAGAGTAACCCCGCCACCCGCTTGCCCGCTGCCGCCAAAACGGAGTGTGGATTTCTGGCGTGCGGCAACTGACAACCTTAGAAGTTCACCGTCGCTCGCCGGCCGATCAACCAGCCGCCATATTGCCGTCTTCTCGAATGCTCCCAGCATTGAGATTCCCGCTGTCGAGATGGGCAATGTCAGCAGTTCGCCCGACGAGGGCTCAACGCTCTATCTCAGGGACCAAAGCCGATGTGTGTCAACCCTTGGCCCCTGCTCGCGAATCCTGAGTCTCGTGCGCTCTGCTCGCCACCCACTGCCTACCATCCATGGGCAAAACTGCGCTGCGAATTCAAGTGCATGTGCTGCTGAAACACTCACGCTGACATGTTCCCCCAACAGTATCAATCTCGTCGGTAGTCATATCCAGTCCGCGAAAGCGCACCTCGGTCAACATAGTTCCGAATGCATTTCCCGCTACAAGAATATCAACATCGCGATCCCTCGGTGACAACTCTCCCATCGAGTTTGTTCAGGACCCAGATGCCCCCGCTGGTGCTGGACCTGCATTCCTCCTGAAGCTCTCCAACGAGGACGACCTCGTCTTTACCTTTACCTTCATCATCCGGCGCCCCCAGCCACCAGATGGCTCCAAGACGGGCCCAATAACTGACACCCAGATCAACGGTCTCACGTTCGTGTATGCGTCTAACCAGCGTGAGGTCGAGAATCTTGTCACTCGGGAGTTCCATGCCGATCCGAACCTCCACAAAAATGCAAATGTCGAGTTGGTGGGCGACTACTCGACCGAAGGGAGTCCCTCGGTGACGTTTGACTGGACCTGGAGATGGAAGCCGCCAAGATTCACCGAGGACAAGGGAGGCGGCTGGAGAAATTATTGCAGCGTGGGTGTCGCCCGCCAGTTCCTCTTGTTGCGCTGCTGCTGAGTCTTTGTCTAGTTTGTCGAGTACGATCAGCGCGCTCATCGGCTACTCACTCTCGCCAGCTTCTCTTTTTTTGTTTCCAGTAAGCCCTCCCTGCTGCTTCTGCCCAAGCTAGGCTCTGAACAGGGAGCAGATACATCACCATACCTTAGCCATCCTAACTCTCCGACCCCCCCTCTCTTGAGCGCCCCACCCAAGGTTAGGGTCGTGTCCGCTCAGTCTCTCGAGTCGCGAATAAGCGTTGTCCCTGAGCTTGACGAATCAGCTCCGCCGCCTCCTCCGGGGTCGGATTCGGGAAGTAATATCTCGCCTTTGCAAACCGTTCCGAAGGAGGCTATCAAGGTGGACATATCCTGCCCACGCCCCGGAGAAGACATGTCTGTCTCCGACGATGGCCCAGTCTTCCGGGCGACCATGAAGGCGCTTGAGCAAAAGACGGGCAACATGAGGCTGCAGATGAAAAGGCTGATCAAGAAGGCCGAGCAAGTCTATAGTGCCCAGCAAGAGGCCAACGACGCCTTCTTGGGTTTCATGGAGGCTCTGAAGGAAGTGTCGTCGACCAACGCAAATGCTGTTCAGCCCGCCATTGAACATTACTTTGACAAGATCGCCCGGGAGATTTTGTCGTATGAGCGGCAGAATGCAGCCAATTTGCAAAAAATTGTTATTGACCCAATGAACAAGCTGTACCAGCTGGACATCAAGCAGGCAGAAGCGAAGAAGCGCGACTTTGAAGAGGAAAGCAAAGATTTCTACGCCTACGTCAGTCGGTACCTTGGCCAACGACACGACTCTGTTAAGGCGAAACAGAGCGATTCCAAATACCAATCCAAGCGCAAGAACTTCGAGTTGAAGCGCTTCGATTACTCGTCTTTCATGCAGGATTTGTCTGGGGGCCGCAAGGAGCAAGAAATTCTATCGCACCTCACCAAATATGCCGACACCCAGGCACGGTGTTTCCTGGCAACCGCGAAGAAGGTCGACGGCCTTCTCCCACAGCTTGAAGCACTGTCTAGCGAGGTGCAAGAGGCAGACAAGGAATACCAATACCAGCGGCGGGAACGGGAAGAAAAAAGGAGACTCTTGGAAAAGAGCAACCTCAGCTACGGGGAGCCTGAGCCCCCTTCTACCGCCGTTGGGGCAACCCCCACTGCAGTCCCCAATGGCGCCCCATCCGCCTCGGACTCAGAACTTGGCCGGGCGGACAGCACGAGTTCGCAGCTCAAGGTGCCAACACCGGGCAACGCTAGCCATCCTACTAATCCTGTTGAGCTCTCGAGGTCTCCTGGCAGTTTAAGCCACAGCCCGTCAGTAGGTAGCCCGCAGCAGCCCAACAAGTTTCGCGGTATTCGTGACATGGAAGAACGGGACCCGAACCAAGTGGTCAACCTGGAGAAGAACTCTGGGCAGAGGAAAGAAGGCCTCCTCTGGGCCCTCAACCGGCCAGGCGGCCATGTCGATCCACGGTCGTTGAACAAGCAAGGTTGGCACAAGTACGTACCTCTGACACCTTCTGGTTCTGTCCCACATACTGACTCGTGGCCAGGTTCTGGATAGTGCTCGATCAAGGCAAGCTTTCAGAGTATAGCAACTGGAAACAGAGGCTAGACCTCCACATGGACCCGATTGATCTCCGTCTGGCATCGGTGCGTGAAGCCAGGAATGCAGAGCGTCGTTTTTGCTTTGAGGTCATCACACCACAATTCAAACGCGTATACCAAGCTACATCTGAAGAAGACATGAATAGTTGGATTATGTCTATCAACAACGCTCTGCAGAGTGCCGTTGAAGGCCGTGCTTTCAGAGACAAGCCGACACTTTCTCCTGGGGAAGCTGGGCCCGGCGGCATGGACATTGGCTCCATGTTAACGGGAGGAAGGGGTTTATCCTCGGGCTACACCACACACAACTCGAATGCTATACCCTCCAGGCGCACGACGGTTGGCGCTCGCCCCGGGACGGCGCGCAGCACCAGCTTCGACGACAACCCGGACAGGTTACTACAGATGCTGCGCGAAAATGACCAGGGCAACTCTTGGTGCTCCGACTGTGGGTCTAACAACAAAGTCGAATGGGTCTCTCTCAACCTCGCCATCATTGTTTGCATTGAGTGCAGTGGCATCCACCGGTCTTTAGGTACACATATCAGCAAGATTCGATCCCTCACTCTCGACACGAACTCGTTTACCCCAGACATCATCGAACTTCTCCTTCTTGTTGGAAACAGAGTGTCCAACATGGTGTATGAATCTAAGCTAGATCCTGCCGCAAAGCTCACGCCCCAGGCAACCAGAGAACAACGTCTTAGGTTCATTACGGCCAAATATGTCGAGCGGGCATACGTAGAGCCCATCTCAGCTACACTTTCTCGATATCCTTCTGCCGAAGAAACTTTGCTCGCCGGCATCAAGAAGAACGAGATACAGCAGGTTATCTACGCCTTGGCCCTGAAAGCCAACCCGAACGTGACAGACAAGTCGCGTGGTACCCATACTGTGCACCTAGCTCTCGCCGCGGCCGATCCTGCAGCCCCATCACCACTCCCGACATCCACCCCAGCACCGGCGGCAGACAAGGTGGTACCTTTCCCTGTTGCCGAGCTTCTCATGCAAAATGGCGCGGAACTGCCCTCCGCACCGCCCGCCTTTCCTCTCAGCCGTGCGGCGCAGGCATATCTCGAGCTAAAACGTGGCCGCAGAGCAGTGGCTGAGTCATCTGGCAACTCATACGAGGGTGTCGGGTCACTTCCTGCCAACTCCACGCTGAGTCCGGGCGATAAACTGCAGCGTGAACGCGAAGCAAGGTTACAGAAGCGCGTGAGTGCGGGTGGCCGACTGGCCAAGAGCCCGATCCCAGAGCGATAGGGCGGCTTGGGAGTTGCGTCTTATAGGGTGCCGTTTCTGAGTCTGGGTTTAGGCCGGCATCGGTCGTCTAGCTCCAATTCTTTTGGTTACGAAGAAGGCCAAGGATAGCCTCTGCGGATTCTATGGCAGATTCGCGGGTGTGCTATGCGCCGGCACAAGAAGCTGGAGCTTTGAGGCATGAACGACGGCATCACTTTACGTTGGTTTGGCCCCTGGCATGATGTTTTCCTTGGGTTTCTTATCTTGCAGCAGGGGACGAAAGACGGCTGATAGCTGAAACAAACAAACGACGGGACACGGTATGGTACGGGGTAGCCCGTCATAAAACAAAGGAGAGGAACAATGGAAGCAGCGCGGGTGTATTTCAGGGGTTTGCTCTGTTCAGCTTTGTTTTTCTTTCGTTTGCTCTTTTCGGCACGGCATGGCTGGGGCTTTCCATTCCCCTGTTTGTTTACTCTGCAGACGTCAGTTAGGTTACGTTTTCCTTACCTTGTATGAGTGTAGTAGCAATGATTGGAAATCGGAAGAAGGATGGTGGCTGGCTGGATGGATGGATGGCGGATGACTTTCCATGCCCGTTGTGTCGAATATGGGACTAGGCGGGTATCACATATAATTGTAATGAGAGCTTAATGAGTACATGACTTGAAGAGCAGCAGAACCGTATTGTAGGGACCTAGGCGCATAGGGCGAGACATATTTAGGCGAGGACAGGTTTGGATTGGATTTAATGTGATTTCTCGTTTCCTGCTGCCAGTATAAATTACGCCTGCCGAGGCCATCCATTCCCTCCCTCTGTTCGATATAATTGCAACAAACTTTTTCTGTCCTCTCAATTCAGCATTCTCAGGCGTAACATGCCCTGCATCGGCAATTTCGCCGTGAGGATCGACGGAGGCATACTGCCAAGAGGTACAGATGCGTCATGGTTCTTTCTGCTTTGCACCCTTCCCAACGTACTCCAAACCTTGAAATCAAAGGCCCTAAAACAAATCCTGCAACCCAGTCTGCTGACATTGCTAACTAGATTTCGCTCGCTCGACACAAAAGTATTCAACCCCGTGCAATACAACCAAACATATACAGCCCGGTAAGCTAGCGCCTTCCCTTTGCCTTCCCTTTACCTTTGGATGGCGCAATGTCCTTGGAGGGATATTGACTCCCTGTGTCGTCACCGTACAGGATCTGGTCGCCCTTGCCGCCCATCTCAATAAATTCCTTTGGATCACGCTGGTCGGCAGGCCTTGGCTCCTTCCTGGGTAGAGGTGATGGCGCACTGCCCGCTGCTCTAGGGTTCTTAGAGTAGATTTTCAGGTCGGGGCGGTTAGGCCCGAGGGGTAGACGACCGGTAACCTGAACGGTGTTGACGGAGCTGATCAGTGTACGCTCTCTGCCAACTACCCGACGGTTCACGTCCAGACCAGCGACGCCGCTGACAAGCCCATTGGTACTGTCATTGATACTGGGTGTCTCGGCCAACATCCATGGATGTGAGAGGCACTGGTTTACCGTGAACCTCCGGTCAGGGTCCACGACAAGCATCGAATCGATTAGGTCGACTGTTCGCTCTTAGTACAATTATGTGGTATAAGAAGGGGTGAAACATACGAGCAGGATCTCCAACCGAATCCCAATACGGAGAGGGGTAGTCAAACCGGCCTTTCCTGATCTGCTGTGAGAGCGTATATGGATTCTCCGGAGAGTAGAGCTCATCTGAGAACGGAGGAAAGCCGCAGAGGCAAATGTAAAGTACCACACCGAGCGACCAGATATCGACAGCCTTGGTGTACTTGCGGTTCTTGTTATCGGCGAGAATCTCGGGCGCAACATAGCTTGGGGTACCACATAATGTCGTGGTAAATGACTCCTCTCCAATGATCTTGGCAAGACCGAAGTCGGCCAGTTTGACGTGCAAGTCGTCATCCACCAGAAGAATGTTCTCGGGCTTGATATCACGATGAACGATGTTGCGGTCATGCTGTCAAAGTGTCAGATGGGATTTTCCACAAACAAAGAATTCGGACTTACCAGATACTTAATTCCTTGGAAGAGCTGACGAAACAACTTCCGGCACTCGCTTTCGGAGAGCTTCTGATGCCTCACAATGTAGTTAAAGAGCTCACCGCCAGCAGCCAACTCGAGAACAAGATACACTCCGTTTCGCTCATTAAAAGTGTCCTTCAGACAAAGAACGTTGGGATGGTTGACACCCATGAGCACGGCAATCTCCTGCTGCAGACCTTCATTCTTGGACCGCTCTTCGACTCCTGGGGTTTTGGTAAAGATTTTGACAGCATAACGCTCGCCAGTCGACCTTTCCACACACAGATGGACTTCGGCGAAGTGGCCCTTGCCAAGCCTGTCTACTATTTGGTATTGTTGGTGAAACGCGCTGGTGTGCCGGCTCTTGGGGTAGCGGAAGATGAAGCGGGCCTTGTCCAGAACTGCAATCTCATCACTTTCTTGCAGTTCTCGTCTTTGATTTCTCCCTATCAAAGCCTCGTTGACGAATGTGCCATTAGCCGAAAGATCCTCCAGCACAGCGACTGTATCGCTCTCCTTGTTCTCGGTGAAGATAAGACAGTGGCGGTTCGACACAACTGGGTCATCGACAACCACATCTATGCTGGTCAGCGCATAGCAGATACACACTGAGTTGGAGATGGACCTACCGCATTCGGGATGTCGACCAATCAAATAGCCTCCTGAAGGCAGACCGCTGTAAATCTTGCGCTGCTCATAGCTCTCCTCTGCCTTAACCAGCGCTCTCTGGCCTCTCCTGCCCCCTTTTCTAGACGGCTCTGGAACTGCAGGAGAGTCGGTACAGGATGTCCGCTTTCTCAGGACGACGCAGCGACCTCCGTGGCGTGTATCCATGGGGAAAAGATAGCCCCAAACACCCTCCTTCACCTCATCCTCGACCTCGTCAGAAAGGGGAGCGTTCGGGTCGACATTCTGACTGAAAGCTTGAGTGTCTTGGGGTGGCGAGCTGAAGGCGTAGGCCTGGGAGAAGTTGTCATGGTGCGTCACCTGGCTGGGGCGCCCTTCTGGCGGAGTGGCAGTTGCCTCCTTGATGGTGCGGAGATCGGTACCGTCCGTGTCGTGAGTAACAGGAGAAGGAAGCTGCTGTCTTGTGGAGACCGGTGTTTTATGCCCGTCATCACGCTGCGAGAGGCGTTCGGAGCGGCGAGGTTTCTTGAACGATTCTTGCTCGTCGGGGGAGCCCTGGAGGGTATGGATTAACCGACGAATCATGGCGTAAAGTGTGACGCCGCAAGGAGTGACTCTGCGTTTAAGACTCGGGGAGCAAGTGGGATACATACATGAGCGCGAGCTCGCTTGTGGCTACCTTCGGATCGAGGAGCCATGGTGAGGGACGGAGACACGGGTGCAATCGAAGTTTTGAATGCAACAGGCAAATCCCAGGGTTGCCTTGATGGGTGGTGGGATGAGCAATTCGCGAATTGGTGACGTGCGGGCAGAAATGCGGTCGGGTGGTGCCTGGGATGCGAGCGAGGCCTCTTCTCTCTCGCCAGGGTTGGGAAGCTCGGGGGATCATCAGGCTCGGTCACCTCGAGCTACTCCAAAACTCGCGTCCGTAGGTGGCACCTCCTGCCTGCCAGAAAAGCTGGCCCACCCGTGCCCCATTCCGCTGAGTCAGTACGGCCCTTCGATGATCCGCGGGGCAGACAGTCCGCACCAGCCGCACGCTAAGGGGCTCGTGCTGTTGCGATGCAGGGGCTGACCCCTGACGCGTGCGTGTAGGGCTGGTCACGCTGGAAGCCCACAGTCAAGTGGCCTGCCGCCGAAACAAACTGTGACTCGCTGCCGTCATTCGCCAGGAACCAGACCCCACAACCAGCGCTTCCAGTGACTCTCACGAATCTCAATCCACGGCTGCTTGTGAACGTAAAGGAGCTGTATCATGTACGTCACTGTATAAAAATTCCCTGCGAGCTATTGGAGGACAAATCCCCCCCAAACTCCGCCTGTCACTCCTTCTTGACATCGCAGTTGCGGTATTCGTATCTATGCTGTGTCGTTCTTGGATGGCGCCTATGGAACCGCTGGCCAGACCGGGCAAACACCAGTCGAGTTTGCCTACTGAGTGTTCCTCGCGTCATGGCCGACTCTGATGCATGTTGTCATCATGAGGCCTCACCTTCAGGGAACGCGTAAATGCGGCAACAGAAACGGACACGGTCAGAAAGTATTAGAGAACCTCGAGGGCTCGCTAGGTTAGGGCCGGCCAGTATGCCTCCCGGTGCACACTGGCTGAGCATACCCACGGCCTTGGGAACATGGAATTACGAAAACCAAGCCATCTCAAAGTCCTTAGACGATGACTCCAAGGTCTCTCCAAGATTGTTACTCATGTATGGATTCTCACATGAGCGAACTCCTGGCATGTTAAAAGGGTTTTTCTGGATATTTGGTATTGAGAAGTAAGAAGAACGGCCCTCAAATTTTTTGTTTCCTCAGAGGTATTGAGATTTGAAGTCTTCTAGTGCAGCTCTGGCATACCAAGTCGTCTCACAATTTACGTTTCTGAGCTAGCTGAGGTTGACCTAGTAGGCCCCAGTTTTTAGAGTTCACTGAAGGCCAGAAAGTGATTAGCCCTGAGAAGCACAGGCCACGGGCCTGTTCAGACCGATACCTATTTTGCACCTTACAAAAGAATCCTGACAAAACAAGAGCATTGGATTTAGAAATGCATTGAAGTCTTGTAGCATTATTATTTTATTACTGTGCAAAAAGCTTGAAGTTTTCTTGTGCAAAGGTGCCTTGACATGAGATGTGATCATGTGAAAAACGGGGCAGACTAACCAGAAGGCGTAAGCTCGGAAACGTAAGTTGTGAGACGATACGGCGACTATGCCCCCACCAGACCTCGATAAGAATGGCTGCCCCACAACGTTGCAGCGCTCGGTCAGCTCTACTGGCACGACTTCACGTGATCCTCTACCCCACACCCACACGATCAGGGGTCGCAAAAAATTGGCCCTGACTGCGGGGCACGGATGGTAAAGGGCCCAGGGTGTTGAAGTGTTGCAGACCCCAACACCGTCGACATAATCGCACTCTCACCACCAGCGACACCGTGTCTACCAAGTCCAACATGGCGTCCCCCCAGCTCATCTTTGTCGACGGCACCTTCGCCGAGTTGGCCCAGGAAATGGCCGACTACATTCAGATTGGCGAGCAGGTGAAGCCACTCCTGGAAACAGACCAGGAAGACACTGCACTGCAGACTATCGTCAAAGCCTCGAGCTACCTCAATTCGGTCCCCGAGAAGGAATTTACTGCAGCCTACAACCTTCTCATCCACCTCGTCCTGCAAGCGAAGGAGCCGAAAAAGTACCTGCCCATCATCTGTGGCAATCTTCTCAAGCCCATCTCCTCATCCCCCGCACACGGTTTCACCCTCGCGTCGGGCGCCCTCAGCACTATCTTCAACCTGCTCGATATCAAGAACACCCTGCGGTACAATGTCTTTATGCAGATCGTCCGGTTCCTCCGCCAGCATGGTCAATTCGAACTCCTGAAGCCCCGCCTCAAGAATCTGGAAATTTGGTTTGATGAGTGGGACACTGCCGAGGAGGACCAGCGGAAACTCTTTGTCGAGGTGTCCGAGGCCGCTGCTGAATCGGGAGATGAGGAGTGAGTCTTATCTGGAAAAGACCATTTGCGCAAACCCTGCTAACCGCAACTTCGCGCATAGGGAATCTTACCACTACCTACTCAAGGCGCTCGGCACATTCGACCGCGACGACCAGGAGGAGATCACATCCGAGGAAGCGCAGAAACTATCGCTGAAGGCTGTACGCAGCGCTATCTCATCACCAACCCGCTTTGATTTTCAGGACCTCCGCGTCCTGCCCTCTGTCCAGGCCCTCGGCGATTCGCACCCCGTCTATTCACAGCTCCTCGATATCTTCACTGAACAGGACCTCGAGGACTATCATGACTTCAGAGAGGAGCATGAGGGCTGGGTTGAGAAGGAGAAGCTCGACCATGCTAAGTTGCAGCGCAAAATGCGCCTGCTCACTTTCGCCAGCCTCGCCGCGAGCACACCCAGTCGGGAAATCCCCTATGTCAACATTGTCAAGTCCCTCCAAATCATCCCCGAGGAAGTGGAGCTGTGGACTATCGACGTTATCCGCGCCGGCCTCATTGAGGGCCGTCTCTCGCAGAGCAAGAAGGTGTTCCTTCTCCACCGCACCACGTATCGTGTGTTTGGTGAGAAGCAATGGCGTGAGCTCGGCACCCGCATTGATACATACAAGAATGTTGTCGATAAGCTCACAGCTGTTGTGCGGAAAGCGCAGGTGGATGTTGAGGCACAAAGGGAACGTGAACAACAAGAGGTGGAGCGAAAGCTCGCGAACGTGGGCATCAGTAACCAGGGCGGCGACAGGCGTAGAGGGCCGCAGAAGCAGAGGACAGAGGACGATGACTAGACAAAGGGGTTGTTTTTTTTCTCCGGTTTCCTTCCTATGGTCATTTGGGCATGTTTGGGGAACGGAAAGAGAAACAAAATGAAAAAGGATTCTTCAGATGCTGCTGCTACTACTTTACTCATCTGCTTATTCCACTGTTTTTGGTAGGAGTGTGGCAGGGTCCTTGTGAGACAGATCCGGGAGTTAACGACCAAATGAATTTGATGAACATCGACAAGTGGGTGAGCTGAGCGTAGACATGAGCAATGGGCAAGGTGTGTTTGTCTTTTACGGCTATTAACTATTGTTCATAAGATAGCAGGTAATGAAGGTAGGGCAAAACATGATATACCTTTTTGCTTTCTCAAATCTATGTTCGTTCACGGTGATCTTTCCCCGCTGGTCCCTCGTTAAGGTGTTGCCACATATAATCTTTCAAATGGTCTCCTAGGGTCCCTTCCAGTGCCATCCCCCGTTAATGCCAGCACTCGACCTCAGAACCATTCACAGGCATCATTAGCTATTAAATACCATACCGCCAAGAATAATGCATTGCAATAGTCTTAAAAATTCACAACGACCAGATTGACTAGGCATTACGCCTGCCCCGTCTCTCTGCCTGTTTGTTCCGTGTCACACCAGGAAGGAGCAAACCACGTGTTTGCTGCTTTACCATTCTATTATGAGATATGATTAAAAAAGGACTAATGGATTGTGTGATTGAGGAGGTACGGAAGGTCAGGGGATGGAAGAATCTTAGAACTTATCACCCAGCGCCTTGCTCAGCCGCTCCCTGGTAGTCGCAGAGACCGAATCAGGGGTAGGCGTCGCATCAATCCTCACAACCCTGCCTTCCTTCTCGTAGTGGTCCACGACGGGCATGCTGGTCTCGACAAAGGTGCGGAACCGCTTCCGAATGCTCTCGGCATTGTCATCGGCACGACCGCTCGTCTTGCCGCGCTCGAGCAGGCGGCGTTCCATCTCAGCCTCGGGGCAGTCGTAAAAGAGCACGAGACGGGCAGGGCAGACCATCTCCTCGAACTTGAAGGCCTGGTCCATCTTGCGAGGAAATCCGTCAATCAGGAACTTTTTGGCTGACGGGCGCTTCTGGATAGTCTCGGTCATGGCGTTCTCCAGCAGCTTCACTGTCACCTCCATTGGAACAATCTCGCCGTTCTTGATGCAGTCCTTGATCAGTTCGCCAAACTGTGAGCTCGGCCGTTCCTGCTCCGCGCGCAGTAGGTCACCGGCCGAGAGGTGCGTGAAGCCATATTCCGAGACAAGACGGGCGCACTGCGTTCCTTTTCCAGCACCGGGCCCACCGAGCACGAAGAGGACAGTTACGTCAGAGGGAGAGAAGGTCGGTGTCGGCCTGGAAAGGGCAGCAGCAGTGTCAGCGGCGGGAGGATGGGTAGGCATGTCTGCAGCAGGTTAACACAGTGTAGCGCGAGGCAGGCGGCACTTAAAGAAGGGGGGCGAGAGTATCCTCTCAGTCTTGGTGGTGGACGGAGGAGCTGCACACATCACCAAATCAAGCGCGCTACCACGTCCAACCAACAATGGTAATATTCAAGCCATACACTCATCGAGGAAGTGAGAAAAGATCTGTTGCCGACGCACCTTTCCTCCGGTTAACCAACAGCATGTAACCACCTGATCCAAGCGCAATCACCACGACAAAGGGCCAAAACTTGACCGTCTGATGGTTCTTTGGCGGCGGCGGCGGCGGTCGCGAGCTGTACGATCGGCGAGTCGCGAGGTTGGCTGTCGGAAACGACGGTCTCACGACGGGCTTGATGCGGGCTGAATTCACCGAGGTAGAAGGCGACGAAGAAGTAAGTGTCCCAAATGCAAAGGCCCAAAGTGCGGTGGGTGTGGTAGGGCTCTGAGAGTTGTGCAATGTTGATGACGCCAGTTTTTGCCAGGCTTGGCGATGCGCCGACGCTGCCATCGGGTGCGTTACTGATGGGGCTGCACGATGACGACCCCTTGTTTCTTGGGAACGAGGGGTCCCAATTCAGCAGTAGGTGGGTGATTTGTTTGCTATTCGGCAGATCCAGTCTATCGGCCAATAGGTTTCTTGTCTTGTTTTTCCCAACAAAAAATGGCGTCGGTGGTTACTGGCGGGATTTTGCCTGGGTGGTCGCAAGCCAGGACAGGGGGGAGCTTGGAGCTCAGGAATTGACTTTCAGGCACACGAAATTGTTAATGTCGTCCTCTCCGGCAATGCCGTCGCCGCCGGACGTTGACCCTGAAACTGGGTGGGTCGATTTCATCTCCGTCTCGATTGTTAGCTCGTGCCTTTGGGAAGGGACCTACTGTGTAAACCCAAGCCCCAGCGTTTTGCAATGAAAAATACAATTTTGAAGCGGAAATTTGATATCCAATTATTAACAGGAACAATGCCTTTAGCCCACTGATCACGAAATCTCTGCCGAATTCTTTACTTTAAGATGAAAAAGCGATGAAGTTCGAACGCCCTAAGGCTTGGCAGTAGAGGTTGAACAATCTTTCAGGGGTTGAACTGTACGCGAATAGCTACTCTGGCTCTAGGCTGTCCCTAACGAAGCTACACTAGCGACCTATGAAGCGAGGGATTGGATGCCACCTGGAAATGGAACACAGAATCAAACTTCCACCGCAGAGAACAAGTCCATTGAGCGCCTTGGAGGTGTCCCAGTGCGAGGCGGTTGCACAAGAAGCGATCGTATCTGCTGGGACACAGGAAGCTGTCACCAATCAAGCCGTCCCATCTCACAAATAGTCGCGAGAATTGGCCGCTTGGCTGACAGTTGGAAAAGAGACTCTGACAAACCGCACGGCTTAGCGCCCAGCGTCACTATCTCAATGTCAGCTTTGCTCGTCCCCAAGTCCCATCACGCAATTATTCATACAAACCATAGACACCACAATGATGGGAGTCTCGGTAGACGGTAGAACGAGTATGCCATTTTACAATAATTCTCACTCCTTAGTCTGAGCTACGTAGAGGGTGCGCAACTTTCGACATTCCGAGTCACTAGATCCCCCGTAATATACAGATCCTTCCACGTGTCAACTGCATTAAAATGTAGATCCTGATGACTGATTCATCCAGTGAGCGAGAAAGTCGGTCGCCGTCCTAATGCCATCACCGCCAACGCCACTGGTATTTCCCATTGAAACAAAGAAAATAAGAGATAAATAATGTTGAGTTCAGCCCAGCCATCTCCTCGGCAGCGCAGCTGTCCCAAACGAAGAAGAAATTTTATGCACCATCCTTCATGCGCCTCCTCATGCTACAACATCCAACTCTTATCGCTGGAAATTGAATGAAGTTTGTTGGGGCGGCGGGCTCTTGACAGCTTGGCCAGCATACGCTCCAGGGATAGGAACAGCCTCGTACTGCTGCTCACCCTCTGCTACTGGCGCATGCGCGCTCACTGTTGGGGCAGTCGGAACAGGCGGCGGGGTAGATGTCTCCTTAATGGGCGACGAGAAGCCGCTCTTGGGAGTAACCGGAGTGGCAGGGTTGGCTTTGGCTGGGGCAGGCTGGAGCTTGAAGCCATCCTGCTTGGGAGTGAATGCAGAGTCAGGGATCACCAGTCGCTGACCGCCAGGCGTGAAGGGCGAAGGGCCCTCCTCGATGTCACCCAGTGACTTGTAGGTCGATGGCGGGAAGCGGGGTGACAGAGCGTACTGCGAGAAGGCAGGCGATTTTGGCCCAAAACCAGGCGTGTTCGGGGCGGACTGAGTGCGGAGCTGTGCGAGATATAGATCGGAGCGAGCCTTGTCGCGCATATCCATCGACTTGTGAAGCTTGCGCTTGGACCAGTATCGGTAAAAGACGATGCTGTACAGGATGATGCTAATGATCTCGACAACGAGCTCGATGATGATGCAGATCAAAGTCCAGTTCTATGTTTTGTCAGCCATACACGCCGATCAACTTGGAAGAAGGATTCCTTACCTGGAGACGGCAGACAAGCGAGTAGTCGATCTTCTCCGAGAAGAGCTCGGAGCGGTGGTTTTCAACGCAGGCCCATCCCCACATGTCCTGGTTACCAGTGTTCTGTCTCGTGTACTGGAGCACTCCCGCGGCGATAGCCCACATGACCATGCTGAATATGAACCAACCGACAGCGAACATGGTGTAGTAGACGCTGACCTTCTCCGCCCTCTGGTGACCGCCACGGCAGTAACCGACAAAGACCGAAACGCAGATAATGAGAGAAACACAAGCACAAGCAAGGACGACCTTTTGCGGCCAAGTGTTGGTATTGTTGGCCCAGGGAGGCAAACCGTTCATCGTAGGGAGAGACTTGGTTGCGTTGAAAATGGCGAATGAAGATGAGATCATGGACATGATGATGAGACTGCAGCTGAAGTTGACGCCGCGGAGGGCGAACTTGGCCATGCGCACACGCGTCTTGATTTTCTGTCGGGCTGTCAGTTATGATCCCTAGAAGTAAGCTAATCGGCACATACCAGATCCCGGGCCTGCTCTTTATCCGTCGACTTCTCTCGCTTCTCCAGGACTTCCTCCTCCTTGAACGTTGGGCTCAAGGGGTTAGTGAAGGTGCGCGCTCCGGCTCCCGGAGCTTTCATGGCGCTCTTCAGCGGTGACCTCGGAGTCATTGGCACGGCAACAGATTCACGGTTGTTGTTTCCGATGTAGCCAAATCCAACGTCTCCTGGTTGAGACTGGGCGACTTGGGATCGCTCAGAGAAGGGGAGTTTCTTGGGCTCGATGGGCGAGTGAACGGCAGTGGCCTCGGCGAAGCGGGGAGTCCTTGGAGGCTTAGCAAGCGAGGATGATGTGGACGAAGAAGAAGTCGAGGACGTCGATCCTGCGGACATGGTCCGAGCCGGAGTAAGATTCAAGGCTGTCGGCCGCTTCTTGTCGTCGTGGATCGCCATCGTGGCGGGGCGGATAGCAAGAGACAACAAGGAAAGAAAGAAGAAACCAGTCTTCGATGTTGGTACGAGCTATGCCAGAGGTGGTTACGGAACTTGGTAACGGCGGCGTGAGTCCTCTGCAAGCGGTTGGGGCAGAAGGGAACCAAGTGAAGTATATGGAAAAGCGAGAGCCCAGCTACCGGAGGAAAGAAGAGTTCCAGAATAGCAAAGCGACGCGCCGGGGGAAGAGTGTGGTTTTGAATAGCCGCTGCAACTACTAGCAAGTTGACATCCGACTTGCTTGTGCGAGCCTCGCTGCTGCATGGGACCATGAGCGGAGGGTTGAAAGAATGAAGAAAATGGGGGGTCCCATACCTATGACAGGGGGGAGTGGGCGAGTGCCGCTGATGAACGAAGGCGCTGATTCGAGGGACGGGTCGATCAACCCAATAAATCCCGGCGACTCGTGATGGAAATAGACGCCCAGGTGACGGAGTGGCACTGGAACAGTGCTAGCTGCTTGGGCGGCCCGAGAAGCGGCCACTGGTATACGTTGCTTCACAGACGATATATGTTAGATGGGGAGGGTCTCTGTGATGGGCGAGGCGGCCGAGGGCGGTCCAGTTGTGATTCTTTCACTCCTCTGCCTCTGGAGGAGAGAAGTCCTGATCAGGGCCAACGATCCAGAACAGACTTTGTGTGGGTGATAAGACGCAGACGCACGAGCGTCCATGAGATGAGGGGCTGGAAACCGAATATAGCAACACACACTCCAGAGCAGCACTGGAGAGCCGTGGCCTCGCGTGGCGGCACAATCAACTCTCGCTGCATCCTCGGGGCCATTGCCCCTTGGCGCCAATGTCCTCACAGAGCCTGGACGCGCATATGCGGGTGCGCGGCATTCATTGGTTGAGGACTGCTGCTGGCCAAGGGCGCTTTTGCCGAATTTGAGAAAGAGGCTGGCCAACGGGCGAAGAGCGGGAGCCAAAGGACGGCCAGAAGGGCAAGAACGGGCGGTAAGCAGGCGACAGCGCAGATTCGCCCCCCCCCCCCGCCCCCCGGCAAGAGTGATCGTTTGCTCTGCCCGCCCATCCGCCATCCACCACCCCTGTATCGATCATCCGCGCTGATAGGCCTGGAGTGGCCGGGGTCTGGAAACAAGCAGCCAATCAGTAGCCTGAATGCCGTGACCGAGCTGCTGGTCATGCATGGGGTTGGGCGGCACGCCGTGCCACACAGCGACAAGCCCTGGTCACTTTGGCCCTCCGTGCACTGGCAGTTGCCCTGGCCTCTCCGGCGTGCGTACACTAGCGAGACTAGTTACTTCGTACTCCCCCCTCCTTTAACCACGACTTGCGGCTCCGTGCGACCCAGCAATGGCGAGCGCGGTAATGCCTGGGCGAGCACACACAGTCACCCTGGCGTTGCTGACAATCCTCGTCGTCATCACCCAACCCCGCCTTTTGGCGACTGAAAGTTCTCTCATTCCCCGACCCATCCTCGCCGCTGATCCAACAAAAAAAGAACTCGGCCAACTTCAGACTCGACCAATCCGCCAAACTCCCGCCGCGCTGGCCAAGGCGACCCAGTGGGTGGACAATATAGAATGCTTACCGGATGTTCGATTTCGCTCGTCTGCTCGTTTGTCCCCAATATGGAAGAAGCTCTCCGTATTGTGCTTCCAAATCCCTCACGTATATTAGAGGCGACGTCAATTTCTCTGCATTGTCCCGGTGCATGAGTTGATCCATGGGAGGTGAACAGATCAGAACGGGCTTTTAGCCCACCATCTTGGACCCCGTTCCTGGACAGGCAACCCTCCATTCGGTATTTTTAGCCCACATGCGTGTATGAACCACGAATAGGATGCGTCAAGAATTTCGGGACTTAACCCTGCACTCTGTTCGATTTTGCCCTCGGGCCTCATTGCGCCGGTGTAGCGCAACGGCGACGAGACGGCAAGACGGATTGACGAAGTCTTGGTCGTGCTCAGGGCCTCAGCTAGCGTGTCGGTTATCAACAATGGCGCCGTACGACCAACATTCAGGCACATCTGGCTCTACTAATTTTACATCAACTGATCGTACTGTCATTTCATCCAGCGGAGCAACTCATCCTGCACAGTACGCTGCTACATTGTCGACACTCCACTTGTCTACAGAAGGACTGCTACGGCCTTGCCGAATCTTTTTGTGGTGGTTGCAATGAAAGCTTGTTGCAGCGCTGACTTCAGTTCACCCCGTTCGCGTCAGCACCTCTTCTGGCTAGCGGCGGATGTTGTCTCATCAATACACCGAACGGATGAGGTGTGTTGCAGTACACTATATGTAGGGTTCTTAACCTACTCTCGCGGAGTGAGGCGGCTCGTTAAACCAGGTATAAGTAGAAGTTGCGCTAGCGTCTTGCTTGCTACCTAACATACGGCCGCGATGAGATGTTCCTCACCTTCATCAGGTCACGGGACTCGAAAGTCAAGTGTCCCTCAAGACCTAGTTATAATGACATGGCGTGTGTCTGGCAAGAAAGTGGGACCGGCTTCCTTTCCAACAGGGAATCCCACAGTCTGTGGGTGGCAGCTGGGCAAAAAGGCAATGCCGAGAGGATTTGAGCTCTGGCCTCCATCATGACAAAAAAATAGGTACACACAAATCCCCAATTCGGGTGGGGCGGCTTGCCGATCACCCTTCAAACTTCGTTCAACATCGGTGATAATACTCTTCACTAGCAGCAGTATCGGAATTAAAACCTCCAGGATGGGATGGCCTAAGTGAGGCAGTCCAGTACGAATTTTCTCTGAGTTATTTACTATTATTTAAGGGCTACGGCAAGCGTGGGAAGGCAAGGTCGGCTTTGTGTGTACCTATTTTTTTGTCATGATGGAGCCGCCGCCTCGCCATGATCAGATCCTGGGTTGAGTGGCGTTCTCAACCAGGGCTGTTTCTTTGGGTGATAATTTTCGGCCCTCAATCTAGATCTCCAAGCTGCCTGTGCTGCTCTGAAGATGTCAACTGGGTGAGCCAACAACAACTCGTTGCCTGTAGGCATCAAATGCACTTAAACGGTGAGGTTCTCGCCTCCTGTTAGATATATGAATGCATAGCCCATTATGCACCAGGACATGCTGACATGGGCGGTGGCTTAGGCAAAAGCCTCTGTCACCAGCCTGGGCTAAAAGACATTCTGGCCGAAACAGACTTGGCAAGCCTGAAGCAATCACTGGCTGCGCTGTCACGGCGTCGGCCCTGACGCCATTCTCCGCACGAACGGCGAGGCATCGGACTGCTAGAGGCTGAGTGAGAATATTCGAGACACATTTGCTGGCGTTGTGCGGTTGGTCGCGGCCACTGGTCATACCGAGCTGGACCGTGGCCAACTAGCCAGACCTCTGAATTTGTGCGATATCATCCATCCATGGTAAACTTGACAAAAACAACTTTGGGGGAGTGATCCCCATATCCAAGTCATCACTTGGCTGCCGGCGACATCAACTGTGTCCGTGTCAGCCTCCAAGCTCCAGGCTACCTCCTCAGAGTACGAATACACCCACGGCCTTTGGGGTCGGTCTTGGAGGCCTGAAAACTCCTGGATTGTGGCGAGACTGAGATGCTGCGAAGTGATGTTTGATGCAGTCCATTTGTCCGTGCAACTTCAACAAACCTCAGAATTGAAAATATTATTACCACCCAGACTTCCCCAGGAACAACCCAGAGCACATGGATCATACGTATTCTCCGCCAAGAGCTGTTATCAACCTTATCGAGCACCGTGGGGCAAATACGCTAGCGCATATCCGGCTAGTATGATGCGGCACCTCAGTGCATGCTTTGGCAAACACTCGAAGTTGTGACTGCACAAAAATCCGTTGCGAAATATCAACAGTGGGCGAATCGTGTTCCACTTCGTGCACTTAGTCGGCGAACAACTTGCTCTTACGGCAAGCTCCACAAGTTGCAGATACAATTACCGGTAACGTCAGAGCCGACCCAGCGATTTCATTGCAGCGCAACACTGCATCCGCCGACAATTCTACGAGGGGTCCAAAATTATTGCCCCGCGTACCTCACCGATCATCATGGCTGCCAACGGCGACAAGTTTGGCAACGACATTGAGTCCGACTCGGACTCCGGCAACGAGTCCCAGATCGATGTCCACGATTCGGATAACGAAGTGAGCGAGAAGCCGCTCAAGTCCTCTCTCAAGAAGGCCGCCCCCCTACCGCCAGTGGAGCGACCCTATCTTCCTCCTCAGACCGATCCCAAAGACCTTGACGTCAAAAGCCTGAGTCCTTTGACGCCCGAGATTATTGCGCGGCAGGCAACCATCAACATCGGCACAATCGGACATGTCGCGCACGGCAAGTCGACAGTCGTCAAGGCCATCTCAGGTGTGCAGACTGTCAGGTTCAAGAACGAGCTAATCCGAAACATTACCATCAAGCTGGGATATGCAAATGCCAAGATTTACAAATGCGACAACCAAGAATGCCCGCGGCCGACATGCTACCGGAGTTACAAGAGCGAAAAAGAGGTGGACCCGCCTTGTGAGCGCGAGGGCTGCTCAGGCACATACCGCTTGCTTCGCCATGTCTCGTAAGTCAACATCATGCTGCGTTGGGCCAGCCCATACTGAGGATATGCAGGTTTGTTGACTGCCCCGGTCACGATATTCTCATGAGTACCATGTTGTCAGGAGCCGCAGTCATGGACGCAGCCTTGCTCTTGATTGCAGGAAATGAATCCTGCCCCCAGCCTCAGACGTCTGAACATTTAGCAGCCATCGAGATTATGAAGCTGGATAAGATCATCATTCTCCAGAATAAGGTTGATCTGATGCGAGAAGAAGCCGCCAAGCAGCATTATGACTCGATCCTAAAGTTCATTCGTGGTACCGTTGCTGGAAAGTCGCCGATTATCCCTATCTCGGCCCAGCTCAAGTTCAACATCGACGCCATCAATGACGCTATTGTCAACACTATCCCTGTGCCTCCTAGGGATTTCTCCATGGACCCGCACATGATTGTCATTCGCTCTTTTGACGTCAACAAGCCGGGTGCCGAGATTGACGAGCTCAAGGGTGGTGTTGCAGGTGGCAGTATTCTACACGGTCTCCTGAAGCTTGGAGATGAGATTGAGATTCGCCCTGGTATTGTCACGCGTGACGACAAGGGTGACCTGAAGTGCACCCCCATCTTCAGCCGCATTGTTTCTCTTAACTCTGAGGCCAATGATCTCAAGTACGCCGTTCCTGGCGGTCTGATTGGTGTTGGTACTCGGATCGATCCCACGCTTTGCAGAGCCGATCGTCTAGTTGGCTTTGTCCTAGGTCTCAAAGGACGTCTCCCCGAGATTTACAGCGAGATCGAAGTCAACTTCTACCTCCTTCGTCGCCTGCTGGGTGTCCGTACTGCAGACGGGAAGCAGGCCAAGGTTGACAAACTAGCCAAGAACGAGGTCATTATGGTCAACATTGGCTCGACCTCGACTGGTGCCAAAGTGTCAGCCATCAAGAAGGATGCCGCCAAGCTTATTTTGACTAGCCCTGCCTGCACCAACATTGGAGAAAAGGTTGCCCTGAGTAGACGTATCGAAAAGCATTGGCGGCTCATTGGTTGGGCCAATATCACAGCGTAAGTCTTCGCATGGTCAGCTCGGGTTTCCGCTAACATGCATATAGTGGTGTGACACTGGAGCCGTCAACGGCTTAGGTGATTGGAACCCTCATCTAGTTTGGCAACATGGAATGACCTGCGGAAAACCAGCTGTACTTAGAAGGTAATCAGCGAAAAGGAGTTTAAGCGGTTGCATCCCCGATCTCTGATTTTTCCATATGTGCGATGGCTATCTGAGGGATTCCTCGGAAGGCTTGAGAGAGCATATTTGCAATACAAACACCCCAGTATCCATGTGGCGGTGCTTCCGGCTACTGGCTCTCAGAAGGCTCGGAAAGGGGCTTTGTATCATGATTCCTATGAGCCCGCGTAGAGCTTCGCGTGACGAATCTCATGTGAAAAGGAGAGAAAGGTATCGTGGTCTTCACGCTTGAAGTATGCTGTACTTGTTACAGTGTAGCAGCCCCTTGAGAGAGCGACAGAACACTATTGGTTGCTCCATTCTTAGGTCTGGTTTTCCATTGCATTCCCATGGGAATTTCATTATGTTCAGCCTTTGACAGTGGATATCATCGGCAAAGACCATGGTAAGACGACTTCCATGTCGCGGGACAGTCGTCGATGGGATGTTAACAGGATGGTCAGGACCTGGTGACATTTGACATGGGTAGTTCTGGTAGGAAGCTGGCCAAATAAGGAGCTAATTTGCCTAGTCCACTGCATTGGCGAAACTCCTCCATGTGTTGAATCTGACAGCATGCTAGACTGCAAGGTCACATGGTGGTCATCCGAGCAGGGACTGATACAAGAGGCCTTGGTAAGGGCAACTGGCATGTGGGACATGTCCGGGTGAGTGCGGTCACTTGCTCGAGATAAGAGCAGCCTACAACAGCCCAAGCAGCTAGCATAAAGTTATTAGTCCCGGCAGATCCTAGTCGCCGCCGCCAATAATGAGTCCTTCCTCCCAACCCCCAACACCCCGCAGCTCTTCACTTCCTGACCTTCCTGGCGTGCTTCACCAGGTTTTCTATAACACCCTCAAAGGCCTCCCGGTCCCCAATCTTCTCATCCGTTCGTTTCTGCCAGTATTCAAGCACCCCTCGAACCGTCCCTTGCATTGCTTCTAGCTTGGACACATGGGCCTTGAGCTCCGCATCTGTCATACCCCGCAGTGCTTCATCCGTTGTCGTGCAGAGCTGTCGCGCAGCTGTAAGGTCAAAGCCTGGATCAGGAATTGCGGTTCCCCTTTTCCTGCTACCCAAGCCTGCAGCAAGACTGTGCGTCGAGGAGGAAGGGGACGTATTGGGGTCGCCGGTAGTCAGAGAGGACGAGGGTTTCAGGTTCCCCTGTGAATCAACCGATGTTCGAGACGCGACTTGTCGAACGCGGGACAGTGAACGCGAATCGGTCGAATCGCGACGAACGGAACCATTAGAGCTGACGCGGTGGAGAGATGGGAGGACAAGTTTCTTCTGCTTGGAAGCTGGCAGAATCTCATCAAGATCGACAGGGACGCCAAGTGAGACCAAGAACAGTCGTCTGATACGAGACCGGATCCAGTCTGGAGGTTGGAGAGGGGGCGGGGCGACGAGCTGCGACCAGAGCGAAGCACTGCGTGGGGTGAGGAATACAGGGTTATCTCTAGGAACTGAAGGGAGCAAGGGAGGTGTCTCATCCTCGGGAGGGAAAAGGGCATTGAGATACGGCTCTGTCGAGCTGAAAATCTCGGAGGCATTGAGGTCTCTAAAGTCTGGGACTGGCTACGAAGCAGGATCTTGTCTTAGCCATGGCATCATGCAAATGTGGAAGGCATTACATACGAAAGACAGGGCTGGTGCGGACAGTATGGATGGTTCTGGAGGAGGTGCTGGGGCGGGAGCTGAGACTTCGGCCTCTTGAAAGCCGGCATCGTCAAAGTCGTCAAAGTCGTTGTCATTGCCGCCTTCTTCAAAGTCGTCGAAGTCATCACCGAAGTCATCACCGTCTGCATCTTCATCCGTGTCGTCCCTGCCCTGGAGAGCAGGACTCCGGGGTTCGACCGAGGCGGGAGACACAGGCAACCGCCTGTCTGTAAACGAAGATTTCCTTCTCTCACGGATCGAGGTAGGCGATTTCAAAGAGGGTGATATTGGAGTATCTACGCAACAGAAGCGAAAGTCAACACTAAGAGACGGAGACGGGGCCTGCTGGGAAGAAGGTCACGCATCCGTACCAGTTGCACTGCTGGCATCCACAATCCTCTGTCCATCTGCTTTGAGAACCACATCGGGGTGGGGGTCTGAGCCATGTCTCTTCTCAATCTCTGGATGGGTAACCGACCCATCAACATCGGGCGATTCCTCAACCACTGTCTTGGGGATGGGGAGCCCACCTGGTGGTGGTAATTTTTCATCAATCGAGTCCTCGGCCGCCTTCTTGGGATCGGGCAGGTAGGCTATCTCATCTGGCGCTGCATCTTCTTCCCTCAGCTGATAGGCTGCCGTGCCGGGGACCTCGCCATATGCAGGCTTGTCGTCGACCCTCTCGACCCTTGTTTTAGGAATCGGTGATGTGGGATGCGACTCTGAGGAGGGCGCAGACTGAGCGTCGGAAAAGTGCTCTTCTGAGTCGGATTCTGCGAGAAGAGGAAAGTCAGCATGTAGCATGCGTCACGCAGGAGCAGGATAGGCTTGACTGAAAGTACCCAAATCATGAGCGCCAGGATCTTCTGTATGAGTCCGCTCAGGAGGCGTGAGGCTATTTGCGCGGCTGCGTTGAGACATTCTGTAATGGACAAGCTGTGAGTAGTGGCTTTATTTCTTTAGGCGAGTTGTGGCCTGTGATGCAAGCGTGGTGGATGGACCTTTGTCTCCCGACAACGCCGTTCGGCGTCTGATGCAGTGATCAAGGTTCATAGGGTGGAGGGATTCTTTGCCAAGGCCAATTGGGGGTGCGGGGCAACCTCACGCCCCGCCAAGCCTGAACCAGCCACAAGCTGAGAAGCGAGTTGAGGCTGGGAAATCGCGACTCTAAGCTTTTCCGTCGCGTCTAGTCAAATTGCATCTAGGCCAAGAATCTGCATTGCGAATTTTTCTTGGTGCACAAACAATCATTGCTCGCGCCTTCTATGTTGGCACGGATTCTATGCTTTGTTGCCCAAACTTTGTTATTGCTTCGCACGCCCTGTCGCCGCATCGTTTTGCAATCTCCTCAAGCACAATCCTCTTCATATGGGTATCGGCCACTGATCGGCTTCCGACTGCAATCGCAGGCCCAAGTCGCATTGCCAGGCAGCAACGAAAAGTCGCGCAACATCTCTTAGAATGTCTTTCAACTTCAGCGGCACACCTCTGGGCGGTGTCTCGAGCGGTGCTTCGAATCCCGCGACGACATCTACTGCTCCCGCAACCAGCGGATTGTTTAGCACTGCTGCCGGCGCAAGCGCCAAGCCTTCGTTCTCGTTTGGGGCCAACGCTACATCGACTCCTGGAGCCGCTGTCACACCGACATCTGGAGGATTATTCGGAAGCTCCACGGCATCTACAGGTGGTGGTTCGTTCAGCCAAAAGCCTGCTGGAACCTCACTTTTTGGTCCGACCACTGCGCCGGCGGCCACTTCAAGTTTCGGATTAGGAGATAAGACGGCAGCTCCTACAACTACAAGTGCAGCTCCTGGCACTGGATTATTCGGCGCGGCTGCCACCGGAACGTCCCAGGCCAGTACAAAACCATTATTCGGAGGTCTTGGAGCACCAGCAGCTTCGGGCCTGCAGTCAACACCAGCAAAGCCTCTCTTCGGCGGACTAGGATCAACCACCCCCGCTGGTGCCCCCCCTTCCAATACAACTAAGGCTGAGGGTCTCTTCTCGACGACGGCCTCTGCCGCCCAACCCAAGAAAAATCTTGTTGAGGCAGGGGCCCCTGGACTAGCTGCCGCTCTCTCAAAGCCCGCAGCTGATGGAGGTGGAAACTCATTTTTTATGGCTACTACTCCCAGTCTATTTACAAACACATCAACCAAGCCTGCCGCGCCTTCGGTGGGCCCGCTTGGGCAAGCCGCGATGACAACGGCACCTGCGACCTCGGCACCGGCCACCGCGTTGTCATTTGCAGCGACCGGAGCGCAACCATCAGTTACAGCTGCCGCAAGTCAACCATCTATATTTCCTACCGCTGGTACAACCACGACTCATGCTACGACGACTGCACCTGCGACATCCGGTCTGTTTGGCTCCAAGCCTACCGCGACAGCTACTGCTCCTCTGGCAGGCGGGTTGTTCCCAACTGCCTCGACAACAACAACTTCTGCCCCTGCTTCAACAGGTCTCTTTGGCTCTACGGCGGCCACAGCTGCCGCTGCTGTTGCTCCGACTGGATCGAGTCTCCTATTTGGTTCGAAGCCAGCCTCATCAGCTGCCCCGGCTACCAGCGCCACAACCACGGCAGCTGCCTCAGGCACCGCAACTACCAACGCTGGGACCACAACGACCGCTGCCCCGACCGCCCCTGGTCTTTTTGGAGCTCCTAAACCTGTCGCCACCACAGCAGCAGCAGCAGCCGCCAAACTGGATGGGAAGAGTGCGGCCACTACGGGTGCCGCCCTTACTGCATCCACGATTGGTCCTGCGTCTCAGCTGCCGCGCCTCAAAAACAAGACAATGGACGAGATCATCACCCGTTGGGCAACTGACCTGTCCAAGTACCAGAAGGAATTCAAAGAGCAGGCCTCCAAGGTTGCTGAGTGGGATCGTATGTTGGTTGAAAATGGAGAGAAGATTCAAAAGTTGTATTCCAGCACATACGAAGCAGAAAGAGTCAGCAATGAAATCGAGCGGCAGCTTGCGAGTGTTGAGGGCCAGCAGGATGAGCTCGCAGCCTGGCTCGACCGATATGAGGCTGACTTGAACGAGCTCTTTGTGAAGCAGATTGGCACTAAGGGGCAGGTTGCTGGACCAGACCAGGAACGCGAGCGGACTTACAAACTCGCAGAGAAGTTGACGGATCGACTCGATGAGATGGGCAAGGACCTCACCAAGATGATCAGAGAGATCAACGATATGTCGAGCGGTTTGAACAAGGGCAGCAAGCCTGATGACCCGGTATGTCTTGCAGCTTGCAAATCTCACCATGCGATACTAACCACAATTTCAGCTGAGCCAGATCGTGCGTGTCCTCAACGGACACCTCACACAGCTCCAGTGGATCGACACCAACGCCTTGGCTCTGCAGGCCAAGGTCACTGCTGCTCAGAAGGCAAGCGGCGACATGGGTGCGAGCGCGAGATTTGGCGAGTCAGATGCCGCCGAAGGCTTTTACCGTTCTTTCCGGGGTGGCTACAAGTGAGGGCGTCATTGTTGTGAGAGAAAGCTCATTGGTGCTGCAGTTAATCTCAATCCTTGGGAACACGGATTTCCTGTTGATATGGAACAGGCATTAGGATGATCACGGGCATAGAGCCTAGCGGCGAATAGAGAAGTTTGGGTTGCAAAAATGCGGACTGCGTATTTGTACAATAACATCTGTGACGAGGTTAAAGCGGCGACAGAGCAAGAAAGAGAGCCAGGCGAGGAGTCTCGATCAACCAACTAGCTTTGGTGATGCGAGTTTCGCGATTCTGGGGGAAAGCCGACCAACATCAACCTCAGGCTAGATCAGAATCCCATCCTCCCCTGCTTGTTCCCAACACCACACAGACCTCCTTTCTTCTTCCAATGCGTGACGATGGTAGTCTCGTTCTCCAACGTAGCGCTGCTGTATCCTTCATGCGGGGAAATGTCTAGTTATGCTCGCCACCTTGGTCCTTGGTGATCTCGTCGCTGTTTTGTTTTCATGTCAGCAGACAGACAAGGCTCCAACGGGAAAGAGCATGATCAGGGGCGTAGGGTAAAAATAGTCGAAAGGAAAGCTCACATGTGGTCCGACAGCTGCTGCAAGTGATCCTGCTGCTCCTTGATCTTCGCCCTCAGGGCAAGGAGCTTCTCCTTCTCGGCTTTGCGGATGTACATCTCCTCTTGGGCGCGCTCGCGCCTTTGGAAAGCATCACTGTGTAGATTGAACAGGTTAGTCAACTTAAAAATTCCTTGTTTTGTTGACACAAATCCCGTGTTGCTTGGTTGAGGTTGGTTGCGAGGTTTCTAGGACTGAAGTACCCGCGACTGCATTGCCCTCCATCCTTACTCAAACATGTCGGGCCGTCAAACGTACCCAGTGCCACCAGTCTTGGGGGGGGCGCCCGTATCACCCTCGGCCATGGTACGCGCCGTCGTGGTAAAGGCGGCGCGGGAGGTTCGCAGGGCCGAAGGGCGAGCAACCTTCGTGAGAGCTGTGCGGAACATTTTTTTTTTACCTCTGGCGTGGGAGTTGGTGATAGGGGGTGTTTGGAGATTGATTTAGATCTGTATCGTTGTAATATGCTCGATCGATGGCGTCAATTGGAGTTGGTGGTGTGATTCGATTTTCTCTCGCGGGAGGAAAGCTTTCCGGGAAAGCAACGTCAAGCTTCGGTCGAAAGCTCGCGGCTTGGCATCGGTTGTTACGGAGCGACTCAGTGCCTCAGGCAAGCATGGGTCTTGCATGGATTTCGCCTACGGCTGCCTGGTCAGGGCTTCTTTCAGCGAGGGGAAACCCGTTTGAGCCTTCCCCGCACTTGCATCTGTACCCAGGACATCCGACTTTTTAGGAAGATAGCAACGTCAGCCTCGCGGTGGCTTCCTGCCTGTTCTCGCTTTGGGCTTTGGGAGATGAGGCCAAACCATCCGTCAACTGGGCAAGACGGGCTTGGGATGCGTCCATTCTCGTCAGCAGCTGAGGGTGCAGTATGGACATCATCTTAGACGGGCAGTCTGGCTGGCGAGCAGGGACTGTAAAGACGGGAGGATGGCCCACTGCCTTCGTGCCCTTTCATACGCCTAGGTGCCCAGTGAGAAATCATCACGCAGGTTGGTACAGTTTGGTCAAAATCTTTTCATCCGTGCTCTCATCTATCAATGGCGGACTCTTCAGTGTCACCTATCAGGATTGTAATGGCCCATCCCTATCTTCCATCTTCGCTGTTGAAAGTTCACTAACGGACCTATGGTGGTCTAAGCTCCAGAAGGGGATGGAATCCTGTAGCCTATCCCGGCCTCCTTCCAGCGTTGAGCTGACATTGGATTTCACCTCTTCGTGGCGGTTGCACGCTGAAAGGGAACGGCGCATGAAATAAACGGAATGATTGTGCGCGGTTGTGGCTAGTTGGACACAACAGATAAAGAGGGCAAGAGCAGATAGGATCGGTATATCTGCCGATACCGAATGCGCTGTCCGCTAGAGAATCCGCAGAAACTGCAGCCACGCCTAGAGTCACCATAAGTTCGCAGAACAGCTAGGAAATTCCGAGTTAGGCTTTTTGGCCTACTCATGAGATGCTGGCTCTTCCCTCGGGCATTTTGGGTGCCAGTGACGTACTGTCTGCATAGGGCGGGTCACGTGGTCTGGTTTTCTGAGAGAGTCCTGGGTCCCAAACAAGCGTCCCGTGCAGCGCCAAAATTTCCAGCGCCAGCCCACGCACGGCATCCCGCCTTGTGTTGTCGTGCACTTTCCTTGTCTTGTCGACCCCTTCCCTCATTTCCAACTTTGCCTCCAAACCCCATTTTCCGTCTTGTTCTCAGCTTCTTCCCACAACACCAACCCACAACCAAACCACACTTCATCAACGTCTTTTTCGAGAGCTTCGCCGTGTCTTTCTCAACCGCCTTATCTTGTCAACCTTCAGATTCCAGTCCAACAGGTGAGTTTGCACCCGCTGCCCGCTTCGTCCTCGACACGGTCTTTGGTGCACCGCTCGTCGCCCTTCTGTCGTCATGGCGGATGCAACTCCTCGCTGCCTTTCCCTCCTCCCCCAGTGGCAGTCGCAGCCTCATCATCTCGACAAAAATTTCCCAATTGCTCCCAAATACCCCCGCGATCCCGCCGTACTGCCCGTTCAATATTGCAGGCCGTCCGGGCAGGGCTGCGTGTGCCCCACCGTGAGCGGGGAGCCTCTTCAACTAGTCGTGAAGCCAGCACGGCGCATTCCCAAAACATCTCGAGGCCGGTAGAGCTCACATCGACGCGTGGGTCTATGTCACCTTGCTCTCGATTTCTCTCGCTTGTTTCAATTTCTCGGACCATCGATTTCGTCGGCCCGCCCAAACTAGCCTGACCCTTACCTGATAACCGTCGCTAACTTGCACTTATCAGATTAAGACAGTCAAAATGGGCCACGAAGACGCCGTCTACCTGGCTAAGCTGGCCGAGCAGGCTGAGCGTTATGAGGGTACGTGTGATCTGATGCCGAAGCCTCGATCGCGTCATGCTGATGATGACGCCCGTTTGCAGAGATGGTCGAGAACATGAAGATCGTTGCCTCCGAGGACCGTGATCTTACGGTTGAGGAGAGGAACCTCCTCTCTGTCGCCTACAAGAATGTTATCGGCGCACGCCGCGCGTCGTGGAGAATCGTGACCTCGATCGAACAGAAGGAGGAGTCCAAGGGCAACTCGACCCAGGTCGGTTTGATCAAGGACTACCGCCAGAAGATCGAGGGCGAGCTCGCCAAGATCTGCGAAGATATCCTGTCTGTTCTGGACAAGCACCTCATCCCTTCGGCGAAGACTGGAGAATCAAAGGTGTTTTACCACAAGATGTTTGTGTACCCCTGATTCCACGCATTAGTTGCCTACTTATACCTTCCCCAGGAAGGGTGACTACCACCGCTACCTTGCCGAGTTCGCTGTCGGTGACAAGCGCAAGGACTCGGCCGACAAGTCCCTCGAGGCTTACAAGTCTGCCACCGAGGTGGCGCAGACGGAGCTTCCCCCTACCCATCCTATCCGTCTGGGATTGGCTCTCAACTTCTCTGTGTTCTACTACGAGATTCTCAATGCGCCCGACCAGGCGTGCCATCTGGCCAAGCAGGCATTTGACGATGCTATTGCTGGTAAGCAGCGCGGTCCTGCTTATCTTGAATCGGGCTAACAGGTGTCTGCAGAACTCGATACGTTGAGCGAGGAGAGCTATAAGGATTCCACCCTGATCATGCAGCTGTTGCGTGACAACCTGGTATGTCTGAACCTCTTTCACAGCGCAGGTGGCCGCTTACAATTCTCTAGACGCTCTGGACTTCGTCTGAGGCCGAGCCTACCACTGCTTCTGGACAGGATGCTGCCCCGGAGGAGCCTAAGGCGGATACGTCGGCGGAGGAGCCTAAGGCCGAGTAGACGGTGTCGTACATTTCCCTGGTTCGTGTTTGCGATTACACCTGGCTGATGTTGGCAAACCCTGGTGGAACTGGTGTCTTTGGAGTGCGGGCGAGAGATCGCAGGAGGTCCCTCGAATGCCTTTGCATTGTTTACGCAAATACACAGACTTTTTCAAGACGAAGCGGTTTCTGGTAATGGGCAGGGGCTAGAGAGCAGGGCCTTTGGAGGGGACTCTTTTTCAGATGGCTTGCTTTTAGACTCGACACGCCGGAAGATCGTATGGACAATAAAACCAAAACCCCCTTTTCAGAGAATTACATCCCCAATCCTACAGCTTCGCCTGGTCAGCCTTTCGTACGAGTAAGATGAAACCCCTGCTCGGTAGTTGCTCCGTTAATTGCCGGTGTGAGATGGTTCCAGCCATCTTTTTCTGCTGCATATGTGAGGCACGTTGTTGGATTGTCATATCGGGTATTACTCAGAGTTCTGAGACAACACGAGAATCTGGGTAACAGAGTCCAGTAATAAAATCGCCGAAGATCTCGCATGCCGCTTTTGCCCATCGGGCTTCTCCTCAAGCTCCCAACACTATCTCGCATCCCTTTCTCTTTCTCGGCCTGCCCGCTCCTCACGCTCACCCTCCTCTTCCACGATTACCGCAAATTGGATCCTCAACCATAAACTGCAGTCCGCGCATCCGACCATCAGCTCGCCCAGATCAGCCACGTCCTCCAGATCATCCTCCCCAAAGACATAGCCCCGCTCGTTCCCGCACCGGCATCCCCGGTACCACTGCCCTCCCTGCCGTGGATCTCTAGACTCTTCGTACGAGAGATCGTCTAGATCGACGATCTCAATCCCCGTTTGGAACTGTCCATCCTGCGCGCCGGAAGTGCTGGAGATAGTGTTTGGAGGCAAAGTAAGGAGGTGCTTGTCGTATTCGGCGCGGGAGGTAGGGTTGCAGAGGGTGGCGTACGCAGCGGAAATTTGATCGATGCTGAAGAGGGGGTTTCTTTGTGACGTGGATGGCGAGGGAGATGGCTTGGTCTTGTCTGGGTGGTGGGAAAGGAGGGCACGGCGGTAGGCACGCTTGACGAGTCGGGTAGGGTTGGGATCTTGAGTGATATAAGAGGGTGTGAGTGAAAGGATGGTGTAGTGTGTCGGGGGGGACATCTTGGGGTGTTCGTTGTTTGTTAGGTCGCCTGACAGTTGTTGTAGCGGTAGAGTGTAGAGTTTGGATGTATGCAGGTGCGGGTGTGGGATGAACCGCCCCTCTCCCTCCTAAAAAAAAAAGAAAGAAAAAATTGTAGACGGGTGTATCACGTGCGTTGTATTCGAGAATTGCATGGCGGTTGGGCTGTCAGAGTTCCCGAGGAGTAATGGTCTGAAGCGTGTACACGTTTTGACGGACCGAATTTAAGTGCGATACTGAGCGTTGTTGGTTGTGTAGAGTCTGTGTTATGGAGAATGGAACAAAGACAGCACAACAGAGGCTAAACTCCCAAAAAAATATGTGAGGGGCAATCGAGAGATGGAATGGCACTCTGTTCTTGGACTAACACGACACTTATCGTCTAGAATATTTTACGGGCACGAGGCGATAACAGAAAACGCCAATACTCTGGAAGAACCAATCTTGCTGTTGCTGTTGCTGTTGTACATTGCCAATGATACACTCATAACTTGTTGACCTTGGGACGCCACTGAAGCGCAAGGTATTTATTTTGGGAACTTACTCCAGTTCCGCTTGCCAACCTGCATTCAATTCATCAGTATCATCAGCTAGAGGCGATACAGGTATAAATTGGACATACCTTCTTCCATTGCCGGATGAGAGTCGGCATTTCCAACATGGCCTGCCTCCTCTTCTCCATCCTGCAATCTCTGTCAGCACCCAGAACATAACTAGCACTTCTAGTCGCGCTAGCAAAAGAGCAGCAACATACTTTGCGCCTAGCTGTCTCTCGTGTTTGTGACCCTTGACCTGCTGGCCAACACCGGTACCGCGGACACGCAGACCCAATTCGACTCGCTTTGATAGCCGGTACTCGGTGCCCTTGACCGTGAAGGGCAGCAACTCCTCAACGCCGTGATTGCGCGCCAGCTTGACCAGCTCTGCCTGCCGCCGCAACGAGTATTTGGGATCGTGCCATTTCCCCGTGATGGGATGCTTGGTGGACTGGAAGGGATTCGGCGCAACTTTTTGATACGCCGTCTCGAATTCTTTCGGATTTGCGTTTTCCGGCAGGATTGAGGCCGGAGGGTACCGGGAAAAGAAGGTCTGTAGCCGTAGTGGCAACCCAAGTGCCAATTTTATATGCTTTTGCGCCGCCGTGGTCATCGTGACGCTTCGCGATGGTGTCTCGTTGTAGCTGTCTTCAACGGTCCAGACATGAATTGGATTTGGATTTTGGACAATACCCAGCCCTAACCCTCGACTGTTCTTGGCGAATAGGAAATAGGAAGCAGACGAGTGGGTCCAACACCACCAGTACGAAGTAGACACCCCAGGATCGTAGGTATCCAAATCATCTTTTCTGTATCAAACGTCCACTCACATCATGAGCGCCGCACGCAGAGAACCCCCAGACTTGGCGGCGCTACTCCGACAGAGAGAGGCCGAAAAAAAACTCGCTTCGAAACCACGATTTATACCAAAAAAGGAACGGGAACGTTTGCAGGCTGAGAAGGTGAAGGAGGAAGAGAAGCGCAAGCGTAAAGAGGAGGCTAGGACACTCGGAAGCAATGCCACAACGAATAGTACAAATGCGGATAACGGAAGGCGGTCACGTCCCAGCGAAAATGGCATTCCAACCGGCCCAAAGGCGATGGCGATGCGCATGAACAAAGGCGACAACGCGCCCAATGGCTACGGTGGCGGTCATCGCCAGGACCGAAAACGAGGTCGCGACGACGAAGAACAGGCAAAATCACAGATAGAGAAAGATGAGGCCGATCTTCGAGCGCGTTACATGGGGCCTCCCGTTAACCAGTCCACATCATTCTCGGCAGATAAGAAGAAGAGGAGGAAGACGGCGGCGGCACCAAAATTCAACTTCGACTGGGATCCTGCAGATGACACCAGCCGTCCTCATGACTTCATCTACGCCCAGCGCGTTGAGCCTCTTGTCAGATTTGGTGGCGACGAGACCACTGACGAGATGATACAACGGAAGGCTGAAGCCATTCGGCGCGGTGATCCTGAAACCGGCGAGGAACGCGCGAGGAAGCTCTTGGAGCAGCATGAACGAGCCAAGCAGCAACTTGAGCGCAAGAACTTAGGCAAGCATTGGTCGGAGAAGAGCCTGGAGGACATGAAGGAGCGTGACTGGCGAATCTTCAAGGAGAACTTCGGCATAGCTACTAAGGGAGGCTTAATCCCCAACCCAATGCGGAGCTGGCAGGAGTCCAATCTACCAACCCAGCTGCTCAACATTGTGGCAGATGTTGGCTACGAAGAGCCTACACCAATTCAGAGGGCAGCCATCCCGATTGCCATGCAATCACGAGATCTGATCGGTGTTGCAGTAACTGGTTCAGGAAAGACTGCCGCATTTCTCCTCCCTCTCCTCGCATACATCCGCAAACTCCCACCCCTAACTGAGATGAACAAAAATGACGGCCCATATGCCCTCATCCTCGCCCCCACACGTGAACTGGTCCAACAGATCGAGAGCGAGGCCAAAAAGTTCGCCACACCACTTGGTTTCACAGTTGTCAGTATCGTAGGTGGTCACTCGCTGGAGGAACAAGCATTTGCACTGAGAAATGGCGCCGAGATCATTGTTGCGACGCCTGGTCGTCTCGTCGACTGCTTGGAGCGACGGCTGCTGGTCTTCTCGCAGTGTTGTTACATTATCATGGATGAGGCAGACCGGATGATCGACCAGGGCTTTGAGGAGCCTCTGACCAAAATTCTCGATGCTTTGCCAGTGACGAACGAGAAGCCCGACACGGAGGACGCAGAAAATCCCCAACTCATGAGCCGCTATCTTGGCGACAAGGATCGGTACAGGCAGACGATGATGTATACCGCTACCATGCCGCCCGTCGTGGAGAGAATCGCCAAGAAGTACCTCCGTCGCCCCGCAATTGTCACGATCGGTAACGCGGGAGAGGCGGTAGACACGGTTGAGCAGCGGGTTGAGTTTGTTGCCGGCGAAGATAAACGAAAGAAGCGTTTGCAGGAGATCCTCAACTCGGGTCAATTCAAGCCGCCCATCATCGTGTTTGTCAACATTAAGAGGAACTGCGACATGGTAGCACGAGACATCAAAGCTATGGGATTCTCTGCTGTCACGCTGCACGGGAGCAAGACGCAGGAGCAGCGTGAAGCTGCGCTCGCGTCGTTACGGAACGGCCAAACGGACATCCTTGTAGCCACTGATCTTGCCGGTCGTGGTATCGATGTACCGGATGTCTCATTGGTCGTCAATTTCAACATGGCCACCAGCATCGAGTCGTACACGCATCGTATCGGACGTACCGGCCGTGCGGGCAAGAAGGGTGTAGCCATTACCTTCCTTGGCAACGAGGACAACGACGTCCTATACGATCTGCGACAAATTATTACCAAGTCGTCAGTCTCAAAGGTACCTGAGGAGTTACGGCGTCACGAGGCGGCACAATCCAAGCCGCAACGCGGCGTGAAGAAAGTCGAGGAGAGCGGCGGATTTGGAGGGAAAGGTGGGAGTAACTGGCAATAATATCCATGATCGGAACGAGGATTAGGGTCCAGTTTCCGGAGCACCCAGATAGGCCCTATCTACCACCTCCTGATTGGGGGTTCAGTTTCTGAATCCAAAGCCTCAAATTTGAAACTTCAGGGCCCAAGCTACTATGCCCAGTGCCGTTTCAAACCGACCCCGGGTTGTTTGTATACAAATGTGTGAACCCCCTTCCGACACTCACACTCAATCAACTCCCCACGTGTAGCACCTTCCATGAAGTAGACTGCCTGAGTTCAAGGAGGAAGGTCTCCTTTGGCGCTCACAGAATGCAAAGTATTCGAGGTTTATCTATCAGCTATCAAGCTCTGGATGTAGCACTTTCAAGGCCTTCGCTTCCAAATCCGAGGCGGAAGTGTCTTCACTCAACCCAGCTTGCTGTCCGCATTGAAGCCTCACAGCTGTAACTACCGTATTCTCTTACAACAATCAGAATTAGCCTAACAGCTAGTATGCTCTATAGGTTTTGTAGGCTTGTGCCTTGAAAACAGAGGGTGTCACGTGCGATATTCGTCGCGCTCAGTATGAATGGTTTGGGACATCAGTCCAAACACAGTTAGGCTAATTCTGATTGTTATAAGAGAATACGGTAGGTACTATCTGATCAATCATATCGCACCAAGCCGTTCGGCTACAGCCAATAGCTGCCAGCGTCCGTCCTTAGACCCACTTGGGCCTAGAATTGACTCAAGCGGGCTCCCCTAAAAGAATTCTGGACGGTGTGACAAGACGCTAGACTATCTGCCGAGCAACATGAGGGTCGTCCAACATGAGCTGACTCCATCCTGTCCTCAGACGAATACTCTACTGCGTCCGCATGCTGCGAGGTCTCCTGGCCTCGCACGTGTAAGGGCAGGGTACCAGGCTGTTCATCACAAGCCAAAACAAGGAAAACCGCACCCCAAAACTAGTGAATCGGTCCAGGAACGTTGCCCCGCTCCGCCCATCGGACCACCTGCCGTAGGCCTACAGCGATTGAGCGGTGACGGTTAAGAGGGATCATGTGTTAATAGCTGGCGTCCTGGGGCTGCACCTTATGTTGTTACGCTGGCAATTCACGGAGCAAACGTCGACAGTGTCTTTTTAAGATTTTTTTCTCACTTACCTCGCCGCTGTTTGCTACCTTGTTTGTGGCTGCAGCCCACCGACCCCCATCAAACTTTCCAACAACTGCATCCTGCAGCTTATCATACCAGGCAGACACAAACCCGACACGTGGGATACCACTCACTCAAGCCGTCGACACAGCACAATCATCCTCAGTAACATCTCGCTCTCTGGCTGGCTTGCTTACTCCTGCGGCTGTCTATCAACAAACTTCTCACCTGTATTCTCCCCGATCCCCGTTGTGGGGAGTCGGTCAGGTCTTTCTTCATCAATCACAGTCAGGATGCAGTCCGCATCCCAAGGTACCCTCAAGGCTGAAGTTGCAGCCGTGGCCGTAGCGGCGTCTCCAGTGGTCGTCAAACCCAAGACCCCCGCGATGGAGGCTCTGGAGGATGTCACCTATGGTTCGGTAGGTGCTTTTCTGGCTCTCTGGCCCCTGTTGGTCTTCCTATGGCTGACATGTCCCCTCAGATCGCTGGTGTCGTGGGCAAGTATATTGAATACCCCTTTGACACTGTTAAAGTAAGGCTGCAGTCCCAGCCAGACCACCTCCCGCTGCGGTACAAAGGGCCGCTTGACTGCTTCCGCCAGTCCATCCGTGCAGATGGCTTTCTTGGTCTCTACCGGGGCATTAGCGCCCCGCTTATTGGCGCAGCGCTCGAGACGAGTAGTCTGTTCTTTTGGGAGCGCATCGGACGGGAAGCCATCTACGCCTCGGGTTTCTCACATCCTGAAGATAATCTCCCTCTACCGGCACTCTGGTTTACTGGCGCATTCTCAGGAGCTTTCACGTCGTTTATCCTGACGCCCATCGAGCTGGTCAAATGTAAGATCCAGGTCCCAGAGACCGAGGGAGGCGTGGTCAAGGTGCCGCTGAAGCCTATCCCTGTGATAAAGAACATCTGTCGGCACCAGGGAATTCGCGGATTCTGGCACGGTCAACTGGGGACGCTGATTCGAGAAGCGGGGGGCTGCGCGGCCTGGTTCGGATCCAAGGAGACGGCTACCAAGCTCATGCGGGACTGGAACGAGCGTTCGGCCAACTCCGCGGCAGAGATCGAGCGGATGCGTGCGGATGCGCTGCCACTTTGGCAGCAGGCTGTGGCAGGCGCGTCGGCTGGCATGTCGTACAACTTCCTCTTTTTCCCCGCTGATACGGTAAAGTCAAGGATGCAGACAACACCGATCGGAGGAAGCATTCGAAATAAAACGTTTGGTGCTGAGGCATCAGCCCTGTGGCAGCAGGCCGGACTCAGGGGATTCTATCGAGGCTGCGGCGTGACCGTCCTCCGGTCAGCACCGAGTTCGGCTTTCATCTTCATGGTCTACGACGGCCTCAAGAAGTACTTCCCTATGCAATGAATGGCGACATGGTACGGTAGCGCGGCGTTTTAACGGGAAAGGGCAACCAGATGCGAGAGACGTCGAGTTAGAGAGGTGCAGCATCCATACGCGGGGTTTAGTTCTGCTCCACGCCATCTTATGGCGTTTTTCGGAGTTGCAGTTGGTTTCTGATTTGCATCACGTGCAGGGGGGGCAGGTGTGCATCTATGTGAGGACATGAGACTATAAAACCAAGACATAGATACCCTTCTGTTGTGCCAGGCTTAGACGCTGCGATTACAGCTTTCTGAGGGATCTTCCTCTTCCAGGCTTAAGCCTTCTTCCCAGCCTTGTTCTCAGGATTCCGCAGGTCCCAATTGTTGAGATATCCCGTCCCTGCGGACAAATAAGTAGCAAAACCCAACCACGAAACGTACGGCACCAAGAGAAGACCGGCCGTCTTGTCTAATACCGTTCCCCACAAGTACGCTAAATACAAGTTGATGCCGAGCAGCGCAGCTACGACCACTGTCGCCTCGATCGGCCGCCGCAGGCCGAAAAAGAGCGGCATCCAGGCAAGGTTCAGACCTAACTGAATAGTGTAGAGAGTCGCGCCGTGCTTGGCTGCCGCTATGGTGGACTAGTGATTATTAGCATCATCCTTTTCCAGGTTCCTAGACCTGGTAAGATAATAACGATACAGTGATACGACTTACCGGCGGGTTAAGGGGAGACGTACCCAGATGGACTCCGCGGTAGGCGGCGTAGCCCATCATGCCGTAGAGGGCCGTCCATACGGGCCCGAAAACCCACGGCGGAGGACGGAGGGGCGGTTGCTTCCAGAAGAAGTATTTTCGCTCCGTGTCTACTGCTAAAGGATCATAAGAGGTTAGCGTTCCCTACACCATGTGCGCAACTTGTATACAGTCCAACCCCTGAAAGATTGTTCGCGCGGTACTTCACGGCTTGGCTGCAGCTTCCGGGCCAACCTCCCCCCGGCATTCTTTTCTATTTTTGAAGGGCCATGATGGAAACTTGAGGCCCCAAGGAGTAAATTTCAAGGCCCCGAATGTTAGAGTCAAGGCCTAAATATTCTGGCTTGACCCCTCGCAAAATAGCTTCCCAGCTGTTCATGTATTGCACAAACCCCTGGATACTCACCAAATCTCACGCTAACAATCTTTCAGGCGGCTACGCAGTTGTGTAAAGAAGAAACATACGCCGTGTGCTGTATCCTACGGCTGTACCCAGGGCCACGGGGAACAGTACCGATACTGCGGGGTTGTTGAAGACGGCCTCTGGAAGGGTGAGGAAGGGAATGTATGTTGTCATCCTAGTGGTTTCCGGTTGGTGTTGAATCAGTCTTGTCGAGAAAGGCCACAAAAGAATAGAACGGAAGGAAATGAGAAAAAAATTTTACAAGGGAAAATTTTTATGATGGAAGTTTGGATGAAGTGGGAACGAAACAGTAGCGTTGGACGTTGGCACGTTGGATAGGACGTCATGACGACATGTGTCGTGGGTGATCGTCCGGGAACTGGGGAATATGCGGATGGGAGCTTCAACCAAGACGAAACAAAGCGGGTTGAGTAAGTTATCCATCCGAGTATCCAGATAGATATCCCTTGATTAAGCAATGATAACAGGAGACAATTAATCAAAAGCGACTGGATCAATTGAGCTTATTGCCGGTTAGAGAAACATATCATGCGTGACACATGCGGCCAGTGTTGCTTTCGTAATCATGTCAACTTTGCGCCTTGATTGTGATGGGGCGCAAAGCCACAAAGCGTTTCACGTGACGTCGCCAGAAACGGAGACCTGGAATTCGCAACTCCTCCACGCGCCGCTTCAGTCTAGCATCACCACCACTAACGCGCCCTGCTTTATGCTTTGGGAGCAGCGCCCTTTCAGCTCCATGTAATTGTTGGTTTCACCTTTTTTTTTCTTTCTCTTCAGCTTTCTTGCACTCGTTGGTATCATTTTGGCTGCCTCGCTGTCTGCACTGCGCGGTTTTGGCGTTGGGTCGTCGTCCCTGCTCCAGAGAGCTTTCCTCGCTCCCTCGTCAGGCTCAAACCTACCTCGTTTATCCTCCCACCTCTTCTCTCATGCACCCTTTTCTGAATTACCTCACGGCTTCTATCACAAACTTACCAGGGTGCTCTCATGCGCCTTGTTTTCCTCCGTCAATTGCCTCGCGCGCTGTCGAACCCTTGGCCCCCTCTTCTCTCTATCTTTACCTCCGTCCTGCTCTTCTCTAGGAAAGTCATTCTAACCGCAATCATGACGCCAAACAGTGGACTGCCTGCCCAAACAATCAACCAGCCGCAATCCGACGTAACATAGAAGATAGCAAACAGCAACAACATTTGCGCTTCGGTGTAATAACCCTTCAACCCACTTTAACTATCTACCTCCCACCGCCAGCTGGCCAGATACCGGTTCTGCATTACTGATTCCGCCGCGCATCCGATCTTCGGGGCTCCGTCAGTGGTTCAGATTCGCATCGGCGTTTCGCATCAACATGGATTCTTTCTATCGCGACTCAGCCAGATCGCCTGGCGATCGCGGCTGGAGCAGTCGAGACGATACTCGGGTCAAGGAGGAGAGGTCCGATAGCTTCTACAGTCGTGGAGCACGGTCTCCTGGTGCGTTGATTGCCCTCTTACCAGCATATAACAGCCTTCGTGTTCCGCCCCTTCTCACTCCCTTGTTTGCTTACTCAAAGTTCTAGCTGGTGACCGTGGCGATCGCAGCAGACGTCGGTCCCGCTCACCCGCCGCAGTCGATCGGTACGAGCCCGGTCGACGCAGCCGTGATGATTACGCCGGCACTCGAGATCGAGACGACCGCACCCGTCGCATTGGCTCGCCCCCTGCCAACATTGATCGTTACGTCCCAGGCCAGGAGCCGGTTGCAGCCCAGCCTCTGAGTAACCCAATTCCCGACCCTCTCAAGCTCCCTTATCAAGTTGGGTTCTCATATTTTGGAGAGTGGTGGAGGGCCAATGAGAAGATCAAAGAGGAGAAAGAGCGCCTTCGTTCCGGTCGGCGTCGCGAACCAGAACGCGTTCGTGGCCCGCGCGAGGCCCAGGAAGAGCGCGAGAAGGAGAAGGCAAGGATTCAATTGGCATACGACGCGTATAAGGAAGACCTTCAAGCCAAGATGGCTGCAGCTTTCGTCAAACAGCACAAGGAGGAGCAGTGGTTCAGGGAGCGCTATGTGCCCGACATTCGCGATGGCTTCAGGCAACAGTTGAATTCGGTCCGGCGCGGAGCATACACCCAGTGGGAGCAAGACCTTGAGGCCGGCACCTTTGACGAGTTCTCTCTTGAAGGTATCCCAAAAAGCGAGAGCAACGGGGCTGGTGGTGTTGTCGAGAAAGAGGAGGGAGAAGCGACCGCTGCTAATGAAGTACTGGGTGTCGGTGACCTCGTGCCCGCCAACAACGTTGAGATCCGGGATGAGAACTTATTTCAGCCCACTTTGTTGATCAAGACTATTGCGCCGTCGGTCAGTCGTCAAAACCTGGAGGCTTTCTGCAAGGAGCACCTCGGCGACGAGGAGGGTGGTTTCAAGTGGCTTTCGCTCAGCGATCCAAACCCAAGCAAGAGATATCACAGGATTGGTTGGATAATGCTTCACCCTGCCCCAGAATCTGTCCCTGGTTCCGAGGAGGCCAAGGAGGAAGAGGATGGCGATTTGCCTCTCAAGTCTCCGGTTCCTGTGTCCACAGCAGAAAAGGCTTTGGAGGCGATAAATGGGAAGACGGTCAAGGATGAACAGAGGGGCGACTTCACTTGCCACGTCGGTGTGCATAACCCACCGATCAATCCCAGGAAGAAAGCCCTTTGGGATCTGTTCTCGGCGCCTGAACGCTTCGAGAAGGACCTAGAGCTCGTCAAGCGTCTTGTCAATAAGTTTGAAGAAGATTTCGGATCCGACTTCAATGCCATTCTCAAGGTTGAAGAGCGGGTGGAGGAGCTGAAGAGCCGGGGACAGTTACAGCCCCCTGCCGCAGCCACAACCGCCAAGTCGAAGAAAGAACGCGATGTTGGTATGGACGAGGCTATGGACGAGGAGGGCGAAGAGCACGACGGCGATGATGATGAGGATGAAGGAGCGGTCGACGAGGAGGTTGATGATGAGGATATCCTCGTCAAGAAAAAGCAGCTTGATCTCCTGATTGAGTACTTGCGTCGAGTCTTCAACTTCTGCTTCTTTTGCGTTTTTGAGAGCGATTCTATCCACGAGTTAACTCGCAAATGCCCTGGCGGCCATCTGCGGAGGCCCAGGAGCACATTGTCTTCGACGGCCAAGGCCGTGGCCCGCGCCAGCGCTCTCGGGGAGCCGTTCCCCTCCAAGCGAAGAAAGGACACTGATGACGCTGAGGAGGGCGAGGCTCTCGAAACCGAGCGGAAGTTTCGCGCCTCGTCCAAAACTGAACAACAGCTCCAGCGTGCCTATAACTGGGTCAAGACTTTTGAGGACAAGATTATGCAGATCCTGGAGCCCGACACGGTTGACCTCCGCAAGCTTGGCGGAAAGCCAGTTGAGGACGCGGTCAACGACGAGTTATCCAAGCATGTCAAGCAAGAGGACGAGCACAAGTGGCGTTGCAAGGTGCCTGAGTGCACCAAATTGTTCAAGGAGGAACACTTTTGGAAGAAACACGTTGAGAAGCGCCACCCAGAGTGGCTGGACAAACTCAAAGAAGAGGTGAGCATCTCGAGCTAATTTGGTCACCTAGTATGGTACTGATGAGAACCGCAGTTTGAAATGATTAATTCCTATGTCATCGATCCTGCTCACATCGCTCCGTCTCGCACAGATGCCAATTCGAATGGGCACTTCCCGCCCTCCAATGGCCAGCAACCGACTGGCACACCGCGAGGATTCAACTTGCAGAACTACACCATGAACAGTGTGCTAAACTTGAACAACTTCCCAATGGCTGCCATGTTTAGCGGCAACATGCTGGGTGTCAATCCCCTCGCTGCGGCGGCCGGTTGGCATGCAGCAAGCAGTGATGATCGTGGCGGCGGCCCGATCCGTAGGGGTGGTGCTCAAGCTGCGAGTGGCCGTTTCCAGAACCGAGCCGGGCCTTATGACCGTCGACCCAACCCACGATGGGGTGGCGATGGTAATGGGGCTGGAATGATAGGTGGCCGTGGTCGACCGGGTCCGACCAGTCGCTGGGGTGATGGTGCAGCTGGCGGTGCAGCCATGGGACCACGTGAAGCAGTCCAAGGCCGTACTCTAAAGAGTTATGAGGATCTTGACCAGGTCTCGGGTGGTGGCGGGGGTGAATTGAACTACTAAAGTTATGGGATGTCCTCTGGAGAGTTATGAGGATCTCTGCCAAGTCTCAGATGGCGGCGGCTGGGTGAGCTCGACAACCCGAGCCACGAGCCGTTGTCGGGTAATGCGATGGCCACTTTGTGGTAATTCGGCAATCACAGTGAAAGGGACAGGAGCGTTTCTGGTGTTCTTTTTGGTGTTTCGAGGTTGCGAGCTATTGAGAACATGTTTTGGCAGAACCCCAGGTGGCACCGATATCAATCGGGAGAGAAAACACAAATTGTTTCGAGACGGGTTTCGAGACGGGTTTCGTTCCTGGCAAGGTCTTGAACTGTTGCTCCTGTTGGAGATTGTACACTAGGTGTAAACTAGAGATTCAGTCTAGTTTTTCAGTAGCTTCACGATAACTCGGAAGGCTGGGATATGTTCACAACGTACTAGCCATACTCGCCCACTTTTAAGCTAGGGATGCTGATTTGTCCCGAGGACAGGTCGTGCGTTCGGGCTGATCTAGGAAACCCACCTGTTTATTTTCCCGTGTTCAAAACAGTATGGTAGGATGCTGACCTCATCCTAACCGGAGTTCCAATGCCTCAGGGGAAGCTGCTGTAATTCCGTGCAGCACCGGGAATCACCAGAGATGCTCATCGTGTAGCCTCATACCATTTTCGTTACAGCTATGTGATCGTCTACCTGCTCAGCGCAATGTCGTCAATGCGCAAAATCATCTTCACCGTTTCTGCCGCTAACTCGATGGCGCTCGTGCTGACAAGCAACGGCTGTAGCACGTTCTCCCTAGCAATATTGGAGTTTACGCCACCACTCTTGATGCTAACACCTGCACTCTTCTCGCCCATCTCGTGGCGATGACGCAAGGCCGTGACCACCTTGATGCTGTTCAGACCAGCATTCTCGGCCAGCGTCGTAGGGATAACCTCCATGGCGTCGGCGAACGCCTTCCAGCAGATGGCCTCAGTGCCTGTCAGCTCACGGGCCTGTTTGCTGAGCTGAGCAGCAATCTCAATCTCAGCGGCGCCGCCACCGGCAATGAGCGCCTTCTTTTTGACGAGGCATCGCACCACACAGAGGGCGTCGTGCAGAGAACGTTCCGCTTCGTCAAGAATGAGCGAGTTGGCGCCGCGAACCACAACAGACACCGTCTTGCCGGTCGACTTGGTGCCTGTAACCTTCACCATGCGGCTGCCAGAGCTTTGAACCTCTTCAACCAGGTCGGCGGAGCCGAGCTTATCCTCGGTGAAAGAGTCAATATCAGCAATGGGCTTACAGCCAGTTGACTTGCAGATGAATTCGACTTCGTCCCGTTCGATGTCCTTAACGGCGAGGATGCCGAGACGTTGAAGGAAGTGGAGTGACAGATCGTTGACAGCGTCGCGGAGAATGGATTTTTGAATAAAGAGCACGTTGCACTTAGCCTTCTTGATCTTTTTGACCATGTTGAGTAGGTACTGGCGCTCCTCCTTGACAATCTTGTCCATCTGCCTGTAGTCGTTGACGGAAATCGTATTCTCCATGTCTGGCTTGGGTGGGCTCAGTTGGAACTGAATCAAACCGATCTTAGCCTTTTCCATGCGCACCGGCCCGCCGGCGCTCTTGATCACAGGCTGGGTAAGGACGAGACCATCAACCAGCTCGCTGTCTTCGATGGTGCCGCCGACCTTCTTGATAATACGGATATTCTTCAAGTCGACGTTCTCGGCCATCTTGATATCTATTGTTTTGGTAACGGCGTTGACGGCCATAGGCCCGAGGAGGTTCGCATACTGAGAGACGATCTTGGACGACAGGGATGTATTGGCGGCCTGAAGAAGCGCAGACGTGTCGCTGAGCGAGATGGGCTGCGACATGTCGTGCAGCACCTTGACGGCAGCAGCGGCGGCTCTTTGGAAGGACTCCGAGATAACGGATGGGTGAATACCCTTGCCCAGTAACCTGTCAGCAGCACCAAGCAGGCTACCGCAGATGACAACAACTGATGTTGTGCCATCACCAGCCTCAACGTCCTGCGCATTTGAAAGCTGGACCAGCATCTTGGCTGTTGGATGCATGACAGCCATGCTCTTGAGCATGGTGCTGCCGTCGTTCGTGATTATTGTTTCGCCCTTGCCACTCCTGATCATCTTGTCCATACCCCGCGGCCCGAGAGATGTCCTGATCGCGTCGGCAACGGCTACAAACTGTTAGAACCGGGATATGACAGAGTAAATCAGGTGGTAGATACCTCGCGCAGCAACAATATTCGCAGACCGCACAGCCAGTGGCTTCTCCTTATCCTGTCCTCATACTTCAGTAAAGGGATTCTGAAGTCTTTGATTTTGACGATGCTCTGTTGCGCGGGGAAACACTTACTCGGAAGGTCGCATTTCCACCCCCCGCAGGTGCTGCTGCTGCTGTTGCCATATTGGAAGCTCCAGTTGACCTGGTATTATAAATTGCAATTCAAATGTGCGGAAGTTGGCTTGTTTGGTGGTGGGGTGTTGGGTTTTGTGGTTTAAGCAGGCAACGAGCTCCCCTCCACCAAGCGATGCTGCGCTGCGGGACAGCAATTTTTTGCGAGGTTTGGAGTCGTCACTGGCCTGGGCCCCACAACTACGTACCGCTGGAGGTAACTAGAGCTAGCCTTTTGCGGCGTAGCGGACTTACAGCCTCGCAGAGTTCTGGGCATGCAAGGCAGCATGGATTACGGAGCAGCTCACATCTGCTCTTCTGGTCAATTGCTCAGAGCAGAGCGCTTTGCCATCATCAACCACTTCCTTCCTGCCTCTCCCAGCCCAAAACGACGAGCATCAGAAAGCGCTTCCTACAGTGCATCAATACCCTAAATCATCACACACACTTTTTGCGACCGGGTACTGCAAATCCGACCACGGCAATCATGGTACGCATCCAGTGTCACTAGGTCGCTGCCCAGCACCCACGAGACGTCTCGCTGATCTTGTTTAGCCTTCGGCCACAGGTTCAAACTGGGAGAAGTACCGAAAAAACTTTGCCGATGATGAGATCGAGGAAAAGAAAATCACACCACTTTCAGATGAGTGCGTCAAGCCCACGATCGCAGCGCTCCACCCAATACCACTGACACTGGAACAGGGACATCCAGGTCCTCAAGACGTACGGCGCCGCGCCTTACGGAGCTGCCATTAAGAAGCTTGAACAGCAAATAAAGGAGAAGCAGCAGAGTGTGGACGAGAAAATCGGCGTCAAGGTAACTGCTACACATCCCCCTAATAAGGTGACAACAAACATGCTGACCACCGCGCTCTCGTACTAGGAATCAGACACAGGTCTCGCGCCTCCACATCTATGGGATGTCGCCGCCGATCGTCAACGAATGTCAGAGGAACAACCCCTACAGGTAGCCCGATGCACCAAGATCATTCCCGACGATAAGGACGAGTCCAAGAGCAAGTATGTCATCAACGTCAAGCAAATTGCCAAGTTTGTCGTCCAACTTGGCGACCGTGTCAGCCCCACGGATATTGAAGAGGGCATGCGAGTGGGCGTAGATCGAAACAAGTATCAGATCTTGCTGCCATTGCCTCCCAAGATCGACGCGAGCGTGACGATGATGACAGTTGAGGAGAAGCCCGACGTGACATACGGCGATGTCGGTGGATGCAAAGAGCAGGTTGAGAAACTCCGTGAGGTCGTCGAGATGCCTTTGCTCTCACCAGAGCGCTTTGGGAATCTGGGTATCGATCCTCCCAAAGGTGCGCTGCTTTACGGCCCTCCTGGTACGGGCAAGACTCTGTGCGCCCGTGCGGTAGCCAATCGGACGGACGCCACTTTTATTCGTGTCATTGGCAGTGAGCTCGTACAAAAGTACGTAGGGGAGGGTGCTAGGATGGTCCGTGAGCTG
>Ga0247763_1000048_pt1 | contig 50421 bp, 54 predicted proteins | sample UWRJL141409B4_FD_179926 | JGI IMG/M metagenome (GOLD analysis project Ga0247763, IMG submission 179926) | Plant litter microbial communities from Arlington Agricultural Research Station in Wisconsin, United States - UWRJ-L141-409B-4 | ecosystem: Environmental > Terrestrial > Plant litter >... | reverse complement strand
ATGTATGTAATTGGTATGGGATATTTTAAAACAACCTCCTTAGGTTAATACAAGTTCAATTTGGTATTGTTATAATACGAAATATTTATTTTAGTGATAAGTCGTTAGTAGTTGAATTAAGGTAGTGGAATTATAAAAGTTAAGGAAAAAGAGGTATTTTTATAATTATTTTATAAGTAAATCTAGTGCTTGTTAAGCGCCTTACTTGATCAATTAACTTGGGCAGTGTAGGGTGGTAAAACCATAGGCTATAAGCTATAGCCCACGACTGGTGTTAAGGTTTAGATTATAGTTAAGATAAAACAATAGAAATTTAAAGCTAAAGAAAAGCAGGTATAATCAGCTAAAGTAAAGGAAGGAAGAGGGCTGCTTTAAGGGGTAAGGTTACGTTTATAAGTCTAATTTAGAAGGAAATGCCTATTACGGAATCCACTTATAAAGGCCCGTATACGGATCGTCGGGTGCGTGGCGCCGATCCGGCAAAGGCCCCCCTAGGTCTACACAAAGATGCCAGTTGGTGTGCAACGACAACCTCGTCAAAAGTATGGCCTTGTCACTCATCCAAGTAGCGAGAGAATAACCACGGCCGTGTGAGCGATGCAGACATCTAAATGCTGGCCGACTCGGGCCGTGATATGCGAGTGTCTTGGTTGCTCATAATTCGAGGGAACGCACAATTAAATGATATCCGGGCGCTGCTGCCGTACATATACATCCAAGTTGATGGGGCACCAACGCAACATGAACACCAAGAGAGACTCAATTAATGTACGGTGGGGGGCCGTGGTTCGCTGGCTTAGACTCACCCAAAACTGGTCGGGCAAAACGGTCTATCAGTAGTAATAGCTCCATTTGTTTTGGGGCACACGACTGCAATCTTTTGACACAGTTTTCAATGTCAATGTCACCTCCCATTCCTTGGCAGCAGCAACAGCAGCAGCATGAAACCTGAGTTTAAAGGTAAGACTTAGGAAATGCACGACCCTTGTGCGGTCATCAAATCCTCTAGAGAGTAGGCGGGTCCTGGTGCCGCATCTCCCAGCTTAATCACCGTTCACGCTGGGCATAGCGTTCTATTTTATTTTATTTTATTTTTGGGATACCCTACACAAACTAACTGTCCTCAAATCCTCCTCTAGAGTCACGAGGCCGGCTGCTGCAGTATCTTGGCTCTCGGAATTGGTTACCGAGTCCTGGGTTTGAATCTTCTAGAATCGCACCAATCTACATTTTAGATTGAGCGTCATCATGCCGTCTCCGCCCAGCCCAAAGCCGTCACCGCCATACCTCAAAGTAATTCCGTGCACGATCCGAATCCCCCAGAAGCAAACAATGTCAGTCTGTCTCAAGGGGGGGCGTTCCGAAATGAACCACATGTGGACCAGGTAGCGAGGACGCCACAATTACATGCTCCGGATGGAGGAAGCGGGAGTCAAATTTAAAGCGAATCCAATACCGAGACAGCTCGCTTCGAGCGAAGCTAGTCAAACTACCTTATGTAACACTCGAGAGGGGGAGATAGCAAAAAGTGGTAAATGCGGCGCATCTATCTAGCGAAGTCATCATGTCGCCATTCCCGATGGAGTTAAGCGCGCGAATACCATCAATATTCTTCCCGGCTCTATCCTAGCCAGTAGCTTAATATTTCGGGGCTTCTCGAAGGTCAGTCTGTCAAGCGAGGCAACGTGTTCCATGTATGCACCCCGGATGGCGGGGGAAGCGCGGCCGCATATTTCCCTCCCCAAGCCATCGTCATTAACTGCCGCTGGCGTTTTAGATTGGATTAATTACTGGTTTTGGTGTCGGGGGTGGAGGGTGAGTTTAGCCAAAAGAGCCAAGACGGCGGGCGGGAGTTGCAGCCTCTGAAGTGATGACGTTGGGGTGGAATCCGGGAATCACACAACACCTGCCAAGCAATTTGACCGAGACAGCAAACGGGATCATTTGCAATATGGGCGTTAGAAGGGGCCGTGGTATGCCCGGCTATAGCGTGGGGGATTGATACTTAACCAACCGCTGGTAAACTGGACTGGGAGAATAGGACTTGGAAGAACAACCACTGACAAACAGCCTTCTGCTATCTATCCATCTCACCTTCCTCCTGCGTTTCAGGTGTTGCCACCCCTTTTCTTCCTTTTGATTAGAACGCAACTGCGCACGATTTCCTTACGGGCAGATCAAAGATGTTGGCCAGCGCTGTGCTTGCTCTTGGCGTCGCTGCGTGCGTTAGCGGTCACTATACGCTGCCCAAAATTCTGGTGGGTGGAGGAGGCGGTGACTGGCAATATGTCCGTAAGGCCGACAACTGGCAGAACAACGGCTTCGTTGGCAATGTCAACTCAGAGCAGATCCGATGCTTTCAGTCGTCTCACCAGGGTGCTCCGGGCGTTCTTGAGGTCGCCGCTGGATCAACTGTGACATACGGAGCCTCTCCCAACGTCTACCACCCCGGACCAATGTCATTTTATTTGGCGCGGGTTCCGGATGGAGAGAACGTCAGCGCGTGGAAGGGCGAGGGTGCTGTTTGGTTCAAGATTTACCATGAGCAACCTAACTTTGGCGGTCAGCTCACGTGGCCCAGCAATGGTTCGTACCTATTTGATCTGCTCAACTAGTCTCCCGAGCCTCCCCCAAAATGTTCAACTAACAAGTACCTTAGGCAAGAGTTCCTTCCCGGTGACCATCCCCCGTTGCATCAAAGCAGGAGATTATCTCCTCCGCGCAGGTATGCTTTTTCCCGAGTTGTCTTCGACATGAACATCACTCTCAATGCTGACTCATCTCGACCCCCAAAACCCAGAACACCTAGGTTTGCATTCCGCTTCGTCTCCTGGAGGAGCTCAGTTCTATATTAGCTGTGCACAACTCAAGGTGACGGGAGGAGGAAGCACAGAGCCGTCGCAAAAGGTGGCGTTCCCCGGCGCTTACAAGGCTTCCGACCCCGGTATCCAGATCAACATCAACTGGCCTATCCCCACATCTTACAAGAACCCCGGTCCCGCTGTCTTTACCTGCTAGACAACTAGTCAGCTCGGGGAATTCCAAAGGGGGGGTTGTTTGAGAACCTGTACATAGATTGATCAAGGTGGTGATGGCAAGTTTGGGGGCTTCAATTCTTTGTACCCAGTTGGATGGATGGGAATCATTCCCTTTATAGCCATGACGCAGGTGATTTTGCATAGCGGGCCAATGTCGTTATTTCCAGGGACAAGGTGAATAAATAGAACGTAGAACGTGCTTGAAGGAAATCCAGCAATGTTGCCACTGAAAAAAGAGAGGCCCGCGCTTGCTAGCTGCGCACCGCCGCGTTTGCTCCTCTCGTGCCGGGTATGGAGTTACAGCCCGGTTTTTTTGAGGGAGGGTGGGGAGGGTTTGGGAGATGAATCAGACAGTTCGCTCTTCTCGGATGGTGTACTTCCGCGAACTCATTCTGTGTGAGAGGAATTTTAAGTCAAACACACACTTAATTCATACGACTGAACTAAGTTTAACGAGAGACTACCTAAAGAACCCCCCCCCCTTTCCCAACATCTTGTTAACGACTTTATCAGGCCGCCGCCCACACAGGGGGTCCGGGAGGCTGGTACGCATCAGGCTGGATGGCGCCCAGGTTGACAAGAATACCGGGATCGTTGGACCTATAGGCGCCAGGGAAAGCCACAAGAGGTCTCGGGGTTCCACTGCCTCCACCTGTGATCTTGATCTGCGAGCACGAGATGTAGAATTGGGCCTTGTTCGCCTGGCTCGCCATGTGAAGAGCAATATGTTCTTGGATGAAATCAATTTTTTAGCACGGGGATAGTTAGGTTATATGAGAAGAGAGGAGAAGAACATCGGGAACGACATACCGACGCGCAACAGATACTCGCCATCAGGGATAGTGGTGGGGATGGTGGCGTTGACGGTGGTGTATGCATCTACAACAACAAAACTGTCAGCAGTTTTCCTAGACTCGGAATCACCACGAACAACATAGGCGGTTTATGTCGGTCACAATGACATACTTTGACCAGGCCAGAACATCTGCTTGTTCTTGTCCACCGTAGGTGGTTGCGATGCAAATATCTTGAACCACACAGCGCCAGATCCATCAAACCTCGTCGCTGATGAGCCCGCGGGCACCTTGGCTAGGTAGTATTGGGTCGGTCCAGGATGGTTGATCTGCTGGGTCGACTTGTAGTGAATCGTAGAGCCGGCCGGAACCGTGGCGACATTTGGCGCTGTCGTTGAGCTGTAGCATCGAATGTCTCCGCTTGTCGGATTCTCAACTCCTTGTTTTCCCTGATCATTCTTTGTCCTTCGCGTTACCGACCAATCCTTCTCCTCGGAAACGCCGTTGACCACTAGTCTGGGAAACGTATCTGTAGACAGAGACATGGTGTGAGTAACCAACTACTCTTTTCTAGCTGTTTTGCATTTGCCAATTTAGGGAATGATCGGGGCCATCGTACAGTGTGCTTGAACCGCTGCAGCGGTGAGCAAAAGTCCAAGGAACTTCATCCTATACCCTGATTGGACTGGAGGAGCTTCGACGGCGGTTTGGTGTGTTTTGGGCAGTCAGGCTGATGATGTGGACGAACCAAGGCTGTGTTTTTTCAGCTTCATCGTTCGAGCCATCTCCCCTGTTTTTAACATCGGTGCCCCCCCCAGCCAAGTGCGACTCGGACTCAACGCTGAGCGCTCGGCACATAGATGTCGATAAAAACTTGATATATCTCTGCGATGTTGACCAACCTATCGAGACCTGGGCGGTTAATTTAACCTGGCTTGGGTAGCTGTGTGATGTGTGTTGGTGGGGGGGAATTTAGCCATTGCGGACGGGGAAGTACCGATCTTGTGGGGGAGGCGCATACTACAACTTTCGATGCTGTCCACATGGGCCAGTTATATTGGCTCGGTCGGCCAGGTCGGCATCTGTTGTCCGCCACAATAAGTAACCGAGCTCACGTGGTACTTGAGGTTATCGTGACTTGATCCTACTTAGAAAATTGTTGTCACGCAAGATCTAGGGCGTTGGACTCTTGGCCCCTTGAGCCAAGGTTTGAGCTGTAACCAAAGAACACCATTGGCAGTGTAGCAGTGGAAATCCCCAGGTCTTAGACTGGGGCACACAGCGAAGGAGCCTAGGATGTAGAAGCCACACCTTGTCAACGAATTGTTGTCTCGAGGGTTGGAACTGAGACATTTTACGTTGAGCACGGTGCTTTGCGCAACTAAAGTGACGTGTAGGTCGGTGAGGCCCAGGAGGTGGGACACGCACGTAGGGAAGGAGATGCTTTTCAAAAAAGGCTAACTTGTAAAATAATGGAAATAGGTTTACTTAACAGTCCCTTTCCTACAGAGAGCAGGCCTCGCTGAGATACTGATGCAGTGTGGCCTTCTCCCAACTAGGTATGTTGCTCATTCTTCGACTACCTGCTCGACTCCTTCAGAACTAGACTCCTGAATTTCTTCCACGGGTGCCTGGGGTCATAGAAGCTGTGTATTATTCTCGCGTGTACGATCATGGTGTTTTATTATTTCTCATTCTCTCTCAAACGAAGACCTTCAACAAATACATTGAACCAACGCCGCAACATTCCTATCGCCTTTTCTTGGACCGTACCAGAAAACCCAAACCCCCCTAGTATCCCTGATTTCTCAGGCTTTAGCGGCAGCCTTGGCCAGAGCTTCCCTCCTCGACGTGCTGTTAGGATCCAGATAAGGCCGTTCTCCTAGGCCGACGGCACGATTACCGAACCGCTCGCCATAGGAGCCGTCCAGGTAATCAAAGGTGGCGGTATGAAATACAGACCGATTATCCCAGATAGCTGCGGCGGGGTTAGGTGATGTTAGTGCTCCCATTTGTTATGTCCGGACTAGAACGAATAATTGCATATGAATGAGATGGCAAGCAATGTACATACCAATGTCGCCCGGGTTCTGCCACTTGAGGCGGACCTGAAGGTCGTGGTTCCGGTAGACAAGGTCAAGGAACCAAGTAAGCAGCTTGGAACTCTCCTCGTCAGTGACACCATTGATATGCTTGACATGGCCGCCGACAGGGAAAATGCTCTTCCACCCGGTGACAGGATTAGTACGCACAACGGGATGCACTGCCTTGAGCTCGGTCCCCACGTTTTCCGCTGCACCGCGAGGTTTGTCGTAGAGGGTGAAGCCCGCCTTCTCGGCAATCTGCTGGAAACCCGGCTGCTCGAATGTCACGGTGAGACCCTCGAGGAATTTCTGGTACGGTTCGCTGACACGGTCATAGAGCTCATAACCCGAGGCCCAGAGTGTATCTGCCGAGACAGGTAGATGGTTAGTCACCTTGACTAGGTAGATAGGAACCATCTCAATTGAATTTCCGACACTTGGGTTCAACACCTAGGCAGTGAATTGGCAAACTGTTTTTTTTCCTCACATACCTCCTCCAGTCTTGGGCAGTTCCACGAGACGCAGCGATGTGTAATCGGCGGGCACCGGCTCAAAAGCAATATCGCTGTGCCATTGAGCTGTACTCTGCTTCTTGGGGCTCAGCTCACTTGCGACGGCACGGCGGTAATACTGCTTATTCTGGACCGAGCTGATGGTGCTGATTTCGGGGTCGCTCCCTCCGAGCTCACGGTCCGAGTTCAGCAGGGGATGGATATGCAGACCCGAGGTTGCTGGCCGCCCAGTGAGCTCGCCGAGCCTCAGTATGAGCTGTTTTTGAAGGTCATTGGTAAGGTTGTGTTGGGCGCGAAAGAAAATAACACCTCGCTGGGAGATGGTGATGGCGAGGTCACGGAGCAGCTCATCCGAGTTGGGCGCTTCGAGCCACTCAACCAAGTTGGCATGAGGAAACTCTCGCCCGATAACCGGTGTCACATCAAACGACTCATGTGAGTCAAGCGCTCCAGACAGCTGAAGAGGTTTGCGGCTAACTTTGGTATGCTCGATGTTGGAGTCGGGTTCAGTCGCCGAGGGTGCCATTTTTTCAATATTCAAAAGTCTCTCGAGGTCCAATGTTGGGTGAAATCTCCTTTTCAGCCGTCGTTTGCCTGAGCAATGTGTGCATTATTAGAGTACAAAGTTTTTGCTGGCTCAGTCGAGAGTCCTTATACAGGTAAGACCTGCAGCATCGCAACTACATTTATGCGCGACTCTACGTCCATGTCCCCTGGGCACATGTCGCATTAACCGTAAGAAAGGAATGACGAGCTCCATGAATTGGATTCCGCAATGAAGGAGATGGAGGCTGTGGTGGCGTGGCAAGTCGGACTTAGTGATCCGTGACGTTCGGTCTTAGCCCATATATGTACCTATCTTGACAGCGCCCGTCCTTATTCGAAAATACGGCACCCTACAGCTCATACTGTTATCCGGGAAATCAAATGCATCGGCGTTCCAGTCTTCCTCGGCGTTCCAGTCTTCCTCGGCGATACATGGCGTCAGTGTCCAGGCGCGTGGCGGGATCCATCTGCGGCCAATCAGACGCTTTCACCCAAGACTATGAACAGAGAGACATAGGCGAGACAAAACTCCAGCGCTTTGCAGTATCGGAGATAACAGGTCCCGCTGGAGCACGTCTAATCACGCAATGAAAGTGTTCCCGCTGTGTTTTCGAAAACGCAGATAACTGAGCCCAGATGCAAAATTTAAGTCCGTTGAATTTGATGTTATCTCAAAAACTACATGCAGTGTACTTTGGGGATTTTGCTCGACAAGTCACTCCCGCCGGTGCCAACATATGAACCAGATCCCAGCCATGGATCAAAGCAGTACAGTAGTACCCCCGGCTTGGTACCCCAGTAGCACGTATTGAGATGGTGGTGCTCATTATCCGAGTTCACCAATCATCATCATCCCACCAGCCGCCCTCGTCATATGTTTCGTACCCGTCTAGCCCAGTTCTCGCTAGGAACCTATCCAAAAGGTTTGCAACTTTGTGATTGTTCATGTCGGCAAACGGAATATGTGTACTCCCCTTGAGTCCAGCATCGTCGCCTAACATCAAAACCCGGGCATTTCCCCCGTACCGGTTGATAAGCTCGGCAGCCCGGCGGGACTGCGCAACGTAGGTTTCGTTGGCCCTTCGGTGGTCGCCCCAGACAAACTGAATTCCCTTGAGTTTGGCAAGCTTCTTAAAGTCTCGGAGGGGGACCACCACGGGGCCGAACCCCCCGCGGCTGTCATGTGTGACATTGACACTGTCGGGGAAAACGTAGCCGATGCTCTCATATGCAATAATACCCTTGATGTTGGTGGTGTTGCTCTTGGTGGCCGTAAGCTGGGCCCGGAGTCCCGCCGCCGAGTTGGTGAGGTACACGATGCTGTTCCCTACCTTGCCGGAATCAGCTGCCTGCGACGCCGCGTCGGCATGAAGCACCACATTCTGGTATGTGTCAAACTCTTGATACCGCGAACTGGTCGCGACCTGCCAGGCTTCTTTGTTGTTGGTGGGGAACTGGACATTGGGCCACCAGTTTCCGTACGAAGGGCCAAAGTTCCACGACGCAAAGTTGGCCTGGTCGCGGTACTCAGGCACGTAGCTGGTGTTGACGCATGGCCAGTTTGCCCGGCCGACCCGGGGCCCATCCCACAGATAGACAGGATAGTCTCGGCGGAGAAACATGTCCTTGAATCCTGACCCACCATCCCATCGGTTTTGCCACACTTGCGTACTGGAGCTATGCCACATGACAATGCTCGTCTCTCGTGCGTTCCAGGGGATGAAGTACTCCATGTATCCGTGATCGCATGACAGAGTCTGGTTTCGGTTTCTCGGGTTGGGCTTGATGATGCCGCCAATCGGAAAGCCGCCGGACCGGTCGAGCACGATGGGCTTTTGTCGACCACGTCCCCTACCGCGGCTCTTGTCGCTGTCGTGATGACTGGGCTCGGACTGGCCGTTGGCCAAGCATGATGCAGATAGAAAGAGACCGGTAAGCATCAAACATAGAAAGTTCCGAGGATTGAATGAGCCCCCCATAGTAGCCATTGCCTTTTCAAGTAGGGAACCTTTTTGGCCCCAAAAATCAGTAGGAGAGTATATTGGCTAATGCAGCCCCCCCCTGGATGGATGCTATTGGGGTCGGTATTGACATGTAGCTTTGCCCCATATCTCAGCCGGCGCAGACCTGCCACATTATATCAGCTTCACCAGAGTGCTCGGAACTCAAGGTCATTGAGAAAAAAAGAAAAAAAAGACGGCCGAGGGAGACAGCACTGGATGCCGGTGCAGATGCCAAGATCGTGAGCTTTGCAAGGTCGATTTGAGCCGGCATGCCATCAGCTCAATTTGCGGGGTAGTAATTCCCGATAATCTGGGAAATCCCGGGGTTACTTTGACAGCTGCTCTGGGTGCAGTTAATCTTTTCTCTACAGAGTCCGACTTCCCGCATGTCGTCAGCGTGGTATCTCTACATGTAGTCTCTCATCCCTCCCCCGGATTGCCTAGCAGCCGGCTCCTCTTGAGTGACAGTTCCATCCGTGGGCTGTTGACCGGCACGGCAACTCAGTTGTGTAATTGGATCTCTGGTTCGACCCGCTTGGTCGCATTAGTCATGATGAATCAAATCAATCGACATGACCATTGCATCCGTTATCAGTGAATCAATATGATTGATGGCTGTCAGCTTTTCGTTACCTTCATCATGCTGTGCTTTCCCGTTGTATGAATCATGCTCGGCAGCGGGTGAAAGGACCAGGCAGCGCCGAGTTTATCGTTTGTCTGGGCCACGGGCACTTCGCTGACTGTGTTTAATTAGGGACCTACGTGATGTTTGCTTCCTGAGCAAGTTTGACAACGTCGATATAAAGCCTACGGCCTTGGTCCGGCAATTATATCGGCACGGCAGCGCAATTACTATAAGGGTGACGTGGAGCGTGCGGTTTGTGTGCACTTGACCACGTGAACCGGGTTTGAAGATCAATTTTTTTTCGTTACCTGCATGTTGTGTCACTTGGATAGACCGCCATTGACCTTCTGCCGGAGAGCGGAGCGAGCCATATACTACCTAAGCAACCGGAAGATCCTGTTACAGAGTATCTCTACTCTACACTGTGTGTTACGGAGATGCGCAAGCGTGAGTAAGCCGCCTCGACATGCAATGTCTTGGTCAATAGCCTGTGCGAGCTGTGCGCCACAGGTACAGGGTGCTGACTCAAGGTGTAACCATCCCTCTCTCTTTTAACGATTGAGACCTTCTGTCCAGATATGCTACGCTGAGTACGCAACAACATAACTCAGCACCTAATTTGAAGGGCACAGAAAGAGGCTCCAAATGTTATTCCTCCACCAGGAGTCAAACCAAGGTTATAGCCTGCTGTCAATGTTAGCTTGGCTCTCCACGCCAAGTTGACCTCCCCAATAAATGGTGTCGTATTTTGCTACGGCAAGAGAGCTTAAATCCCCACGGCATCGCTGGGCAACATGTGACGGACTCTAAACACTCCTTTGCCGGGGCAGCTTCCGCGCCCTGGAAGAGCAAAACTCCGAGCAATCTTGAGCCTTTGATCTGATTGCAGATGTAGGTGAAATTTGTCCTGGTAAGGAGTTCTGAAAAAGACAGGAAACTGGTTCTTTGTTCGTGGGAGATCCGGGTCAAGCCCTACCTTCCCTACTCTACTACGGGGTTATGATGTCACTAGTAGCACTTCACTTAGGTTTTGGCGGCAATAGTATGAGCCCATGAGAATTTCTTGCCGACCCAAAAATGAAACAGGGTTAAAAATGACGACCGGGCGAGAAAGTAAGCATAAAGAATGATTGTGGTAGTGTGGACGGACCCGAGAGTCTTCGCTCTTGCATCTCCCGTTTGCTGATGTAGCATCTAAACACACTGGATGAGTGTGCAGGCAGGTGCGGTGGCTGCTTTCACCGTAGACGTGCTCGTTTACCCCCTGGACACGATCAAGACTCGGTATCAGAGCCAGCGATACACCACGCGCCCGAACTCAGCAATCAGAACGTCTACGGGTCTCTTCAGAGGACTGTACCAAGGAATTGGAAGCGTTGTGATCGCGACACTTCCTGCAGGTGAGTACCCACCGGCATCTTAATTGGACTCGACAGTGCTATTCTCATATTTCGTAGCTGGTGTGTTCTTCATTACATATGAAGCCGCTAAATCTGGATTGACAAACTGGCTGCCTTCCGTCATCCCTCAGCCAGCCATTCACGCTGTGGCCTCGGGTGCTGCAGAACTTGCTTCCTGCGTCGTTCTGACACCCGCCGAGGTAGTGAAGCAAAATGCACAAGTCATCCGTCAATCTGAATCGCATGCCAGATCAACTTCGGCCCGAGCATTTCGCCTGGTCAGAGAGAGCGGGAACGGGCTTGGGCGAACACTATGGTCTGGGTATACCGCACTCGCGGCGAGAAACCTGCCATTTACTCCTTTGCACTTCCCCCTGTTCGAGTTCCTTCGTGGTCAGTTATGCAAGCAGCGGCACGGACGGAAAACTGGCCGTGAAGCTTATACGCAAGCAACATCTCGGTCGACAAGCCGGAGCCGGCTACAGGCCAACGGCCTTGAACCCGCGATGTTCACAGAGATTGGCGCGGTGACCAGTACGGCGGCCGCGATATCGGGTGCAACAGCCGCACTGATCACCACGCCTACTGATGTGGTCAAAACGAGAATGATGCTGGCTGCGGGAGTAGGAGGAGTTGGGCAAAACGATCGTAATGGAGCTAGCCAAGAAAAGCGAAATGCAGCAAGAAGCCTTGAAGTAGCCAAGTGCATCTTCCGCGAAGAGGGAATTCGGGGACTTTTCCGAGGGGCCGCGCTGCGGATGGTGTGGACGGCGCTAGGTAGTGGGCTGTACCTGGGATCCTACGAAATGGCAAAGGTTTGGCTGAAGCGAGATTCTCTCGAGCCTGGAAATGCGATTGACACGGTCGGATGAAGATAGTCAGCCACATGGCCATAAATAAACTGGCCTGCGATATCGCCTGCCTGCAGACCAGGACCATGTGAGCCCAGTAGATAAGAACGTGAACAGACCGGGCCGGCCTGCTTCGGAGCGCGTCCTTTCCGTGCCGTGATTTCCCTTATCTATCTGTGCCAGCTGCGAGGTCGCAAGGCGTCTTCGGCCCGTCCTGTCCGTGGTGACAGGAAGTGTCTCATAAGAAAATCTTGGTTTCCGGTCATGGGTGATTGTCTGCCAGAGCAACTGTATTGCGTTGGTGAGTGCCCGTGTCCTTCCACGTGATTCTGGGGGATGGGCGGAAAAAAGATGTGAAAGAACCGAGCGAAATGGCGACAAAGGTCCAGAATTGACGGTTAGTGGGCCAATGTGGTACTCGGTACCGTTGATGCCACGGGAATTGGATGCATGAGCTCCGAATCTTGCGGTGTGGCCCCTGCCAGTGAGAAAAGTCGGCTTTAGCGGGGGGAGTTGATGGTAGAAAGGTGCTCCAGGTCGGTCGCACAGAACCAAGTAAGACAGTTCAAGTAAGGTGAGGTAAGGTAGCCAGAGCCGCCATTTTTCGCTCGCTGAGAGAGCGCAAATGGCACCACCCCTGTAGCCGATGGCGCGATCAGGATACTTTCCGCAATACCGCTCCAAAGCTACCGCCACCCGGTCGTCGTTGCGCAGTTTCGACGGTACCCGCACCCGCTGCCGAATCTCATCATAGAAAGGTTGTCGAAGTAACGATGCGCTCCTGCCGTAATTTGCTGCGTCCGACCTCGCCCTGGCTCTCGCCCATGGCCTTCACCCGCTTCCCTTCTCATAAGACCCCCCTTCCTCAACCACAACCGAGTTTGCTCGGCCTTGAGAAAAGCGTATGTAAAGACACCAGTCTCCCGCATACTTTCTCCTCCCGCTATCCACGCCGTCAAACTCCGGTGACGCACGGCATACCCGCACTATTTCGACAATGACAGCATCTGAATCGTCGGCAGAAACTGAACGAAGTGTTCTAGGTTTTTCCCAGCAGGGGAAGACACTGTCTGGCATCTCTAAGCCACAGACCTCCACCGACGAAAGCCATTATGCGAACAAGTACCTTGTAGTATCTCCATACACAGAGCAAGAGCATCTCCTCGACTTGGAGACACTTGGTCCAGAGAACCAGCTGCTTGCCTTAGCGCTGGCAGGAATGAAGTGTCTCCGAGAAGACTATGCCACCAGGCCCTATCTCGATATCTTCAACTGGGACGAGATCATCGGATCTTTGCGCGCACTAGCCCGCGAAAGAAGCCACCGGTGGCAGGAAACTTCCTTTTTCGTCGTGGCTTTCCGTTCTCAGATCCCCCCAACCACCGTATATGCCGATCTAGGCGTGCTTGACAAGGCTGCTCATGTTGAAGCCACGAAAAGCGGTGGGTTTCTCAAGTATGCCCAAAATATAAGATCCCGCTGCCCGGGACGGCCATGCTCACACTTGCGGCAGGTATTGGTTTGGAACACCAGACTTAGAAGGTCGAAATCTCGCAACTTGCGTCTGGAGATCGCAGGAGGATGCGAAAAGGGGAGGAGCCGGCCCAGCGCATCGAAAGGCGGCTGGGGCGGCCAGATCGCTGTACTCATTTTGGCGCATTGACCGCCATCGCTTGACCATTCGCGACAACATCGAGAGCTGGGAAATCTCACGGTGGTCGGATTGAGAATGCCGAGATACAACACCCATCTGCAGGCGGATTTGAGAGAAAGCTGTGAAGTGGCGAAAATCCTTGTAATGATCATGACGGTAGCGAGTTTGGTTCAAATCGATATCGCACCATAGAAACATTCATAGACAGGATGCACCATCGCCTCGTGCAACTCGTATGTGATGGTCCCAAGTTGTCGATTATGCCGTAGAGATCCATTCTGGAATGGACTGAGAAGCATGGGGTTTGAGAAGGGTTCCTGTTGCGGGGGGAGGTCGGGAACTGTGATACAAGCGGTGTGACAAGTGTAGGAGAACGAAAGGGCACAGGCTGGCAAGCGACGTGACGAGGGTGTCGTCTATTTAAGATTCCAAAAGCCGCAGTTTGAGCGAGCCCTGACGTGGGGGACGCGTGGGATGAGAATGGTTCATGTCAAATCATCGGCCAGTGTTTGGATTTCGTGACCACGCTTACCATACCTGGACCTACGCTAGCGTGGAACCCCCAAGAGAAACAAGTCATCAACCAACTTACAAGCCAGTTGCAAACCAGTCTATGGCCATTTAAACTAATCGTGTTCTTCGATACCATTGAGGTTATGGGAGCTTGAGCGATTGTTTAAAATGCCTTTAACTGGGAGCTTCTGGATGACCCCCTATGGTCTCCCGGGGTATACCGCTAGCAATCTTCTTGCCACTGCGTGTTGAGCCGCCGTTGCTATTCAGCAAACAGGCTATGGTTGCATTCTATCTCCTTGTGGTCTTACTTTATCTGCTGCTTGAGTTCTCTTTCGTCAACTGCATTGTGGATTCGATACGAAGTAAGAAGTATATGAACATATGAAGTGCTGCAGGCGCGACCCCACACCTGCGCCACTCCCACCAGCCACGTCGCTCACAGAGTACCCACATCCCAGCTCAGCGCTTTCACACACCAATCAATGCCCCGCATTCTGGCGTGAGTTGCCCACAAATCACTGACGAGAAAATCGAAAAAGTCGGGCAAGGAGAGCTAACGCTTGCCTTTAACCTTTCTGCGCATTGTCAAGTATTGATTTCCTCGATAGATTTCAGCGACTCAGACATCACAATCATGGCCGACATTCAGCGGGATGGGCCGATCAAGTCGGCGCAGGTCGAGGCACTGGTGAGAAATTGAAAGCCCCGCCAGTGCGCATTTTGACACTGACATAGGAGCAGGTCGTGATGAAGATCGTCAAGCACTGCTCTGCAAGTTTCCCGACCACGGCGACAGGGTCTCTCGTCGGCATGGATTCCAACGGCGTGCTCGAGATTACCAACGCTTTTCCTTTCCCGACCATCGATGTCGCCAGTACCGACAATCACCAGAGTGATGCCTCGAGTTTGGCTGCCGCCGCTCCTCGCGCGAAAGCCAATATTGTCTACCAGAACGAAATGATCAGGCATCTCAAGGAGGTCAACGTTGATGCGAACAATGTGGGGTGGTATACCAGCGCCACTATGGGCAATTTCGTCAACCTCAGTTTCATCGAGAACCAATACCACTACCAGCGTGATAACGACAAGACCATCGCCTTAGTCCACGATGTGAGCAGAAGCTCTCAGGGCGCCCTGAGCTTACGCGCATTCAAGCTCTCAGCCGAGTTTATGGCCGCCTACAAGGAGGGCAAATTTACGACCGACAGGTATGGTTTTGCAGTCCCAGGGTACAGTTTCCTCACATCCTGCTGACACACGGCGATCATGCAGTCTACAAAAGTCCAAGTTGTCCTTCAAGGACATTCTCGTCGAAGTCCCCCTCATTGTCCATAACTCTCACCTTCTCACCTCATTCGTGCACCAAATAGCCGCCCCCCCAGATGAGGCTGAAGTTCCGCTCCCTGCATCGCTTGAAGACATTCGTCGTAACCCAGTCAAGCTCCCCGCCCATCCCTCATTTGATACTCTCGAGTTGTCCATCGACCCTTTCCTTGAGAAGACTTGCGATCTCCTCCTCGACAGCATCGAGGCCCACTATGCCGACCTCAACAATCATCAATACTACCAGCGACAATTGACGCGCGAGCAGTTCAAGATCTCACAGTGGCAGACAAAGCGGAAAGCAGAGAATGCTGCCCGCTTGGCAGCCAAGCAGCCACCGCTCCCTGAGGATGAATGGCAGAGGCTGTTCAAACTGCCCCAAGAGCCGAGCCGTCTGGAGGGCATGCTCAATGCCAGGCAAGTCGAGCAATACAGCAAGCAGGTTGATGGCTTCACGGCCACAGCCACAGCCAAGATATTTGCCGTTAGGGGAAATCTTCTCCCCGAGTAGATTTGAGGGGTTTCTACCTCGTAACTCGCGAGGGATCATGTATTGTGGTGAAAGGGGTTCTTGGTTGCATTAAGTTAGGCGTTTTGGGTCGTTGATGGGTTGTTTAGCCTTGGCTCCTGTCGGCCTACACTTCGGCCATGTTCGGAGCAGCGTCTGCGTCGGAGAAGGGGTTTAGATAAAATGCTCCGATAAATGCCACGGGGAAGTAGTCATCACGACTTTCTTTACTGCTTGGATGAGCGACAGTGACCTTGCCATTATATCTAAGCACCGATTTTGTCGTCTCGTGTACTGTATGATAGAATTCCTTTCTCTTAGACACGGCTGTTCAGGGCCTCATCCAGCGGTTGAAAGTGAGTGCCGAACTGAAAATTCAAACCCCGCCAACACTAAGGCCGAAGCCACCAACTGGGAGGGGTAGGTGGGGCGGTGGAGGATATCTTGACCGAAACCAGATTAGCGCGCCTCTTGGCCGATTCCGACGCTGTTGGGTGCCGCACTCGAGACTGCTTTTCCCCCTCTCCCATCAGCTTTCTTTCTTTCCCCGACCTGTTCCTTCCGTCCTGCTTTCTCCCCGACTCTGACCGCCATTGCACTTTCGAGATTGCTTCATAACAAGTGAGTGGCTTCTTCCCCAATTGTTTCTTGCATTCGGACCTTTGGTTCGCCGATAACAAGATTCTGACACTCGTTCCTAGACAGGCGGTCAAATCTTGTTACCCCGCCTTCTAAATCTTCCCAGTACCGTGAGTTATTCTCTCCAGCCTAATGCCTAACTCTCTACTCAGGCTTTACATTGTATTGACTCGAGAGGATTAGGTATCAAATTATTAGGTACCGGTCAGAATGTCTGCACCCGCACACAAGTTCAAGGTCGCCGACCTGTCGCTCGCTGCCTTCGGGCGCAAGGAGATTGAGCTGGCGGAGAACGAGATGCCTGGCCTGATGGCAACTCGAAAGAAGTACGCAAATGACCAGCCGTTGAAGGGAGCTCGCATCGCTGGTTGCTTGCACATGACGATTCAAACTGCGGTTCTCATTGAGACTCTCACAGCCCTCGGCGCCGAGGTTACATGGTCGTCGTGCAACATTTTCAGCACCCAGGACCACGCAGCCGCTGCTATCGCTGCGGCCGGCATCCCAGTCTTTGCCTGGAAGGGCGAGACGGAAGAGGAGTACAACTGGTGCTTGGAACAACAGCTTGTTGCGTTCAAGGACGGCAAAAAGCTCAACCTCATCCTGGATGATGGCGGTGACCTTACCCACCTTGTTCATACCAAGTACCCTGACATGCTCCAAGATTGTCACGGTGTCTCGGAAGAGACTACTACCGGTGTCCACCACCTTTATCGCATGCTCAAGAACGGTCAGCTTCTTGTTCCTGCCATTAATGTCAACGACTCTGTCACGAAGTCGAAGTTCGACAACCTGTACGGGTGCCGCGAGTCGCTCATTGACGGTATCAAGCGCGCTACCGATGTCATGATTGCGGGCAAGATCGCCGTTGTCGCTGGCTTTGGCGATGTCGGCAAGGGATGCGCTCTCGCTCTCCAGGGCATGGGTGCTCGTGTGCTCGTCACCGAGATCGACCCCATCAATGCTCTTCAGGCCGCCATGGCAGGTTTCCAGGTGACCACCATGGATAAGGCTGCCAGCGTTGGCCAGATCTTCGTGACCACCACTGGTTGCCGTGACATCCTCGTTGGCAAGCACTTCGAAGCCATGCCCAACGATGCTATCGTCTGCAGTAAGTTCCGTTGTACTTCTTACTCGCTAGTAGGCTGATGGATGCTGACATTCCATAGATATCGGCCACTTCGATGTCGAGATTGACGTTGCTTGGCTCAAGGCCAACGCTCAGTCCGTCCAAAACATCAAGCCCCAGGTGGACCGTTTCTTGATGAAGAGTGGCCGTCACATCATCCTCCTTGCCGAGGGCCGTTTGGTCAACCTGGGCTGCGCCACTGGTCACAGCTCTTTCGTCATGTCCTGCAGCTTCACCAACCAGGTTCTTGCCCAGATCATGCTTTACAAGAACGAGGACACGGCGTTCACAACTAAATATGTCGAGTTTGCCAAGAGCGGCAAGCTCGAGAAGAAGGTCTACGTTCTTCCTAAGATCCTTGACGAGGAGGTCGCCCGCCTTCACTTAGATCATGTCAACGTCGAGCTTACAAACCTCACTGATGTGCAGGCTGAGTACCTCGGCCTGCCCACCGAGGGCCCCTTCAAGAGCGATCAGTATGTCCACCCGGTTGATGTTTCTCAAGTCTACCAGTTAGCTAACTCGCTCTCAGCTATCGCTACTAATTTCCGTACATCGTGGAAGCTCTCATTCCCCTTCGTCTGCGGATGATTTGAGAATGTTGGCAGCATGGATCTTCTTCAACACGCTAGATCTAAAGCTAGGTCGGACGTCCTAGCGGATTGGTGGATGGTTCAGAGGTTTTTTCAACAGGCATCGGGTTGCATCATACAAGGTTCGGACTGGGTAAAAAAAGGCGATGGGTCTGGTACACATTTTCAACAAAAGTACGGCGTTGGCTTGGCTCATGATATCCTACCCGACCTCACGGAAGAAGGCGTTTTGCACAGCTGGTTAGTCATCTTGATGAAGATCTGCTCATTATGGGCAGGAGGCTTGATAGTGAAGCGACCCGTCAACCGAGGTCGGCAATTTTAGAGTGACCGCGGATGGTCCTATATTCTTGGTGTATAAATGAAATCACGTCACATACACCATCCATGCTTCAAGTTCACCGGAAGGGAGGCGATGATGACGACTGACCGCATTGGTGACCACGCTCTATTCACCTCGTTTTCCTGGTCTCTCGGTGGATGGAAAAAATGCACCTTGCCTCCCGTTCAGTGGGTGACACAGCTTCGTTTCTACTGTTCGTGTTTTATTTGTCACCCAGGTCGTTGGTATCCCGGCTACGCGATCCCAACTTGCAAGTTCGGAGGTATTGTATCCTTTACTCTCGGATTTACAGATTGCGTTGCTCGGGGACAATGCTGCGCAGCGCACCCGTCTCGAGAGCGGCGCGCACATTGCTGATGGCCCACTCCTCCATCTTGGTTTCCGTCTCGATTGTGTGCGTTCCCATGTGGGGCAACAGCAGACACCGTTGGTTTTGAAGCAGTCCGGGATGGACGTTAGGCTCATCCTCGTACACGTCGAGACCGGCAGCGCCCACGTGGCCAGAGTTGAGGGCGGAGACCAGCGCTTCCTCGTCCATGACAGCTCCACGTGCCGTGTTGATTATGGTAATACCCCTTTTCATTTTTGCAAACTCCTTCGTCGAGATGATGTGTCGGGTATCGTGCTGTACACAGGTCGCAATATGTTGGTCAGTTTTTTTTTCCGAGTCTTAACAACCACGGGTTTTTGCGTGACACCGCCATAAGCTTCTTTACTTACATTCAGGGGTAAATTCAAGCTCAACACATCGCTTTCTGCCAGCAGTGTGTCAAAGTCGACATATTCGGCCTTGATTTCCTTCTCAACCGCAGCATCTAGTCTCATGCGGTTGGAGTACCGAATCCGCATCCCGAAGGCCAGTGCCTTCTTCGCCATGTTGCGGCCAATGCCGCCCATTCCAAGAATGCCCAGCATTTTCCCCTGAGGATCATGGCCCAAAGGTGGTGGGGACGACCCGCGCCATTGCCCGGCGCGGAGGGAGGCCATGGGTGCATACAGGTTCCGCAGGGCGCCGAGAAGAAGAAATATTGCGACATCAGCGGTGGCGTCATCGACAGCAGTTGGCGTGTTCGATACGCGAACGCCATGGGCAGTACAGGCTGGAATGCGAATCTGATCGTAACCGGCTCCGTTGTGACAGATGAAACGGAGAGTATCAGGAAGAGCATCGAGAAGCTCGGAATCAATGATACCCGTCACCTGCACGCTGTCAAAGGTGCGGTAAGCCACCGTGCAGCCATCATATGCCCCAGACCGAGACTCAGCCATGAAGTCAAGGCGGCTGGCCGATTTTGGTATGATAACGTCTGCTATCTCAGTGATGGCTTCCCAGGCCGAATGGGCTCTATAGCACAGTTTAGTCAATTCAGCACAACTCGCCCCCCCAAAAAAGGGTTGTTGTTACTCAGGAGGAGAGTGATACTGACAGGTCAATGGTGCCAAGCAAGAGGACCTTTGGCCGGGTTCCAGTTTCCAAAGATCCGGACATCTTGTCGGCTGCTCTCAATGGGCAATTGCTCCAAGAACTTCACGAGGATTCTCGACGTTCTTATAGACTGACAGCGCTATTGTGTGACGAACTACTTCGGTCGGAGAGACGCAGATTTGGCCTGGTTGTCCCAGAGCCCCCCAAAAAGACAGTAAAGGGAACAGTGGGATGGGGATTTGTCGGTCGGATGAGTCGATAGCTCGGCGCAGCAATTGCTATGCTGTGAGGAGGAGATCTACGTGAGTCTGTCGCTGGACGATGTCGTTGTACCTGAAATCCCGGCGTGACACCTGGACAGCAGTGCCGCTCAGGTAAACCACCTTCGCTGTGATGTTGAAGCCCACCTAGATAAGAACATCGGCCGGAAGGCAACCCAGAACGCTAGATAAGGCGCGTACCCTGCCAGATATCTTCCTTCTCATCCGTCTCAAGGCCGCGAGCCAGGGGATTGGAGGGCGGTGAGGAGGACCTGGGATCAGCGCTTGTCCTGTGGGGCCCCTTGGAGTCTTGCAGCGAGTAGCCACATCTTGTTGAACGATTTGGAGTGAACTGCGAAACGTCCTGGGGCATCTCTCGGCATCTTCACTTTACTCAAATAGGTCGCTGTAACGGCCCTGCCGCCATAATAAATGCTTGAACACCTTACCCCCACTGGTGTAATTCCAAAACAGCTCTCCAAACCCAAAATGCACCATAGGGCCGACACAAACTTGTACAAGTACACAACGGCTGAACCATAACACTTCTAGAAGGCCCCTAACCGAATAATGACAAGGCAAGGTAATTAAAGCGGCACGAACCCAATGCCGACCAAATGCAACGGACCCAAATTTTGTAATCGCCCTGCCAAAATGCACCATGTGAAATTAATACCCGACCATGCCACCAGCCCACCAATCCCTTCCGTTGACATTGCGATAATGCTCGCCATGTGCGTTCTTCGTTCGCCCGTGGTTCCCAATCCAGCCTGGCTGGTGCCCTCCCACACCACCCGAAATGCAATGCAGAAAAAAAAGTTAAACAGATAGTGTTACACTGGGTCGAGGACATGATGGCAACCCTCCCGAGGACCGCTTAGCGGGCTCAAGCGCAAGGCAAAACAACCACCCCCACGTTTCTCGCCTCGCCACTGCTTCGTATTTTTTTCAGGTTCGAAGAATGCGGCCGCCGAGAGTGGTATCTGGGTCCGACACCGGGGGGGACTGACCGGAACAAAGTTGTTCATTCGACCGTAGGGATTAGGGTGACGTGCCCGGTCTGTTGGTGTTTGCCCCTGGCCGAACAAAGGACATGTATACGACTTCCGCCATCCGTCGCACAACGTTCGTTGTGCCGCCCGTTGACGCGCCCATATCCCGAATGAACCTGGTTGCTACGGCCAGCTTACAGCGCGGATCTGTCTCGTCCAAATGCGAGGGTGCAGTCTGCTCGTTGAGTGCCGCATCCCACCTGGCTGTGTATTCTCTCAGCACCGCAGTGCTGTATAGGACATCTCGGTTTTCTCGACCATCCAAAAGAGACCTGAGGAATCTCAGGGCTTGCTCTCTCGCTGCGGTATCGGCCGCCGACGGCGATGAGTGGTTTTGACGGAGATATTCGCCAAGATAGTACCAAAACTCTAGCTCTCGTTTTCGTGCCGGATCGATAGCGCGAGGAGGGGGTGGGGGGGATGGGTTCACCTCGAGGGTGCCACCAGATACCAGCGTCTCATAGATAGTAACGCGGTGCCACGCCTCCAACGGGTTATCCTCGACTGGAACCGCATCGTGCGGCCAGACGGGTTCGTCTCCGGGGAAGAGAGAGCCCGGTAGACGGGCAAGCGCCCAGACCACACAGGACTCGAGGCGGTTGGAATAGGTCAACTCAGTGGAACTTGGGTTCAAGATGCCGTTGATGGTTTTGATAAAGGTTGTAAGAAGTGCAAGTATTTGTTGATTTTCACGGATAGCGGCTGCTGGGTTCGAGCTACCCGCTGAGCTTTCCTGGAGCTCGTACCATTTCGACTCGAAGAAGAGGCTCAGGCCTGGACCGTAGATTTCGTTATATATTTTCATGCATTCGTCGATTACGCTAGCCGACGGCGGTGAGCTTGATGTTGGGGGGGTGAACCCCCCCAGCGCTATAAGCTCATCGACTTTCATCTTCTTTGCTAGAAAGCTTGTATAAGCCGCCTTGCACTCATGCAACTCGAGGGGGATGCGTCTGAGACGAACACGGAGCGGATGAAGGCATGGAGATGTCACCTTTTGGGTATTGTCTGCCTGCCGCGTCTTCCTCCAACCCTTCGAGCTTGACCTGCCGATACTGAGAAGACGGACTATCCGCACCCGTGGACAAATCAGCGCCTTGGAGAGCTGGGTCAATGGCGGATGAATAATCGTAGCCCGATTCTGTCTTGACACTTTGGGCAGTCGACGACACCGGCGAGTCAAAGGTGATACTTGAAGGAACTGAAGGAGGATATGAGCTCGGGACTACTGGTGGCTGGGCTTGATAGGGCTGCGCGGCTGTGGAAGGGAGGGTGGGTGTAGACGCGAGTGTTGAAACTGGAGCAGCGGTTTGGCTGTTTGGAGCGGGCTGAATAACCGTTGGGCCCTGTTGTTGTTGCTGTTTGAAGATTGGGTCGTAGCCTAAGCAGTCGCGCTTCGATTTTTTGCAATTGTTGCAAGTCGGGTGAGCTTCGTCGCACTAGGTTTGCCCGGTTAGAATCCACACTGAAGACAAGTGGGAAATTAAAGACAAGTGGGCAGCAGGAAGAGACTGATGGTTGAGATGGATCCGATCACCAGGGTAGCTGCGGGGAACCAGAGGCCGAAGCGGAAATTTTGCGCCCGGTAAGGTCAGGGCAAGCCCCTCCCCGTTCCGGAGTAATGCGGCAGGATGATGGCTGGCGTTCTCGCTTCGGCGTAAGCTCCAAGGCATTGAGCGTCGTGGCTGCCTATGCGATCGCAAGCGAAAGCATGTTGTTGACCCGAACAATCGGATCTGCCTTCGCATCCATCGGCCGAAAAAAAAACCTAACCTTGTTTTCCTCCCCAAAACGCCCATCACCACGATACAGCTCCCTAACGTGCGGCGGAAGAACATAATATTACTGACCTTTATTCTGCGTTTGCGGCATGTCAGGCAGCCTGTTTTTGTCCGCCGCTTGATCTCCTGCTAGGCCAAAGGAAGCCCCGTCGTCAGCACTCCAACTCGCAATGTGTAACAGGAGGGAAGCTGCATTGTACCGGTACCTTCTTGTGTCTTCCTCCGCTTAAGGCGATGCGCGGGTCGGCCATTCCAGGGGGAATAGCAAAGCGCATGGCATTTGGATCCGCATGCATGTTGTACGCGTGAGCCGGGACGCCATAATATCCCATCGGCGGAGCGGGGCCCATGGGGCCGGCCATGTGAGCGTTCATGGGGATCGCATGCGGTTGGTGTTGCGGCTGCTGCGACGGAACGTGCTCAAGTGTCCGCATGCTCGGGAGAGAAGTTGGAGCCTGTCGGTAGTGGTCGGGCTGCGGAATCGGCTGTGGAGGGAAGGCGTAGTGGGCAGTAGGAGCCATACCGGCGGGAGGGTAGGAGGTCGGGCTCGGATAGCTCACCGGCTGGCGAGGGCCCTGGGGCTGCTGTGCGTTGGACATGGGCGGCGAGGTCAACAACGGCGAGTCGCCGTCGTACCGCGTCTCGTGGCGGTTGCCGTACGGGTCGTCTGTCCACTCTGCAGCAGAGACGTCGGTCGGCACGCGATTATTGAGGTGGGAGTTTGCTGTTGTCGAACCACCATCCAAACTGCTCTCGTCATCACCACCGGCAGAGACGTGTCGGGCACCGTTGCTCACGGGGTGCGTGCAGCCCCTGCCAGTGTTCGCGTCGTCGGTGTATGTAGGTGGTGGTCCTGTCTCGAGTTGTAGAGCCGGCTGTTGCTGGAGATGCTGTTGCTGCTGCTCTCTGCTCGGCGGAGCATGCAACTCGATGAGACTCGAGTCCAGATGCTCAGGCTGCGTTCGAGACTGGGACAGCTCGGAGGGTTGAGCCATACTGGGAATTTAATTAGATTTTTTTTATGGAGCCACGATTCCTGACCAAAAAAAGCGACCAGGGGAGGACGACGCGACCCTGGGCCGGGATGCCTGTGTGGATTGACCTGCCTCGCTGCTGGTGTGGCTGTTTTGAGAAATTCATCAATACCTGTATATTGGCCCAGAGCGTGCGTGCCAGGTGCCTGTGCAGAGTGAAATGCGCGCTCCCTTTCGCAATGCAGCTGCTGCAGGCGTCTGTCTCCGGTAGCCTCCTCGATGCCCGCCCCCTGTCACCTGGGGCTTAACGAGGCTCTTGGACCCTGGTCGCTTCTGCGCGATCCCTGGCTATCTCGAATTCCAGACCGGTACGGGGGGCCTGCGCATCGGTGCGACAAAGCTTAACGCGTTTTCGCCGGTTCGATGGCGCGGCGGGTAGAAAATATTCACTTAACGATGGCCTGGGTCTAAACAGGCTGTTTCGCCTCCCCGGACCAAGGTTGGCAACGGCGATAATGATGTGGATCTTATTCCTCGGGGGGGCGGCAGAGGCATGAATTAACGCCTTTAATGAAGTCGGCGCCATGCACCCAGGACTGCCGACAAGCAGGGGCGGGGGATGTGTAGTGCCAGTAGCGGGTGATGTGTCTTGGGCATCATGAAGAAGAGATCAGATCAAGCCCAGCGCAAGGAAAGGGAAAACCCCGAAATACCTGATACCTGATACCTGATACCTGCCTACCGCACACCACTTCCAGATGGTTTACTGGTTGTACCTGCCCAGCTTCCTCTGTCGACGAAGGTACCTGCCTGGCCTCCCCGTCTCGGACCCTTTTTCTGGGTACCTCATCTGGTCTTGCCCTGAACGTTAGTCATTCAGGACCCACAGGGCGCAGCCACTGGCACGCCTAATGGAGGCCACAAAATTTGTGCCCAGCTAGGTGCCAACCAACGGCGGCGGCAGCGGTTTCTGGCCCCAAAAGAAGCATAAAGATTGTCTGGAAGCGACGACAGTGAACCCACAGTTATGGAAGCTTGGTCCCAACAATCAGCTCCAGCGTATGGTACAACCATGGTTTACTAGACGAAAATTTGACGCCACGCTCGACTCACGAATTACAAGTTTGACAGATTTACACTACAACCCGTTTTCCTCCAATAGATTGCTTTCTGACGCTTGGAGGTTTGACATACTCAGCCTCAAAAAAGTATTTGTAGGTTCGAGACATCTGGTAAATCAAGCATGACTGACCTATGCGGAATTAGAACATTTCAAACCCACTTTTCCCTTGATGTCCCCGTCACAGCCAACCCCCCCATCACTGGGGTTACAATTTTCGTGGACGAGTCTGCGAGCTACGCAGTAGTTTTTTGTTGTCGGTCAATTGCAAGGTAACACCGAGGATGTCCCATGCACCGCTAAGAGAGAATCTCGATCAGGGTGTAAGTATCACAACTCTCTTGCTGCTGCTCTTGCTGAAGTTGAGGCGAGCGCCTGAGCGTAAAAATTACACCACAGCAGCGGTGGTGAAAGCGCGCAAAAATTACGGTTTCCATGCAGCATCATACTGATATGCCTCTTGACAGAAGCGCGCTCCAGCCACCTTCCAATTGCCGCTGCCGAGCAGACCCTGATATTCGAGAGCTTGTGTGATGTGCAACACTGCGCCACGCCAAGGCCTAATACACAATGACTACACCTAGGTACACTACAGTCCATTGCCTTCACTACTAGCCGTCTGTAATTCCCTCCCAGACTCGCTTCATTGCCGCCAGCCGCGACGACAGCAAATTCGGGCCATGCCCCAACGGTTCCCTGCGAGACGGCAAGGACTTTCTCCACCACCGTTCCACGACCCTTTTATCCCAGATGAAACAGGTAAACGTGCAGCATCGCTTCTGCCCGGCAGAACAGCTTCGATCCGCCCCACTGCTAGATCTGCACTTGTGTGTTAAGTTGACTGCGCCAACCAGGTCAAAGCTCCCCTGCACACTGATGGTCGGTCCGGGTCGCTCTGGCACCTACAATTTCGGCTTCTTTGGCTCTGATATACCCCTGGCCGGCCCCTGTTCGACTTGCCGTCCCGCTGCCCCTGAATTCGGAGGAATGAAAGAGTGTTCAGAGGGGTGGGTTGGCCGGAGCACGCCGCCCATCATGTGCGACGAGAGTGCCCCGCTTCACATGCTGGCCGGGCCGGTGGCTGCTTGGCGTTCGCCATGGTGAAGCCATGCAGGCCAAGTTTGCTGTGCCTCATGTTTGCACTCCAGAATAAACTGTGGGCTTTTCGATGCAACAGAATCCGCCATGGATCGACTTGCATCCCGGTCTCGCCAGCGCAGGATTGGAAGCCCTAGACGGCGTCACATCCAGGCAGAATTATCCGCCGTTGGGCCGCCTCCACAACCGTCGAGAGCATCGAGTGTGGCCGCATCCGGGGCGGCCATTTATCCACTACTCTCGGGCGTCGACGTGCGCATTGTGGGTACTTCTCTGCCTCTGTTCATCCGTCTTTCTCCCCCTTTCCTGGTCCCGGCTCCAAATTTGAGGGATCTGTGGATGGCGGGACGCCTGGGAGATATGGCTGCGTGTTATGCTCCCGCCACACAGGAACAGAACTCAAGCACCTCCGTTTCCTGGTGGATGGGAATAGCGGTGCCAACGAACAGCTACACCAAGAAGCCATTCTCCACCTTCCCTTCAACTCCATGTCCTCCGTGAAACTAGTCAATTCCTTCAGAGAGCATAGAGAATACTCCTCAGAGTAGCCAAAATTTGTGGGTTTTTGGCTGATTTCATATTAGCCTCTTCAGGCCTCCCTGGGACCTGCCTCCTTTGCCTGCCGCGCCGATCGCGTGTTGTCTTCTTTTCTGCGCCCCGGTTCCACCCAGGCGCGTCTTTCTGTCCAATTTCCATCATGTGCATATGCATCGAATGCAATCGTTCAGACACACCACCTTGCTGGCTTGAACATGCCGTCTTCCTTTGGTCCTAATGGCTGATTTGGCGCCTGCCACTGTGGAGGAGGCTGGGATGACGGCGCCGCAGCCGCCATCAGCCTGCACCGTAAGGTGTTGTCCACTTTGCGTTCTCCGTACCTATCCTCCCCCTGCTGAGGTAAGATAGTTCTGTCTCTTGGCAGCCAGATCGAGCCGGCTCCACGGGCCGGCCGGATCAGCAAGGCCCGGATTCTGCCTTCACTAGAAGGGAAAAGTGAAGAGAAACAGCTGTTCTGTCTCTATTCGAAGGATGAGTGGGCATGCCTCCCGGCCCGTCTGTATCTGGCCCAAGACCCTCCAGGACAACGCGTACCACGCAGTCTCTGCAGCCCATCTCTGGGATCGGGTTGCTCCTGGCCGTTCAGCCCGGCCCTCCAACTTTGTTTGGCAACGGCAGCTAGCGGCATCGCTTCTGGATGTGCACCTTCCAAAAGCTGGGGGACAAACTCGCTAACTACTATGCCTGTCCTTGCTCGCCACGAGCCGCGAAGACCTAGACGGCACATAATATAGATAGCCGACCGATGCGTGATAGCCGACAGCCTGCGCGCCGAGTTCTCATGTGCGTCATGCTTTTGCTCGTGACTGCAGTGTATACCTACTTACCAGACCTTGCCGTCACGGTTCCTCCTGGCAGTTTTTGCGCCTTACTGTCGCGAGTTGGTGTCCTGTTCGGGAGGTCACCGCCGGTCTTCCGCGAAGTTGGGCGGCAAATAGGGCCGGTAACCAGTCGACTTCGCTTCCCTCGCCTCCCGTCTCCCCCCAACACTGGGCATTGACATCTTGTGGGCTCCCGACCAGACGGCGCCACATGGCCAGTGAAATATTCCTATTGGACTTACTCTGCTAAATGCTGAGCCAAATGAAGCACATGTATCGTAGACCTTGTCAGCCAAATGATGTGCCATGAGAACTGCTGCAAGCGCATCACAAGTGTTCTCATCGCCCTCACGTTGGACTAAACAGCACCAATTTATGCCGCGGCCAAACATTTCTTCAAAAGCGGCAACAAATCAGCCACCCACCATCTCCATTTCCTCAGGTCGGCTTACCGGAAATAGGCCACGGCAGCATGGTAAGGCTCAAGTACACTGTAGCCAGTTGCTTGTACCGCCGGCATATCCAAATGGGGGTTTTCCTGATTCCTTCATGAACATGGTGTTACATTGCTTGGCACATGAAATCCGTGATAGAACTTTTCTGTCGGGCAGAGGGACTGATCGGGATGAGGGTCGAAATACTTTCGCATCCGATGAGGCATGATCCAATCCATCTATATCCGTATCACACATCCAATCGTCATTTTCTGTATGCACAGTTGCAGCATTCGGCCATCGATTTGGTGGCAACGGCGTTCAGTCAAGAACACGACTAGATTTCGTTGCTTATTACTTCGGTCATTAGTATGGAGTTGGTGATCCCTTCTCGATGGCTGTTGAGAACCTCTGGGGATACCATCTTTCATGCATTCGGTATGCGCAGGTTGACAAGAGGTGGTTGGGAACTATGACCTAAAGAGTTAAGGACGCGACGCGACGTGATCATGTGTGGGGCAGAGCCTTTGGTTTGGCGGGGTGTGCTGGAACATGCAGCAGCTCGACTGAGAATTGCCTCTTTGAAGTCCTGTCAGCCTCGACTCGAGCTGTCAAACTCGCTCCGCATCTGACCCGACAAGAGCCAAAGGAAGTGCCAGAATAGTTCTTCTTAACCTTCGGACACCCTGGCGGGAATTTTGTGGAATCGTGCGGTCGGGGCTCAGGAGGGAGTAGAGACCAGCACTACTTTGCGCTTCCAGAGACACGACATCATGGCTAAAGCGTCGACTCCACCACCGCTGAGTCCGCAGTTTTGCTTTGCGCCAGGTGCGCTTCGAGGTAAGTACAGCCTTGAGCTGTCGGTGAAATAGCTGGCCGTGGTAGTGTCTGCTAACAGACCGCAGATTTCTTGCGCTTATCCAGAAGCTCTGTCGACGACACCATAACGCAGCATCTCAACGCTCTTGTCGCACCCTCGAAAGCCGGTTTTGATCCGAGCTCGACGTCTCATCTGACGTTACGACCGCTTTCGCGCCCGATCAATGCTACGTCTTGCCAGACCTTTAAAGACAAAGTTTTATTCCCTACCTGGCAGGCACGCTCCCAAGTCATCAGCTATTGCACAGCAGTTGCCACAAGTCCCGATCCAGATGACCCGGACTCTGCGGCTCGAGAAGCAGAGAAGCGACGGCATGATGAGAAAGTGGTCGATGAGAGACTAGATCCATATTCCGCACGCTTCTTTCCCAGCGAACCCAGAACTGAGCAGCTGGCTTCAATCATCAGGCAAGAGCATGCCGTGGAGAATATCGTGCGATCAAGAACATGGGGGATTGTCAGTCAGCGATGCAGCGGACCACTGGAGAGCTGGGAACATCCCTTTGCGGAATGGCAGAGTGTAGGTGCGACTTGCGTACCATCTCCTGGTGGCATCGGGCGAGGGCGAACCGCGCGGTGAGTGTGTCATGAATGACTCTACCCCCAGAAGATTAGAGACCGGGCTGTGAAAGTACGTGATTCTGGGTACATGGAGTGTAACTATATTGTAACGAGACATATATCCCCTCCGATATCCTCAGGATAAAAGTCCATGGCAGGTTATGTATGACATACTTTATTCCCCCTTAAGGATTCTATTGTCAGAATTTAAAGACCCTGTAGCCTCACTTCTACAGTGTGCGCAAGGCGTATTAAGACTGGAATAACAGACGATGCCGGTAAAAATCATGCCCGGCAGTGGATTGTCAGGTTCGGGTGTTGCCGCCGACAAGGCGGAACCGGAAGGTTGAGGCTGGCGGGAACCAACGAATGCCCCACTCTGGCGCCCAGCTGGGAGTGCTCCGGCCCACGCCTGACTTTGAATTTGGTGCCGTAATCCGTGTTGCGCAAACGTTCGTTTCTGCTTCCCAGCTTCCAGGACCACCACCAACTCGTGCGCATCACCAACACATTCTAGGCTGTGCACCTAGCTGGTTGCCCGGAAAAGATCCTCAATCGAACGCATTGGCTTGCACACCTGCGATTTGGATCCGGGCCGCACTTGTACCGATTGCCCGGACCCGGCACTCTACTTTGCATCTACTTCAAAGTTTGTTGGGCTGTCCCGGCTGGAATTCCCCTCACTAACGTTCCTCTGGATAGAAGTAATACCAGCCAGACGCAACCCACGAAACCCGGTTCACCGATAGAACGCCCCGTCGTTGTTTCCTTTCTACTCCGCTTTCGGACAGCCTCACACGATCGAGCCCCAATGCCGCAACCACTCAGTACGAGAGAGGCCAACCTCTTTCGTACGGTTATTCGTCATTATGAGGATAAACAATACAAGAGGGGCCTAAAGGCTGCCGAACAGGTTCTGAAGAAGAATCCCAAGCATGCCGACACCATGTCTATGAAGGCGCTTATCATGAACGCCCAGGGCAAGACGGAAGAAGCTTTCGCTCTGGCCAAGGAGGCCCTGACAATCGACATGAAGTCGCACATTTGCTGGCACGTTTACGGTATTCTTTATAGGACCAACAAAAACTTCGACGAAGCCATCAAGGCATACAAGTTCGCTCTGAAGTTGGAGCCCGAGTCCCAGCAGATCCAGCGTGATCTGGCCATCTTGCAAGTACAGATGCGCGACTATGCGGGCTATGTTCAGAGCAGGTTTGTTATGCTCAAAGCTAGGCCACACTTGAGACAGAACTGGACCGCTCTGGCGATCGCCTACCATCTCGAAGGTAATCTTCAGCAAGCCGAACATATTTTGAAGACGTACGAGAATTCAGTATCGTCGCCACCCCTGAAAACGGATTTCGAGAACTCGGAGGCGGTCCTGTACCGGAACTCGGTCATTGCCGAAATGGGCGAGATTGACCGAGCTCTGGAACATCTGGAAACCGATGCCGGGAATAGTTTAGACAGATTGGCTGTTATGGAGCTTCGTGCGTGTTACCTTACCCAGCTCGGACGCAAAGAGGACGCCGCCAAGGCGTACCGAGCACTCTTGGATCGGAACCCAGAACACCCAGCCTACTATACAGCCCTGACCGAGGCATTGGGTATCGCCCAGGATGATGAAACCGCTCTGGAGACAATCTACGGGCATTACGCGGGGAAGTTTCCCCGGTCTGATGCTGCTCGTCGGCTGCCCCTGGATTTTTTGAGTGGTAAATGTCCCCACCCTTGAAATACCGGCGGAATTGCTGACACTTGGATTTCTAGGTGAAAACTTCCGGGTCGCTGCGAAATCCTACTTGACCTTGATGTTTGACAAGGGTGTGCCATCTACGTTTGCAAACCTGAAGCACTTGTACCACGACTTGTTCAAGAAGACCACGCTGCCAGCACTGGCCGAGGAATACCTATCCGAACATCGGGGGAACAAAGACAACAAACAGCAAGCAAACGGCGACAGCTCCAGAGGAAAAGGAGCCGCCTTGTTCTTTCTAGCGCAACACTACGACTATTATATGAGCCGAGATCTGGCGAAGGCGACTGAGTACGTTGAAGAGGCCATTGCCCTTGATTCACAGAGTGTCGACTTTCATATGACCAAGGCGAGGATATACAAGCATCAGGGTGATCTTGGCAAGGCTTCCGAGGTTATGGATTACGCCCGCTCATTGGATACTCGGGACCGCTATATCAACTCCAAGGCGGCAAAATACCAGCTTCGCAACAACGAAAATGAGAAGGCACTAAACACCATGGGACTTTTTACTCGGCAAGAGACAGTCGGAGGCCCGTTGGCCGATCTCATTGACATGCAATGCATCTGGTTCCTGACTGAAGACGGAGAGGCATGGCAGCGCCGTGGTAACTATGGACTTGCTCTCAAGCGGTACCACACCATTTTCAATATCTTTGACATCTGGCAAGAAGATCAGTTCGATTTTCACACCTTTTCCCTTCGCAAAGGTCAAATCCGCGCGTATATCAACATGGTCCGATGGGAGGACCGGTTGCGAGAGCACCCATTCTACACCCGAGCAGCGCTAGACGCCATTAAGCTCTACCTCACCATGCACGACAAGCCTGAGGGCGCCAATGGTGTCAATGGCATCGATAGCAAGCCCAATGGAGAGGATGCTGCTGAGAGGAAGAAGGCCTTGAAAAAGGCGAAAAAAGAAGCACAGAAGGCAGAACGCGAGGCGGCGGAAAAGGCAGCCAAACAAGACCCGAACAAGGCTAGCGCTCAGAAGGGCAAGGACGAGGAGGTGAAGAAGAAGGATGAGGACCCCAATGGCTTGAAGCTAGCTGCAGCCGCTGATCCATTGGGTGATGCAATGAAGTTTTTAGGGCCACTCCTGCAGTTCAGCCCCAAAAACATCGAGGGTCAACTCGCCGGATTCGAAGTCTTTATCAGGAGGAGTACGTTCTGTCATGCAACATTCAAAACTGTTAATGCAATTGCTAACTTTCCCGTACAGAGAAATATCTCCTAGCTCTGCGGTGCCTCAACGCTGCGCGTGCAATCAACCACGACGACGCCAGGGTTCAGGAACTTGCAGTTAGACTGCGGGAAGCTGTTGAGCCAACTCTTTCCTCGGCCCATCCAAAACTGAAACAGGTCATCGAGGCGGGCATGCAGTGAATAAGGCAACAAAGCGTATAGAATACCGATGCTGACGCTCATGCAAGCCATACTAGGGTTAGTGATGTCTCTCCATTTACAGGGTCTGGGGCTCGGATAAGCTGCCCTGGAATCAGCAGCTGGCCATGCATCTTGAGGGATCCATCTATTATTATTATTATTGTATGGGATCCGTCACTGCGTTCGGGTACTAGCGAGTTGTGGAAGAAGAAAAAAGCGCTCGTTGCATCGTTATGAGTGTGTAGATAGATCAACGGCCGGTTATCTCATAGAGAAAAGCAATGCGGGGAATGGGGGCCAGAAAAAGGGATCTGATGCTACACTCTTCCCCCTCATTGTATAGAGTGCAACTCTCACTCTCCTTGCCACCGCGAACCAGCAAGAACAAAAACATCACCAACAGAATGTTGTTGAACACTTGTGACAGCAGATTCGCGGGGAGGTCGGGATCGATGCACCGAAACGGCCACGAATGGCTGGAGACGAGGTAATTTCCGAAGAATCCGACGCTGCCGCTGACGTCGCAGCGTGCTTTGCCCAAATTCAGTGTCCTGACCATCACGCTAAAAGATCACTGCAAGCCGCCAGCTTACCAACAGGCTGGGTATTTGCAGAGTGACGTGGGAGCCATCGACGTGACTGAATTCAATTCGCCAATTCTTCTGACTTGCGTGTTGAGCAACCACAACTTTGTTTCAGGCCCGGGTTCCGCGGGCGCGCGCCGCTGAGAACGTCACATGCTAGTATAAAGCTCGGTGCGGTTCTGCGACGGCAGCAATCATCGGTATCTAAGCAGTTCCATCAATTTCGGTCACTGAACCGCACTCGCCGATAATTTCCGGTTGCTGCCGAAGCAACCAATTCCACCATGAGCCCCGAGCCTTTGCCAGTCCACCGACAAGCACCGACGGAGCCTCGCAACGGCCGCGAAACAGGAAAAGATGAACTCCAACTTTCTGCCGAGGTGACCTTGACGCTCGGCGCGACTTCGCTGCTCCTGCCCGGTACTTCTCCTTCTCGACCCAGCAAGTTCCTTGCGACTAACAGTCTGTTTCTGAAGACCTAGCCCCGCGAAAGAGCAGTCGAAGTTGCGGCTTTGGTGGCCCAGGTAAACTTGACCCAACTCGATCCTTCCGTCCATCTCTAACGCTCGCGCGTGCTGGCGTGCATGAGGCTAATGGTCTGGTCCACTAGCAGCGCCTAAAGGTGCCCCGTTGTCGGTTCCCTATTACAACGTCCTCTGGGCCGAGCTCAGCGAAGATTCGAGCCAGATCCGCATCGACTTCGCCGAGGAAATCCAAGCCCATCGCCTAGGAGTTCGCAACACCAAGTTCGCCATCGACTCTTCCCTCGACGCACTACAAGATGCCGCGCCATGGATCGAACGACTCCTCACCCTCTCATACGGGGATGCCACGCGGCGGAAGCGCGCCTGGGTTCTGGTGAACCCTCACGCCGGTCCAGGGGGCGCCGACAAGATCTGGCAGAAGCAGACAAAGCCCATCTTTCAAGCAGCCCGCATGCCCCTGACCGTAGTACGAACGGCGTATTCCGGAGAGGCGGTCAAGTTGGCCGAGGAGGTAAACATTGACGACTACGACATTGCGATTGCTTGCTCCGGTGACGGGCTCCCCCACGAAGTATTTAATGGCCTTGGGAAGCGCTCAGATGCCCGCCGCGCCCTGTCCAAGATTGCTGTGTGTCATGTCCCTTGCGGGTCGGGGAATGCCATGAGCTGCAATCTATATGGAACTCACAGGCCTTCGCTAGCAGCATTGGCGATCGTGAAGGGGTTGCCTACACCTTTGGACCTTGTCAGCATCACACAAGGCGAACAGCGAACTCTAAGCTTTCTCAGCCAAGCCCTAGGTATGGTTGCCGACTTGGATATTTCCACCGAACACCTACGCTGGATGGGCGCTGCACGGTTTACCTATGGCTTCTTGACTTTAGCCCTTCAGAAAAAGACATATCCTTGTGACATTGCGATACAGACTGAGATCGACCAAAAAGACGGCATCAAGAAGCACTATAGGGAACGAACAACGCAATCAGGTTCGGAAAGCGACGGCACTGACGAAAGGTTACCTGTGAGGATAGGCGAGTCTAGACCGTCCTCGTCATCGCCTAGTTCCGCTAGTAGCGATAGTGATCTGGGTCTGCCTCCCCTCAAGTATGGTACCGTGAAAGACAAGTTGCCTGACGGATGGGAGCTCGTACCCCACGAGAAACTAGGAAACTTCTACTGTGGTAATGTACGTGTCCTAGCATTGCGTGCCCACCATTTCTTTCGTGTGCCTCTCTAATCGCAGCTTAGATGGCCTACATGGCTCCAGATCTCAACTTCTTTTCCGCTGCGCTTGCAAATGATGGTTACATGGACCTCGTTACCGTCGACGGCGATATTTCACCGCTCAAGTCCATCAACCTCCAGTTATCGGTGGAATCGGGTCAGTTCTTTGACAGCCCCCTCGTTAACTATCGCAAAGTGTCTGCGTACCGCATTATTCCCCGCCCAGAGAGCCAGCGTGGTTACATCAGCATCGATGGCGAGTCCGTTCCATGGGAACCATTCCAGGCTGAGGTCCACAAGGGTCTAGGGCTCACTCTCTCGAAGAAGGGTGGTTACGAGGCTCCAGGTCCTCTGAACTGGGATACAGTAACGACTACTGAAAGGATGCGAGCATAACGTTCTTGGTGTAGTGTCAGGTTGGCCTAGAAGAGGCGTTTAATCCGATTTCTCTGATCAAACATGTACGATAAATCCACAAGCTTAGAAGGACACTGGTGATTCGGCGTAACGGTTCAAGGGTTTGACAGAACCTTGTCGCCTATCTAGAGGGTATCATGCCGCAAACAAGCGTAAATGCGGAATTGATGCGCGAGATATCAACTCCGGGCTCAGTCGTCGAACCCATCCCAACTTCCACTATCCCCAACCTCTGCCATTTTTGTATCCCCACCCCGAGCCGTTTGCCCAGCTGTGCCGGTCTGGCCCTGAAAGCGCTCATCAACCAAGGACTCTTTGGACCGTATCCGTACGCCTGGACTGGTTGTCTTTTGTTCCAACATATCCACTTGCTGTATCAACGTTTGGAGGATTGTGCCAGCTTCTTTGTCCTCCTTCTCCAATAGGCCTACTTTTTCCGCCTCATCAACCCAAACATCCAGGACGTGAAGCCTTAGCCCAATAGGTATTGTCTGTGTCAACGAAGTTTGATCATTACCCAAAGTGGCCAAGGCCTGAACTTCGTCTTCGAGGGAAAACGGCCACTCTTTCAGCAAGCCAAGGATGTCTTCCACTTTTCTCGCATCCCAAGTATGTTCACCTTTCTTCCTCTCGCCGCTTTGCGCCTTCATCCACCGGAACCCCGCACAAACGACCCTTCTCACGAGCAACAGGAACTTTTCCATACGTAGCACATCAATGCTTGTCCACTCCCGTGACATGGTAGCCCAAAATCCGCGGAGCCAGGGAATGACGGCCTCCTGCGGTAGAACAAATATCAGATCGGCGAGCTCGGCGCATAGATTTTGTTGCGGGATGGCACGGTCGCACATCCAGAGGGCATAGAACAGGCCTTTCCAGAGTTTGAGAATATCCAGAGATGACAGGTTGGCGGCGACCTGGCGTGCTGACAGAAACGCGTGAAGAGAAGCGAGAGCAGACGTTCGGATTTTGCGGTCTAGGGGATGGCGTAGAGCAGTGTCAGTAGGAACTATGCGACACTGACAAGACACATGGACGACTCACCGCTGGAAACAAGGTTCTTGATAAAGGGCATGCTCTTTTCTTGTGAAGCCATCTTGATCGCGGGGCTCAGCTGCCAGCCAGTACTGCAGCTGTTGAGGATTTAGGGTCAATGGCTCTTCAGAATTGTTGGAGGGGCAGGGAGGGCTCAAAATCTCATCGATCCAAATCTTGTCCGCCCGGCAGAAAAAGGCTCTTGGCAGCCATCCGGAGAAGCACGTGCGCCTGTGCGCGCAAACATACCCAACCTATACAGGAGGTCGGTGAGAGGACATGTCGTCCAGACGTTCCTCAAACAGCTCTGCTCAGCCTGGAAGTTCTAGCTAGAGCTTAAAACCTCCAATTAACACGGAACACACGCTCTTCTATATTCTCCTGGGCCCTGGTGAACTGATGGCCCGACTTCTTTTCAACGATTTCACAGAGTCCGCCCCGGCAAGCTTTTAGCTTTGCCTACGCAGTAGTTCGTAGGCGATTGCTCCATTAGCAGTACCACACCCCGGAGTGTAGCCCATCAATACCCGGATTAGAGGACCTGGGATGCCTATCCAAGGTCTGGCCATCAGAAGGCTGGCACGAGGCTGGTGGCAGCTTCTTTGGCACACGTGTTGAGGATCCAATCCACACACTGACAAAGTTGCCTCGGCGACTCGATCCGGCCCGCTTCACATGCGGGAGAGGTGGACCTCGTTTCAACTATACCGAAGTACAAGAGAAGAATATATCCCGACTAATACCATGGCCTCGAATGTTCCCCCTCAGTGTCCCGACAACACATTATCTCCGGCTGCTTCGGTGCTGTACGTCAAGCTACGTCATCTCTCTTGAAATCCGTTCATACCAGTCGTGTTACACGAACAGCCTCTCTCTCTCCCATTCCGTCATACGGGGCACCCGAGTCCCGATCAGGCTGAAGAAGCTGAAGGATAAAAGGCTTCCCCGTCCCGTCCGGAGACGACCAAAATCCGCTGCACACCGGGTGGCGTTATTGCAGCTCTCCCGCTGGACCGTGTCGCGTTACAGGGGTTGTGCACGAGCTCGGAGCTCTTCTGCAGGTGCAGGTCGCAACTCGGAATTTCCTAGGTATAGAATAAAATGGCGCCAGGCTCGCCGCCTCATCACACCACCTCCTCTACAACATCCCCTTCTCTTTCACGACTTCAAAACATTGCGAAACAAATGGCGCCGGCGTCTACAACGAGCTTTCCACCCGAGGCTGTCCCTCAAGCCCCAGAGGATCCTCTTTTTGGGTTGATGAGAGCTTACAAGGCCGATACCAGCCCAAACAAGGTTGATTTGGTGGGTTTGACCCCGCTGACAACCCCCTCCCGCTGCTGCACATACTCACTTGCGTCTCATAGGGAATCGGTGCCTACAGAGACAACAACGCAAAGCCATGGGTTCTCCCAGTTGTCAAAAAGGTTCGCATCTTCCAGTTGCACTCGAGACTGTTACAGGCACCTGGTCCCTGAAGCAGCAATGACGGGAGCTTGGAGGAAGGACCCCGCGTTGTCCTCTGCCCCGCTCATGTTCTAGACGCCCCACCATGGGACCAGACCTGATGACTAGTTCTGTGTCACTAGTTAGTTGCTCACACTTTGTATTGGACAGGCCGACGAGATTCTGCGGAATGACCCCGAGCTCAACCACGAGTATCTCCCCATTGCCGGCCTCGCATCCTTCACCAGCAAGGCCGCTGAGTTGCTGCTGGGCCAGTCATCGGCTGCGAGTTCCGAGAAACGCGTTGCCTCAGTCCAAACCATCTCCGGCACCGGTGCCGTGCATCTTGGTGCCCTTTTCCTTGCCAAGTTCTACAAAATCAACGGCGCCAACCGGACTGTTTACCTGAGCAACCCGACATGGGCAAACCACAACCAGATCTTTACCAATGTGGGGCTCCCCATCGCCACGTACCCATATTTCCACAAGGAGACCAAGGGGTTGGACATTGAGGGCATGAAGCGGGCGCTGGCCGACGCCCCCGAGCGTAGCATCATCCTGTTACACGCATGTGCCCATAACCCTACCGGTGTGGATCCCACTCCGGAGCAGTGGCGCGAGATTGCCGAAGTAATGAAGGCGAAGCAACACTTCCCCTTCTTCGATACGGCCTATCAAGGCTTCGCCTCGGGTGACCTGGACCGTGATGCAGGCGCCATCCGCTACTTCATTGAGCAGGGCTTCGAGCTAGTCATTGCTCAGTCTTTCGCCAAAAACTTTGGCCTGTACGGCGAGCGTGCGGGCTGCTTCCATTTCGTAGCGGCCCCGTCGCCGGACGCCACCGAAGTTACGACCCGCGTGGCCTCACAGCTTGCTATTCTGCAGCGCTCCGAGATCAGCAACCCGCCGATTTACGGAGCTCGCATTGCCTCCACCGTGCTGAACGGCCCCTTATTGTTTGCTGAGTGGCAGGAGAACCTCCGTACCATGTCTGGCCGCATCATTACCATGCGCCAGGCACTACGCACCAAACTCGAGGGGCTGGGGACACCTGGAACCTGGAATCACATTACCGACCAAATCGGCATGTTCAGCTTCACAGGGCTGACCGAGGCCCAAGTCGCGAAGCTTCGGTCAGACTTCCACATTTACATGACCAAGAACGGGCGCATCAGCATGGCGGGCCTGAACACGTCAAATGTCGAATACTTTGCCAAGGCGGTGGACAGCGTGGTGCGTGAGATGCAATAAGATTGCATCACGATCCATTCATCTGGTGTCTGAAAATGTCGCGGTTCTGCTATAGACTCTACTCAAAGACTCACAAGTGTACTGGTCACTCATCCTGTCTTTGCTCACCCCAAAAGTGTGCCATTTTAATCCGAAGTACCAGGAGGAGCTACTGGCCCTGACCCACACTCGAACTGGACCTGTACGACTTCATCCAAGAGTGCCAGAGCCCGTACCCATTCGCGTTCTTGGCCAAAGGCTGTAATTTTCACCTTCATGATGTGACATTCAATGTATTCCGTCCCAGATGCTGACATGGTGACTCCGGACGGCCAAAATCGGCGTCCGTCGCTATCGGACAATCTCGGCATTGTTCTGGCTGTGGTACAAACTCGCCCGGAAATTTGCCTCGGAGAATGGATTTTACAGTACGATAGGTTATATGCCGAGGTGGGTGTGACCCGCAGTTTCACTCTGCTCTCTGGGGGGTTTTTTTTTCACTCCGCCCTGTCTCGGTTAAGACACAGGGTGGGAGAATGGTTCGATTTCTCGTTGTCCAACTCATGCCGGTTTCTACACTAGCAGGTCCCATATGATGAGAATGGCACAAAGGCCTGTTGCAGCAAAGAAGGTGTACCGAGCCGGACTTGCCCTCGATGCGCTCTTCTTTAGTTCCTGATTACCCTTGCCCACACCCTCGGTCGTCTCAAAGGACTCGGCGACCAGCTGGTCAATGTGTGCAGATTGTGTGGAGAGGTTACCAACCAGTAGGTTCTGCAGCTCTGAGATCTCTACAAGGGATTTTTCAGCCGTCCTAGAATGTTTATTTAGCACTTCAGGATATCAAAACAAGCATGGCGGACCTGTTCTTCTTACCTGACTTTGTCAAGCGTGCTCTCAAAGTTTTTTAGCATATCTTGGTTGCCCTTTTCAAACATTTGCATCTGTTCCGGGGTAAGGTCTTCCATCGGAGGCGGTCTCCTCGTCTGGTCCTCCTCTGCTGGGGGGTATGGTTGCCCGTTCGACGGGACTACTGACCCGGAGCCCCTGATACCCGAAAAACCGTTCGTGTCCCGTCCCGGCGACGACACAATGATGGGGCCCCGGACTTTTGCTGGAATACTACGGCTCTTTTCCAGTTCGCGGGCCAAACGTGTCTCCATCATTTTCTGTTGCGTCTTGACAGCGGCCTGCAGACGCTGGCGCAGAAACCAAATGATGCTCTCCCTATGCTCGCCAAACTGGCGCGCTGCAGCTTCAGCAACAGCTTGCTCTCTACTCTTCTCGGAAACCCCGGAACCACCCATTCCTGAGGCCCAGGCCCCGAGGGTACCTCCGAGCCCGCGAGCAAAGCGCTTCTGGATCAGCGCATCCTCCGTGTTCCGGCGCAGCTGTTCAGCATCCTCGAGTGCGCGGATGCGTGCATTGAGATCGCGCAGTGTCATCTTGGCATTGGCGTCGATCTCCTCGCGGTCACGATCCGTGAGGGACACGGGCTGCTGTGAGTTCGTATTACGGCTCGATGTGCGTAGGTGAGCTTTGCGCGGACCTGCCGTTGAGAGGTAAGCCTGACGGAGATTTCGTAGCTCACTGTGGAGTCGCGTGACGAGGGTGCACTGAGGACATTGTTAGTGAGGCAGGACATGGTTTTTGGATGCGCCGGGTGAGACTTGCTATCCGATGAGCTTCGGTGAGAAACTCGTCGATTGTCCCGTTGACAGGAGGTCGTGTCAGCGGGGCCTCTCGTTCCTTCAAAAGAGTGTTGAATGTCGCCGTGAGATCCGCCATTACGTCGTCACCGCAGGCAAGGCGAATTGGTTGAAGTGGTGGTGGTGAGGAGTGGTGGTCTGGTCGGCTGGTGGTTTGCCGGCCTGCCAGCTTTGACGTGGCTTGTTCAAGCTCACTGGTGCTTCACTGACGACATGGCTCGAGCGCACTGGGAGGTGAGCATTCTTGGCAGCGGCAGCTCTGCGGTGTGGGGGCCTAACCCCGGGTGCAACACGGGATCGGCAGCGGCTGGCATCTAAGACAATCGCACTGCGTCGGTACGGCTTCCCAGCTCTTATGGGACCGGAGCCTCAACTCAGCTCCCGGACTATGGTTCCAAAAGACTCGGCTGCATAACAACAAACTCTCAACGGCGGATTTCTTCATCGCACTTCAGGGGCCCCCAAAATCACCAGCCGCAGCTCACGTGTGGACAATGCAGCCATCCTCAAATGGTCGAATCCCTGGCGACCCCACGGCCGATACCGCAGAGCATCGGCCCTCGGGGCTTGAACTTGACGGACAGATGACGCCTCTCTCAATGCACGCTGGGGCAGACATGGCCGGATGAGTCAGTGCGGCTTGCGGTTTGCCGCCTCATGACGGTCCCGGAAATAACATGCATCTAAGGCTGCATCCCGACATGCAGTTACCACGTCTTGCGGTGCCGATGCGGAAAGCTTCACGCCGTCCCAGCGGCCCAGTTTGGTCGGTATTTAAGACGGTTGCGGGCCACACACTGTGGCGCGACGTTATCATGTCTGGCAAGCCCTGATGCCTCGGTTGTCACCTACCTGCCCCCCTTCCCGAATCCATCATCATGAGCTCTCGGAACTCATCTCCGCCATCGCCGCTGTCGGAACAAAAATCCAGCTCTAGTGATCTGAGCTCTCCCGATGATGTTTCAGTTGCAAAGGAAACGCCAGCCGTCTCGGCAGGCGCCGTTTCCGATGTCGATGCCGTCAACTCAGATCCCGAGCTGGCTGATATCGATGCCGCATCGATAGGGGACGCCTACACCGTCTTTAGCACCCCCACTAGGCGCTTCATCATCGCCATGGTCACGATCAGCGCCGTCTTTTCGCCTATGACGGCCAACATCTATTTCCCCGCTCTCAGCCCCATTGCGGCTGACCTCGACGTCTCTATCGGCCTCATCAACCTGACCCTGACCACCTACATGGTGATGCAAGCCATTGCGCCTCCCCTAGTCGGGGACCTGGGCGATACGGCTGGGAGGAGACCCGCATTCATCATCTGCATCTCCATCTACGTCATTGCAAACCTCTGTCTAGCGCTGCAGCACAACTATGCCGCTTTACTCGTCCTGCGTGTCCTGCAGAGCGCTGGAAGCAGCGGTACACTTGCCCTCTGCTTTGCTGTCATTGCCGATATCTCAGTCAGCGCCGAGAGGGGCAAGTATATGGGCATTCTCGGCGCCGGTATCAATGTCGGCCCGGCTCTCAGCCCCGTCCTCGGTGGCATCTTGACCGAGTATCTGGGATGGCGATCCATCTTTTGGTTCTGTCTGATCCTCAGCGGTGCTTGGCTTATCCCATTTGTTCTTGCCGTGCCAGAGACAGGCCGCAACGTAGTGGGTAATGGATCTATCCCCGCGACTGGATGGAACATGACCCTGATCGACTATCTCCGAAGCCGCCGCCAGCCCCGCCACAAACGACAACCGGCTACGGAGGGGCGCAAATTCCGCTTCCCGAACCCATTCAATGCCTTGCGGGTTGCTTGTGAGAAGGATCTCGCCATGCTCTACTTTTACGGCACCCTAATGTACCTGGTCTTTATCCTCATCTGCGCCACTATCTCAACGGAGTTCACCGAGGTCTACCATTATAACGACCTCCAGATCGGCCTCTGCTTTTTGCCATACGGTCTGGGCTGCTGTGCGGCAGCCGTCGTTCAGGGCTACGTCCTGGACTGGAACTACCGTCGTATAGCGCACAAGATCGGGTTCGCCATCGACTACCGGCGAGGTGATGACCTCAGTCAGTTCCCCATTGAGAAGGCCCGCATCCAGCCGGTCTACCCATTTCTCATTGTCGGCATCGGCTCCGTCATTGCCTATGGCTGGGTTCTCCAAGCCGAGACCCACCTTGCGGGCCCCTTGGTTTTGCTCTTCGTAGTAGGCCTCTGCATCACGGGTTCATTTTCCATCCTCAACACTCTTGTTGTCGACCTCTACCCCTATGCTCCGGCGACAGCCATCGCGGCTAACAACCTCGTGCGCTGCCTGTTCGGGGCTGGCGGTACCGCCGTCATCGAACCCATGTTGCAGGTCATGGGCCGTGGCTGGACTTATACGTTTTGGGCTCTAATCTTGGTAGTCTTCTCGCCCATATTGCTCATCCTCTCCAGGTCCGGGCCGCGCTTTCGAGAAGAACGCCGCCTGAGAATCCAAGGTAGTAGGGAATCTCTTGCATCCGGTTAGAAATAGAACACTCAAGCATGCCCAACAACTGGTTTGTCTCGTGGGAAATTATTGCTCTAGGCAGACAGACATTCGCATGTGCGTCCAAGTACATACCTACCTAGGCAACAACCTGCCTGCCTGTCTAGCAAGTACTTGATGATAGATAGATATCACAAAACCCATAGTTTTAATACATTCAGCCATGTGACTATTGGTCATAAACAACTTACCTACGCTAATATCGAGACGTCACAAACAAATAACCACCAGGTATTAGACCACGTAATATTATTCAAGAGCCAGTAACCAATGACAAATGCTCCACCACACACAAGAAAAGTACAACCTTGCCATATGTCATCCTGCCTGCCCGCCTCGCCCGGATACGCAGATTGGTTGTCTGCGGTACCCGGCATTTGAGGGCACACATATAACATAGAGAACTTGTTGAAACACATTCCTGGTATGACATGAGCTTGCGAAAAACAAGAGACCAAACTAAGCGAAAACTCAGATAGAGGAGGAAACACATAATATGGCATTATCAAGGGTGTTCCAGCGAGGATGCCACCTAACCGTCAAAATCTTGCTTCCTTGTTCCCTCGAGAAACCAAGGGACTGCTGTTATATCACACTCTACTACATTGGGGTGTTTGGGGTATACATTGCGCGGCCGACAGTTGTGACGAAATCTGCGATGATGCAAAACCCGCCCGGTCTCAGTGCAAGGAAAACAAACGGTAATCGAACAAACATACAGATGGAAGACGCAAGTAAAGAAAACGGAACGCGGTGGTATCAACCGGGCTAATAACCAAAGACCAGCTAGCTCGTATCATCCATCGCACAGCCCAAAACCATCAAAATCCGTAAAGACAAAAGAACAATGACTGGGATGAGGGGTATGTGAACAACACGCCCAATGCTATATCCAACCATGCTGGTCCATCTTGCGCACAGAGAAGAGAGTACCCAAGCTCGCTGAAAGCCAATGAACCCAGAATCCCCGTTACAAAAATCGGTGCAGAACACCTTCAAGGCCGACTCAAACCTTAACCCACGCAGAAATACCGGAACCCTGAAGGTCGTGCGCATCTAAAGAAGCCTTCCCGACAATCCTCAAGTCACACAAGAATGTACAGCTGAAGACGACACATTACAGCCCCGTGAGTTTCTTCCACCAACTGCTCCTTGGCGTGGTATCCATGAATGCAGAATTGCGTCGGCTATCGCGGCGACCGTCGCTACCATCGGAGCCGTTGCGACGTTCACGCTCTCGGTAATAATCCCGTTCCCGTTCCCGATCACGGTCACCACGGTCCCGCTCTCGATCTCTCTCCTCACGACGCCTTCTTCGACGACGCTCTTCATCGTATTCCTCGCTAGCTTCGGCGTATTTGGCTTGGCGCCTGGCTCGGCGAGCTGCACGCCGCTCTTCCTCCTCATCAATCTCAACAGGGGATGCAACCAAGTCATCGGCATTGTCGACAGGTGGTGGTGGTGCATCGGAGTGGTCTTTGACCCAAGAAGATGTCCCTGAGTGGGGCCACGAGCCGGTAGTCTCGCCTGACTTGCTTGGGTAGACATAATCTTCAACCGGCATAGACCGGCGTCTCGACTGGCGTTCTTTCTCCCTAACCTCGGCCTCCCGTTGCGCACGGCGGGCTTCACGGCGACGGCGATGCTCCGCTTCGTCATCCTGCTCCGAGTAGTAATGCTGGCTGCGGCGTCGGTCTTGGCGACCTACACGGCGAGCTTCGGCCTCAGCTTCCGCCGCCTCACGGTCCTCGCGCTCCTTTCGAAGCCTCCTGCGTTCGGCGCGCTCCGCTTCCTTCTGGTCGGCAAGGCGACGCTCCTCTTCCCGCGCACGTTGGGCTCTACGCTCGGCACGACGAGTCTCTTTTTCCTCTTGGCGACGTGCCTCTTCCTCCTCCTCCTGTTTCCTCCGGCGCTCACGGCGCTCCACATCCTTTGCGCGACGAGCCTCTTCGGCGTGCTCCACTGCTAATCTTTCTGCTTGTTCAACTTCTGCGGCTCGACGAGCCCGGCGTGCCGCCCGACGAGCCTCCCGGTCAGGATCCGTCATGGGGTTGTCGGGGACGGCAGGTGGCATGGCAGCGGAGCTACGGCGACGTGGCTCGGATCTTGGCTCAGGCTTCGGTGTGAAGACGCCGCCGAAGAGACCGGTCAAGCCAGCATTTTTCTTGGAGCTAGAATTGGAGCGCCTGAGAGGAGCGCGCGACGGGGTGGCATCAGCCATGTTGACCATGACAACGTCGTCATCCCGTGAGTATTGCTGTCGACGCAGACTTTGGTTAGCTTCGTGCTTGGCTCACTGGACGCCCTTCCCGGATGTGGCTTGACATACCCTTGACCGACGACGGTCCGCCTTGTTTGGGCTGACGTCGGCATCAGATTCGCCTACCATGATGATGTCTTCCTCATCTTCTTCAGCTATAGTGGAATGAATGGTCAGTTTCATCTGCGGTGTTCGAAGTAGCGTCATGCTTACGTTGCCTGATGCGCCGGCTGCTCGTCCGTGGGGTCTCGACACCGAGGACCTTGGCTGCCTTGGAAGAGACCATCTCAGGTGGAGGGCTCATGATGCTGTTTGTCATATCGACCGAATGCCTGCGAGAGCTCGATTTAGAAGTACTGCCCGGGCGCTTCTCTCGGCTGGACATTGACCTCGACAAGGGTGGCGTGCTGGTGAACACACTGGAAAGCCGGGCAGGATTTGGAGCAGCCTTTGAGCGAACCTTGTCATTTTTGTCCGATCCCGACGACTTCCCTTCGCCCTTGTCAATTGAAACCGACTTCTTGCGAGACCCTGGCTCCTTGTCCTTTGACTTGGAAGACTTCTTGGGGTCTTTGGTGGGAGTGGCTGACCACATGCCCCAAGAGGAGCCCTCGCGGTTAATCTTAGGTCGGTCCTTCTTGGCCGACCTACTCTCGGCTGGGGGTGTCGGGGGAGAATCAGGAACGGCGGGCGGCGGCGGCGGCGCGGGTGGAGGAGGAGTCGGAAGGTCACCGACAGCCTGCGGGACGGCTGAAACCTTCTTGGACTTCTTGGACTTCTTCGGGGGCGCCATGTCGATGATCTCGACTATCTCGTCGTCGTTCTCGTTGTTGTCGTCATCATCGACAGGGAACCCACCGGGAGGCCCAGATCGCGACTTGGCCTTTGCGGAGAAGGGGGCGGGCGGTGGGGGAGGATGGGCAGGAGCGGGGATGTCGTCGATGATGGTGGCCCTGCTCCTGTCCTTGTCCTTGCCCTTCTTGCTCTTCTTCTTATCCTCTTTGGGTGGCGCGACGGCAGCTGCGACCGGGGGCGGCGGGGGCGGCGGTGGCGCCAGACCCTCTTTGGTGGATTCGTCACTGTCGCTACCTTTTGCATCGTCTGGCGACTCGGCTGACTCAAATGCGCGCAGCCGGCTGGCGATCTTGCCGCCGACAGCCTTCTTGGACTTCATGGCGCGCGTGCCCGATTCGGTGGACGGTGAGCTCGACTTCCACACCTCGGTGGCGGCCGCGCCAATCGCTGCAGCCGTGGCAGCTTCCAGAATCTTTGATGACTCAGCATCCTTAATCTCGCCTGCTTCAGCCCCGGACATTTTTTTGCTCTTGGCCGTCGATTTCTTGGCGGCGCCCCAAAAGCTGAACGGGTCTTCAGCATCGGCTGAGGCTGCCGCGAGTGCTTCAGCAGACTCGCGAGCCTTGCCCTTGGAGCTGGCCTTGGACATGGTCTTGGCGAGGGTCGCCTTGTCGTCGAGCAGCTCATCGATTTGCTCAGGCGTCAGGTCAAGATCCCCGAGATCGTGGTCGAGATCCAACAGCTTCTTCTCTTTCTCCTTTTGCTCCTCCTTCTCCTTCTTGTTTTTCTTCTTTGACTTTTTGCTTCCAGTCGCCTCCGCCGCCGCCGCCGCTGCCTCTGCCTCTTGCCGCTCACGCTCGGCCGCTTCTTCAGCTTCCCTAATTGCCCGTTCCTCGGCTTCTTTGAGCGCTTCCTCCCGAAGCCGCTCCTCCTCCCGCAGTCGCTCCTTCTCCCTCTCCTGAGCCTCCCGCGTCACCTTCTCGACAGAGCGCCTTTGCACGCGTTCGTTGAGCAGGTCGAGTCTCTTCTGATCGGCCTTGGTGAACTTCTTCTTGTTCGTCGCCATCGCCTTTTTGGCAATCAACGTGGCCAGCTCTTCCACCTCGGCTGCAGCCTCTGCATCCTCCGCATCCTCCGCATCTTTGCGATCCTGCTCTTCGGCCTCCAACCGTGCCTTTTCTTCCTCACGAGCCTGCTCCTCGGCTTCTTCAGCTTCCTTTGCCCTCCGCTTCTCCTCCTCCTTTTTTGCCTTTTTCTCTTCCTTCTCAAGCTTCTCGCGCTCCTTCTTGCTGAGCTTGGACAGATCCTTCTTCTTCTCGTCGCCCTTGTCTATAGACTTAGCTGGGGCGAGGTCGGCAAGGCCAGGATCCTCGTCCCATGCATGGGTGTCTGGGTCTGTCTTAGTGAGGTCCATTGACGGGGGTGTGGGCGCTGGCGGCGGTGGTACGTCGGCGAGCACTTCTCTCAGAGACTTACCCTTTTTCTTCGAGCTGCTGCCCCAACCCCAGAGGTCATCGTCTCCCTTGCCTTTTGTCTCCTCGACCGAGTCTGGCTGGCGGGACTCCAGATTGTTGTCCTCAGTGACCTCAACAGGCGCATTCTTAGCTGCCTTACCCTTCTTCTTCTTAGACGATGTCGTGAAGCCCCACGTGTCATCTGCTGGGGGTTCCTCGATGGTATCCGGCTTGAGGGATTTCTCCTCGCTCGAACCCTTCTTCTTGCCTTTGCCTGTGGTTAAAGAATCAAAAAAGTCGTCGGTGGAGTCTGCAGCCTTGCTCTTCTTGTCAGTCTTCTCGCCCCAGTTCATCCAGTCGTCGTCGGCAGCCATCTCGTCCTTGAGCTTTTTCTTATCCTTCTTGCCGGTGCCCCATGTATCCCACATGCTTGAGCCATCCTCGACTGCTGTTACATCCTTGGCCGAACTGTCATCGGGCTTGGGGTCATCGACAACAACACCGCCCTTTTTCTTCTTTTTCTTGTCATTTTTGGCAGTACCCAAAGACCCCCAGAAGTCATCGACATCCTTCTTCGCCTCGGGCTCGGGCTCCGGCTCCGGCTCCGGCTCCCCGGGCGGTTCGATATCCGCATCCTTGCCCTTCCCCTTCTTCTTCTTGTCCTTCTTTGATGTCGAAAAGCCCCAGACGTCCTCCTCCTCCTTCTTCTCGGGCTCCGGTTCCGGTTCTGGCTCCTTGATGGGCTCAGGGTCGGGCTCATGTTCTAGCCCTTTCTTGCCCTTCTGCTTTTTCTTGGATGTAGACACACCCCAAATGTCTTCCTCGTCGTTCTTCTCTGGGACGACTTCCGGCTCAGGCTCGGGCTCGGGTCCAGGTTCGGCCTCAGGCTCACTCTTCTTGCCCTTCTTTTTCTTGTCCTTCTTTGAAGTGCCAAAGTCCCAAGGGTCTTCCTCCTTCTTCTCGGGTTCAGACTCCTTGACAGGTTCGGGCTCAGGCTCAGCTTCCGGTTCACTCTTGCCCTTTTTCTTCTTCTTGTCCTTCTTGGACGTAGAGAAGCCCCACATGTCATCCTCCTTCTTTGCTGGTTCCGGCTCAGGCTCGGGTTCGGGCTCAAGCTCAGCATTTTTGCCCTTCTTCTTCTTCTTGTCCTTTTTGGAGGTGGTTGAGAATCCCCAGGCATCATCCTCCGCCTTCTTCTCTGGCTCAGGTTCCGAGTCTCTCGCCGGTGCGGGTTCGGGCTCGGGCTCAGGATCGGCGTTCTTGCCCTTCTTTTTCTTATCCTTTTTAGAAGTTGTCGTAGAAAAGCCCCAAAGATCGTCCCCGGCGTTCTTCTCCGGTTCTGGCTCTGGCTCAGGTTCTTTGGCCGGCTCCGGATCTGGTTCCTTGGGGGGCTCGGGCTCCGGGACAACAGCGCCTTTGCCTTTCTTCTTTTTCTTGCTGGTGGTGGCGGCGGCGGTAAATGTCCAGGGGTCATCATCCACCTTTTTCTCCGGCTCCGGCTCCGGCTCCTTCAAGGGTTCAGGTTCCGGCTCCGGCTCGGCGTTCTTACCCTTCTTCTTCTTCTTGGAGGTAGATGTTGAGAAACCCCAGGCATCGTCTTCCACCTTCTTCTCCGACACGGGCTCAGGCTCAGTGAATTCATGGACTGGCTCAGGCGCGGGCTCCGGTTCCGGCTCGGGATCAGCCTTCTTTCCTTTCTTTTTCTTATCCTTCTTGGATGTAGCGGCTGAGAAGCCCCACATATCATCCTCTTCCTTCTTAACCGGCTCGGGCTCAGGTACGGGTTCGGGTTCGGGTTCAGGTTCGGGCTCTTTCGGCGGCGGGTCAGGCTCAACGGTGACGGCGTTCTTGCCCTTCTTTTTCTTTTTGGAAGTGGTCGTTGCAAAGCCCCAGCTATCATCCTCATCCTTTTTCTCTAGCTCGAATTCCTTAGTTGGCTCAGGTTCCGGCTCTGGTTCTGGCTCCTTGATAGGTTCCAGCTCGACAGCGTTTTTGCCCTTCTTCTTCTTGCTCTTCGTTGTCGTTGCAACGCCCCAAGAGCTCCCCCAATCGCCCGCGTCTTCGGTCTTCTCTAGCTCGAGTTCTGGCGAAGGGTCCAGTTCTTTGACAGGCTCCAACTCCGGCTCCTTAGCCGGTTCAGGCTCCGGGACAGCGGCATTCTTGCCCTTCTTCTTCTTCTTGCCGGTAGCGGTGGTAGCGGCAAAAGACCAAGGGTCATCCTCCTTCTTCTCCGGGGCGGACTCAGGGGTAGGCTCCGGTTCAATCTCTGGCTCGCCCCACACAGACTTTTTCCCGTCCTTGGCAGTCGTCGTCCCCCACGAGAAGTCATCAACAGCGTCCTCCTTCTGTTGTTCGACCACGGGTGCTGACTCGACTTCCTCAATGGCTCCTTTCTTACCTTTCTTCTTTTTCTTGGAGGTGCCAACCGCACCCCAAAAGTCGTCTTCCGGTTTGTTCTCATTCTTCGACTCGGGATCAGGCTCGGGCTCCGGAGTCGGGTCCGGTTCCGGCGCGATCTCATCTAGGATCGACGTCTTACCTTTTTTCTTCTTACCTGCCTTCGGGGCCGCAGTTCCCCATCCCCACAAATCAT
>Ga0247763_1000047_pt1 | contig 50669 bp, 60 predicted proteins | sample UWRJL141409B4_FD_179926 | JGI IMG/M metagenome (GOLD analysis project Ga0247763, IMG submission 179926) | Plant litter microbial communities from Arlington Agricultural Research Station in Wisconsin, United States - UWRJ-L141-409B-4 | ecosystem: Environmental > Terrestrial > Plant litter >... | reverse complement strand
CATATCCCTCTGACCCAGGGGAGGAGACAGACGACAGCATCTCGCGCAACGACAGGAGCGTGTGGGTGCAGCGGACAAGGGCTCGGTGGTCCTCTTTCCCGCGAGATGGGGTGAGCTCCGCGTGCTGTATCTCCAGCTGCCTTCCAAGCTGGAGACAGCGCCCGACTGCGCGACCCAGACGCAGAGTCTCCCACAAGCGTGACGCAACCTGGCGTACCTCTTCGGCTTCAGCATGTTTCTGTATCACCTCCTTCTCGAGCTGTTTGTAGCTGTCATTCAGGGCTTTGATCTGCGCGTCGATCTCCGACACGATATGGGAGCTGGCATCATTCTGAGCCTTGGTGTGGGTGAGTAGGGGGATGGCGGACCGGGTTGTGAGGACGTCGATATGAGAGTCGATCTCCTGGATGTCGAATAGGACTCGGGAGAGCGGGGTCGAGAGATCGAGCGGTGTGTCGTTTGGGTTGTTGGTGGCGAGGACGAGCGAGTTGGCGAAGGCGGACGGTGAGAAGGAAGGGTCGAGGAATGCCTCGTAGTCTATGTACGACGGCTCCTCGTCTTTGGGTGCAGCCATCTTTGGTCGTGGAGGCTGGACATCGGGTGGGGTGGCTTCAGGTGCGATTCGGCAACAGCTTCAGCTGCAGGACCTACAGGGCCTCACGCTAAACTGGCGTGGGGTGTGGCTGGCAGCTGACCCCTGCACCCCGCACTTGGTGGCTGGTTTTAACTTTTTGGTGCGCCTCTGAGGTCATCCATTGGCGGCCCCTGCGGAAAGCATTTCACAGAAGAACAACCCTTCCACAACGCGGCGAGGCAACGGCTCGGTCGCTTGAAGCCCATCCGTTCGAGCGTACTCCCTTCAGCCGCCCAAACAACTTGTGGACAGCCGCTTCGATAAGTGACGCCGATACCAAGCGGTTAAACCTCCGGTGGACATCGGGCCCACTCGACCTGTGAGCGATTAAAACCGGCCCTCCCGCGTTTGCGCATGTTCCGCGCCTCCCGAGAGAAAGCTGTCAGCGCCGACCCGCTCAACCGTTTATCTTTTTGCGCCCGTTCTCTCCTCGATTGATTCTGACATACTGCCCCAATCCTAGTCCAAACGCTCCGAAACTGTCTTTGGAATCCATGCTTTCCAATCTCTACCGGATCCCGCGATGCCTCTCCTCGCCCGCGAAGTTCTCGGCCTGCCTGGCGGCGATAACTCGAGCGACACGGTAATCTCGGGTGTACACTTCAACAAGACGATACTCGACTCTTGGAACTACACTCTATACTCCAATGGCTCGCTCTCCAATGGTTCGTGGTGCATCCTCGCCTTCGAGCCATGGACGCCAGCTTCGATACTCCCAAACGGCACCTGGATCCGAGAAGCGTCGTGCTACCGCCCGATATATGGTATAGGACAACGCGGCGGAATCGCGATTGGCTTTGCCGCTCTCTTTGCTATCGGTCTCGGTCTGACTCTGGTCACCTTGCGCAAGCATGGAAGGCTGTATCTCCCGGCCGAGAAACGATTCTACCCCATTGGGAGGAGATGGCAGTGGTACTGGGCCCTGTTTGCCTCCACTGCTGCCATTATCAGTCTCTTCACCAGTATCGACGTCGACCGCTACTTCCTGCCCGAGCTTCCCGTCATCCTCACAAGTTTCTTCTGGTATTTGATGCAAATGGGGGCCATGGCCATTGTGTGGGAGGCGGCTAGGCATTGGGGAAGCTGGATGGAGAGGCAGGTGGTTGACCCAGATCCCTTCTCGCTTTCCCAGGACGATAGACGCTCTAAGTTTGAGTTTTGGCTGCCCTTGGTCTTCTACTTCTTCCTCTGGCTGCACTTCTTTGTCATCATCCCCCGAAGCTGGACCAACATTCAACACCAGCGGTACCCTGAGCAGATCATTCTGGATGCCATCCCAGCCGCCACCGACAGCCGTTTCAAGGCCGGCCCATTTCTCTTGGTGGTTTGCTGGGTCCTGATCATTGTCTCCCTCCGGCACTCGATTAAGCACTATTTCTCCCGCAACCGTGGCACCATCAACCGCATTCTCGGCCTGTTCCGTTTTACGCCGCCCCGTTTCTACGTCCTACTGCCTTTGGCCCTCATCATCCCAGCGTTCCAAGCTCTGATAGCCTGGGAGTTTGCGTACAGTCCCATGAATATCAAGGGCATGACGGCCGCTATCTTTGCAGGAGGCTACAGCCCAACGCTCCTCATCATCTTCGCGCAGGTCGTCTGGGGCTTTATGACCCCCAATGAAGATCTTGAGCTGAAGCGCCAGCGTCGCACTCGTGAGAAGATATTGACCGCGAGATGAATGTCACGCACAAGCCGGGCTGGTGGCGTCGAGTTCGCGAAGCAGGCGAGGGTGGAGTTGTCAATCCCAACGAAAACATGCGCGATCGCATTGCAAGGAACGTACGCGAGGTCGAAGGGGGAAGACCCACGGCACAAAGGGTAGAGGAGAGGAGGACGAATGACGGCCCATCACAGGTAGGCGAGACTGTAGAAATAGGACCTGTGTCGACGGGTCCCCCTGTCTCTAAACAAGCCACGGAGTTGTTGGCTGTGGCTCCAGGTGATTTCGCTGCTGCGCGGGCCACGGCCGCCAGATACGAAGGCCTTGGCGACCGGACAAGGAATCAGCGGGTGATGCAACATGCCGCCTCACTATTATTTCCCAACCAGGCAGAGGCTGCCGCGGCTGCCGCGAGGAGGCACGAGGAGCCAATGATGGAAGGGCCCCCGCCGTACGCTGAACAAGAGCGCCCATCAGCTCAACAAGGCCAAGGAAGCGCAAGAGAACTCGGTACAGTCTCGACTGGGAGCAGCACTACCTCGCCCCCCCAGCAAATAAGGAGCATGTTGGATGTGTAGGCTTCTGTTGCCCATCACTGCCATGGCCCAGTTCGCTGTGTCCGACTTGAGCGGGCATGTTATAGCAATATGGATGGGATTACATATACCACACGGCGTTAGCAAGGTGCTTGGATGAGGTTTCGGGTACATAATGCTGGGATGGCTTTACCTTCATGGCGCTTTATGTGGCATATATCATGTAAAGACAAACCGGATAAAGAAAAACATGTTAGATCTTGTCTCCTGGGTGCTCTCGTCCCGCTGGATTAGGTGAAGCCAGCCCATCTTGACCTACCCACCCTGCTAGCCATCCAAGTTTCCCGGATACCTACTGTCAACTCCCGTACCCCTCAGCCACCCGCATTATGCCGAAGCCAGGGGCATATTGCGGGTCAGTCTTGTTGCAATGGATTCACTACTCGAGATCTACAATGTCCGCGAAACGGCCTTGTACAGTTCAACGACCAGAAGCTTATTAGCGCAATGATTGACGGGGTCTCAGCTTATGGAGAAGACTGTAAGGCGTTAGATTCACAACTCAGACCTTATTGGAACAAGATTCCAGTTGGACTATCTGCTATCTACCGGTATCACATAAGGTACAGACGGTGTGGGCCGGGACGAAACGCAACAAACAGCAGAGGCAACACGCTACCATCAACCAAGACTCGATAGACTTGATAAAACAAGGATAGATAAAGTGACTGATATGTATGAGGATTGTGTACTTCGTTGAGGTAGATAGGTATGTTGCTTCCAAGCCGCTCATCGTTCGTCATAAAGGTCATTTCGTCGTTATCGTCATCCTGCCCCACCGTTCCGCCAAACCCAATCCCATCCAGCCATAAACATGCAGCCATTAACAGTACCCATCCATACCCAGATATTCCTTCGCCAAAAACCTTGCTTGCCCAATCTGCCGGGTCCGCAGCCGACGCAAGTGAAGTAGTAGTGGGTATCCTTGGTATCCTATCCCGTCCCGACATCCCCCCTCCAGACATGAGACCGCAAAGGAAAAAGTCATAACGTGGCGTAACCAACAAGCCCAACCCATAAAGAGAAGTGGCGGCTCTAGATTGCTCATATCCGTCCACCGGAACCCCAGAACATAGGAAACCCGCAAAGCCCATCAGTCTGTCGAGGGAGTGAAAGGAGTCGAGATGGTATCAAATGCCGAGTTGCAGAGTAACGAGTGATGTTTCCCAACCGTAATATGCAGCGAGTGTCGATGGTGGTCAGATGACTGGTATCGTTGTGAGAAAAGAGCCAATAATGCCAACCGCCCGCAATGAAGCACCGTTGTATCCCCGTTCCAAACGCCTTGCAAAATCGAGCCGAACAAACATTGTACGAGAAAGAGCAATATCCAAAGCAGACCGTTAACCAAAAGAGTCCGAAGTAAGGGACAAATAAAAGAGGCAGAAAAGATAGATCAAACGACAAATCAGCTAATAAGCAGTTTCGCTAGTTGCCACGGCCACAAGAGCTTCGAGTCGAGCGTTGCTCGCTGGGTGCGGCCGCTCCATGATTCGCTCCATACGATCGACGCCATGACTAGCTTGTTGGTGCACAATCGGTTGGTCCCTGGCCGGGAATCCTTGGAAGGCATTGACGTTGGGGTGAATCATGCGATCAACATGGGGCCGGCTGTCGAGAACCGACTCTCCGGGCGGATGAACAGTGACCGGTCCGTGGTACCAACCATGACGCTTGGCTTCCCTAGGAGTGCTGATTGAGGGCGCCGACATTGTGTAGTGATGACGGCTACCGAGCATCGAGGGACCGTTCGAGGGCATGGAGGTTGGGACTTGCACTGTTTTCACCTCGGTATCGAAGCGGACAGTAGGCTGCACCGGGGCAACGCGGGCTTGCTCCGCTTGTGCTAAGACGGCCTGGTTGACTTCGTTCGCCCAGGCGCCGGCGCTGTCGCGAGGCGGCGTGTTGATATCCAGCCTCGTCAGACCCCGGTGCAAGCCCATATCCCACTGGGCAGCAAGATCTCGCCGGTCGACAGCGGCCACCTCGCCGCCCGGAAGGAGAATTGTTGGGTTGCCATGATCCGAGTCGACCATCATTGGGGACGGGATCCGCCTGGGTGGCGTTAGCGGTCGGCGCGGGATCGGATCGAAGGACTCGATGCCAGGGAGACGCAACGTCTGCTGCTGGTTTCCAGCGTTGGCAGCGGGCAGGGACAGAGTTTCTGGGGGGATGTGGGAAGGTGTGACAACTTGGTTCAGCCTACTGGCCCCAGTATAGTCGCGTGTGTCGGGGTGCCAAGTACGTCTCCTCCAAGCCTCGTCGGGCCCATTGCCAATCGAGTCACGCCTCGACCAGGCAGACGTCGAAACTGTGGGTGACGACAACAAACTGCTCTGGCTGGGAGAGTAGGCGCCGCTGTTGGAGGTGTTAAGGACAGGAGGATAAAGGGGACCCCGCAAGTTCCCACCATGCGGTGACTGGAAGGGATTTCCACTCGACGACGGAACGCTAAGCCGGCGGCCGGGAGTTCTCGAACCGGCATACATGCTGTGGGATCGGGAGTGCGAGGAGTTGGGCGAGGCAACGCCTGAACCCCATCGCGGGCTGACTTGGCCCGTTGAGAAGGTAGCCGAGGTTGGAGTGCTAAAGTCGCTTGGTGACGGAGCGCGATAGTACTGCCCATCCATGGTGCGGTAAGGATCCAACGTGGGTCGCGACCGCGGATCCGCCATCACGAGTGGCGGAGGCCGGCGACGGGCCTCATTGTTACTATAAGCCGAACCGATCGAGCTGATGGATGCAATGCTGGATGTCGACAGAGACTTGGAATGTCCGCGTTGGATCGAACCAACGCTGCCAGCAGTCGAGGATCGGGACCTGCCGCCAGCTTGCCGTACTCTGTCCGTCCTGATCTGTCTCTGAAACCTTGTCCCTGTAGCGGCTAGCGAGTCCATCGGGATCTCTTCGTTGAGGTGGACCGTCTGCGCATGCTGTCGGAGGTTATCGAGGCGGGAAAAGCGCCGAGAGCAATGACATTGGAAGGGACGCTCGCCAGTATGCTTCCTATGGCAAAGGTTAGCGGTTGCCTACCTACAATGGCCGTCGCATGCAGACTTACCTGATGTGGCGAGCGAGATGTTCGCTCCTGGTGAAGCTCAGATTACATGGGGGATAATCAGTGCAGTAGAACCTCTGCGACTTCTTCTTCTTGGATTTGGTGCCATCGGCGTTGATGCTTTCGTCGTCCGATCCTGCTCCATCGTCGCCGGCAACCCCCTCGCCATCCGAATCGTCCATATCCATCTCATCAGAATCCTTCGACTTCCTCGAACGCTGCGAGTTCTCCCGCGACGGTAGGTTGGCCTTGTCGGCAGACTCGGGTACCTGTACAGACTCGGGGAAGGGCGATGTGGGGAGGGGTTTTTGCGACGCCAATGCGCTGCCGCCAAAGTTGGCTCGGGTCGGCGTTGTTGCGTCGTCCATCAGCCGTGGTGGTGGCTGTTGGTGTTGTATGGGTGCAGTGTTAGGTCTGGGCGTCATCGGTGATGCTATCGTTTCCTCCTTGTTCGGGTCCGCCGGCGTCAACGGTGAGTTGACTGGGCGGAAGGCTGCAGCCATGGTGTTAAAGCGAGGTGCTGAGGGTGCGATGTAAGAGTGCAGCCGAGGGATTACTGCAGGCGGGGTGGACGAGTAGATATGCGGATAGCCTGATGAGGCTGAGAGGCCGGCCAGAGGCAGCGGCAGGGGTAAAAGTGCGGGGAGCGGCGGCGGGTAGTGGGCGCGGTTTGGGAATGATTGCAACTAGAGACAAAAGGGAGAGGTCGGGACGGGAGGGGAAGAAGACGAGGGGAGAGGGTGCCGACGCTACTCATTCGACAAGATTTCGGCGGAGAGAGCTTATTTTGCGAGTATTGATTGCCGGGTTGGTGAATACGGAGGGAAGCTGGCCTTTCTGGTGAGTCTGCCCGCCTCCCAGGTCGCCCGGGATCCGAGTGGGGATCTGAGGGCGGCACAGGCACAGGCTGAACTGAAGCGGCCGAGGCGAGTCGATCAGAACAAACACGTTCCCGTGCGATGGAAGAGGCGCCGCGCGAGCCGGCGAATGCGCCAAGTGGGAACGGAGAGAAGAGGATCCAAGACAAAAACCTGGAACGCTGAAGAGGGGGTTCGAGTGGCGAGGTTCCGCCGTCGACTGAGAGCGGGTGGATGCAGTGCGGATTACGGGAGACTTGACTGAGTGCTGGAGGGCTTGCATCTGATGCCCGTCGCTCTGGACCCCGTCACCCGAACAAGTTCCCCCCGCTACGCAGTCGATTTGCAGCGCGGCTGGGGTAGGGGACGCGATGTCGACCCGCAGTCTGCTGTTGGCCCGCTGCCCTTGCTTCCCCTTCGCCGCTGCTGGCGAACTACTGGCTCGAGACGACCAACCAGCGGGGAGAGACGCCCTCTTCAGGATGCGTCGGGCTTAGCTTTGGCCAATGCGATGAGGCTCCCCTATCGAGGACGCAGGACGCAAAATTCCGCAGGCGGATCTCGGAATCGGTGAATCAGGCTGAACGCAGGGAGCGCACTCTTTTGTCAGCGACCCTGAGGCTGGTTGGGTATGCAGGAGAGGGTATAGGAGGGCCCGTTATGGGGTGGCGACCTGCCGCAGCGGGAGAGACTGAGCGACTTTCCAGGTGGCAGGACAACAGCAACTGCCTCGCGACGTTGTGAAATGGTGGCTGGAGGCGAAAAAGGAAGCGGTGAATGCTGCGAAACACTTGGAAAACGGGCCCGGCGGTGTTTGTGAGGGGGGGGTCGCTGGTGTTGTAGAAAAGGGCACCAGCGCTGAGCCGTCTGCTTCTTGGTGGTGCACAATTACAACACAGTTGCGCCGGACCTGGCCTTGGCGGACGCTTTGCTCGTGCTGGCCCTGTCACACGGTCCTGGCTGGGATGGCACCAGGATCCTGTGGGAGGGTAGTGCCTGGCAGAGTGCAGCTCGGATGGAGACCGCTGGGACAGGGACCAAATCGATTTCCTTCGACGGAGATCAGGACTTCACATCGAGGCACAGAACTTGGTCAAGGGGCGCGCTGCGGCACAGGCCTTGACGACTTGTCGTGTGGCATCTGCTGGTGGCCTATGGCATTGAGTGAGAAGCGAACGAGATGGAGGGCGATGCGCAGGCAGGAGCAATGCTCCCCTCCTCAGTTTCTCCAGGTGGGGGCCCTCCAAATCCACCGACGCAAAATAAAGAGGCGGTAAAATGAGGGGCGAGGGTGCCAAAACCGCCCCGGACAGGCTTAGCGCTTGGTCCGTCAGACGGTTGGTTCACACCTTCCATTCGCCGTACGTTTGCGTCCATGCAGTCCTCACACTGGCGACCCGTTTCAGTCGCTTGTCTTGGATGGAGGGGCAGAGGCACGCCAGGGCCCAGGGGTCGACGAGGGGCTGGGTCGCCATCTCTTCAACTCGCCTCACAGGCTCTTTTGTCTTAATACTTGTTAATACTAAAGCGTAAGCGGCGCCCACCTTACGCCCAGTGGCCACAAGCCAACCCCTCGGCCTCACTCGATTTTGCCGGATTGGGAGGCTCGAGCCCTATCTTATTGGGCCATGCCTCGAGATGGAATGAGGGGCAGCTACTCTACCACATATGAGCGCACAAGTCCAAAACTCAAATGTTGGTCATCCGCCCAGCAAAGAGGGACGTCGTGGTGCCGCAATAATTGCGCAATCAGTCACACGTCTGAGTCAGAGCTGTCCGGAAGGTGAGTTGTGAGCTTCGAGGAAGAAGCCAGTTTGGCGGCGAAACCACCCGTTGGGATCTGATGTTGTGTGCCCCTTCCTTTGTTCTGCGTGCCTGGGCCTTGCTTCCGTCCGGAAGTGGCCTGTTCTTCTGCCGGCACTCCGCTTGCAGCGGTACCTGTTTTGCCCGTCCTGTTCCTGGATATGCTTCTCGCTTGTGGTGGCGATCCGGCCTTGTGGCTTCGACCTAGCGTTGTCGCTGTCTGCCCGGCGGGGCACAGGGCACGGCATGATCTGGACACCTATGAGCGCACTGAAGTCGCACGTAACGCCCTCGTGCCGGACTGCAAATCCATGTTTCGCCATGCCCGATTTACGCTGTCTAGGCCAGGACCAGGTGGTTGAGGGCGGACGGGTGATCTACGGTGCCCCTCTTCGAAATCGATAGTTCAATCATTGCGTCATCACCTGGGGGGTGACAAGGGTACAGGCGCACCTGCGGTGGGGCATCTCCAGCCATTTTGTGCAAGAAAATATCAACGTCGGACTCTCCTCTGTTGACGCCTCGTCCACCGCGCCGTCATTCCATGCTTCCGGCGCCGCTCTCCGGGGATTTGTACCTGGCCGGTACACCATCGGTCCCAAGTGGCACGGTTCCCGACAGGTGCCTGGCTTCGAGTGACCTGAGTCGCATCGCGTCCGGCCCGTCGCCGAATTCAGGGCAAGACGCGCAGGCCATTAGCGCGACCGACCACGGCCACAAGGCAGCCCTCACATGCATGAACGAGGCACATTGGCGAGCAGCTGACGGACATCGCTCTGGAGCCAATCCACTGCGCAATAATTCACCATTCCGGCTCCTTAGTTTTTGCAAGGTAGGACAGCGAATATATATTTACGACGTGGCAAATACACGGAACAGACGACCCAAGTACCACCGATTTGCCCTGCGATACGAGTTTGGTTCTGCGCCGGTCCCTCCCGCCGAACGGCCAGCGACTCCGGAAACATAACGTTAACCATGAGCGCAAACTGACGCCTAGCTCTAGCCCCACCAGATGTGGCGTCGGGGTCATCCTTCGACCCTCGATAAAGGCGGCGCACAGAACCCTGGCTTTCCAGACGTCCCGCACTGCCGGAGCTAGAAGGCTCTGACCAGTGGATCAGAAGACGAACCCTCGGCGCGAGATTCCATCAGGCGCCGAGCGCTCGGCCAAACACGCCGGCAACTGGTCCCGTACCCGCTACCCTCCCCCAGCCCTCGAACGTGACAAGCTGGACCCTGCCTCCGAAAGTTGGCCGCTTTTTGTTAACATGGCTAGCTATACCCTATAGCTCCCGGCATCTACCTTTTTCGCGGACGGCGACAAGATTCTCCTTCTCCCAGCCCCGCGGTTTCACATTGATGGCAATCGACCAGAAGTTTCAAGGACACGCCGTTGCTACCCGGACGTACCAAGTACCTGTAGGCAAGCCCGCCTTAGTCTAGCTGCAGCTTAATGCAGGTGGCTGTGAGTCCGGCGGTACCTGAGAGGAAGAGAGAGGTGGGATTTGTTCGCTGAACTTGGCTTTCTCCACCCCACCAACAAGAAGGTTACGTATGTCTCTTTTGCTGTGTTGTCGCTGACAGTCAGACAACAAAGAGCCCAGCCTGTCGGACGCTCACCCTCCATTCGTCCCCAGCCCCCATCCAGTTCCGACTTGAAACGCTCAAAAAAGTGCCCATCTCGCAGCACGCCCATGCACGGTTATCAACTGAGAAAAAGTTTCCTGACCCCACCCACCCTTGCCAAGACCCCTGACCTTGGAAACTTCGACGGCTTCCATTCAGGTCTTGGGTAGCGACGGCGGGCATGACGGGTCAGAGTATGGCAATCTATATAAACAGCTCTCCGCCTTCGTCGTGTATATTGCGCCTGCCCCCCGTGGCCGCTCTCCAGGTCCGTCTTACCCGATCGGGTAACCCCTTGTGGTTTTCTTGTTGTTGTTGCTCTGCATGATTGAGGGCCCCTCCATCCCGCTCTGCAGGTGGCCGCGAGCAGTACTCTGGCCCTGTCACTGTGCAACCATTGGGCGGGCAATTCTCTCAGGTCCGATGAAAGCCGCTGCGAGGGTCGACCTTCCCCGCTGGTCGCCGCTCCTCGTTTGCTCGCTGCCCGGCCAGGCCCCCAACTCAGAGCAATGATTTGCTGGGGCCTGCCAGATTCGGGTTGGGTTGCATCTGGGTTTCACGTGCAGGCTGGGGATGCAACCAACGTGAGATGCAGCTTGATTGATGGCCGCTGCCAATCAGGGCTATTATTAAGCCGTTGGTGTCCAAGCGGCCATGTGCTTTGACGCTGGACGCAGGCCAGTGTTATGCTGTTTGATGCAGGAGATCTGTGTTTGTTGTTGAGCTGTTGTGGGGTTCAAGATTGTTGTTAAGTCCGGAACCTACACCTTCTATGACTTTTTGACAACGTGAACATACATGGCAAGCCAGGGGCATCGATCTGACAGGTCTGGGCCCCCGAATAAGAACAACTAGATGCGACGCACCGAGTTGCCGAGCTCGTACCTGCCTCTCGCTACCAGGTACCGGAGCCGAGACGAGGCGCGCTGCATCAAGCTCAAAGGATCAAGGCTTGTGACCAAACCGCCACGACAACACTCTACATGCCATTTAAACAGATTTCCATCCTCTTCCTGCCCTGCCGTATTACGCACCCTCGATATGCCAGACTGATAAGCCGTTGTCTGTGCATCACCGGACTGCAAGGGGGATTGAGGGGGGACATGGATTGAAGGTGGGTTGAGGGAGGGTTCGTTTGCACCTGTTGCGGCGAACATCCCTTCCGGCCTCGAGTTTCACCGACATCGCTAAACATGCCGCTGTGGCTTGCCCACTAGTTTTGTGGAGGTTGCAACCGTCGGGACGGAAGGGCTCGATATCGGATGGTGTCCGGGTCCTTGAGCTTGGCTGTTGGGGGCTATGGGCTCGGAGTTTGTGTGTGGCTTGCAATCAAGTTGAGTTGCGTTATCCAACTCAACCAAGGTTTCCTCCGAGAAGAGAACTATGTTGTTTCTAAACTTGGGTTCAAACTGATTATTGTGTCTCCAATGTTGCACTCAATCATGGCTCTTTGTGAGTTGTCTTGGTGTAGTTGGGTGTGTCTTGATGTAGTTGGGTGTGTCTTGGTTGTCTTGCCGTGTCCACACCCGTTGTTGCCCAATGAGACCAGTAGTCCCCTGCACCCCAACCAATATTCATGCCTCCTGGGCCCTGCATCTGCAGCCTTTGTTGGACCTTTCAACAGTGTAACATGACGACGAGAATTCGCTCTTCCACGAACCGTCTATGTTCGCACGGCTATCTGTTCCCAGTCCTCCTGATCAATGTCGGTAGTTCTACGGCGGCCCACCATCGTGACCTGCAATGACGGCGAAGCAATTGTCGAGGCGTTTCGAGTGGATAGTCCGTAAGAGATTGTCTGCGCTGTGCTCGACTTGATGGAGATGTACACCAGGCCCATTTCAATGTTCATGCTGTTCAGCAGCCCAGGACCATTCCCCTCTCCCGTCTTTGATTCCCCCTTTTTCGAAAGATCTCGTTAGCTCACCCAACTTGCAGTCCAAGGCTTGGGTGTCTTCAGCTGGTATCCCCGTCCAACAGAATAGCGCTCTAGCCGTTTATGGATGAGCAGAACCAGGCCCCTTTTAGCCTTGGCCCCATCAAGTTTTCTCCTTCATATTCTTTCGGGCGTTCGGCTGGATTCAGAAGGTGGATGTCATTTCCTGTAGAACTCCATTTCTGCCCTATCCTGTTCTGTCTTACCATGTCCTGTCGTGCTGACAGTCACGCCAAGTGCCTCTCACTGTACCAGGCAAGGCAACCAATTTGCTTCCGAAAGTCCGGTTAGGTAGTTAGTTAAGGTAAGGTACCTAAACAGGCAACCCAGGCTAAAACGTCTTACCTTCTCACTTGAGGTACCTACCAGATGGGTAAGCGTCCGCTTTCGTAGCACGTATATAGCTCGTCTCAATCACTCGTCTCACTAACCTTTTTGTTTTCACGCACGTTTCGGCCCGCTGCCTCGGGTCTTGCCAGACCCATACATGTGGCGCGCTTACCTCGTCCAATTGACTTGCAGTTGGGGTCCGAACAAACTGGAGTCTGGTCAGCGGGTTGGGCTGGGTTGGGTGAACCCTGCAGGTACATGTAAGCTCAACTTGTTGGCACGTGTGTGTGTCTGTGTTTGTTCGTCCAACTTGGGGTTTGAGGTGCAAGACGGTGAGATTTCAGTGGTGTACTGGTGGGTGGAGGGGGTGTTGTTTTTTCTACCGCGCTAGTCGCACAGCGTGAATTGAAGGAGAAGGCTGTTGTTGGATTTCAGATAATCTGCCCGAAGCGAGGCTTGACTTGCCCCTCGATAACTCGAGGCTGTAATGAGGTCAGTCCGAAAGTGTGAGCGCACACTCTTGGTGCCAGCGAGTTGTGCTTCAGAGATAGAAGTTGGTCGGGACTGGACTTAACCAGGATGTCTCGGTTGTACCAAGTAGGGCTAGCCACGTCAATTATCCACAGCAGACCAGGCGGTGAGACTCCTTCGGTGAGGATTTAAGGCACCTCTACGCCGCTGATCTGCACTGGGCTCACGCTGCGCCCCAACCTCACATGGAATGGGCAGTTCGAGACGTTCCGTCGTGCGGGTACAAGCTTGGTGACGGCCTGGGCATCGGCGGTACTTTTGGCAAGAACGCTTGGCTGCCACTGCAGCCTGCGCCTTCCCAAGCACCCGGTGAACATCATACTTTTGCCAACCTCCGACCACAGGATGGTCTTCAGCCTTTTGGGACTCGGATTATTGAGATGCTGAGAGCTACATGCACGGGAAAGCCATGCTGTCTGGCGGCACAGCCCTATGGCCGATCCCCATTGCCGCCCTGATTCAGGCTAAGCGCTTTCCTGATGTCACTGCCGTCCCCGATCAGAGCCCCGACATTGGCTCGGATAATTTTCTGCCCGTCAACAGAATCCTCCCTCGGCCGTTATAGATCTCAGGTACCGTACCTGCGCTTGGCACAGTCCCCCACCCAATTGAACTCGACTGATCACTCATCCCCTCGCAGAACTGACGCCCGAGGCGCAGGTCTGGTCAGATCCCACAAGATGGAGGCGGTTGGCGCTGTATTCGGTATCGTCGATGTCGCTTTGCGAACTAGCTCCAAGGTGTGGAAGCTATCCGGGGTGTGGCGGGATGCACCGGCCGAGCTGCATCGCCTCCGCGACGAGCTGGATCGGACCGAACGATTCTTCAGCGAGACCCAGCACGGAATCGAGTCTCTCTATGCGCTGAGCCGCGAACACAGAGGGGAGTCACACGCTACCTGGGCTGAGGTCGAGAGGCTGTTGGATGCTGGCGTGGTTGTACTGCGTCGCATCGAGGACTTTATCGACAGCTTGGAGCGTCCCGACTCCCAGAGCATCGGTCAACCTCTCAGCAAGACAAGGAGGATCAAATGGATGACCAGTGCGAGGAGGACCACGGCATCTAGGGAGGAACTGAGGGGGATTATGACCAACATCTGCAATCTGCTTATTGCTCAGAACATGTACGTTACCTACCTACTACCTATGTATCATCCAAGTTGCTGGTGCCATCACAGTTGTTGGTATCATTGCAGTTGCTGCAGCGCGGCTGACACCCCCAGATCCATGTCGGTCGGAACCTACATCTCCATCAAGGAGTCCCATGGCATTCTAGCAAAGCACCTTGGCGAACGTATCCAAGAATCCCACGAAGTGGCTGTTACTCGTCTCTACACTGCCATTCAGAGTTCTCAGAAGGCAATTCTCTCCCACGTGGACAACCGACTGCTACAAACCCCTGAGCGGATGACCTCGGTTGTCTCCACCGACAGCCTCGCTAAAAGGACAAGAGACCAAGAAGGAGATGTTCAGATACGGCCGCGGCAGGACTGGTATGCTCCACAAACAAGCATAAACTGTCGATGTCGCTGTCACATTCCCGACAAGACAGCGTGGAGACTTGCTGCCTTGCGGTCGTTTCTCGGATCGGCCATGATTACCTTCCGCGGACAATCCGGACGGCCGTGTAACCGAAGTCTCTGTTCTGGACACCCAAAAGGCTGGCCATGGCGAGAAGTCCACCTCATTTACCACCTCCCCGACTGGCTGGCACGAGCCTCGTTAGTAACCTCTCTGTCCACTACCAGTGCTGGCAATAGTCCACAGGTTGCCTTCCAGCTTCGAGTTTACAACCGAGTGGCGCCTTCGTACGCCTCAAACTCTCGGCTCAACTGGGCCATTGACAGGGGGGACGTGGATGAGGTGAGGAGATTACTCGAAGCCCGCTGTCCCTCCTTCTACGATCTCATTGGCGACTATGGCCGCTCTCCTCTGGCTTTTGCCGTCAACGAGAGACACGCTGAGATTGTCAAGTTGCTTCTGCAAGCAGGAGCGGACCAATACCAAGAAACTCAGAATGGTGGGGGCATCAACACATCGCCCATTGGCATTGCGTTTCGATATACGCTGACGGGAAGCCCGGCTGATGAAGCTGTGGCACGTCTGTTCGACTTGGACCCATTCATTGAGGAGTGTGACTTCAAGCCTCTCCATCTGGCCATCATGGGGACACTCCATCTCGATCTTTCGAGAGCTCTGCAACAACCGCAGTACCTGTCTGACATCAACTACAGATCCCTCAATGGTCTGACGGCACTTGAAATTGCCGTGCTGAAAAACGACATCAAGGCAGTCCAGGCGTTGATCTGGGCTGGGGTCGATGTGAACGCCAAGGACGAGAAGACATCCAAATGCCCACCACTTGAAAGAGCTTGTTTGCATGGCAGATACGAAGTTGCTGAGATGTTGCTCAGAGCAGGGGCGTCTGTCACGGATCAAGACTACGGTGGATGGACTGCACTGTTTGCAGCTGCCGCAGCTTGTGTTGGTGCACCAGACCCGAAAGCCCACGCGCGCCTGGCAAAATTACTACTCCGCCACGGGTCGGATCTCTCGGTGCGTGTCGACGGTGGCCTCGTAGCGCTGAATTGGGCAATAGCTGGAGCGAACCGCGAGATGGCCGACATCCTACTCAGTCACGGTGCTGATATCAACACGGCGGATGACTCTGGCTTTACACCTCTGCTATGGACGATTATGGATATCAACCTCCCAGGACTGGAAACCGCTCTAGATAGCGGCGCAGACCTCCATCTACGGGACAAGACCGGCGAGGGCGTACTTCATAAACTGGCCACGCATGGGACACCAGAGTCGATATACATCTTCACAAGAACCAAGACCAAGTACCGGCTGCGGACCCTGGACATGTCGGCACCTAACCGAGATGGGAAAACACCACTCGAACTCTTGCTGGAGAGAAACCCAAGCAAAGAGCTGCGAGAGGCGTTTGACGAGTTGGCCGACTGTGTCGAGCATGTGGAAGACTGGCCGAGCGAGTGCGAATTTGACGACGATGAATTTGTCGATGCGCAGGAGTCGCTGGATGAACAACAGCCGCCCGATTACGTCAAGGAAAGCCCCTACTAAAATGCACGATTCAAGGTCCTTTGGACCGTGAAACCCGCGGCAGATGTGTTTGGGTAATTCCAACCGCGCCGATGCCAAGCCGTGTCCGGGCGTGGCCAATAGAGGTGAAGAAGGCGGGGGGATCAAACCTGTCATGTAACGGTAACCAAAGCGCGGCCCGCCCAAACGACAACAGGCTAACCCTAGCGAACCCTAAGGTGATTTGTTTCTGACGTTAATGGAGGATTGATCGATTGATCCGCGACGGCCCAACTCGAGCTTCATGCCAGGTGGGGGACCGAGTCGACGGGTGTTGGAATGGTAAGGATCGTCCTTGTTTGGATGACAGTTCAACCCGGATGGGAGGTACTTAAGAGCGACAGATCTGGCCGACAATCCGGGTCTTGTCTCGATTGCGTTATCGTCCCATCTGGTGTTCTCATTTTCAGTCCGTTCTTTTTTCGCTCAATCGACCTGGTGTCGCGTCTGTCTTTATATATATATTTTAATTCATTCATTGAAGAGACCGGTCTCTCGTTCAACATGGTTCGCATTTCGGTTGCTGTTCTGGCCTGTAAGCAGATCGAGCACCGGGGGGGTCGCATGGAAAGTGCTGACAGTTGTATCAGTTGCCGTCGCCGTCATGGCTCAGATCACACCCAACAACGCGGGAGCTCGTAACGTCGGGCAGGGCGGTGGTGCTCAGTTTATCACGGGCGGGTGTGTCAACAATGCGGATTGCGCATCGGGCTGCTGTGCCAATGCCAGCGGCGTGGGTGTTTGCTCGGCCGAGGCGGCTCAATTCCAGAATGGAAAGTCGGGATGCGACTTTGTGGATCCTAACGCGGCGGCTACGATTGCGGCGGCGCAGGCCCAGGTTGAGCGGCAGGGTTTTTAATTGTCGATATGGATATGAGATGATGAGCCACGTACTCTCCTTGGACACTACTCTCCTTGGACACTACTCTCCTTGGACACTACTCTCCTTGGATAGATGCTTCAACTCAGTCCTTCTCCTCAGTTCCCTTGGTGTGATTGCTAGGAGATGACCTTGATTTGCGTGCTTCTTGAAAAGTACATGCCGTTGATATGTGATCTGCCCGAATTATTTGACAGTTGGAAATGCAGCATTGGTGCGGCGTAATAGAGCTCTTGATGTTAAACATGAACATGAACTCGGCGTTTCGTATCAAGCTCGTATCTATCTATCTTGGTATCCAATCTGGTCATTGTCACATCTGTTCTGTCCCGTCTGTGAAGTCTGCGACGTGACGTCTCTTTGCATTATCTCTGGGTCCGGCGACCCCGCAAAAACCGAGGTTATTTTCTGGAAACGTAGTAAGTCCGCATTACCTGAACCAGACAATTGTATCCCCAAAAAGCACAAGTGGCAAGGGACTGGATTCGATGGTGATGGTGATGAATAAGAACACGCTCTCATCAATCAATAACGGACATTGTCTTGATATATCCGAGGTAACTTTCCCTGCCAAGATTTACTTGTCTGGTTACATCCTGATCTAGATAAGACACGATTGGCTGCTGCAGACAGACACAAAGTCCGGTCTGGATCCGGTTGCGGGAATCCCCACGCTACCCGCTACTCTCCCGCTACCCTCCCGCTACCCGATCACGTCACCTCTTGTCTCCTCCCGTTGGGTAGTCGGGTAGCAAGAGTCAGCGACTGCACGCTACCTGTTAACGCCGATTTTTTATTCTGAGGGAGTGACTCGCGCTGTTTAAATACCTCGGCCTTCTCCTCAAGTCTCGACCGGACCACACCAGACTAGATAGACTGTTTGCAAATCTCTTCCTTGTCAAACATTCAAAATGTCCAACCTTGAAGCCAGCAATGTCTTTCGCGTCGATGGCATGGTCGCCGTCATCACCGGCGGTGGCAGCGGTATTTTCTGCTTCTCCCTCTCTCCCGAAAAAGAGACTGACAGGTTTAGGAATCGGCCTCATGATGGCCCGCGCTCTCGCCGCCAACGGTGCCCAAAAAGTCTACCTCCTCGGTCGTCGTCTCGAAACGCTACAGACCGCCTCCGCTGAAAACCCCTCCGTCCTCATCCCCGTGCAATGCGACGTCACTTCCAAAGAGTCCCTCCAAGCTGCTGTTGACCGCATCACCTCCGAAACCGGCTTCGTCAACCTTGTCGTGGCCAACTCGGGGGTTTTGGGTCCAGCCAATCGATGGGATCCCAAAGCCACCCTCGCGGAGACGCGTCAGCGCATGTTTACCGATACCTCGATGGAGGATTTCACGCAGGCATTGCATGTGAACACCACCGCGGCGTTTTTTACGCTCACCGCATTCCTGGAGCTATTGGATGCGGGAAATAAGAAAGCTGTTCAAGGAGGAGGGTTCGGCGCCCCGATCAAACCCGGTAGTGATGTACCCAGTATCCAAAGTCAAGTGATCTTTACGAGTAGCGTCGCGGCATATAGTCGTCACCCAGCGTCAACTCCGGCCTACGCGGCGAGCAAAGCGGCGATTATGCATCTCACCAAGCAGAGTGCCAGTGCGCTGGCTCGGTTCGGAATCCGTGCGAATGCCCTAGCCCCGGGGCTGTTTCCGTCGGAACTGGCGGCGGGGTTGATTGGGAGTCGGGATCCTGGAAAGGAAACACCGGAGTTTGATGGGTTTATTCCGGCGAGGCGGTTCGGTGGGGAGGAGGAGATGGGAGGATCGATTCTGTATTTGGCGAGCAGAGCGGGGGGGTTCTGTAATGGGTTGATTTTGTTGAATGATGGAGGGAGAGTGTCGGTTATGCCGGGGTCGTATTGACCTTTTCCATACTTACATTCAATGTCTGGAGTGTACCGGAAACTACCTAACCTATGGAGGTGGTGTGTGTGCACAAAGCGGGACAGTCGATCAATGTCATGTCGTCATTATTCGGCGTCGAGTCTCGGCATGCATCACCACTTGGCCGCCTAGCTACAGGTATAAGAGCCAGCGACCACAATTAGAAGGATCAAGGGGACAAAATGGCCCTTTTAATCTCTCCGCAAAGCATTCACAAAACGTTGTTTTGCCTGAGCGTGGTGCAAACCAGAGCTTTGAGAGGTGTTGCTGTCCGTGACGTCACCACGTTTGTGCCTCCCGCTACGAACCTGAACCTGGCCACCGCACGACCAACCGCGGTATCCAGTCTCCGTGCCATTCTCAGAAACAATCCACCTAGTCATCGTCGGATTCCCATCTCAATTCCTGCCAGAGAAATCACCATGTCGACAGAAAAGACCATGTCCGCGTCCGCCGATAGTACCATGTCCACGTCAGGCACCACCCTCCCCGTCTGGACGCATCTCCTCCCCCTCTCCTCCATTCCCCGCTTCCTTTCTCTTTCTTCCTCTTCAGAGAAGAAGGAGATGGAAACAGAAATCTGTATCATCGGCGCGGGAATATCTGGAATTTCCACCGCTCTCGAACTCACTCTGCGAGGACATCACGTCACCCTCCTCGAAGCGCGCGAGGTGCTTTCTGGAGAGTCGGGACGTACGTCTGCGCATCTGACGAATGATTTGGATGATGGATACTTGGAAATTGCCAAGATTCATGGAGAGGAGAATGCGAGTTTGGTTTGGCAGAGTCATGGCTGGGCTAGAGATCGAGTTGGGGAAGTCATCAAGCAGTTAGACCTGGGAAGAGATTGTGAGTATCGGAAGGTGGATTCTTATACGGTCTCCCAGTATAGCGTCAACGATAAAGGGTACGCTAAGGAAATGGAGGAACTTAAACAGGAGGCGGACATGCAAGGCCGGTTGGGGATGGATACGGGTTTTGATCCGGATTTAAAGGTTAAAGGGTGGAATGACGGAAAGGTACAGCAAAAGGGGGGAATCGTCGTCAAGAATCAGGTCGCGTTTCATCCGACAAAGTATCTCGTTGGCGTCCTCAAATGGTTGGAGAAGCAGCCGAATTTCAAGTGTTACACGCACACGAGGGTGGTGAGCGTCGAGGAAAAAGGGGTTGAGGTGTTGGGTCTGGGACACAAGTCGGTGGTGGTGACGACGGAAGATGGCCATACCGTGCGGGCGGAATATGCGGTCGAGGCGACGTGTGTGCCGCTGCAGAAGCTGAGCGTCATTGCTGAGATGGAGTTCTTCCGGACGTACTGCATTGCGGTGCGTGTGCCCAAGGGCAGCGTTGAGGATTGTCTGTTGTATGACAACGCAGAGATGTACAAGTATGTCCGTCTGACGGCTTGTGATGACAAGGATGATTATCTTGTCGTCGGCGGGTGTGATCACAAGGTCGGCCAGGAGGAGACGACGACTCGGTTTGGCGAACTTGAAACCTGGACGCGAGAGCGCTTCCCCCAGGCAGGTTCGGTCGACTATCGGTGGAGTGGGCAGATCTTTGAGCCTGTTGACTTTCTGGGGTTTGTGGGAAAGAACCAGGGCTGCGACAAGATTTTCATCGTCACTGGCGACTCGGGCGATGGTTTGACGAACGGTGTTCTTGCGGGACGGCTCATCACCGATGAGGTTGAGGGAGTCGCCAACCCCTGGGCCAAGGTGTATTCGCCCAAGCGGGTTGGGAGCATTCTCAAGAACCTGCCAAGCCTGGTGGCACACGATCTACAGATCAACGCTCAGTACAAGCGTCTGCTACAGTCTGACATTACCGACATTGAGGATCTCGTTCCGGGAAGTGGTGGAGTTCTGAATCCGGTGAGTACTGTCTGCGTGCCTAGGGGGTAGTCGCTGACCTGGATAGAAAACGTCGAAACCAGTTGCGGTGTACAAGGATGAGAATGGCAAGGTGCGGACCTTTAGTGCCATTTGTCCTCATCTCAAGGGCGTAGTTTGTTGGAATGCTACCGAGAAGAGCTTTGACTGCCCTGTTCATGGGAGTCGATTCTCAAACGAGGGGATCTGTGTCATTGGACCGGCCAAGGCGAACTTGTCTCCGGAGGATGAGCCGGGAAAAGTGGCGCAGGAGGTTGTCGCCTAGGTTTGCCAAAGGCAGGGTAAAGGTGTTGGAGGAGGACATTGGGGGAACCATTAGGGAGTGATGGCCGTCGAGGAGTACACACTGAAGAAAGGAGGACAGAATGTAGTGTTGGGAATAGCAATGCAACATTGTAACTAGGAGCCAAACGTTGACAGTCTCGGCATGCGCTCTAGAGGGAATCCAGTGTCTCCCACTCTTTCCTCAGCCATCTACCATGGTGTAGCCTACTCTCTCTTTATCCATTACCCTTGTGTATCCACCTCCCAGATGTCCCCTACATCAAATCAATCAGCCCTCTTGTGCCCCGATAGCTTCCCTCGACGCTCTCCCCTGTCTAGTGCTTTGGCTGCCCTCTGTATTGGCCAACTCTCCCCTGCCTGCCGGTCTGGTGTCCATGTCTAGCCAACGCGAACAAGCCTTCTCAACAACATAAAGATGGAACAACCACAGCAACACCAAAACAGCACCCCCAGTAGACTCGAGGCCAGAAACCCCGCGAGAATGAAAATGATGATGGAGCCAGCGCAGTTGGTGCTGTTGTGCTTGGGACCGGAAGCGCAGTATTGGCTTATGTTGCCGGGATTGAATGATTCAGACTCAGATTCTGACATTTTGGTTGCGATTTGATGCGGCCCAGTCCGCTGTCGTTGGAGTTGGCTACCTAGGTAGGTATACGAAGAGGGGGGATGTGGATCACTCGGTTGTGCGCCTGTCTGTTTGCTTGCTCGAGGGGTCGGTTAGTAGCTGCAGCTGGTCTTGTGATGGACCGAGACAGGAGAGGCTTACCTGGTAGAAACTGAGTGAAGAGCGTTGGAGTTGCGAGCGAGAAGGATGATCAGGATCGTAGCGAGAGAATTTGACTTGTGGGATGTCGAGGCGGGAATGAGCCCAGAAGGAGATGGCTGGCAGCACGGTTGAGGGAAAGACGTCAAGTCCCAAACTGGAGGCACCCAGCCAGCAATTTGCTCTGAGGGGCAGGGCCTGGCCCGACAGGCCAGTACACAACCTGGAGAACTTCATCGGAAGCTGCATGTGGTTTTTCCATCTCAACTGATGAAACATGAAACATGAAATATGAATGGAGTGGCGGAGCGAGCAAACGCATCTCCTCAAGACCCAGCCTGTGGACCATGTACATGGGGGACAGAGTGGGTACAAGCTTAACGGGGTGAATTCATTTCTGTCTCTGCCCGTCCCTGGGTCATATTCTGGCCGACACTTAGGAAGAATAGTCTTGCGTTGCCAAGCATTTCATTTGCGAATTCTGTAGTCAGGAAGCACAGGTGGATTTGGCTCCCGGGAGGGATCCGACAGAGTCCGTCATTTTGGCAAACACATTGTGCCTGAAATCTGCGACAGACAGGCATCAACATGCTGGTCTACAAACAAAGAAATCTGCTAACCGTGAAGCCGCTGCCTTGGCTGCCAGCACAGGCATTTCATGCTGAAACAGGCGCAAGATCATGCTCAGTGAAGTTGTGAATCTCACGCCCCGTACAGCTTCCCCTAGAGACACAATGCCGCGCCACATTGTCAAGGCCAGCCCAGGGTCGCTGTCAGGGTCTGGCCCACTATCCGCTTTCCGGCCAGCCCGCATCGGGGCAGCTCAAAGCGTAGAGGAGACAAGATCGGGATGTAGATCAGAGAACAAAAGGGTGTTTTCTAGTAAGCTTGGCGGTGAATCGCAGCTTTGACTGGGTCTTCTTAAAGTGTCTTGCTTGCCCGATGGTGATTGTAATGGCAATTGTGATAGAGAAACACTTCTATTGAAAAGAAAATGGAAGAGTCACAATGGTATTGAGATTGTTTGCTATGCTACCTGCCTGGAAACGCGCTAGCAGAACGTCGGCCTTACCGACATGCCCAGTGCTATTGAGAGTGGCAGGAGGCCGCAAGATTATAGTAGCAAATGCTGCGAAATGCTGCGAAAATGCCGCGGACCATAAGTGTTCATGATGGCACCCAGCTCCAGTCATCCAGCCCTATTGTGTCTGCTACATGTTTGCACAATTGCCCAACCTGCCTTTTTCTTCCGTCCGGTGTCTGTCCTTTTATCTGGTGCATTACTTTAGGCTTTCAGCCCAAACCTAGAAAATCAACTTGCCTTCAACACCACACTCACATCACCGCCACGGGAAGCTGTTGACTGGTCAACTTCAAACTCACACCACCTTATTCCACAGTAAGTCACAGTTACCCCACTTGAGTCCAGCATCATCGGACAGAAGCCCACACATAAGAAAGGTTGCTCGTCTGGTCATCCGCGGTTCCCAACTCGCGTTGCAGTTCCAAGGGCATCAGTTCACCAACCCAGAGCAGGTACAGGACGTACTTTCCTATGCGCACCTTCCCTTTTCTCTCAGAGATCACGATCACTGCGGAGACCGGATCACGTTTCAAGCAGAGCCCTAGCTACCACAGGGTGATTGCGAGTTTTCCCCCCAGGATTCCAAGCATAAATTCTCCACCTCACTCCACACAACCTCTTCTTCCCAACAGCACCAACAGCATTCGATTGTTCTCCTTCACCCACCTTGCTCCCTACCACTCTGAGCTTCTACACACACGCGTTGCTTCTCAAAGCAGGCATCAGCACTTGACTCACTGCACCGTCCCCTTTCGCGATACTAAGTATCTCACAGCAACTGTCGTCGCAACAACCTCTTCTCAAGAAAAGTTCACAACCGAGACAACAGAACACCATCACAATGGCTTCCGAGGCTCCCAACGCAAACTCGAACCCGTTCAACCTCACAGTGCGTGAGCAAGAGATTCTGATTCACAGTATTCTCTGCCTGCGTGAGGTTCCTTCGGTAAGTTCGCCTTGGTTTGGGGTCTGTTTGGTTCTGTCTTTGGGTTTCGTTTCATTTCACGCTGTTGTCTGCATCCACTGTCTTCGCTCGTGTTCATTTCATATCCACATCTCCCGTTCATGCTAACCGTTCAGGTTGACATGCCTGCTCTGGCTAAGCGCCTCGGCATGACCAACCAGCGCTCTGCTGGCAATGCGTGGGCCGCCCTGCGCAAGAAACTCGCCGAGCGTGACCCACGCTCCGACATCAAGACATCGACTCTAGACACGCCCAAGGCCAAGGCAGGTGCCAAGCGCGCACCCAAGGCGGCCGCTCCCTCGTCGCCAGGAGCCCCCAGTACCCCTGTCCCTAGCGAGGGCACCTCTGTGTCTGTTGCTGCCGCCGAGCCTACTTCCCCGACCAGCACCCGCAAGCGTGGTCGCCCTGCCAAGGCCAAGCCTGCCACAGCTGCTCTCATCGCTGCAGTTAACGACACTGCTGCCTCGACTGTTGTCAAGACCGAGAAGGATGACGACGTCATCGTCATTAAGGGCGAGGATGATGGGGTTTGCCCTTTCGACGGCGAGATGGCCACACCCCCTTCCAAGCGTGCCCGTATAACCAAGGCCAAAGCCAAAGCCGTCGACAAGACTACTACCAGCCCCAAGAAGGCGGCTACTGCTCCGACCACGACCAGAGTCACCCGTATATCGGGCGCCAAAGTCAAGGGCGGCAGCGGTGGCAAATCTGCTCTCGCGCACAAGAAGCTGTCGGGGATGACGGCTACTTCGGGTGATTTTGCCGACGACGAACGTTCGTCTTCCCCTTATGACGCCCCCTTTAACGACGCCGCCACTGATTTGGACGCCGAGATGGGCGTGAACATGGTCGCCGACGCACACATGGAGAAGAAAGTCTATGGACCCAAAGAGCGTGATTGTATCAGCGATTTGGAGTTCGATGACGACAAAGTCAAGCCAGAGCCCGCCAATGATGATGGCGACGTTATTTTTGTTGAGTTGGAACCCATGGGTGGGGTTTCGGCGGCTGCGGCCCAGACCAACACCAAGAAGAACACGAAGAAGAACACCAAGGGTGCTCCTCAGGTTAAGAATGAAGATGATGAGGATCAGGAGATGAATGATGATGAGGATCAGGAGATGAATGATGCCTCGGCTATCAAGGAAGAGAGTGGCGCTGACGATGATGACAAGGCTGCGGAGGATCAGCTTGTTCAGGGCATCTGAGTTTTCTCTTTTGCATGGACTTGACCTGATACGAGATTGCGAGATGGTTTTGATTCTGGCTTGGGATGTTCTGGGAAGGACTGGACATACGAGACATACATGGCATGGACATACACGGGTATACACATACATGGCATGAGCATAGATGGGCATGGCATGGCGGCGGCGTGGCGGTGCATCGTATCGGGCGTTATAACGGTTGCTGTTTCAGCATGGTATACACACCTAGGTACCCTTTGCAAACTGGGAGTTTGGGACGGAGAATGGCGCAGAGTTTGGCATCCACGATATGGAGTTGAACAATGGATTGGGATGGTCCTCTGGTTCTGTTTGCTTGAGTCTCTCGAGCTTTGACTGGGCTGCGGTCTGGTCAGGAAAGTTGGGTCCCTGCTCGACGTGGAAAGAGTCAGATAGATTTGGAATCTCTCAATCGAACAAAGGATTCACAGACACAAACCCTTTGATCCAGTGACATGCATACAGGTGATTAAAGGTAACAGGCGAGCTATTGAAGCTGACAGGCATGCGATTGAAGGTGACCTGCAAGCGATTGAAAGGAGGGAGATCTACAGGTGTCAAGTGTCATGTCAAGTGGATCAGAAAGAACCCGCGCAGATATGGTGTTTATCTAGGCCAGACCAGGCCAACGCTAAAATGTAAATGACTGCACCGTCTCGTAGGCATTACTTCATTCCATCCGGTTTCTGACGCATCAATCCACTTGACGTGAAGAAAGAAAGAAGGCGCGATTGAGACATTTCTACCCCAGGCATCTATCTATCTACGACAAATCTACGACAAATCAATCAACGCGAACAACACGAACACCGCCTTTGTTCGACCGACTTAGGTGCAGGTATCCTGGCATTGACAGACGGACAGACAGACAGACACTGTGCAGAGGTGAAACATGAAACAAAGCGATTGACACTCCACTTGTTTGTTTCTCCCTCACGCTGGATCAGACACGTGGGATCGCCGTGCGAATAAAATACCCGGCGACCCGGCGCCATCAGACCAGACGCCATCGGACCAGACCAGACTGTGCCAGACCAGACCAGACGGACTGGACTGGGCCTGACTGGATCAGAGCAAACTGGACCGGACCAGAGCGGACCTGACGCGCGAATCGGCGGACTCGTGCACTACACTGCGACTGCGCACGCCACACCAAACCAACTCTTTTGGCGTCTGTCTGGCTGTCTGTCAATTCAACTCAAACACCCACACCAACTTCAACTTCAGTGCTGCAGAAAAGAGAAGGAAAGAATGTGCCACCTCATCATCCGCACCCTCTGCCAGATCTGCCACACCCAAATCGGCAATGTCGAAATCAAGCCTCTCGCCTCATGTCTTCCCGCAACCCTGAATATGAAACCAGCGTGGGGATCGGCAGCGGCGACATTAGAGCAGCATCGTGGAAAGAGGGTTAAGAGAACTACGGGGCTTTGTGAAGCGTGTAGGGCGAATATGAATTTGCAGTCGCCGGGGAAGAGTGATAGTGGAAGTGGTAGTGGAAGTGGAGAGTCAGCACAGGGAACGCCAGAGAAAGGGAAGCAGGAGGTGGAAGATGAGTTTTGAGTGGCTGGACTGCCTGCTTCTCTCTGCTCTGCCTGACCTACAGGCCTGGGTGGCTCCATTCCAAGAAGTCGGGGGCGTGAACTCGCCTTGATGATTTACACATCGACCCAGATTTGACGAACGCCCGAGTGGGAAATCAGGTATGTGGATTTCTATTATCTATTCATCCTCATAGTTCATTTGCCGTCACGACATGCTAGTGAAGCTGCCTCGTTTTCTTGTTCCCCATACAATCCGGCTCCCCTTATATCCAATTCAGTTCGCTCATTTAACAACTGCCTGCCCGCCCTTCGGCCTCTTCATCTCACTGTGTTGCTCCATCACTGACCACACCGAACCAGATTAGCCTCCCACGGAGGACAGATTCCAAACCAACACCGTTTTTTGGACCTTGGAGTTCCGTATTGATCTCTAAAGCCTCTTATCCGACCTGGAACTACAGCTACAGCATAGAGAAGGACGAAGGGCGACCTTTGGACCTGCCAGACCAAAGTACTTGAGACAAATTCTCGAGAGGGCGTATGTGTCATACCACGCTGACAAACTTGGCGACGCTGGAAGGAACATGTTGGCGGAAGACGAGATCATGATACCCTGAACTTTGCTAGAACCAATACCTCTAAAAGGACAGGGCTGGAAGTTTTGGAAGGGGTCCTATGCGAGGAGTAGAGATTAACCGATCAAAAGACAAACAATGCCACCGTTTTGCATGCCGTGGTATTTCCATGTCGAGTTCCAACTTTCAAGTGACCATGTGTGTGTGTGTGAGAGAGAGAGAGATACAGTCACCATGATATGCCAACAAGACCCATTTGCTCTTTTGTAATACCAGGTTTTCACTTAGCTCCCCGAGAACTTAGAATTCAGCATCGATAAGAGTGGGGGAAGAACTACCTACCTACCTACCTATCTAGGCAGGCAGTCTGGTCTGGAGCTTGCTCGGTTTGTCCTTTCCGAGTTAAAGTCATGTCTAGCTTGAAGCATATGTATGCTATGTCCCCGTGTAGGAATCTGGAAGGCGGATCCGAAGGTGATGGGACAGTGACAATAGGACAGGTGACCAGACAACTCCTCTACGGGTACATGTTCGGGAAATCAACTAGAAGCGCGGTGGTAGACGCCCACAATGCACAAAATACAGACCCCCGGAACCAGGTCCACTTAACTCAATAAAATAAATTATTTACCCTAAGAATATTTACAAGAATTACGCCGACACTTACAGGCACTGGTGATACCATGGGTTGAGAACCGTGCAAGTGTACGGGCTCTGGCACCGGGTAGGACCACTCCACCCGTTACCACCGCACTGCCCCCAACGAGTCTGCTCCGGACCCGGCTGAGGAGTCGGGTTAGGGACAACCTGGCTGGTGGAAGTGGTGATGGGAACTTGGGAAGTGGTCGAGACACGGGTGGCCGTGCTGAGGGTAGTGCCGGGGGCAGGAGCACCAGTGGCACGAACAGCAAGAACCGACGAGACCGAAGTCCAAGCGGCCTTCTTGCGCATCTGCGAATCGTAGATGAGAGCATCGCCGGTGCCAGGGAAGGTGGAGGGAATCCAACTGTACTTGTCGGTGAAAGACCAGACGGTAACACCAACACAGCCCTGGACGTCCAAGCAAGAACCGACGACGTTGGCATAGTCGTTACCCTGGGTGACCTGGGCAGAGCTGGAGGGAGGCATGCTGGAGTGGCGGATATCAAGCTCGGTGTAGGCAACCTCGACGCCCTTGCTGGTGAAGCGACGAAGAGTGGTGGCGAGGTTGGCACGCGACGGCGTGCTGCCGACGATGAGATGGCCCTGGAAGCCAACACCGTCAATGGGAGCACCGGCCTTCTGGACAATGTCGACGAGCTCGACAACTTTGTTAGTCTTGGCGCCATTGTACTCGAGGTTGTAGTCGTTGTAGTACAGCTTGGTATCGGGATCGGCCTTCTTGGCGAGGTTGAACGACAGGGGGAAGTAGTCGGTGCCAAAGGTGCGGAGGAAGACGCTGTCGCGCCAAGCACCATCGTCGTTGACGGCCTCGTTGAGCACATCCCAAGCGTAGCACTGGCCCTTGTAGTGGTCCATGACGTTGTTGATGTGAGTCTCCATGACCTGGGTCAAGGTGTTGCGGTTCCAGGAGCCAGAGGCAACTAAAATAGTCAGCAGAGTCCTAGAGAGTGAACATCCGAAGAAAACATACCCCAGTTGGGCAACTGGCTGTGCCAGACCAAGGTGTGGCAACGCAGGCTCTGGCCATTCCTCCTGGCAACGTTGGCAGTGATGTCGCCCTGCTGGTAGGTAAACTGGCCGCGGCTGGGTTGGGTGGCATCCCACTTCTGACCGTTCTCGGGGACAACGGAGCCGAACTCGCGCTTGTCGTTGAGGATGGCCATGTACGGCGCATCGTTGTTGACGGATCCCTCACGGACGGCGGTACCAAAATACAGCAGACCGGCGCGAACAGCGAGGTCGTTCAGCTGAGCCGAGACAGCGACAGGCGCAACGAGCGCCGCCAGAAGAGCCGTGGTATGCATCTTGACTGATGATTGACTTGACCGAGGACGTTGCCGAGTAAGGTACCAGAACCAACAGCACTGAAAGGCGTCGTTCCCATTTATATCTCCAAGTGCTTGAACTGCGCCATCTCGGCAACCACCCCCGACAAAGCTTGGTCCCGGAATCCCAAGTCCTGCGATCCGTCTAATGGAACATTGGACGGGGATTTAGGGAAGCGCACCAGTGATGCGAGCCCCTGCAAGTGTGGAGTGCAGCTTGGGACGTGAATACCGTTCACTGAACGGCGACGTGACCCGGTTTTGCGGAAGACGCTCCGAGGGGCAAACCCGGATCGTGGAGCCCTACCGAGATCAGTTCCAGCGACAGTGCAGCGTCGATGCAGCGTCGGTGCAGCGACATGGGGCGCTGAGTGCCGGATAAAATATAGTGGGTTGCATTGGGCAGCGTCCCTAATCCCGAGAAAACTGGGGTACCGAGGCGCTATCCACGTGTTTTTTAGCCTGAAGATTCTGGATGCAACATCGTTGCGTTCGCTACCACATGCCCCAGTTTACATCGGAGACTACTCTCTAGCTCCCGTTGACAGAAACAGAATGAATTCCGTGAGAACCTGCCCGTGGTTGAAGATGGCTGTGCTGGGAGACCCCACATTGTCAATGCAGGTCCCGCGAGGGTGCGGGGAATCGGGCGCTCCGTTCAGGTCTCGGGCAGGTTGTGAATCTTGTGAAGCATCGCAAAGACGGCCCGGGAATTTGTCTACTAAGATGCGAGGGACATGGGGCCAGTTGAAGCGGGACACAGGGTCAGGTTGGGACGGGACAAGGCCAAGTTGAAGCCCAAGTGACAGAAGCCTGTCATCGATAGAGATTCCAGAAGTTGCACGCGTCAGATTCGCGAGTCTAGCACGAGTCCAAGTCACGTGAGGAATAATGCATGAAACCGCATCTGCAAATCCCACTTCAATGCAACCCATCTGTATTATGCTAGTCGAGCCTCGAAATGAAGAGGCTCGCGCCGCCTCGAGCCGTCGCGATCAGACGCCAGAATGCAGTCAATCTATCCGAATTTACACCCACCGCAACCTCTAACTTTCCCAATTACGAATACCCCGCCAAATTACCCCAACATTAAGATCAAACGGCAGACCCCCCCCTCCCATGCGAACACGTGTGGTGGTGTGAAGTGGCCCTCGCAGCCAACGTTTTCCATCGCTTGAAATTAGATGCCATGTTGCTTCTCCGCCGCCAGTTCGTCGAAGTGTGCATCCTCCCCGGCAGCTCAAGGGCGCCTGCGTTGGCCAAGGCGCCAATGGTATGCGCCGCGGCCTTGGTGTTGATGGTGAGGGCTTCCCAGTTGACGTTGTTCATGTTGTCACATGCCTTGTGATAGCACTCATCAAATGGGGCCTCAGCGCCTGTGAACAGGCCCACCGTTGGAATGCCCAGTTTCAGAAACCCGTCAAAGTCGGAGTTCCCCTCGAAGCCGTCAAACGTCACCGGCTTGCCTTGCGCACCGAGAAAGTCCTCAAGCAGCTTCTTCGCGGGACCACTCGCCAGGGTGCGGCCAATCTCAAACTTGGGCACCGGCGACCCAATCATGTCGAGGTTGATATAGGTGCGGATCTTGTCAGCCTCGGGGGACGTCAGGTTGTGGGTGTAGAAGAGCGATCCAAGCAGCCCGATTTCCTCAGCGCCCCACCACGCGAGCCGGATCGACTGGTTGTGGCTGTCGTACTGCGCGATTGACTCCATAATGTTCAGCAGGGCTGACGTGCCCGTCCCGTCGTCATTAATGCCCGGGCCCGTCGGCACCGAATCGATATGGGCGCCCAGCATCAACACAATGTCCGGATTGCCCGCCTTGGTCTGCGAGATAACGTTCCAGGACTCCCGAGTCTCGACGGTCGTGTTCACAAGCAGCGTGACGTTCAACTGCTTACCGGCATCGAGGGCTGTAGCCAATTCTACACCCGACTTGTATGCGATGATGGCCACGGGGACAAGCTGGGTTTTGGGGTCGGTGGCGTTGAGATTTGGCGTGATGAAGAGGGTCTCTGGAATATGGTGGTACATGACGACACCAAGCGCGCCCTTTGCACGAGCATGTATGAGTTTGTTGGAGGCCGCGCAGCCACCGCGCTTGATCAGAGCGATTTTGCCCTTGGCGTCGATGCCTTTCCAGTGCGACTCGAGGCACATGGACCCGTTGGCGTCATCGATGGGGGTGTTGAGCAGAGGGGCGGTGATGCCCCCCGGTGGTGTTGAAGGGTTGAACTTTGCGCCTCCGGAAGGAATCTCGGTGCCGTTGGGGCCACCAAGACGGAGTGAGAACGCGTGTTCTTCATAGTGGGTGATTGGGAACTTCTGCAAGTAGGTGTCGAACTTGTTGCTGAGACGCTTGGTCCGCTCCAGGACGAAGTCGACAGAGGCCTTTTCTCCCGGATACCCTGCCGCCCGGTTTCCACCGTTTTTGTCGGCAATGTCGCTGAGGCTCTGTAGCGTGCTTCGAAGCCTGCGCTCGTCAGAAATGGAGAGGAAAACCGGAAAAGTAGAGGGGACCTTACGATTCTGTCTTGATACCCGCAACGAGTTTCTCGACGGTTAGTGGCTCGGCGGCTACCACGCACGCCATCAACGCCAGGACAGACGCCACTCTCGGTGCGATCATTGTTATCGGGATTAAGCCAAGTGTAGCGAACGACAGCTTTGGGGGGAGGATTGGAGATGATGGAGATGAGATGAAGTCTGTCGTACGGGATCAGTTGCTTTTAAGCTTGAATCCTCGCCTCCCGGACATCAGTCCTCCCCCATCGCAGTCCCCATCGCAGTCCATGATCCATTGGGGGCTGAGAACATAATGGGACGGCCGTTCCATGGAATGGGGCCAACTGAACCCAGACAGCGATCAGAGCCATCCAAGATGCGAGCCAGTGGATTTCCTGGCCGATTGCTGGGATTACGCTAGCATCACGTTGGCTGTGGCTCTGCTGGCTCTTGGATGTGTAGATGCAGTGTAGGCAGGTAGGCAGATAAGCAGGCCCGCATTCATGGAAGTCGGTTGAGACCCGCCTGTTGGCGTGTGAAGCGGCTTGGCGGTCACAAGGGGGGCCGGTGACGGCTTCCAGTAGTAGTGTACGAGCTGAAGGGGAGAATAGGTTTTTGCCGTCGGCGAGTTGAGTATAGCTCCGGCAATTCCCCATATCACGTCAGATAATTATCTCTAAACAGTCCCAAGTTTCAGTGGTTCACAAACACATGGACAGCACAAAGCCACACTTGGCGGTGTTTCGGGGGGGACGTTTGCCGGTTCGGGATACTCGTAGCTCGCCTTGTGGGGCTCCGGGGCTTTACACTACGTGGGCATGATTGAAGGGACCGGCAGTGCTGATGTGCGCCACTTGTTCTTCAAGGGGATCCGGGCTTGAAAGTGTCTGCGATCAAGTGAGATGGCTTTTCACGAGTGACAACAGTCATCCAGACTAAGATATTCATGCGTTGGCATGGTCAAGATGGGTTAGCAGCAACGCATTCTGACTAGGCTGCGATTGGAAAATAGAATACGCGAATTGACATTTCCGGTCATGTTGGCTCACGATGGGCCGGGTCCGTAGGAACAGGAACGCGACTCGTCAGGCCTAGCCAAGTGTAGTGTAGAATCTCGCTAACGAGTAGACAAGCTCAAGGGGCAGATTCCCATAAATACCGAGTGCAAAAAATAAGCAACTTGGTTACTAATAGTTAAGGTAACAAAAAAGGTAATCGCCAACGTTAAATCCTTCCACTTCCCGAGCTACAGCATAGCCTCAATGTGGGCATGTACCCTACCTCGGTACCTACCTAGGCAGTGTAGGCAGGCAGGCAGGCATGCATGCATGCAGCGGAGCGGAGCCGGAGTCGCGGCGGCAAGAATGGGGGCAAAGCGTTGGATCTGGTCGAGAAAAAAAACGCCTTAACGGGGAACAAATAACATGAGAAAACAGCAGGGGTCTTCTAGCTCACATCAATGCACGCAACGGCTTCTCGTGATAAACTCACAGTCCCCCTTCTCATAAAGTCTTTGCATACTGATGCACGGAAATTGAAGATGGTCTCTCAATGTCCTTCGCAGCGGCGACGCCAAGTCTGGTCTAGGCGGGAGCCTGCTCGGGAACAACCGAATCCTTCATGTAATGTCACACCAACCAACAACCCAACCAACGACTGGACTGGTAACTGGAGACAAAAGAACCAGACAGAAAGAACCACTGCAGCGGAACTCCGCCAGATGACAAAGGAAAAAAAAGTAACACTAATAGGAAGTAAAAATCTGACAGTCTCACTTCCAACTTCCACTCTCACTCTCACTCGCTTCCTTTCCATTTCCATCTCCACTTTGCTTTGCTTATTCAACTTTGTCATCATACCTTACCCAGAAACCTAGAAATAGCAAACCAGCATCACCAACCAGATCCACTTTGACCAACATGGAATCTAAATCCCAAAATGAGATCACCAGCGTGCATATAACCGTACACGTGGCTCCCGAAAACGCCGCCCAATATCTCGACATCTTCAAGGATGTGTTTGCGACCATTTCTGCAGAGCCGGAACTTCGATACATGGAAGTATATCAGGCGCTGGATAACCCTGGGATTATCTCTTGGGTGGAGAACTGGTTTGTCTTATTTCCATTTCCAGGCTTAAACCTCTCTTGGAGTCGCAAAGACGGCACCTAACAACGAAACGAATAGGAACGCATCGGTCGAGTGGCTTACCACGGTGCAGTTGGCCAAGCCGTACTACAAGGACTTTGGCGCCAGGGCTGATCCGCTGTACATCAAGGAGCGCGAGGTCAAGGTGGTGAAGCGGGTTGAACCGTTTATGATATCCAAAGACCGTGGTCAATACCAGGGAGAGTAGTAACCTGCCTACCTATATAGGTATACATAAACTAGGATGAACCCCTCGTCGCAAAAGCCTTCAACACCAAATCTCTCAACGCCGGCGTGTCAAGCACAATCTCCGTATCTCCCACCCTCCCCGCCCGAACCTCCTCTTCCCTAACCCAAATTAAACCCGGATCTCTCATATGGTGTATTACCACTGCCAAGATCCTCGGGATATCCCCCTCAAACACGAAGCGGCAGTAGCTTGTGAATACTCCGCGGGGATACTCAATGCCCAGGGGATTTTCTTCTTCGTCTCCGTTGTTTCCCTCGGTGGTGATAAAACGTTGAACATTTCTGACAATTATGCCTGTCTTTTCCCTATCAAAATGTGTTTGTTCATTAGATCTGGTCTGGTCCAGTCTGGTTTGAGCCATCAGGGAAGAGACGAAGAGACAGAGAGAGAGAGAGAGAGAGAGAGAGAGAATTACCAAACATTTCGAACCATTCCTGCCAAAATACTGGCATCCGTCGCAGTGGCCTACCCCCCGGGGAGTTGCCAGACATTTGACATGACGATGGCTGGGTTTTTCTGGATGAGCAGGATGCGAACTGGATCCGCGCCATCAAAGAGGACGACGTTGCTGTAGATTTCCCCCAAATTCCTGCCTGGCATGTTGCCGTTTTTGGCGTTGTGACGGGTCAGAAAGGTGTTGAGACGAACGTTGAACGCGGCTAGTGGGGGTGAAAATGTAAACTCCTCTACCCATTGGGGTGGGACGGATCGCCTGCGACGCCGCGCCACAGCCGTCGCTCGCTGTGGCATTTGTTTCTTTGGATGCTTCAATGTCAAATGCTGAACAAAAGTTGAATGGACGAGGGAAGCTAAATGCTGTATTGATGAGGGTGTGCTGTGATGATCATGTCTGGCTGACCGGTCGGTGTGATATGGGCTTTACCGAGCGACATTCGGTGCAGTTGGGAGATTTTAGACTAAGAAAATACTGGATTCAGTCGCGACCCAGTCTGAGAGCGGGCAGTAGGTGTTGGGCTATGGGAAGGAGCTACGCAATACTCGCTGTCCCACCAACCCCATCACGACCAAGGCAGTCATCACCGGATTATCAATCAACAAGAAGCAACAGATCCAATTCAGCATCAAATCCTAAATCTCCACACATTAAGCATCATTAACGAGGGTATCTTGGCCGCATCACTTCCTCCACAGTCAACCACTACACCTAGTTAGACAGGCGAGGTTTCAATCTCGAGATTCTTCTTCCCCTCGTCCGGCGTGTCAGACTCAGCCTTCTCCTCACCCGAGATGATATCAGTGTCATCGTAGATAGTCGCTGGGATCTTTGTCTCAGGAGCCGGGAAGAAGTAGCTCAGCAGCGAGTACACAACAAACGCACTGGTGTATCCCCAGAAATAGAACATGAAATACAGCTTGTCGGCGTCTCCAATGTTTGGTAGGATGGAAGGGTTGACGCTCGCAGCCCTGGAAAGGTTAGCTTGGCCCAAGGTCGAGAGGAGTAAGAGCGAAAATGAAGAGTAGGATAGAAACTCACATCCCCGGGAGGTTGGGACACACGCTGACGAGGACGGCAATAACCGCACGCCAGTTGGTGCCATATTTGTTGTACCGATACCGTCCGTGAGCGCGATACAGACCGGGCACGTCGTACTTTTGTCCTTGCACAACCCAGTAATCGGCACTGAGGAGAGCAGCGATGGGGGCGAGGAAGATACCGAGACCGGCCATGAACGCCAGCAGAGACTGGGCCGAGTGGATGATCTTCCACGGCTGCATGATCCAAGCGGCCGTGATGGTGGAGATAATGACGCCGCGACGGATGTTGACGTACTTGGGGAACAAGCAGCAAATGTCATTGGCGCAGCTGATGACGTTGGCGGACAAGTTGGTACCGATCTGAGCCACGACCCAGCAAAGACCAACAAAGAAGGCGCCGCATCGACCAGCAGGTCCATCCCAATGAGAGGCAATCTCAAGCGGGTCCCAGATGTACTTGCCATAGACAACCTTGGATGCAGAGCAGCAGATGATGCCAAAGAGGCCGAGCATCAGCTGGATGCCAGGAAGAAAGGCAACCTGCCAGTAGACACCCTTGTCGGTCTTGAGGTATCGGGTAAAGTCGGGAATGTTGGTGGCCATGGTTGCCCTGGGATTGTCAGCCGCTGCCTTGCACGTCGTCCCGGCGCGGATCGCGACTTACCAGCCACCAGTGATACTGGACAAGGATGAGAGAATGAGCCACGAGCGAGCACTGCCGTGGACAGAGTATGGGAGGTTCCAAATGTCACCGGCGCCGCCAGCTTTGGAGGTCATGGTGATGACAACAGCCACCGATGTGACGATAACGAGCACTGCATCAATCAGCAAGGCTGGGCAGGAACAGGGGACAGGAGGCACGCACCGCACTTGGCGACGAAGAACCACTTCAGCTTGTGAGGCGGGATGAGGAGAATGGGGAACTGGACGGCCCAGAAGATGAAATGGCTGACCATGCCCTGAGTCGTGATGCCGACACTATCTGGGATATGATTCGGGATGTCGAGGTACGAGGGCCAGATGGAGCGAATGATCTGTGTCATGGCCGTCGAGCCGGTGTATGTTTGAATGGCATGCCAGAACAGCGCCGTGATGGCACGGGTGACAATGGCAAAGCGCGAGAAGTACCAGCCGAACGAGGCGCGGATGGCAACGGGATAGGGGATATGCAGGCGAGCACCGACCATACCGTTCAACACGAGGGGCACAGTACAGACTAAGCTGCCGAAGATGATGCACACGATTGCCTCACGCCTGGACATGTTAGTCTTGATCAAAGCAGACAACATCAACCTACCAAGTAAGACCAATGGCAATGATGGAGGCCGGAGCCATCCAACTCTGGGCATTGAGGGCGTCAGAGAACCAGTAACCGAACATGGTCCAGGCGGACCAGGTCCGACGATCGAGCGGGGTGACATCGACATCGATGTTTGTCCTGAGACATGTCAGCAAGGTGATCGGCAGTGTGTCTTGCGTCTTACCAGGCTCCCGGGTCGGCGAATGAAGTGGTCTGGCGGGGTAGGACCCATCCTTCCACCTTGGTCTTGGACTTCAAGTCCGCTTTGGCGGCGGCAATCCTCCGCGACATGGCGACGGGCGGGCTTTGCGAGTTTGTGGATCAGATGACGATGAGGTGTGATTTAGCCCCAGATCCGAGAGAGGGGAACTGCCGGCCATTCTATATATCCCGAACATGGTGCTGGCCGACCAGCATAGACGGACGCGCAGATACACCGGCAGCCGACAATCAAAAGCCCTGCCTATCACGGTTGGAGGCTGGCAGCCTCACGACGACGCCGCGAATGGGAGGCTCGAACGAACACCTGGATGACGGATCTGGACATGCCGGTAGCGAGATAAGATAGCCTGCGTGTTCCGGGGCCGACGGCCGTGCCCGGGACGTGGTCTGCGACAGATAACAGTGTCAGTTGGGTCGAGATTCGACAATGGCCGACCACTCACAAGTCCCAGCCACTTCCCAGCTGGCCCAATCCATGCGGGCAGGGCTGGGGGGTGTCCGAGTTGGGAAGAGCCATGACTGCGCGCGCGCAGACAGCCAATGCCAAGCTTTGCGATGCATGCGGGCGCAAAATCCGGGGTTGGTGGGGGCGTGGGAGTTTGGCTGTTCAACGCCTCTGTTCGAGACCGCCGGGCGTCTGCCGTTGGGTGAGATAAGCTCTTATCGATTTATCGCAGCTCTCCAATCAGCATCAGGTGTGAACGTGACCGGCGGCCCGGCGGGCGGAACGAGCCAAGCTGGCGATTAGCTGGTTGAGATCAATCGAATGTCGATGGTCCGCAAGTGATGTTTCTTGAGGTCCGGACATGTCGATGGGCGGAGGTGATCGGGCACAATGGCTGCCTGAGGCAACTTGCTACCCTGCCCGTAGGCGGGGCGCCTCAGGCGCGATTTCGTCAGCGGACGGCGACATCATTCCTCGAGCAACATGGTCGGTCGTCTCGAGACTCCACACAGGACAGTCGCCATGGAACTACAGACTCCCGCGTCCGTCGCCGGTATGCAGGACATGTTTTGTCGCGCCTTGGCCATGAGTCCGCCGCCGGGCCGCCGGTCGCCACTCTCCCCACATGGTTAACACAACAAAGGTACCCCGCACCACAACGATTGCTCATACGAGATGCTAAAGATAAGCAGCAGCCCCAAAACGGATCTGGATTGGACAATGTTGGCAAACCCGAGAATAGACCCTGCAGGACTCCCAGGAAAAGCGATGCAGACCAGTCTGTGGTATAACTAGCGATAAGCTCCGAACAAGCAGCCGGCTGCCAACGGCTCGATCCCACCCGCCGCTATCACTTCAACGCCGGCGGTTCGCTTCCTTATCCGTATCATCTCGCTCTGCCGGGCGCGTACCTGGAGCTTTTCGCCAGCACCGAGCTCTGGACATCCGTCATCGACAGGAATCCTTCCGCCGAGTGACTGTCCAAGTTTTCACTTTGCCACCTTTGTGCTGTCGATACAATGGCTTCCCAAACATTGTCTCTTCCCAATGCCCGACCATACGCGTTCCAGTTTCCCCTTTCCACAACGGCCCTGGTCATCATCGACATCCAAAGAGATTTTGTCGACCCTGGAGGCTTTGGCTCCGTGCAATGCGGAAACGATGACATCTTCTCCAAGGCCCGCGCCATTGTCCCAACAGTGAAGAAGGTCCTTGACGCGTTTCGCAGCTTTGGGGGACATGTAATTCACACCCGTGAAGGCCACCAGCCGGATCTTGCCGACCTGCCTGCTTCCAAGAAGCTCCGGCAAATATCAGCGCCCAATGGACATCACACGCTTGGCATCGGCGACCGCGGTCCCATGGGCCGTCTCCTTGTACGGGGCGAATGGGGCCATGATATTATTACCGAGCTAACCCCCTGGCCGGGTGAGGTCGTCATTGACAAGCCAGGTAAGGGGAGCTTCTGGGGGACCGACATTCATCGAATCCTGCTCGCTCGGGGAATCACTCACCTCCTCTTTACTGGCGTCACGACAGAGTAAGTCTCCAACTGCAGAGAAGGCGCATTCTGACAGGGGCAGGTGCTGTGTCACAACAACGCTCCGTGAATGCAACGACCGAGGCTACCAATGCTGTGTGTTAGACGATTGCACCCAAGGCTTCGATGCTCAGCAAGTCACAACATCTCTCGACATTGTCTGCGGCCAAGATGGTCTTTTCGGCTTTGTTGGCAACAGCTCCGACTTCTTCGCAGCCATAGGCGAGTCTCTGATACAAACGACGCCACCTGGAACACCTCCCCTTCTCTCCGACGATGGACTGCCGCCGATAGACGAGCTCATATCCCGTTACGGCAAGGGAGTCACCTCTCCCATTGAGGTCGTCAACTTCGTGTTTGACCGCATCGAGAAGTACAAAGCAGTCGACCCGGCCGTGTGGATTCAGCTGGAGCCCAGGGAAAAGGTTCTAGCCGCCGCGGAGAAGCTGGCCAGTCGATACTCTGGCAAGCCTCTTCCCCCGCTGTATGGAGTCCCATTCTCTGTCAAGGACACTATCGACTTCGCTGGCATCACAACCACAGCAGCCTGTCCCCAATACGCGTACACCCCCACCACACATGCCTTGGCAGTACAGCATGTGCTCAGCGCTGGCGGCATCTACATTGGCAAAACAAATCTTGACCAGTTGGCAACGGGCCTCTCTGGCTGTCGGTCACCGTACGGCGTCCCCCACAGTGTCTTCAGCGAGAGGCACATCTCGGGAGGATCGTCATCAGGGGCTGCGGTGTCAGTAGGCGCGAAACTGGTGTCCTTTGGTCTTGCCACCGATACTGCTGGAAGCGGACGGGTTCCAGCCGCTTTCAACGGCATCATCGGGTTCAAGCCCACCAAGGGGACCGTTTCTGCAAGAGGGCTTGTGCCAGCATGCAGAACACTCGATACCATCACCGTCGTCTCCTCGTCCGTCCCAGATGCACGCAAGGTATGGCAGATCATTGCTAAGCATGACCCAGAAGATCCATTCTCTAAACTGCCACACACATTACCGACGTGGAAGGTCGACTTTCGGGGACCACGGATGGGCGGCTTCACCTTTGCCGTGCCTCCAGAGTCATCTCTCGAGGTGTGCACACCGAAATACCAGGACCTCTTTGCAGAGGCTGTTCAGACACTGCGCTCACGCGGTGGTCGGCTCGTTGAAGTTGATTACAAGATTTTTGAGGTCGCAGGAGATCTCTTGTACGAGGGTGCTCTACTCCACGAAAGGATGACATGCATCGGCTTGGAGTTTCTACAGACAAAGCAGGAGGAGCTGCACCCTGTGATCAAGTCACTCTTTGGAGGCGCTCTGGCCAAACCGCCCACTGCATATGATGTGTTCCGTGACCAAGCCCTGCAGATCCAACTCACACGCAAGGCGCAACAAACATTTGACACGCTTCGGGGAGGAATTGACGTTCTTGTCGTGCCAACAACGACGCAACACCCCACCATTGAGGAGATGACGGCAGACCCGCTGAAGCTAAACTCTAAGCTTGGGACGTTTACACACTACGCGAATGTGGTAGACATGTGTGGGGTTAACGTGCCGGCGGGGACCTATGTGGACGAGGAGGGAACCAAACTTCCGTTTGGTATTACAATTCTGGGTGGAAGCGGGTATGACGCGAAGATATTGGACATTGCTGCTGTTGCCGAGGAAGCGTTGAGGAAGCGTTTAGGAAGCTGTGAAGGGTAGCATTTGGAGTATAGAGCGCACAACATTTTTATTCAACTGTGTATCTTGATGTCCTGGGTTGTCTAACTCCATTGTGTTGTTTTCGGTCTGCCCATCCCTCGCGTCCTGCCTCTCGCAGCCAGCTCCGGTTGCTGTAACGTTAGTGACTAGTGTGGTGACTGGTGTGATGATTGGTGATGACCGACCGACAGTAGTAATGGATGCAACTTCTGTTGCACGAAGGGTTTGCCTCTTGGCATGGAACAATATTGATGGTAGACATGATTACCAGAGTGTTGGAAATGTCTACAGGGTTGTTTTCGCTCTCGGCATTTATACAACTGTCACAGGAGCTCAGACCATCGCGGTGACTCAGTTATCGCTAGTGTGCAGGCAACGTCAGACACTGGTCAGCTTCATTAAAAGAGCAGGTCAAAACAAAGTCAGAATTTGGCACCCAAAGCGGGACAAAACATGGGGTCCACGGGTGGTCCGTGAACGTGTTCCGATTATGCTTGGCGCCTAGGGATGCAGGGAAAAAGCGGGCTGTTGCATCCACTTCCACGTGCCCGCAGAGCTGAACTTCCACTTTGCCAAACACGGTCACTGGTAATCGGGTGCATAGTATATGCGCGAAAGCCCGACAATGAGGCTCCTTAACGCCAAAACCTTGGCACTCGAGACCTTTTTGGAAAACGGGCTTCCCGCGTACGCGATCCTGTCGCACACCTGGGGCGACGAGGAAATTACGTTTGAGGATGCGGCCGCAGCCGCCAGGCCGAGCAGAGACGAAGATGCCCAGAAGCAGGAAAAAGCCGGTTTCCAAAAGATCCGGCGGTGCTGCGACGAGGCGCTGCGCGACGGCCTGTCTCACGTGTGGGTTGACACGTGCTGCATCGACAAGTCGAGCAGCGCCGAGCTGTCCGAGGCCATCAACTCCATGTTCCGCTGGTACCAGGGCGCGGCGATATGCTACGCCCTCCTGGACGACGTGACCCGCGGCCCAGCCGAGCTGGCCGAGACAGAGCCCGATCCCAACCCCCATCCGCGCCGGGGGCCGTCCGCGACTAAGAGATCCAGGATCCGGTGGTTCACGAGGGGATGGACGCTGCAAGAGCTCCTCGCTCCTTCTTACATCCGCTTCTTCGGTAGGGGATGGACCAAGCTCGGGACCAAGCACGACCTTGTCGACTACCTTGTCCAGGTCACGGGCATCAGCCAGGAGTACCTGCACGGTGAGCCGCTCGCGTCGGCATCGGTCGCCGAGAGGATGTCGTGGGCGTCGCAGCGGGACACGACGCGGCCCGAGGACATGGCCTACTCGCTCATGGGCATATTCGACGTCAACATGCCGCTCCTGTACGGCGAAGGCGCCGAAAGGGCCTTTTCGAGGCTGCAGGAGCAAATCATCAAGACGACTGACGATCAGTCTATCCTTGCCTGGGGACTTCCCACCGCCGCCAGCGGACGCCAACCCAAAAGACTGCAGTATCCGTCCATGCCGTACTCGGTCCGCCCTCTGCACATGGATCGGTGGGGCAAAGCATTCGTCGGCGTCCTGGCTCTGTCGCCGTCCGACTTTTGCGGCTCCAGCGTGATTGAGAGGCGCCAGCACTGGAACACCGACCGTGTGCCTCATTTCGTCACCTGCCTGGGCGTCGAGACGGCCATCCCGATCCTGGACGACGTCGGCATTCTCGCGTGCGGCTACAAGGGCCGGTCCGAAAATCTAGGGGTCCCCCTGAGGAGGATCCGGGGCATCTGGTATCGCAGGTCGGAGGATCCACCCCATCCCCATGTACGCCCCTCTTCTTCCCTCTTCGTCTTGTTCCGGCGACTTCTCGGCTCGCCGCCGCCCCGCGTCATCCTCGCGACAAAGCCCTGGCAATTTACCGACCAGAGACGGTACCCCTGGCTCCTGCGGAACCTGCCGTGCGAGCTGACGATCGCCGAGGTGTCGCCCAAGAGCTGTTTCTCGTGGGATCGAAGGCTAGTCTTTACCTCCTCTAAGGGCAGTAGTAGGAGCTCAGACGGTTGGATGAATCAAGCGTCCGATCTGTCGCAGGGCGGCGGTCCAGAACTAGCAACAAGCGTCAAGATTAAGCGGTGGGTCAGGTTCAGCGGCGCCGGACAAGACGGAGAAGGCGCAAAGGAGGATCTGCTCCTGACTCTGACGCTCGAATCCTGTCTCGCGCCCCGGGAGGAGACGGCCCTCTTCGATTACGGGCTCTGCCGCATCCCCTCGACCACGGGTAGCGGGCCGGGCTGGTACAGCGGGTTCCCTGTGGGCTCCAAGGCCGTAAAGTGTCCGGCAGACGGCCGGACGATTCGACTCCTCGCGAGATCGAGATGGATCAATAACAAAAGGGTCCTGGTGGTGGACTTCAATGTTGGCCGCCTCTCGCTGGCCAGCTATCTACTCTGCGAGGCCGAGCATGCGCTGCGCGCCATCGTCTTCCGCCACGGGGTGAAATACTACCAGCCGGTCCGCCTGTCTCAGCATGCGGCATTCTTGGTGGCGATTCCCTTGTCCTGGCTTGTTGGGCTGCATCCGTTAGTTCGGTTCTTGCACGGTGACTTCTGGGTGCTTCGGTTACTGATCTTCCTGTTGATGTGGGCTATCATCGAGCTGGCCATGTGGTGCCTCGAGTTCTTGGATCGGTATGCCTATTTTACGTGGCCTGATCTGCTTCGGCACAGCCGTAATCATGCACTATTCTAGGTGTGAAAAAGGGTGCGGGCTAGGTAGAACCGGCTGGTTCGGCATGATATCCGCCTTTTCCGTTCCCCAACAGTTTGGCTAGAGGAGACGATCTGGGTACATGACATTGAACGGTTGTCATCCAACAGTCAGTGATTCAACTTGACCGCCTTGCAGTCCGGGCGCGGGTCTTGAGACCACGCGTGTCGAGGACACGGCCTATTGCTTTGCTCGGTATCTTCAACATGCACATGGCCTTACTATACGGAAAGGCGAGCGCTCCTCTACCCGGCTGTAGTATGAGTTAATCAAGCAAGATAGCGACCTGGTGCATCTTTTGCTGGTCGGCGTTGCCAAGTTCTCCTTGACAAACCTGGGCATCAAGATCCGCGGAGGTCTGCCGGTGCTCTGTGTGAGACGTGTCTTTCGCAAGAATGCAGCTTGTCCCGCCGCTGACAGGAAGTACTTCTTGCCGCTGTTACAGCACGGCAACCCCAGGAAATACCAGGGTGTATTTCTGAAGAAGCTGAAGCCGGATGTCTCTTCGTCCAGGTCGAGCTCGCGCATCACGCAGCTGGGCGAGTGCTACGAGCAGGCACGACAAGCTCAAGGCCAGCTGTGTGCCATCTACATCGCCACTAACGAAGCGTCGTCCTCGCCTTCGTCGTTGTAGTAGCCAAAGCCGTTCATTCCCCAGGCTGGAACCCCAACGCTTTTTTAACGATAGCCAAGGCCAGGAGGGCTGCTGCTACGGCATCATCGTTGCAGCGTCATAGAGCCGATAGCACCACTGCGAGGGGGGGCTTCTTCAAAGGAAGGCGTGCCAACTCAACTGGCTTCGCTAGTCCAGCTCCGCTCAGCCCCGATCAGCCGTATGACATTCTGCGCTCCGCAACTCCGGGTGTCAAAAAAAAATAAAAATACACAAGCTTGTTACCTAGTTTCAAAAGTGAAACACATTTTTAGCCATCTTTATATATGTATGGGACCAGTTCTGGGCTCCTCCTTGAAAGTGATTCGGGCAGACTGTGCGGCAGACTGTGCTGCAGCCTGGCGAAAATGGTAATTAGGGTAAAGCAAAGGTGAGCCTGAGCCTGCCTGAGCAAATATACTGAGCAGGGACTGAGCCAGGGTGAGTAACGTCGCGTGCTCAAGATACGAAAAAAGGAAAACTTGGTGTGCCCAGATTCGTCGCACATTGCATCCCTGCGACCACCCAGCAGAGTACAGCCCAGTTAATGAAATCTGATCGGGCAATGCGATGCCCTCGACCGCTTCTCTAACTTGGCTTACCTACCTATGTAGGTACCTCCTGTGCAAATGTCTTGTTCTCAAATCCAAAGCGGACTCCTACCTGCCCGCCTATTGGAATTCTATCTATCATTCTATTCAGATCCCCCCTCCTATCAACATTGCGGTTCCTAGACACAGCCTAACATCAAGTACACAGTCTGTGGTAGGGCTATAGCTTCGCCGCCGGAAAGTCTGACTGATACAACACCAACAACTCCTCCAGCCGAGTCCGTCTCGCCGTATCTGTCTCGTCTGTCGTTTCTTTCGCCGCCATAATGAATCCCGGCATGGCGCTGGCCGCCAACGGTCGGTATTGGCTTGCCTCCTGCGCTAACTCCATAATCTCATCTATAAAGAACACTTTCTCTGACTCAAGGGTGGGTTGGTCGCCGATTTTAAATGTGGCGAGTGCCCAGTTTGCCATGAGACCCAAGAGGAGTAACGTCCCGTACCCGGTCTGTCTTCTAGCGTGAACATGCTTTGCAGAAGAGGCCAGCAGGAGAGCCTTCATTTTGACGAGATCATGCCTGAGAACCTGGTATGACGACTGAATGTCGGGGAGACTCCCTTGGACGTTCCGGGTATATCCAGACACGGCAGCCAGGGATTGTATACTCAGAGATTCGATTTCGTTGGCTCCGCTGATGCGTGGACGGCTAGGGCGTGGGATGGCAGGGGTGCTTGCCCATAGACGGGGGTCGAGTTTGATCTTGGGGTTTCCAAAGCTTTCGAGGAGCTGCACACGGTGGTCGTTTCAGTTGACGTGTCGGGTCTGGTTGGTGTTAGAGGCTAGAAACTTACCACAATAACGAGAAGGGTGTTTGTCACCTCGGCCTCGAATTCACTGTTCCAGTTCTGTGTCCCTGCAGCGTTGTTGAGCATGTGCGCCATGGCTTCACCGTGGCTAGGGCCAAAGTCGCCGCCCCTGCCGATCCAGCCCTAACACCCGACATACAACGGTTAATATGGCCCGAGACCCAAGGGACATGACCCGGAAAACCCAGGGGATATCAGAGAAGGGGGCAGGGAAGTCCTTACCTGGCAGATCATAATCAGATACACCGCACAAATAGTCTCAACCGATCCCGCCGTAGTTGGATCCCGCAGAGCGGTCCGCAGATGCCGAAGGGCGTCGCCATAAGCCTGGAACATATCGGGAGTAAACTGGTGGGTGTGCACCGCGGGAATGGACACGGTTAACGCATGGACCGACGCATCCAGAGCCGGGTTCCTCCCCAGCCGACGGGGCAATTCCGTGAAAAATGGACCATAGATGCGTAGATCAAAACGCACGTCCGTCACTTGCAGAGCCGAGACCAGACTCATGGTATCGAGACTCGTTGGGTTAGACGGTACTACTACTCTCGGACTAGTCGCCAGCTGCATTTTCGGTGGTGGCACATGTACCGTGGGGGTCTTTCCATTTCCCAACGAGGTTGTATGAGCCGCCGTCGCCATAAATTTGTAACGACGCTCTCCACTACCGACGCAGGGGATGCCGAGACGGGCGCATCGGGAGCATAGCGGCGTTAACTGGTCGCACTAGGACGAATTCATGTTAACATGAAATTTGTGCATGAAAGCGGAGACTGTTTGTGTCGGTGATACCTTTTTCTTTTGCTGTCGACAGGCATTGCACCCACGGCTGGACGGTACCCCGGGCATGACTCCTGACTACGCACTGGCTGGGCTAAACTGAATCAAATTTGAGATATGACGATGATGATGATGTGAGGTGTCACGCAGCGCTACAAAGCACCAATTTTGTAATGGTGATTTCTCACAATATCCTTCAGAGAGGGAGCTTAAATTTGTTTGTCCGTTGTCATGGCTGATCATGGTAAGTCACACAAAGGCAGACACGGAGCGCAGCATCGAGCCTAAAAGGGAAGGAAGGCGCGCTGCGCCTCATGTAAGTACTGCAGATGGATGCGACCCTGCTGCGCCCCCCACTTATCCACTCCCGGGTCCATTGATCGTCATAGGGCAGAATTCTGTGGATCTGTGCCGTTGTTCTTGTTTCTAATTTCTAAATTCTACGTTTTAGCAATGATCTTCGGTGGGACAAGCTGACAGCAAAGGTGCAGCGACACAGCGAAGGGAGAATTGCAGCGTAAAGTCCAACCAATTAGATACGTCTATTAATCCTTATTAAACAGCTCTATGAAACACAGCACCTAGGTAGGTAGGTTCTAGGTAGGTTCTAGGTCGACCGCACCAAAGTCACCCGATAAGCCGGCATCGTCACCGCCGTCGCCCGCCCGTCGCTTCCCAGGTCAAACACAAACAGCGACAACCCCGCCCCATAATACGTGCTGGCGTCTACTACAAGCCAATCCCCCAATGCCAAGCCCGGCGATGAAAACAAACCCCCTGTCTCCAAACTTCCCGAGCTGGTGGCTAGTGAATCCAGTGCTCCGACAAGTCGGAACGCCACCTTCCTCTGCCCCCTTCCTTGTCCGTGACCGGGAGTGTCGTCGCCGTCCACTGAAGGCAACAGCCGATAGGGCCCTGGACCGGTGATGTTTCGCAAATACGACAGGACATCGGTCCCGTTGCTAACCCACGAGGAGATGACCATGCCGGGTGTGCCCTCTGTCGTTTTCAGTACAAGCGTTGAGTTCAAACCCTTTGCGTCAGGATAGGTATAGGTGCCCCCCAAATTGACAGCCGCTTCCACCGCCGCCTGTTTCTGCAAAGCTGGAAGTACCGTTTCCGTAATAACATCGGCGATCCCCGCCACCACAGCTGATCTTGTCGATGACGAGCCTGCGGACAAGATGGAAAACCCAAAGCCGTATTCCGGAATCAACACCAGCCAGGATGAATAGACCCCGGAATCACCCAGCTTGGTATACAGATCTGTGACCTTATTTTTCGTGCTACCAGAATCATGAACATAGCGAAGAATCTCCCAGGGTGCCCCCAGTGAAATCTGTAATCGCGCGGTATAGGCCACGGGCTTTAACCACCGTCGAGTCTTTTCCCGTTCCATCAGCGTGGAGTTCAAAATTCCAGTTCCGAATCGTGCGAGATCATTTGTCGTGGAAAAGACTCCGCCGGAAGAGACGAAAATGCCGTTTTCCTGCGAGAATCCACTCGCTTGCGCGTCTGGTCCGAGGATCACGCTGCGCGGATATTCAGAAACGGGAGGCGGGTCGGGGTAGCTTGACCTCATGGATAAAGGCGTCAAGATTTTGTTCTGGAAGAGTTGTGATATGTTTTGGTTGGTTACATTGCTCATGGCAAGACCGAGGAGGGTGAAGCCGTTGTTGGCATACCCTGGGGAAGACCACGGGAGAAATGTCGGTGCGCGGCTGGCGACGCCTTGGAGATACAGTGTCGCAGGACAGTTTAGTTCGCCTTGCATTAAGAGCGGGAGACACGGCGGGGTGGACAGCGGGTCGGATTGCACTAGGCTGGCGGGAGGAAGGCCGGATTCAGCCATGACTTGGGCTTCGGTCTTGTTTTGCTGTAGCTTGCGGAAGGCGATTTCCCCGAGGCTGGCTGGGAAGCCATCGCGTGGGACGCCGCCGATTTGAGCGGCCAACGCACGCATGGTGATTTTGTCCCAGGGGGTGGACAGGACGCCACCTGTGTCATTACCGCCCCGGCCGGAGAGTGAGAGAGGGGCGAGGATCTTGCTCAGAGGACGTTCCCACTCGGCATCGCTCAGCGAGAGAAGACCAGCCAGAACGGTAAAGACTTTGGTGACGCTCGCGACGCGGTAGATGCTATTGTCGTCAACCTTTTTTGTGCCTACAGTTGACGCGGCAATCTCGGGAGACGTGTGGTGGAATTGGAGCGACGTTGTGTTTGGGTCGTGGAGGGAGAATAGGCCGATGGAGAAGGTAGTGTTTCGTGCATCTTTGGGTATGAAGTTTCGGGTTGCATTGTTGTTGTTGTTGGTACCGCCTTCAAGATGTGTCTTGAGAGAAGCTGTAATGTTTTCCCAGGCTTTCTGGACGAGACTCTGGGAGCTGGTCAAGTCTCGAGGAGCGATGAAACTTGGCCCTGAGAAGTCACCCAATACCCCGGTAAGGGAATGAGCTGCGATGAGCCCAACTGCATGTCGAGAGATGCGCATGTTGAGATTGCTAAGAAAAAGGGGATTGGTTTGAAAAGAAGTGATTGGGTTGGACTTGGTTGCATGACAAGAAGTAAAACTCGGGCAGTTTGACCATTATATATCCCTGGGACAGACAGCCCAACCCAGGCATGACGTCGTTTTCATCTTTCATCTTACTGCCTTGTCAACACCGAGATATGCGTGGCACCGAACCTGCGTGGCTCATTTGCGATTCGCGATGCTGCGGTAAGAAAGTTATTTCCCGATTTGGTTGGATGCGCCGCTGGCCAATCAGGAGCGAATCCTTTGGCGAGCCGTACCACAAATTGACACCAGCCATGTCAGCCAAGCCTAATTCTAGGGGATCCGGGATGAAGCAGAGTAATTTTGTGAGCCTAGTCAAGCAGTTGGGTTTCTTCTTCATGTTGCCTCCTCGGTTCCTTGGACCCCAGAGCATGGCGGTGTTTCAGGACAAGGCAGAATCAGGGACAGGTTAGCATATATAAGCGTGTCCCGCTGCTTGGAGTCCAGTCTTTGGAGTGTCAGTCTTCACTTGTCCCAACTCAGCGTCACTTGTTCATTCCCTTTTTTTTTTTTCCCTGCGTTTGCCTCTTTGAAGATGGCCGGCGGAGAACCAGGTACTACTCGCTCTTGACCGTCCCCTCGTCCCCTCGTCCCCTCGTCCCCTCGTCCCCTCGTCCCCTCGTCCCCTCGTCCCCTCGTCCCCTCGTCCCCTCCTCTGCTGACATTATACATCCAGTGCCCGGGAGTCTCTACATTTATGCTCCGAATAAAGTTGCGCCAGTGATATTTGCCGTGTTGTTTGCTTTCTCAGCAGCGGGTCATGTCTGGCAGTGCTAGTATGTCACCTTTCCTCTCTCGTCTCAGATTCAGCTGCGAATGATCACTGACTAGAGCTTATCAGCCGCTACAAAGCTTTCCGTATGGTTGGTCTACATCCAGCATGCGCCGTCGTCCTAGCCATTGGCTATGCTCTTCGTGAATACGGAGCCTTCAACTACATCTACACCCCTTCGAGCCTCAGCGTCTTTATCTGCAGCCAACTGCTCATCTATCTGTGCCCGTAAGTTTGACCTCAGCTACCCCTTTTACCCTTGTCCCGTAGTGCCAACTAACACCCATGCTTTCAGGCCCGCCCTCGAACTAGTAAACTACCACGTCCTCTCCCGCATCTTCCGCTACATCCCACACCTCGCACCACTCAAGCCCGTACTCGTCATGCCCGTGTTCGGGGTAGTCATGTCCGTCGTCGAAACTCTCAATAGCGTTGGCGTCTCCCTGTTCACCAACCCCGTCGCTGCCTCATCCCGCCAGACTGTAGGGAAGAATCTCGTCCTCGCCGCCGTGATACTCCAAATGGTTATCATTCTCGTGTTTTTCGCCATGGTGGGGGTGTTTCACTCTCGTTGTGTGAAAGCCGGTGTCCTCACCACCCAACATGAAAAAAAGGAAATAAACCTGAGAGCACCCCTCTGGACACTTTACGGAAGCATGGCTCTGATATTAGTCCGCTGCATCTACCGGCTCGTTGAAAAGCTCGCATGGAACTACGCGTTATTTCCCGATTTCGCACAGCTACGGAAACTAAGCCCGCTGATAAGATATGAGTGGTTCTTTTACGTGTTTGAGGCGACGCTGATTTTGCTCAATTCGGGCATCTGGAATGTTTGGCATCCGGGGAGGTTTTTGCCGGCGAGCCATCGCGCGGTTCTGCACGAGGATGGGACGGCGGCGGGAAATAGCGGGAAGGAGGTGATGGGTGTTAATGCCG
>Ga0247763_1000046_pt1 | contig 50815 bp, 33 predicted proteins | sample UWRJL141409B4_FD_179926 | JGI IMG/M metagenome (GOLD analysis project Ga0247763, IMG submission 179926) | Plant litter microbial communities from Arlington Agricultural Research Station in Wisconsin, United States - UWRJ-L141-409B-4 | ecosystem: Environmental > Terrestrial > Plant litter >... | reverse complement strand
TGGCCAACTCCACCTCTGCCTCGGTCCCGAAAGCCAACGGTAAGCGCCCGGGCGACTCGGCGAACGCGCGATCTGCCCTGCGCGCGCCGAGCGACGCCAAGGTCTGGACCGTCCAGGACAGCGAGACCCTGTACCAGGTGCGCGACTGGGGCCACCCCTACTTCTCGGTCAACGAAAAGGGCCACGTGGAGGTCACGCCCGACCCGTCGCACCCGAACGCCATCAACCTGTACGAGCTGGTGCTCGACATGCGGGCGCGCGGCTTCGAGCTGCCGCTGCTGGTGCGGTTTCCAGACATCCTCGGCCACCGCATCCGGCGCATCCACGAGGCCTTCGGCCGCGCCATGAAGGAGTACGAGTATCAGGGCAGCTACCGCGGCGTGTTCCCGATCAAGGTGAACCAGCAACGCCACGTGGTGGAGGAAGTGGTCGAGGCGGGCCGCCCCTGGAACTTCGGACTCGAGGTAGGCTCGAAGCCGGAGCTGCTCATCGCGCTCGCCTCGATGAAGGACGAGAGCGGCCTCATCGTCTGCAACGGCTACAAAGACGCGACGTACATCGAGACGGCGCTCATCGCGCAGCGCTTCTCGAGCACCGTGCTGATCGTGCTCGAGCGCCTCGAGGAGCTCGACATCGTGCTCAAGGCGTCGGAGCGCCTCGGCATCAAGCCCAACCTCGGGGTGCGCGCCAAGCTGGCGACCAAGGGCATGGGGCGCTGGGCAGACTCGGCGGGTGAGCGCGCCAAGTTCGGGCTGAGCACGCCCGAGATCGTGGAGGTGATCGACCGCCTCGCCGAGGCCAAGCGGCTCGACGAGCTGCAGCTCCTCCACTTCCACATCGGAAGCCAGATCTCGAGCATCATCCCGATCAAGAACGCGATGCAGGAGGCGTCGAACATCTACGTCGAGATGGCGCGCATGGGCTGCAACATGCAGTACCTCGACATCGGCGGCGGCCTCGCCATCGACTACGACGGCTCGAAGACGGACTTTCATGCGTCGTGCAACTACACGCTGAGCGAGTACGCTGCCGACGTGGTGGCCACGATCCAGGCCGCCTGCAAGAAGGCAGGCCTGAAGGAGCCCACGCTGATCAGCGAGAGCGGCCGCGCCGTGGTGGCGCACCAGTCGATCCTGCTGTTCGACGTGGTCGGACAGGGCCGCGCGGTCGCGGGCGAGCCCAGCCCCCCGAGCAAGGACGGGCACAGCGTGCTGCAGGTGCTGTACGAGACGTATCAGGGCATCATGCCCAAGAACGTGCAGGAGTCATGGCACGACGCGAGCCAGGCCAAGGAAGAGGCCCAGAGCTTGTTTCGCTACGGCTACCTGGGGCTGCGCGAGCGCTCGCAGGCTGAGTCGCTCTACTGGAGCTGCTGCGAGAAGATCCAGACGACGCTGCAGCGGCTGAAGTTCGTGCCGGAAGAGCTGCTCGATCTCGAAAAGACGACGAGCTCGATCTACTATTGCAACTTCTCGGTGTTCCAGTCCGCGCCGGACTCGTGGGCCATCAACCAGCTGTTCCCGATCATGCCGATCCATCGGCTGGAGGAGCGCCCCGGCATCCGCGCGACGCTCGCCGACCTGACGTGCGACAGCGACGGCAAGATCGACCACTTCATCGACGTGGAAGACGTGCGTTCGACGCTCGACGTGCACCAGCTGACGCCGGGCCGCCCCTACGTGATGGGCATGTTCCTGAACGGCGCCTACCAGGAAATCCTGGGTGACCTGCACAACCTGTTCGGCGACACCCACGCGGTACACGTGCGCGTGACCGACTACGGCTATCGTGTGAGCCACGTCATCAAGGGCGACAACATGACCGACGTGCTGCGCTTCGTGGAGCACCAGCCCGAGAGCATGATCGAGTCGGTGCGCGAGCAGGCCGAGGCGGCGTTGAACCGCGGCAAGATGACGCTGGAGCAGATGAAGCTCCTGATGCGCCACTACGAGAAGGCCATGGGCAGCTACACCTACCTGACGGAAGAGGAATGACGGGTGCGGGCGGACGGCGCTGCGCCCGCCCTCCGGCTCTCCTACCGTCGACGGTACTGCCGCCCGCGGCCTTGTCGCCCTCGGAGGTATTCGCGCGCGGCGCTCGCTGAACGCCCGCCAGCGTTCGATGCTGGCCCGAATACATCCGAGCGGGGGCGTGATGCGCGGCGCGGCTGGCGCATTTTGCAGCGAGGTCGCGCTCACTCGCTGAGGTGCAAGCTCCACGCGAGGGGAGCGTTCGGGGTCGAGGCTCGGATGACCTCGTAAAACTGAGCGTCACATGCTCCAGCCATGTCATCGATGAGAGATGCGCGCGCGTCCATCGCGCGCGCATCGAAGTCCTTCCACAGGTGCTTGCGCACCCATCGACGCACGGCGAGCGGCGTGCACGCGCTGCGATGGTCGAGCTCCCGAAGCGGCCATTTGCCGCGCCACGGCGCGGCCGACTGCACGATTGCACGAACGGCGCGAGCCGAGTAACGCGCTGGAAGCGAGCTCGAAAGCTCGGATTGTCATCATGCTCATCCGGTGCGTGCGGAAACCGACAGGAGGGGATCGTCGCGGCCGGCAGAGAGGTAACTCGTGAAGCGCAGCGCGCGAGATTCGATTTCGAAGTTGGTGAGACGCATGACGTCGCGAGATCGTCGGCGCGTGGAAGCTAGCCCCGGGCGTCGCGAACGCGCCGTCGTCCTCCGCGCGCTGGCCGCGCTGGTGTCGTTCGCTTGCAGCGATGGGACGCAACCGGCCGCACCGAGCGCGCTCGGCAGCGGGGCGCTCGGGGTCGAAGCCCCTTCGTCCGGAGCTCGGCCGAGCGAGATACGGCCGAGCGAGATACGGTCGAGGGAGATACGGTCGAGGGAGATACGGCCGAGCGAGATACGGTCGAGGGAGGTGTTGTCCCCCACGGGGCTGCCGTCCCGAGCGCTGCCGCTCGACGCGCTCGACCTGACCTCGCCTGCCAGCGATTACACCCTGTTCGAGGCCGATCCGGTGCGCCCCATCGCCGTGCTCGATCAGAGCGGGCTCATCGCCGTCGCCAACACCGTCGATGACTTCCTGGAGCTCGTGACGACGGAGCCCGATGGCTCGCTGCGTGCCTGCGGGGGCGTGCGCGTGGGCCTGCGCCCGGTAGCCCTGGCCGTGGCTCGACAGTCGCGCGAGGCCGCGGAGCTGTGGGTGGTCAACCACGTGTCCGACAGCGTCAGCGTCGTGCACGTGACCACCGAGGACTGCGCGGCGACACTGATCGACACGTTGCACGTGGGCGACGAGCCGCGCGACATCGTGCTGGCAGCAGGCGATGATGGCGTGCCGAACGCGTTCGTCACGACCGCACATCGCGGACAGCATCACCCCGTCGAGAGCGCGCAGAGCGGCCGTGACCTGCTCACGCCACCGGGAGAGAAGGCTCACGCTGGCCTCGCCGACGTGTTCGTGTTCGACACCAACCTGCGCTCGCTGCGCGGCGTCGTGAACCTGTTCTCCGATACGCCGCGCGCGCTCGCCGCCGGCGACGGGGTGGTCTACGCGGCGGGCTTCCACACGGGCAACCGCACCACCGCGGTCATGGCCGATCGGGCGATAGCGCGGGGGCTCGAGGCGATCCGGCCGCTCTTGGCGCTGGAGGGGGGTGCGTTCGTGGAGCGCGACGGCGAGCTCGTGCTGGCCGACGGCGTCGCCGGGGTCGCGCGCATGGCCGGCGGCATGCCGGCGGTGATCGGCCAGGGCCGCTGCCTGCCCGATCCGCGTCCCGAGCGGGCCGATCGCTTCTTCGCGCAGATCTGCGTTCAGACAGACGCCGAGCAGCGCGTTGAGCGCGTGCTGCTCGAGCGGGACGGCGTGGTGCGCGAGAGCTGCCAGTGCACGAGCGGAGACGGAACGCTGCAGCCGACGACGTCGGTGATCGTCCGCTTCTACGATACCGAGGCCGAATGCGGCGGCGCGTTCACCACGTTCCCGGACGGCACCGACGGCTGCTGGCTCGACGCCGCGCCCGAGGCCCCGCCCTCGCCCGCCGCGCACACCGGCGCGCGGCCCACGCCCATGAGCTGGAACGAGGAGGTGCGCTTCACGCTGCCCGACCAGGACGTGTTCGCGATCGACGTCGAATCGCTGGCGGTGGAGCGCGCGGTGAGCGGCGTGGGAACGGTGATTTTCGGGCTCGCCGTGCAACCGGGCACGGGCCGCACCTTCGCCGCGAATACCGAGGCCAACAACCTGACGCGCTTCGAGGGGCCGGGTGCCCACTCGAGCAGCACGGTGCGCGGGCACCTGCACGAGAGCCGCATCAGCATCATCGACGCGGGGGCCGTCACGCCGGTGCACCTCAATGACCACGTCGACTACGGCCGCTGCTGCGAGCGCGAGCCCGGCGAGAACGAGCAGAGCCTGGCGTTCCCCACGAGCCTCGCCTTCTCCCCCGACGGGCGCGAGCTGTACTTCACCGCGCTCGGCTCCGATGCGCTCGCCATCGTCGAGGCGGCTCGCCTCGGGAGCGGCTTCGGCAACACGCAGGCGCGCGCGCGCGGCTGGCTGCGTGACGTACGGCTCGGCAGCGTGGACGCGCCGACGGGGCCGGTCGGGCTGGCGCTCGATCCCGCGCGAGGCATCGTGTACGTGAAGACGCACTTCACGAACGAGCTCGTGGCGGTGGATCCCGACGCGGGCGAGGTGGTCGCCCGCTTGCCGCTGGCCTCGCCCGAGCCGCCCTCGATCACGCTGGGTCGCCCGCTCCTTTACGACGCGCGGCGGACCTCGTCGCATGGCGACTCGGCGTGCGCGAGCTGCCACGTGTTCGGCAACCTCGACGGCCTGGCGTGGGACCTCGGCGATCCCGACGCGGCCTCCACGAACAATCCGGGCCCGATGGCGCAGGGCCCCGAGATCTTCAGCCAATCGGGCGTGGTGCGCGACCCGTTCGCCGCGCAGGTGACAGGCCGCCGCATCGAGGAAGACTTTCGCAGCAACAAGGGCCCGATGGCGACCCAGACCCTGCGCGGGCTCGCCAACCACGGGGCGCTGCACTGGCGCGGAGATCGCACGCGCCGCTTTCAGGACACGCCCCCGGCGCAGCCCGACACCGGCTCGCTCGACGAGGACAGCTCGTTCAACGAGTTCGACGCGGCGATCGTGGGCCTGAACGGCAACGATACGCCGCTCGAGCCCGAGCTGTTCCAGCGCTTCACGACCTTCGCGCTGCAGCTCACGCTGCCGCCCAACCCGGTGCGAGCGCTCGACAACTCCCTCACGCTCGAGCAGGGGCGCGCGCGCGCAGGCTACTTCGGGTGCGGCAGCATGAGCGACGACCAGTACGCTGCGCGCGAGTGCAACGCGCTGGATGGCTCGCTCGTCGACGTCGACATCGAGACGCAGGCCTGCCTGTGCAGCAAGCACCCGCTCCTGCCCATCTTGCGAGACGGGCCGCGCGCCATCGTGTTCCTGAACGGGCTCGGACCGGTGCTGCGCGACGCCGGCGCGCGGGAGCGGGTCGTGGGCGCCGCGACGGCGGACGGCGGCGCGCCGATCGAACCGACGGGGCAGCTCTCGTCCGTCGCTAGCTCGCTCGACGCCGCGCTGGCCACGCTCGCTGGCGCCGACCTCGCTCTCGATGCCGACGGGCTGCTGGTCGCGCCGGCGAGCGCTGCGCTCGAGGGCGTGCGGCTCGCCGTCGAGGGGGTGGGCGAGCTCGGGCGATCAAACGGAGTCGACCTGGAGAGTCGGCTGTTCGAGGCCCTGAGCGTCGAGCTCGCCGCGCGCCCTCCGGGGGAGCTCCCACCGACGCCCGAAGCCACTCCCACGGCGGTCGCGGCCGGCATCTCGCTGGCGCTCGAGGTCAGCCGCGTGAACGCCGCGGTGCTCGCCGATCGAGCGGCGGTCGGCACGGGCACACATCGCGATCTCCTGCTCGGCTGCCGGGTGGACACCGCGTACGCCTGCCGGCTGAGGTTGGTCGACACCGTCACCACCTGCCACGGTTGCCACACGCTCGACCCGCGCGGCAACGCGGAGTTCGACGTGTACCGTCCGGGCTTCTTCGGCACGAGCGGCAAGTATTCTTTCGAGAGCGAGAGCCAGCTGTTCAAGGTGCCGCACCTGCGCAACGCCTACGCCAAGGTGGGCATGTTCGGCGTGGGCTCGAGCGCGTTCCTGACACCGAACTCCGTGCTCGGCGATCGGCGCGGCGGCTTCCCATCCATCGATGGCTCGTTCATGGGCAGGCAGGTGCGGGGCTTCGGGTTCCTGCACGACGGCAGCGTGGACACCCTGCACCACTTCTTCAGCTCGGCGCCGTTCAGCGCGCGACCGCCCGGTGTCACCAGCCCGCGCGACCCGGGCAACCTGCTGGGGTTCCAGGCGGTGCTCCCGGTCGCGAGCGACCGCGCCGCCTGCGTGGCGGAGTTTCGCTCGATCAGCGACGAGCGCTTCGCCGAGATGCCGGCGGGGCTCGAGCTGTGCCGGGCGGCGAGCTCCGTTCCCGATCTCTGCTTCTTGGAGCCGACCAACGCAGCCTGCACCGGCGCGCTCGCCGCCATCGCGGCCGAGCGCGGTGACCCGGCGTTCGTCGCGAGCTTTGTCCGCGAGGTGCGCCTGAGCTGCTTCCGTATGGGCTCGATGCTGCAGGGCGGTGACCCCAGCGGCAGCTGCTTCCCCGAGGGCCTGAGGGACCGCGCGGACATGGAGGCGTTCATGCTCGCGTTCGACACCAACCTGGAGCCGATGGTGGGCCAGCAGCTCACGCTGCACGCCGAGGCACTCGAGCCGCCCGCTCTGCTCGGCGCGATGCTGCGCGTGGCGGCTCGCGGGGGCTGCGACATCGCCGCGCGGCAGGGGGCCGCGGGATACTCGCTGCCCACGCCGCGCCCGGCGCAGCCGGAGCTGAGCGTGCTCGTGGATGTGTCGGGCGACGAGCGCACGCTCGGCGCGCTCTCGAGCGGCTCCGATCCCCTGACGCTGACGTGCTACCCGCCGCAACCCGGCCAGGCCGAGGCCCGCCGCGCCGCGTTCTCGCGCTGAGCGAGCCGCGGCGAGGAGGGTGCCGCGCCCGCGCGTTCACCTGCGTCGGGCCACGGCGCGGGCCCGCGAGCGTCGAACGAGGAGCGCGAGCGCGCCCACCCACAACCACGGGGCGGCCGAGCCACGGACACCGAGCGGCAGCTGGCAGCCGCCGCCACCACCGAGCGCCGCCGCCGAGGGAGTATCACCCCCCGACCTCGGGCTGCCGCGCAGAGGTGTCGACGATGCGCCCGCGCGCGGGTCGGTCGGCGGCGCGCTCGAGCCCGGCTCGAGCCCGTCCCCCGAGCTCGCCGACGCGCCCCCGTTCGAGGCAGGTGCGCAGTCAGCGTCGTCCGCGTCGCTGGCTCCATCGCAGTCGTCGTCGCTGTCGTTCGTACATTGCTCGGAGGGGACGGGCCCTGTCGGCTCACAGCGCACCACGCCAGCGCCGTCGCATGCGCTCACGCCGGGAAGCTGGCACTCAGCATTGCCAGCGTTGCACGGTTCGCCCGCGAGCCCTTCGTCGATCTCCCCGTCGCAGTCGTCGTCCTTGCCGTCGCAGAGCATCTCGGCGGCCGCGGGCACGCACACACACGCGCCGCTACCGTCGCAGCTCGGCGCGAGCCCGGGGCAGGCGCTGTCGTCGAGGCAAGCGATGCAACGCGGAGGGTTCTGCGCGAGGTCGCAAAAACCCGGGCTGCAGTCGGCGTCGCCGGCGCAGTCGTCGACGGCGATCTCGGTCGGGTTGGGCCCGCGCAGCGCGAGGTTTCCGTCCGTGAGCGCGCTGACCACCGCAGCCCCCGGCTCCCGCGCGGCGCCGACCTGGGCCTGGCCGACGATGCTGCCGCTCGCGGCGGGGTCGAGCGCGACGCGGAAGCGCACCGTACTGCTCTCGCCGGAGGCGAGGCTGCCCCCGTTGCTACCGTCGGCGCCAGCGCCGAGACGCACGACGAGGGCGGGCTCGGCGCCGGGCGAGAGCTCGCCGCGATCGGTATCGATGGCGTCTGTCAGCGGGCCCGGGTCCACGCCCTCGGCTATCTCGAGCGAGCCGGGCACGTACGTGACCTGCGCCGGCAGCGGCGCGCGCAGGGTGACGATGGGCGCCACGCCGGCGCCGACATTGTCGACGACCACGGTGTACTCGAGCTCGTCGCCGGGGCGAAGCGGGGGCCCGTCGACGTCTCGCACGCTCTGGCTCGAACCCGACAGGTCGAACGCGGCAGTGGCCACCGAGAACACGAGGCCCGACAGGAAGTAGCGATCGGCGGTCGTCATCGCCAGCACCTCTGCCGACGTCTGCCCGGGCTCGAGCGAGCCGGAGACGTCGACCACGTGCAAATCGATCCCGCTCATGCTGCCCGCCTCGCCGCTCGCGCGCGGGCGATCGCCCGTCGCCCCGAATGGCTCGCCGCTGGTGTCGCGGCGCGAGCTGTCGAAGAAGTTGTCGGAGGCGTCGAGCCGCGCGCCAGCGCCGAGCGGCGCGGCCGCGCCGAAGCGCAGCTCGTCGCCATCGGCCGTGGCGTCACCGTCGAAGGCAACCACGCCGAGCTTGGCGTCCGCGCCCTCGGGCGGCACCTCGAAGCCCGTCAGCGCCACGTCCGAGGGCGCGACGTCGGTGACGAGCGCGAAGCCGTCGTAGAGCGCGAGGTGCCGCAGCGGCTCGGAGTCGAGCTGGTAGAAGACCAGCAGCCACCAGCCCGCGTAATAGGTGGTGTCTTCGCGCCCGACCGGGCTGGCCGCGTCGATGCCGCCGACGATGTACTGCCCCGACCCCAGCTCCCGCACGAGGTCGGTGACATCGGCGACGGACTGGTAATAGCCATCGCCGTCGGCATCGCTGCGTACCGTGCGCGTGGCGCTGACACTGGCTGCTGCCGCGCCTCGACCAAAGGTCGCGACCGTGGGATCGCCACCACCGGCCTGTGCCGACCAGTAGAGCTCGGCGCGGGTGACCCCCGCCCCGGCCGGCAGGGCCAGGGCGGCGATGCTCGCGGCCTCTTCGGGGACAACGGACGCGTTGGCGACCGGGGCGGCTCCGTCGGCGCCCACCGACCAGAACACATCGGCGCCGCTGTCTTCGCTGCTGTCGCCGCAGTCACCGACGCTACCCACCAGCACCTGCTCGGGATCGGCGGCGCAGTCGCGCGCCAGGGTGTTTCCGATGAGCACGAAGTCGCCCCGCTGGTCGACGACGAAGCGCCGCGCCACCTGAGCACGACTCGCGGCCGAAGTGGTAACGACGGCGGCCGCCGCGAGCAGACCCCCGACCCGCTGCATCCACGCTGCCATGCTCATTCCTTCCGAGGTGGGTTCGCCCGAGTCCTCGAGATGCGGAACTCGACGCGACGATTGTTCTGGCGCCCCTCGGCCGTCGCGTTGTCGTCGATCGGGTTCTGTGACCCGAAACCCCGCGCCGTCAAACGCCGCGGGGTCACGCCATTGTCCACCAGGCGCATGACGACTGAAAGGGCCCGATCGCGGCTGAGCTTCTCGTTCACCTGTGGCTTACCAGCACCGTCGGTGTGACCCTCGACGCTCACGAGCTCGATTTCCGGATGCTTGCTCAGGATGTCGGCCACTTCGCGCAACAGGCCGTCGCTCTGGGGCAAGATCCGCGCACTTCCCGTTGCAAACTGCACCTGCTCCGAGATTTTGATCTCACCCGCCTCGATTCGGGCCTTCGGGCAGCCGTGGAGCTTGGGTGCGGCGTTGCGGGGCCCGGCGGCTCCTGGGCAGGCGTCCGCGGCGTCGTTGATCCCGTCGCCGTCGGCGTCGGCGGGGCAGCCGCTGCGGAGCGGGTCGGCAGTCTGCACGCCGGCGGTGTCGGGGCAGGCGTCGATCGTATCGACCACGTGGTCGTTGTCGCGATCGGACGGGGCGCAGCCGTGCGCCGCTCTATCGCCGCTCGGCAGCCCGCGCTGGCTCGGGCAGGCGTCGATGTCGTCGGTGATGCCGTCGCCATCGGCGTCACCCGGATCGGGACAACCGGTGCGGGCGCGGTCGAGCGGGTGCGCTGGACCTGCCTTGTCGGGGCAAGCGTCTGACTCGTCGATGATGCCGTCGCCATCCAGATCGCGCAGCGCCACGGGCTCGGCGCTCGCGTCACCGGTGTCGGTGGAAGGAGGCGGTGACCAGTCGAGCGAGGCGAGAAATCGGAAACGGGACGCGCCAATCCCCTGCGTGAGTCCGCGGCCCGCGGCGGCGCCGAGCCGGACGCTCTCGCCGACCTCGAGCTTCACCCCAAACGCTGCCTCGAGAGGTGTCGTGGCCCGATACAAGAAGCCCTCGCCCCGATCGCTGACAACCGTCTCGCCGAACACCTCCGGGCCGAGGTGCAGACGCCGGCGCGCGACGCGCACCCCCGCGGCGGCCGCGAAGGTGAGGTCCGTCCCGAAGGCCTCGCCGGCGAAATCATCGCGCTCGGTGTGCAGCATGGTTCCGATCTGCGCCGAGTACGCAAACCAGCCGGGCTGGCCCGCCCACATCAGCCGACCTTCGAAGCGGGCGCGACCGTCGCTCGTGAACTGTCGCTCGCTGCCGGTGGAGGCGTACACGCGCGCGCCGACCGCGAACGAGAAGGGTCCACCGTAGGTGCCGAGCAGTCGCACGTCGACCGCGGCCCGGATGTCGCCGAGGCCGCTGCCATCGGCGCTCGAGATGGGCACGTTGGTCGCCGCCCCGATCTGGGCGAGCTGGCCGCTGCCGCCTTGCGTGTAAACGAGCACCGGCAGGCTCAACGCGAGGCGCAGGCGGCTCCAGAGCACCAGGCTCGCCTGCGCGTGGTAGAAGAACTGCCCGTCCACGAGCGGCACGAGCTCTTCGCCGGCCGCGTCGTAGAGCACGAGCGGCCGGTAAGCGATGTCGGCGAGCAGCGAGAGCGCCGGCCGCACTTCGCCGCGCAAATCGAGCGAGTCGAGCGCGAACCAATCGCTGCCCGCGTCAGCCGGACGATAGCGATCGAGCGCAAACCCGGTGGTCGTCGGCGCGGCGCGCGCCGTCACCGCGAGCAGCACGAGGCACACGCAGGCCACCGTAGCGAGCCCGAGCACCCCCGCTGAGCGCTGCCGTCTCATGCGCGCATGACTATACGCGCGCCGAGCGCCACCGCCCAGCCTCCGTTGTCGCTCGGCCCTCGTTAGCCTCATTCGTCGAGCAGCTCGAGCTCGCGCAACGAGCGAGCCCCCGCCCGCGCCACGATCACGTGGTCGAGCAGGTGCAGACCCAGGATTTCGCAGGCCTCGACCAGCGCCCGGGTCATTTCGATATCGGCGGCGCTGGGGCTCGGGTCTCCACTCGGGTGGTTGTGTACCAACACGATGCCACTCGCGGCGTCTTCCAGCGCTGGCCGCAGTACATCTGCGGGGCGCAGCGCGCAGCCGTGCAGGCCGCCGCGGGCGATGCGCCGTGCCGAGCGCAGACCGTTCTTCGCATCGAGGCACAAAAGCCACACCTCCTCGTGGTCGAGCGCGGCGAGACGAGGCTGCGCCCAGGCGGCGACCGCTTCGAACGACGCGAAGATCGTCCCGTCGTCGCATAACGACTTCAGAGTCACACGCCGGCCCAGCTCGATGGCGGCCAGCAGGCGCGTCGCCTTCACCAGGCCGATGCCACGCTGCTCGCTCAAGCGATAGGGCCCGACCCGCTCGAGCCGCTCGACGCCCCCGACCTCATCCAGGAGCTCCTGCGCGACGCGAGCCACCGGCTGGCCCGACGCGCCTGTGGCGAGTAGCAACGCCAGCAGGTCGACGTCGCTGAGCGAGCTCACCCCCTCGCGCTGCGCGCGTTCGCGCGCGCTCGGCCTCGGCAGCGAGAGCGGCTCGTGCTGTGCGGGCGCGGCCGCCTTCGGCAGCGCGCTCGGCTCGAGCGAGCTCGGCTCGGAGCGAAGCGGAGCACGAGAAGGAACGCAGTGTGAGGTGGCAGGGCTATTCATGACCTTTGTCCACAGCACGCGACGTGCCAGCAGGGCCGCCAGGCAGCACGCCGCCGAAAAGTTCTAGCGAGGCGCAGGGAGGGCTCCGCCGACCCGGTCGTTGGGGCTGGCTCTCGCCATGGCGCGCCAGCGGCGGGCGCCGGCCGTCAGCCGACCCGGGCTATGGCGCTGGCGGGCAGCAGGGCGAGCAAGGCCGCTCGCGCGGCGTCCACCTCGACGTCGTCTGTGCCGTCAAAGGTGAGCTTCGTCTTGTAGGTTGGGTCGAACCACTTCGGATACGACCCGATCTCAACCGTCGCGTGTTGCGCCACGACGCGGTCGAGCAGGGGTTTCAGCTCCGTCTCTTCCACGTGCGTGTAGAGCGCGCGACTCACGATGGGCGCCGGCCCGCGCAGGTGGTCGCGGGCGACGCTGAGCTTCATCCGAAACAGCTCGGGCACGCCGGGCAGCACCCAGACGTTGCGCATCACCACCACCGGCCACTTGATCTCCGCGTTGGAGAGCAGCTCGGCGCCGGCCGGTGTGCGCGCCATCAGGAGATGGTCATCCGTGCAACGCTCGCCGTACAGGGCGCGCAGCAGCGAAACCAGGTGCGGGTGATGCTCGAGCGCCACTCCGAAGCCGTCGGCCACGCCTTGGAGAGTGACGTCGTCGTGGGTCGGCCCGACACCACCGCTGGTGAAGACGACGTCGTAGCGCGCGCTCGCTGCGCGCACCTCGTCGGCGATCGCTGCCCGGTCGTCGGCGACCACCACCACGCGCAGGAGGCGAATGCCGAGCGCGCGCAACGTCGCCGCGAGCGGCTCGAGGTTGCGCTCTTGCACCTTGCCGCTCAATAGCTCGTTGCCCACGAGCACGAGCGCCGCTGTCTCCGTTGGTTTCGACGCGCGCGCCATCGGTTCCGACGCTCCGGACAGGTCTCGAGACTGGCCGGATCAGTCCGGCTCAATCTCCCGCACGATCGGCTTGCCTTGAGAGTCGACCCCGAGCAACTCCTCGATGCGACGCTCGGCGCGATCGAGGATCTCTTGCGAGCTCTTGGCGAGCGTCATCCCCTCCTCGAACAGCGCGATCGACTCTTCGAGCGGTTGCTCGCCCTCCTCGAGACTGTCGACGATATCGCCTAGCCGAGCGATGGCCTGCTCGAAAGTGAGCGCCGCTTCGCCGGGCGCCCCGCCGAGCCTGGCCGTGGGTGCAGCCCCTGCGAGCGTGCCCCCCGCCGCCGCGTCAGAGCCGGCGCTCGCGGCGTCGCCGCCGGGCTCGCCCCGCACCTTCTCCAACCTTCGCGTCGCCACTCGGGCCAGAACCTAGAATGAACGTCCCATCATTGCAAACGGATCCCCAGATGGCTCGCCGGCAGCCCGGAAACCACGAGGATGCCCGCCGGGTCTGCGAAGACCGGAATGGCGAGACCGGGCGCCACGCTCAGCAGCGCGACGGGCGTCGACGGGCCCGCCCCGGTGGTCGAGGGCGTGTCATTCGGGGCGGACTCGGGCTGCGCGGTGGACCCGGGCTGCGCCGTGGACCCGGGCTGCGCCGTGGACCCGGGCTGCGCCGTGGACCCGGGCTGCGCCGTGGACCCGGGCTGCGCCGTGGACCCGGGCTGCGCCGTGGACTCCGGCTGCGCCGTGGACTCCGGCTGCGCCGTGGGTTCGGGGCGCGTGCGGCGCAGCCTGGTCCAGAGCAACTCGTCACCCCCGGAAGGATCGGCGAGCGGCACGCCAGCGAGGCCCAGACGCGCCGCCGAACGCACGAGCGGGCTGGGATCCAGGCGCGCCGCCAGCGCGAGCGCTCGTGAAACCACGCTGCCCCGCCGCTGGCCGGCGAGCGCCATGATGATGGCCCGCCGCACGCCTTCATCCGTCTCGAAGGCGAGCCGCCGCACCAGAAACCCGACAGCGCTCGCGCGTGGGTTCTCGCCGAGCCCGCGCGCCACGTGCTCTCTCGAGAGCGCGTCGGGATGATCGAGATAGCTCGTCACTCCCGCTCCGATCTCTGGATCGCCGCGGCTCGCGAGGGCGCGCAGGGCGAGCGGTCGCGCAGCGCCACCTTCCGCCACGAGCGACCAGAGCAGCTCCGACGAGACGGCTCGCCGCGCGCGCGGCGCGACCAGGCACGCCGCGAGCGCGATGCGTACCGAGCCCGCGGGGGCGACCGAGAGCAGGCGGAGGGCGTCGTCGAGCGTGGCCGCGTCGAAGGCAGAGACGTGCGTCGCCGCCGCGAGGATGCGCACTTCGTCGCCCGACTCGAGCTCGCGCCGCGCTGCGGCGCCCCCGTCGAGGGCGCGGATCCAGGCCGCGCTGGCGCGCGCAGACGGGTCTCTCGACCCGATCCAAACCTCGGCGCGGGCATCGAGCCCGGCGAAGCTCTCGCCCGCCAGATGGGCGCGAGCGGCAGCGGCGCGCACGGCGAGCGGCAGCGGCGGGTCCGAGTCCAACGCCTCTTGCAAGACCGCGTGGGCGAACTCTCCCGGCGCACGCGACAGCGCGTGCGCCGCCGCGACCGCCGCCCCCTCCTCGGCGAGGCCCGCACCCAGCCGCTTCGCCGCCGCCTCGCCGCCGACGCGCCCGAGCAGCGTCCAGCGAAAGGCCGAGCCGCTGTCGTCAGCGTCGAGATGCTCGATCAGGGCCGGAGCGAGCGCGGCGCTCGGATAGCCGAGCAACAGCCCGCGCTCGAGGTCGTCGGGGCGCGGCTCACCGAGCAGCGCGCCGAGCGCGGGCAAGGCGCGCGCGTCTTGCGCGAGGAGCAAGATCTCGAGCGCCGCGGCCCTCAGCTCGCGCGACCCGCGTTCGAGCCAGAGCGCCGCGAGCGGCACCGTCTCGAGGTGCCCGAGCCGAGTGAGCGCGACCGCCGCCGCGGCGCGCACTTCTGGCGGCTCGCTGCGCACCCATTCGCGCACGCTGTGGAAGGCGCGCTGATCCCCGAGCGCGCCGAGCAGCCGTGCCAGCTCGACGCTCGGCTGGCCCGGGAGATCGAGAAGCGGGGCGAGCGTCGCTGGCGGGTGCGCCAAGAGCGCGTTTGCTGCGGTCGCGGCAGGCGCGCCCACGGTGCGCAGCGCGCGCCCGAGCACCAGCAACGCGGCGTCGCCACCGTCGGCGGCGAGAGCCAGCGCCGCGGTGCCACGAGCGAGCTCGAGCAAGGCGCTCTCTTCGGGGCCCGCCGCCTTGCTCGGGCTCTGGTTGAGCAGCATCGCCAGCACGAGCTGAGCCCGACCTTCGGCTGCGGCGGGCGCCAGCGCGCGCGCGATCGTCAACCACTCCCGACCGCCGAGCTGCGCCCGCCGCTCGAAGGCGTGGCCGGTGAGCTTTGATAAGGCCGCCGCCGTGCCCACCTCGCCGAGTCGTTCGATGCTGCGCAGGCGCTCGTTCGGATCGTCGGAGGTGAGCCCTCGCGCGAGCCGTGTCACACTGAAACGACCGATCACCGACAGGCGGGGCGGGGCTTCGGCATCCGCTTCCTCGGCCGTGTCTGGCTCCGGCTGGGCCCAGAGTACGCGCGGCGAGGCCGCTACGCCGAGCGCCAGCACCAGCGCCGCCGAAAGCCTCGCGAGCTGCGACATCGCGCTCAATGTTGCACAAAAATGAGACCGCGGGCGGCCCTCGCTTGCCTCGTGCGGGAAGGCGGCGTAGTGGCTCGGTCCGTCAACATGAGCCATCGCGAACCCAACGGGGCGACCGCGCGGCCGCCGCTCCGGCCCCTGACCCTCGCCGTGCCCAAGGGGCGCATCTTGAAGGTGCTCGCCCCGCTGCTGCGGCACGCCGGCGTTTCCGCCGACTGCCTGCTCACCGAAGATCGGCGGCTGGTGCGCGAGAGCGAAGACGGCAGCATTCGCTTCCTGCTGCTCAAGCCCGACGACGTGCCCACGTACGTCGAATACGGCAGCGCCGATCTGGGCGTGGTCGGGAGAGATACGTTGCTCGAGCGCAACTACGAGCTGTACCAGCCCGTCGATCTGCGCGTCGGCGTATGCCGCATGGTCGTGGCCGCGCCCTTCGGCGCCGCGATCCCGGCGGTGCCGCGCGTCGCGACCAAGTATCCGCGCATCGCGCAGAAGCATTTCGCGTCGCTCGGCATCCAGGCCGAGGTGATCTACGTGCAGGGCTCGGTCGAGCTCGCGCCAGTCACCGGCCTCTCCGACCTCATCGTCGACCTGGTGGAGACCGGGACCACGCTGCGCGAAAATGGGCTGGAGGAGCGAGAGTTGATCTGCCCGATCTCGAGCCTCCTGGTCGCCAACCGCTCCCTGTTCAAGCTGCACCACGAGCGCATCGCGCCGCTGGTGGAGGGCCTGCGGCAGGCGGCCGACAGAACCGCGAGCTGATTTTTCGCAGACGTCACTCGCCCGGCGTTCCCGTCATCTCGTCGGCGCTGGAGGGGCTCAGCCAGCTCCGTCGAACCCATCGATCCACGAAATCAGTCCAGGACAGATCAGTCGAGGACGAGGTGCGGCAGCATGCGCTCGAGTGTGCGCGGACCGATCCCCTTGACGCGCAGCAGATCGCTCGGGCGGCGAAACCGTCCGAGCCGCTCGCGCAACGCGAGGATGGCTTCGGCTCGCTTGGCGCCAACGCCGGGCAGCCGCCGCAGCTCGGCGGCGTCGGCGCGGTTCAGGACCACCGGTGCGTCGGCGGCAGCACTCGAGCGCTGCTCGCTCGACCCCCGACGCTCTGCGCGACACGGCGCGCTCGTCGCGCTCCCGGGCGCGCTCGGCTCACTCTCCTCGGTATCGTGACGCGGCGGGGTCGCGCCACCCGGCGGTGGCGTACCAGCATCCGCGCCGAGCCGGGTAGGCTGCACGCCGACAGGGTCGAGCTGCCCGGCAGCGGACGGCCCGGTTCCGGCGCTCGTGATCACCGCCAGCGCCCGCTCGGACAGGGCGCCGAGCCCGAGCTCGGCGTGTGACGCCCCCGGGGGCGACGCCGACGGCGCCGGCCCTCGTCCCATGACGCTACCGATGCCTGCCAGCCCGAGCAGCGCGATACCGAGCGCCGCTGCTCGTAGCGCGATCGGGGCCCAGATGCGCAGCCGATCGGCGCGGGAGCGCCCCACTCCGTCGTCCGCACCACGCTCGGCCCGAGCCGCCGCCCCGCGCTCCGTTTCGGCAGGCCTCGCGCTGCCGGTGCCATCTCGCGACCGTCGTCCTCGCCCGAGCGTGCACTCGACCATGGTCGTACTCCCGGCGCGGTCACTCGGACGGCGCGACCAGCTCACGCTGGCCCGCCCGCTGCTGCACTGAGGCCCCCGGCGCCTCCGCGGCGGGTGTGTAGTCGACGATGCGCAGCTCGCCCGAGACGGGCAGCGCCTCCAGCTTGACGTGCAACACCCCGGTGCCATCGACGAAGGCAATACCGACGCGGCTCGGCGATCGGCGACCGGCGCGCTCGGCGGCGGCGTAGACGATCTTCATTCGGCTGGCTTCCATGTCTCGCTCCTGCTCTCGGTGTGGGTGGGCGGTGCGGGCGCCGGGACCCGGTGCTCGCACGTCTCAGCGACCATGCCGGCACGGGCGCGCGCTCCGTGCGCGCGCTCTTGCCCTTGCTGCTTCCGTGCCGCAGCAGCCACGGGCAAAACTTCCTGCGATCGCTCGCCACGCTCCGGCTGCTCTCTGTCCGTCGCCGGCGGCGCGCCGCCACCCTCCCCGCGGTAACGACCGAGCGCGGCTTACATGCGAGCGCGCTGTGGGACGACCGAACCGGCGCTCGCCTGCGCCGACACATAAATCTTTTCGTAAGCGCTGGGGAAAACAGCGCCAGGCGCCCGGCGCCCCGGCCTGCGTCGAGGGCGCTGGCGGCGCCTAACTCGCTGCGCCGGGGAAGGATGCTCGTCGCCGTCGTTTCGACACTCGCCCCGTGGGCGCGCGCTTCCCGAGTGATACACTCACCCCGTGCGTTGGACTCCATGGTTTGTGGCCGCCGCGGTGGGTGGCCTGGTCGCGTCTGCCCCTTTTGAACTCGAAATCGCTCAGGCGGGGAGTCGAACCCAGCGTCCCGACACCATGACGGTGGACCAGATACGACCGGGGATGAAAGGCCACGGGCTGACGGTGTTCGAGGGCACGAAGCCGGAGAAGTTTGGCGTCGAGGTCATCGACGTCATCAAGAATTTCCGGCCTCGTCAGGACGCGATCCTGATCAAGACGTTCCACCCGCGGCTCGACGTGGTGAACGTCGTGCGCGGCATGAGCGGCAGCCCCATCTACATCGACGGCAAGATGATCGGAGCCTACGCCTACGGCTGGAGCTTCGGCAAAGAGCCGGTGGCTGGCGTGACGCCCATCGATAGCATGCTGGAAGATCTCGAGCGCCCGCTGCCCAAGTCGATCTTCGGCTGGCCCCTCGATCCGCTGCCTGCGCCCCAGCGTGCCGCGCAGCAACCCGAGGCGAGGCTCGACGCCTACGACAACCCGACCACGCGTTATACTGGCAACATCGCCGACTACCACCTCGACGATCACGCCGCAGAGCTGAGAGAGCGCAGCCCCGTCGGCAAGCTGTTCGGGGCGTCTGGCGGTCGGCGTGAGGCCGGGGGTCTGCGTCCGGTGGCGACCCCCATCCTGCTCGGTGGCATGGGCGAAGCCGCGAGCGCCCTGGCGCGCGAGCTGCTCGAGCCGCTCGGCCTCGAGCCGCAGCAGGGTGGCGGCGGCGGCGCCCCCGATCCCAACGCGCCCTTGCACTACGAAGACGGCGGGGCCATCGCAGTGCAGCTCATCAGCGGCGACCTGAGCGCTACCGGCCTCGGCACGGTCACCCGCGTCGAGGGCGATCGCCTGGTCGCGTTCGGACACCCCATGATGGGGGGCGGCGTCACCGCGCTGCCGACGGCCGTCGGCCGCGTCTCCTGGTTTCTGGCGAGCGAGGCGGCCTCGTTCAAGCTGGGCACGGCGGTGCGACCGCTCGGCGCGCTGGTCAACGATCGGCAGGCGTCGATCGTCGTGTCGGAGTCGGCCAAGGCGCCCCTGGTCAAGGTCGCAGTGCACATCGACGGCGCGCCCGGCGCCCCGTATCGCGACTGGAACTTCGAGGTCGCTCACGAGAAGTTCATGACGCCCTCGTTCCTGGCGATGGCGATCGGCGAGGCGATCCAGGCCACCGCCTCCGAGCGGCAGGACATCAGCTGGACTGCCCAGAGCAAGGTGAAGATCAAGGGCCAGCCCGAGATCAACCTGGAGGACTTCGGCGTCTCGATCGGCGGCACGCCCGATCCGCGCGAGTTCGTGCGGTCGCACCTGGTGTCTTCCGTCGGCGGCGTGCTGAACAACCCCTGGGAGCCGGCGCTGGTCGAGTCGATCGCGGTGCGCGTCAAGCTGGACTACGCCCGCGACATCGTGCGGCTGCGCGAAGCCCGCGCGGTCGAGACCGAGGTCGACGCGGGGCAGCCGGTCAACATCGTGCTGACGTTGATCCCCTTCGCGGGTCCGCCCATCACCCGCACCATCAGCGTGCCCATCCCCAAATACCTGGCGGGGAGCACGCTCAAGCTGGCGATCCGCCCCGGGCACTCGGTGCCGCGCGAAAAGGCCAACCCCGAGACGCTGAACGAGTTCGTCGCCAACCTGGAAGACCCGATCTACCCGCCGAAGAGCGTGGTCGTCTCGTATGCCGCTGGCGGCGGTGTGGCATTCAAGGGTCGCATCGCCGAGAACCTGCCACCGGGAGCGCTCGACAGCATTCGCCAGCGCACGGCGAGCTTTTCACCCGAAGCGTTTAAATCCAATCGCTACCATGTCGTCGAGCTGAAGGACTTCATGGTCGGCAGCGATAGCGTGAGCGTCAAAGTTCGGCCCATTCTGAGGTAACGTTTGCTTCACGCCTCCATTTTTTCCTGCGCGCAGGCGCCCCAACCCGCGCGCGATTCGTTCTCCTGCGCGCAGGCGCCCCTGCCTGCGCGCGATTCCGACTGACTCTCCCCTGCTCACGCGCCTGCGCCAATCCATTCGTTTACGGCAAAACATGAAAAAGACCATTCGACGCCTCACGCTCGGCAGCTTGATCTTGTCCTCTCTGGCCGTGGCCGAGCCGAGCCTCGCCGTGGGAACCCGGCGCTTCGAGCTGCAGAAGGGGAAAGACTTCCAGGGCGGAGATTTGAAGGGCGTGGCGATCGACAGCGCGGGCCGCGTGCACGCCGGTCTGAACCTGGGTGCATTGCCGATCACCGACGCGCAGGCGATCTGGAGCGCGCTACCCCGACCCGACGGCAGCCTGCTGCTCGGCACCGGCAACGAGGGCAAGCTGCTCGAGGTGAAGGGCGGCACGGCGCGCGTGCTCGCGGAGACCAAGGCGCTCGTCGTCACGTCACTGGTGCAGGGCTGGGGCGGTGACGTGCTGCTCGGCACCATGCCTTCCGGCGAGGTGATGCGCTGGGCGGGAGGCAAGCTCAGCACGCTGGTCAAGCTGCCAGGCGTCGAGCACGTCTGGGCGCTCGCGTTCGATGACGCGGCGCAGGTGCTGTACGCGGCGACGGGCCCGGAGGGCAAGCTGTTCCGCATCGACAAGGCCGGCAAGGCTCAGGCCTACTTCGACGCGGAGGAGCAGCATCTGATGAGCCTCGCGCTGGTGCCGCAGCGAAACGGCAACGCCATCGTCTACGTCGGCGCGAGCGACAAGGCCAAGCTGTACGAGGTCCGCGCGCCGGGCCGCGCCAACGTTCTCTACGACTTCGGCCGCACCGAGGTGCGCGCGATCGTCGCGAACGCTCGCGGCGAGATCTTCGCCATCGCCAACGACATCAAGGGCGGCTCCGCTCCCTCACGCGATGAGGACGGGGGCGACTCGGGGCCGAGCTCATCCTCCAAGACGACCGGCAAGGGCGTGCTGTTTCGCTTCTCGAGCGACGGCTCGCCCGAGCAGTTGCTCGAGGACTCGAACGAACACTTCACGAGCCTCGCGATCGGACAGAGTGGGCAGCCGTTCGTCGGTACCGGCGTGAACGGTCGCGTCTACACCGTCGACGAGTCGCACAACGACGTGCTGATGGCCGACACGGAGGAGCGCCAGGTGGGCGTGCTGTCGATCGCCGGCAAGCAGCAGTTCGTGACCTCGAGCGATCCGGCGATGTTGCACCCGCTGCGCGGCGTGGGCGGCACAGACGCGGTGTGGACGAGCAAGACGCTCGACGCTGGGCTGCGCGCTCACTTCGGGCAGCTGAGCTGGACGGCATCGGGGGCGATCGAGCTCTCCACCCGCTCCGGTAACACGCAGCAACCCGACGACACCTGGAGCGCCTGGAGCGAAGGCTTCACGCAACCAGGAATGGTCAAGAGCCCTCCCGCTCGCTACATCCAGATAAGGGCGCGCTGGAACAAGGACCCACAGGCCGCGCTGAGCGACGTCACCCTGCCCTTCGTGACGGACAACATGCGCGCCGTCGTCACCAGCGTCGAGGTCGACCGCGAGAAAGACGAGAGCGTCTCCGACGGCGCCGACATCGGCAGCTCGGGGGGGCCCGTCAGCGATGAAGCCGATCCGGTGATCAAGCTGAAGTGGAAGGTCGAGAACCCCGACAGCGACGAGCTGCGCTACCGGCTGCAGTACCGCCTGGTGGGCACGAACGAGTGGCTCGACATCCTCAAGCCCGGCCGCCTGCTGACGAAGAACCAGTTCGACTGGGACACGTCAGACCTGCCCGAGGGGCACTATCGGCTGCGCGTGCAGGTGAGCGACGAGCTCTCGAACCCGCCCGATCGCGTGAAGAAGCACGAGCTGTCGAGCGCGACCATCGTGGTGGACAACACGCCGCCGGCGCTGGTGGGCCTGGAAGCGAACGGGCGCAGGGTGACGGGCTCGGCGGCAGACGGTGTCGGCCCGATCTCGCGCATCGAGATGGGCGTCGCCGGCAGCGGAGAGTGGTATCCCTTCTTCCCGCGCGACGGCATCTATGATCAGGCCCGCGAAGATTTCGACGTGGACGTCTCCGCGTTCGCGCCGGCGGGGCGCACCACCCTCAGCGTGCGCGTGTATGATCGGGCGAACAACTTCGTCGTTCGGCACGTGACCTTGCCCTGATCGCGCACACACCGGGCTCGGCGCCCCCTCGAAGTATCGCCTTGCGTCACCGCGAGCACGGCGCGCCGGCCGTTTGCCTCCGAAAGAGGTGTGACCGCGCATGAAGCCGTTTCAGGCCGGTGACGCGTGCCGTTGCTCCGGTCTCGAACGAAACCGGCTCAATTGACGCATGGGCCCTTTGCCCGGATGGCGTCGCACGGGAAACTACGCCCTGCGCGTTGCCAACGAGCGTTGGCTACTGAGTAGGCGAGTGCTAGGATAAGCACGTTAACTTCCGTTTCCGTCCGTCGGTTCGACGGGCGGTTCGATTCACCCTTTATCTTATTTACGTGCCGGTGACTAAACCGCGCTTGTGTCGGCTGTCGTTTGCGCTGCTCATTGGAGTCAGCGTGGCCGTGGCCTGTTCGGTGGACAACGCCCCGAACGAAGCCGTGCCGTGCACTGGCTTGAACTGCGGCGGCCCGCTGCAGGAAAACTCGCCGCCGCCCACGAACGTCCCGGGCTCGACGGATGTTCCCGATGCAGCCGCGCCCCCGCCTGCGCCTCGAGCCAAGCCCGAGTGTGGCCCCGGCATCTGTCTGCCCGACGACGCCGAGGCCTGCGCCGATCACGTGGAACCGACGACGCCAGGCGTGCCTGACGCCGGAGTCGAGCTCGATGCCGGCTCGCCGGCGCCCACCGACGCGGGCGTCGGAGCCGACGCGAGCGTCGACGGACCGCCCGTCGACGGCAACTTCGACCAGCCCGAACAGCCCGCGACGGGGTCGCCCCAGTTCGGCTGTCAGCTCGGGCTGACGAGCAGCGGCGGAGTCGAGCGCGCGTGCGGTGCCGCGGGCTCGCAGGACGTCGAAGAGCCGTGCACTTCATCGCTCGATTGCCTCCCGGGCCTCGGCTGTGTGGGCATGGCCCGCTCTGGGCGCTGCCTGCCCTACTGCTGCGGCGTCGGCGCCGACGACACCTGCGCAGAGGGCTTCTACTGCGCCGAGCGCCCGCTCCGCAGCGAGGCGCTCGGCGAGGTCGACGGCCCGCTCGTGCCGGTCTGCGCGCGCGCTGACAACTGCAACCTGGGCGAGCAGGAAGACTGCACAGGGCCCCGTTGCCTGTGCGGCCCCGACATGGCGTGCAAGCTGGTGCGCGACCAGATGACGTCGTGTGTGAGGCTCGCAGATAACGCCGGTCAGGCAGGGGAAGATTGCCCGTGCGACCGTGGTTATCACTGCGCCCAGGCGGACGAGCCGAGGTGCGTAAAGACCTGCGATCTCGACGAGAAAGACGCGGACACGTGCGGCCAAGGCGTGTGCCAGGCGTCAGCGGTCTTGCCCACCGGGTGGGGATTCTGCGTGGCGGCGACGCCCGAGCAGATGACGCCGTGAGCGCCCGCGCCTCGCGCTGCTCGTACGCGACGCCTGCCGCTCGAGTATAGATCTCGCATGTTGCAGCTCCAGACGCGCACGCCCCGGGCGTGGCTCGACGTCGTCTTCGCAGATTTCGACGCCTTCCTGGCCGACCACACGCTGTGCGAGCGCAAGGCGAGCGCGATGGGCCTGTCGCTCGTCGCCAAGTATCCCGATCGCCCGCTGATCCTCGAGCCCCTCATCGCGTTCGCGCGCGAGGAGCTCGAGCACTTCCACATCATGTTCCGCGTGTTGCTCGAGCGGAACCTCCGGCTGCCTGCCGACGGCAAGGATGCGTACGTGAATGAGCTACGCAAGCACATGCACAGCGATCCCGAGGGGCTCTTCCTCGACCGCCTGCTGATCTCGGCTGTGATCGAGGCGCGCAGCTGCGAGCGCTTGCAGATGGTGACCGAAGCGCTCGAGCCGGGGCCGCTGGAGCAGACCTACCTCGCGCTGGTGCGGGCGGAGGCGCGCCATCACGCGCTGTTCTTCCGGCTCGCGGAGCGTTACTTCCCCGCAGAACAGGTGAAGGCGCGCGGCAAGGCGCTGTTCGAGGCCGAGGCCGCGGTCATCGCCAGCTTGCCGCTCCGGGCCGCCGTGCATTAGGAGAGGGGCCGAGGGGCTCAGAGCGCCGTCGCGCTCGCGCGAGTTGCTTCATCCGCGACGAGCGGTCGTCGCGTGGCCCCTTCCTGTGACCCAGAGCTCCGAGTGAGAAGGCCCCACAACCCCTTGTCGCTCGAGGCGAGGGCCAACGTCGCGAAGAAACCTCTGCTGCCCTCGGCCCCTTCTCAGGCGGGAGGAGGAGGCGGCGGCAGCTCGACCACCAGCGTGGCGATGCCGGACTGAGAGACCACGCGGTGGGTGGGCGGCTTTTCGCCGGGATCGCTGGTGAGCTCGATCACGACGTCGACGGTGCCATCGCCCGGCACGAGCGCGACACTCGAGACGGGCGGCCCGAATTGCCCCGTGGGCAGCGGGTTCGCGTTGTTGCGCACGCCGAGCTTGGCGCCCGAGAGACGGTAGATGAGCTTGCGCCCCGAATGCTCGACGGCGACCGGCACCTCACCCGTCATACGCACGAAGATCGAGACGCCCTTGTCCGTTCGCCGAGCAACACCAGTGAAGATCACCTCGACGGCAGCAGCGACAGGCGGCGTCGCGGCGCCTGCGGCCTGCGCCTCTGCAGCCGCCGGCGCAGCGCTCGCCTCGGCACGCGCCGCGAGCGCACACGCGCCAGCCAGCGCGGCCGCTGTAAACAGACGGAAAGATGTCGACGACGCCATGTTTCAGCGTAGCGCCCTCGCGTGGTTGCAGCAAACTAGCGGTGCGTCTGAGCGTGCGGCGCGGTGAGTGGCTGCGTACGCGCGCGCTCACTCTGCGCGGGTGTACGAGGAAAGGATCCAAGGGGCCGAGGGTCCAAGGGGCCAAGGGCAGCAGAGGTTCCTTCGCGACGCTGGGCCTCGCCTCGAGCGACAGGGTTTGTGGGGCCTACTCACCGGAAGCTCTGGGTCAAAGGAGGGGGCCATGCAGCGACCGTTCGTCGCCGATGAAGCAGCTCGCGCGCGAGCGCCAGGACGCTCTGGAAACCCTGGGCCCCTTGGAACCTCGGCTCCTCGACCCCTTCCTCACCGCTCCAACGCCGCCCCCTGCCCGATGAGCGACGTCACTCGCAGACGCGAACGCGCTCCCTCATAGAACGCGCGCACTGCCGTGTTGAGCCTCTGCGCCACGTACCAGCGCTGCAACATCGGAGCGATCGTCTCGTACGGCGCGCCCGAGAACGGGGTGCGCGTGGTGCGGTGCACGATGCGCAGCTCGGTGTCGCTCGGCGTGAGCATCGTGGCGACCATGCGATCGAGGTACAGACTGGCGCGCGCGCGGCGCCCGAGCAGCGGGCGGAGCTCGCTCTCGGCGAGGCCCTCGGCGACGCGAGCGCGCGCGAGCTCGGCGTCGCCACCGACCTGCTGCGCCAGCGTCTGCCGTGCGGCCTGCGTGCGCACGACGACCTCGCGCGGCGTCGGTTCGGGCGTTATCTCGAGCCGGCTCAACAATACCTCGGCCATGTGCCGTTCCAGCGCGGCGCGCACATGTCGGTCGACGTAGGGCTCCTCGTCCGTCACGCGAAAGCCGCCGTCCGACAGCGCCTCGAGGCGCGCCTCGAAGGCGAGCTCGCGCTCGAAGATGAACTGAGGCTGATCGATACCCCCGGTCTCCGGCGCAGTGAACCGAATCGCGACGCGGTCCACCGCCGCGCTGGGGGCCTGGGCGCGAGCGCTGAATGACGCGAGCAAGGCGACGAGCGCCCCCAGCGCCAGCGCTGCCCGGCCCCGAGCGTCTGCTCTGCAGCCGCGTCCAGCGCGCGCGGGCTGGGGCCCCCGCGCACCGATGAATGAACCGCTCGAACCCCGGCGAGGAGCGGACGGCTCCGAGCACCCCTCGGCGTTCGAGCTCCCGCCCCCCTGCTCAGGAGGGCAGCGTCTTCTGGGCGCTCGCATGGGAGTCTTCCGGCGGCGCATTCGAGGGCGGCGCCGACGGCACGGAGGGAGGGTGCCCCTCGTCGTCTCCTCCGGCGTCGTGCCGTTGCGAATAGCTCCGCGCGACCCGGCGCGCCTTCACGAACTCGGCGAACGTGAGCAATCGATCGAGATCGCGCGCGCCCAGCGTCGCCGCGATGTCGCGCAGCTGCCGCCGCAGCCACTCGGCGTTCCGCGTGCGGCGAGCACCGAGCTGATCGCCCGGGGCGGGAGCCGGCTCCGACGCGGAGACCTCGGCCGCCGGAGGCGCGGGCGCGGGCCGTGCTACAGCCTTGAGCGCATGGGCCTCGAGCCAGGCCTCCATGAACACGCGCAGCCGTTCGCTGCGAAACGCAAACCAGCGCTCGCGCTCCGGCGCGTTGACCATCAGCACGTCCTTGAAGCGGCGAAAGGCGCCGCGACCATCGATCGCCAGCGTCAGCTCGTCGCGCAAATCGGACGGATCGAGCATCTGGATGAAGCGCTCCATCCAGCGATATTGCTCGCGCGAACTCACCGGCTCGACGCGCACATAGGCCGCGTCGGCGGCGATGCGCGAGTGCATCTGCGGATCGGCGATGCCGTCCACCACGCGCAGCACTTCGCCCGTGCTCAGGTGCAGGTAGCTGTGCACCTCGGGGGCGTTGTTCTCGAAGGCGTCCTCGAGCGCTTCCCAGTCGACCGCCACTTCGATGGGTGCCTTGCTGCGAGCCGCACCCGAGCTCTTGTCAGTGGACATCAGCCTCCAAACCGAAACCCGAGCGCGTCCTTCGAACGGCGTCTCGCCAGCGTGTCAGATGTTCCTCGCGCACGGCCTCGTTCATTCCTGCATCGAATCGCTCGGGGTGTTCCACCATCTGTGCAGCTTGTTTGACGCTCGCAAAGATGCCGGCTCCGACGCCTGCAAGCATCGCCGCGCCACGTGCGGTGGACTCGAGCTCGAGCGGACGTTCGATGCATAAGTCGGAGATGTCACTTTGGAATTGCATGAGAAGATTGTTCTGGGCTGCCCCTCCGTCAACTCGAATGCGCTCCACACGCAGGCGCGCATCCGACATACGGCCGGCCACCCCCGGTGCTAAGCGGGTTGGGGCGCCCGCGCGCCCATGAAACTCGGGGCTGCTGCTCGTTTCGCGCTGGTCGAGCGCCAAGTCTTCACGGATGGCGGTGACGAGATCGGCGATCTGAAACGCGATGGCCTCCAGCGTCGCGCGGGCGATGTGTCCCTTGTTCGACCCTCGAGTCAACCCAGTGATGAGGCCGCGGGCGCCCGGATCCCAGTGCGGGGCACCCAGCCCGGAGAGCGCCGGCACGAACGCGACGCCCTCGCTGCTCGAAACGGAACGGGCGAGGGCCTCGATCTCCGCCGAAGAGCGGATGATTCCAAGGCCGTCGCGCAGCCACTGAACGGCTGCGCCAGCGACGAAACTACTCCCCTCCAGGGCATACAGCGTCTCGCCCGCGATCTGCCAAGCGATCGTCGACAGCAGCCCGTGCTGGCTCCGGATACGCCGGGCGCCGGTGTTCACGACGAGAAACGCGCCAGTGCCATAGGTGCACTTGGCATCACCGGGCTCGAAACAGGCCTGACCAAACAGCGCAGCCTGTTGATCGCCAGCGACCCCCGTGATCGGCACGCCGTCGGGGAGCGGCGCGAACCCGCGCGTTCGTGCCAGCTCACCGGTGGTCGGCACGATCGTCGGCAACATGGCGCGCGGGACACGGAAGAGCCCACAGAGATGCTCATCCCACTCCCCCGTGCCGAGGTGCATCAAGCTCGTACGCGATGCGTTACTGATCTCGATCACGTGCGGTGCCCGCGCCGCCGCGCCGCCCGCCAGCCACCAGATGAGATAAGAGTCGACAGTGCCGAAGGCGAGCTCGCCCGCCTGGGCGCGGGCTCGCGCTCCGTCGTGGTGGTCGAGCAGCCACGCGATCTTCGTCGCCGAGAAGTACGGATCGAGCACCAACCCCGTCCGTTCGCGCACATCGGGCTCGTGCCCTGCGGCGCGCAGCCGCTGGCACTCGTCGGTGGTGCGGCGATCTTGCCAAACGATCGCCCTGGCAATCGGCCGACCGTTAGCCCTGTCCCAAACCAACGTGGTTTCGCGCTGATTGGTAATGCCGAGAGCCGCGATGCTGGTGCCCGAGACCCCCGCCTGGCGCAGCGCGCCCGAGACCGCCCGCTCCACGCTGTCGGCGATCTCGCCGGGGTCGTGCTCTACCCAGGCGGGAGCCGGAAAGTGTTGCGGCAGCTCGACGCTTTCGCGACCCAGAGTTCGTCCGTCAATACCCATGACCAGCGCGGTGGACCCCGTGGTCCCTTGATCGATTGCCAGCAAGTAGCGAGTCATGAGCCCGAGCCACACTACCAGAACGGGCTGCGCTTGTCGCCGCGTCCCCCCGACGGTAGCCTGACGCCGCGATGGCCAAGCTCATCCTCACCTCGCCCGAGGGTCAGCAGACCGTCACGCTGGCATCGAGAAATTCCTTGGGGCGGCACCCCGACAGCAGCATTCAGATCCTCGACAAGATCGTCTCGAAGGAACACTGCCGGATCCTGCTCGAAGGCGACACATGGGTGCTCGAAGATCTCGACAGCCTCAACGGCACCTTCCTCAACGGCACTCGCGTGAACGGCAGACGGCCGCTGGCGCACGGCGACGAATTTACCCTCGGCGCCACGCGCGCGCGCTTCGAGCTGGAGGCTCGCGAGCGAACCAACGTGCCCGACACCCTGGCGCAGCGCAACGCTGCGGCGCCACGCGCGGCGGGCGCCGTCGCGCCCGTCGTGCCCGAGGTGAACCAGACGCCTTGGGCCCGCTCGAGCGCGCTGGTGGCGACCGCACGCGGCATGGAAAGTTTCGAAGCCGCTGCCCCCCCGCGCGGTCCCGCCATCGACATCGGAGCCAGCGGCCGCCCCGGGCACACGCTGCTCGCCGCGACGCCCCCGCAGGTCGAGGTCAATCAGCAGGGCCGTGAGATCGGCACGCAGATCGCGGCGCAGGAGCAGGGCTTTCGACCGTTCCAGGAGATCGCGAACAACGCCACCCAGATGGCGGCCGACTACGAGAGGCTGAGGCTATCGCACGAGCTGTCGCGCGAGATCTGTCTGGAGCGCGACCTGAAGACGCTGCTGAACAAGATCCTCGCCAGCATGTTCCGCTTCGTGCGGGCGGATCGCGGCGTCATCTTCCTGGTGGGCGACAACGGCCAGCTCGAGCCCGGCGCGAGCCTGCGGCGTGACGGCTCGGAGGCGGCGATCAGCGTCTCTTCCACGATCATGAGCCACGTCATGCGCGAGCGGGCGAGCGTGCTCACGCACGACGCCGCGATGGATTTCGCCGGCTCCAAGGGTCGCAGCATGATCTTGAACCGCATCAGCTCGGCGATCGTCGCGCCGCTGATGCACGAGGAGGACATCCTCGGCGTGCTCTGGCTCGACAGCGAGACTCTGGCCCGCTTCGAGCAGCGCGATCTCGAGATGGTCACCTCGATCGCGGCGCAGGCCGCCATGTTCATCGAGATCAACATCCTCGGGCGCAAGGTGGAGCAAGAGATCCTGAACCGCGAGCGCTTCAGCCGCCTGCTCTCCCCCAACGTCGCCGAGAAGGTGTTGAGCGGCGACATGGTGATCCAGAAGGGCGGGCAGCTCGTGCAGTGCACCGTCTTCAACTCCGACATCCGCGGCTTCACGCACATGAGCGACGGCGCGGCGCCGGAGCCGCTGGTCGAGATGCTCAACGAGTATTTCGAGCTGATGGTCGAGACGCTGTTCAAGTACGAGGGCACCCTCGACAAGTTCATGGGCGACGGCATCATGGCGCTCTGGGGCGCCCCCGTCGTCACCAAGGATGACGCCGTGCGCAGCGTGGAGTGTGCGCTCGAGCAGATGGAGGTGCTGCGCGCCTTCAACACCCGGCGCCGCTCGCGCGACATGCCGCCGCTCGACATCGGCATCGGCATCCACAGCGGCCCCGTGGTGGCAGGCTACATCGGCAGCTCAAAGGCGCTCTCGTACACGGTGATCGGCGACACGGCGAACACCAGCGCGCGCCTGTGCGGCGCCGCAGGCCCGGGCGAGATCTTGGTGAGCGCCGCCACCATCGAGCAGCTGGGCACGAGCTTCGACTACAAGGAGCTGCCGCCGCTGCAGCTCAAGGGCAAAGAGAAGCCGTTCCGCTGCTTCGCGATCCAGCGCTCGCGCTTCGCCGTGAGCGTGCCCGTGGCTCCGCCGACGTCGTCGCGCCCGCCCAGCACTCGCGAACGCTGACGGCTCCGGAGAGGGCCACGGAGCCGAGCCTCCGGGCGTTCCCGGTGCTCCGGGACGAGGCGCTCGGGCCTCATGCCCTCCGTCCGTGCCGCCACCACCGCGGCGGTGGCTGCAGGGTGCGTCGACTCCGGCCCGATGCGTATCCGCATTCGGCATTCCTCGACCTGTGCGAAAGCCGGCGCGCCTCTGCGGACCGCAGCGGGGTTTCACGTAGGGTAACCGGCCGAACCCGCTGCGCTCAGACGCGCACGAAAATGGCGCAGCACCGACCTCAGAGTCTCGCCCGTGTATGGCAAAGGGGCAGCGCGCGACGTTGCGGCTTGATCGGAGCGCCATCGAACGCTACGAGCCTGCACGGAAAGCTCTGGCGCCGCGGTGCCCTGGCCTCGTCCCTCGACGGGCGGGAAACGGGAGCCGAAATCACCGGGCGAGTTTCGAGAGTCCACCCTGTTTCGAGGTTCCACCCTGGGCCACCGTTTCGTCCGGCGGCCGCCTCCCCCGAGTGCTGCGACGAAGAAGGCTGACGGAGCGTGAACGAGAGCGACGGTTCGAAGCCCAAGGCGCACCCCTTGGACGCGTTTGGAGCGCTGGAAGAGCTCGATTGCCGAGGGCGCCGCGTCTTGCTGCGCGTCGACCCCCTCCTGCTCGACGCGCTCGATGACGAAGACGCCGAGCGCGCTCGCGTGGCGGAGGCCGCCGCCGAAACTGCCGCGAGCGTGACCGGCGTGGGGGCGTCGGGGCGGCCCCCCCTCGAGGCTGCCGCCCCTGCTCCCGGCGCCGCCCCTGCTCCTGGCGCCGCTGCCACCTTGGCCCCCTCCGCAGGCGCTGCCCCGCCGTCGCCGTCCTCGAGGTCCACGCTGCGGCGGCTGCTCGAGCTCGAGGCGCGCGTGATCATCGCCACCCATTTCACGCCAGACGCGGGCTCCAGCGGCGGGGTGAACGGCGTGGACGACCTGGCGACTCGCTTGAGCGAGCGGCTCGGGGTCGACGTGTTCATGCCGGACGAGTGCGTCGGCGACGCGGCCGTGCGCGTGATCAACGAGCTTCGCCAGGGACAGCTGTGCGTGCTGCCGGATCTGGCTGCTCCGCGCTCCGGCGCCGAGCAAAAGAACGACGAGGCGTTCGCTCGCGCGCTCGCGAGCGCGGTCGACGCCTACGTGTTCGATGCGTTCGCGGCGAGCCACCTCGAGCTGGCCTCTACCGTGAGGCTGCCGCGCCTCGTACCACGGCGCGCGCTCGGCGAGCGCGCTCGGCGCGAGCTCGACGTGCTGAGCTCCGTGTTCGCGTTGAGCCGCGGCTCGGTGGGCCTGCTCCTCGGCGGGCACGCTTTCGCCGACAAGGTGGAGACGCTGGAGGGCTGGCTGCCGCGCGTCGATCGCCTGTGCATCGGGGGCGCGCTGTCGCTCACCCTGCTCGCGGCGTCCGGACGCGCGCGGCCCGAAGCCGGCGCCGATCTCGATCGGCTCGCCCAGGCGCGTTCGCTCTTCGCTCGGGCGCGCGATCTCGGCGTCACCCTCACCCTCCCGCTCGATTTCGTCGTCCAGCTCGAGGGCGACCAGGGCACGCTCGTCAAGCGCGCCGCCGACGTGCCGGCGAAGGCGCGCATCATCGACATCGGCCCCGAGAGCGTGGCGCTCTTCTCCGAGGTGCTGGGCAAAGCCAAGCACCTGCTCTGGTGGGGGCCGCTCGGCGATCTGCGTCACCCCGAAGGCAAAGAGGCGAGCGGGCGCCTGGCGGCGCTGTGCGCCGATCCCGCGAACGTCAGCGTCGTGCTCGGCAGCGACACGCGCAGCTTCGTGCGCCAGCTCCCGGCGGATCTGCAGCAGGGGATCGATCTGGTCAGCACGGGGTCGGCTGCGGCGCGAGCGTTGCTCGCAGGGCGGCGCCTGCCCGGCATCGAGGCGATGCGCGGGCGGCGCTAGTTCCGGTCGCCCTCATCCGCGAGGAGCCGGCCGCGCTCGAGCTGACGAGGACTCCGGCGCGCGCCAATCCCCCGCCGCGCCCTTCGCAATTGTCATGGCGAGCCGCATCAGGCAGGATTCGCGCCATGTCGAGACAGCGCAGGATCCTGGTCACCAGCGCGTTGCCGTACGCGAACGGCCACATCCACATCGGGCACCTGGTGGAGTACATCCAGACAGACATCTGGGTGCGGTTCCAGCGCCTGATGGGCAGTGACGTGCACTACATGTGCGCCGATGACACGCACGGAACGGCCATCATGCTGCGCGCGCGCCAGGAGGGCACGAGCGAGGTCGCCGTGATCGAAGCGATGAACCGAGCCCACCAGGCCGATTTCGCGAAGTTCGACGTGCGCTTCGACCACTACGGTAGCACCAACTCCGAGGCGAACCGCGAGCTGTGCCACGAGATCTGGGCCGCCCTGCGCAAGCAGGGACTGATCGCAGAGCGCCAGGTGACGCAGCTGTACGATCCGAAGGAGGGCCTGTTCCTCGCCGATCGCCTGGTGAAGGGCGACTGCCCGCGCTGCAAGACCCCGGACCAATACGGCGACAGCTGCGACAACTGCGGGGCCACCTACCGCGCGAGCGAGCTCGGCAACCCCAAGAGCGCCATCTCCGGCGCCACGCCCGAGACGCGACAGTCGACCCACCTGTTCATCACCATCGAGTCGAAGCACGCCTTCCTCGACGGCTGGACGCAGGCGGAGGGTCACCTGCAGCCGAGCGTCGCCAACTACCTGAAGGGCCACTTCCTCGGCGCACCGCTCGAAGACTGGGACGTATCGCGCCCGGCGCCGTACTTCGGCTTCGAGATCCCCGACTCGCCCGGCAACTACTGGTACGTCTGGTTCGACGCGCCGATCGGCTACATGGCGGCGACGAAGGAGTGGTGCGAGGCGAGCGGCCGCCGCTTCGACGAGTTCTGGCGCGAGCCCGGCACGGAGCTCGTGCACTTCATCGGCAAAGACATCACCTACTTCCACGCGCTGTTCTGGCCGGCGATGCTCGAAGCGTCGGGCTTCCAGCTGCCGCATCGCGTGCAGGTGCACGGATTCTTGACGGTGAACGGCGAGAAAATGTCGAAGAGCAAGGGCACGTTCATACGCGCCGCGAGCTACGCCGATCACCTCGACCCGAGCTACCTGCGCTACTACTACGCGAGCCGGCTCACCTCCAAGGTCGACGACCTCGACCTCGACCTCGACGACTTCGTCGCTCGCGTCAACTCGGACCTGGTGGGGAAGGTCGTGAACCTGGCGAGCCGCACCGCGCGCCTGCTCCAGAGCGTGGGCCTGTCGGCGTTCTACCCGGACGACGGCGGCCTCTTCGCCGAAGGCGCCGTCGCATCGTCAGACATCGCCGCGGCCTACGAGAGCTGCGACTACAGCCGCGCGATGCGCGCCGTGATGAAGCTGGCCGACCGCGCCAACGAGTACGTCGACCGCATGCAGCCCTGGAAGCTCGCCAAGGACCCGGCCAAGGCTCATGACCTGCAAGACGCCTGCAGCGTGGCGCTCAACCTCTATCGACAGATCGTGCTCTACATGAGCCCCGTGCTGCCGCGCCTCGCCGAGCAGAGCGCGGAGCTGTTCGGTGTGCCCTTCGATCGCTGGAGCGCCGCGCAAACGCCGCTCGTCGGACAGCCCGTGCAAACCTTCAAGCACCTCATGACGCGGGTAGACCCGAAGCAGGTCGCGGCCATGGTCGCCGCCAGCGTCGAGTCGGCGCCCGGAGGCGCTGCGCCGGCCCCCCCCGGCGCAGGCGCCAAGCCCAGCAAGGGCGACGCCCGGCCTGGCAAGGGCGCAAAGGCCGGCGTTCCGCCCGCCGACGCCAAGGCCAAGGGCGAGGCCGCGGCCCCGGCCGGCCTCGAGCCGATCGCCCCCACCGTGACCTTCGACGACTTCTCCAAGGTCGATCTGCGCGTCGCGCGCGTGCTCGCCGCCAGCCCCGTCGAGGGTTCGAGGAAGCTGCTCGAGCTGCGCGTCAGCCTGGGCGAGGTCGAGCGCACGATCTTCGCGGGCATCCGTGGCTCTTACGAGCCCGAAGCCCTCGTCGGGCGCCTGATCGTCGTGGTCGCCAACCTCGCTCCCCGTCAGATGAAGGTCGGTCTGAGCGAGGGCATGGCGCTCGCGGCGGGCACCGAGACGAGCGTGTTCCTGCTCTCGCCCGACAGCGGCGCCGAGCCGGGCCAGCGCGTGCACTGAAACCCTGCCCTTCGGGCGCGGCGTCGCGGGCGAGCCCCCTCCCGCGTCCGCGCGGAGGCGCGCTGCGCGCCGAGCACGGACGCCAGGGAGGGGCGGCGGGCGCGGGCGCTGCGCCCGTGATCCGCCGGGGGTGGGCATCTCAAACCCCCTGACCCCTGACCCCTTTCCTTCCTACTCGGCCTCCACGGCATCGGGCTCGGACGTGCGCTTCTTGGACGAAGCCTTGGCGCCGTTGTCCTTCGCCTTGGCGGCCTTCTTGGCGACCGCCTTCTTCGGCACGGCCTTCTTGGCAGACGCCTTCTTCGGGGCGGCCTTCTTGCTGGCAGGCGCCTTCGACGCGGGCGCTTCGTCCTCATCCTCATCCTGGTCGACGGACTCGGGGACGCCCTCCTCGGCCTCTGCGGGGGCCTTCGCCTTGGCGGCCTTCTTGCCCTTTGCCGAGCTCTTCGCGCCCTTCTCGGCAGGAGCCGCCGCCTTCTTCTTGGCCTTCTTCTTCTTCACCGGCGCGCGCTCGCGGCGCTGGTGCAAGAGCTCCTGAGCGCGTGCGTTGTCGATGCCCTCCGGGCTGTCGCCCTTGCGCAGGGAGGCGTTCGTCTCGCCGTCGGTGACGTACAGGCCGAAGCGCCCTTCGCGCAGCGTGATGACGCCGCCCGAATACTCGTCGGTGCCGAGCTCTTTGATCGGCTCCGCCGCCTTGCGCTGGTTGCCCCGAGTCTTCGGCTGCGCGAAGAGCGCGAGCGCCTTCTCCAGGTCGACGGAGAAGACCTCTTCCTCTTTCTCGAGGCTGCGGCTGTCCTTGCCGCAGGAGATGTAGGGGCCGTAGCGGCCGAGCTGAGCCGTGACCGGCTCCTTCTTCTCCGGGTGCTCGCCGATCACGCGCGGCAGGCTGAGCATCTGCAGCGCGTCTTCGAGCGTCATGCTCGCTGGCTCCATCGATTTCAACAGCGAGCCAGTGCGCGGCTTCTCTTTGCCGCCCGCCTCGCCCAGCTGCACGTACGAACCGAAGCGACCCGAGCGCACGTACACCGGCAGCTCGCTCGCGGGATCGTTGCCGAGCAAGCGGTCGCCGCTCGGCGCGGAGAGGATCTCCGTGGCCTTGGCGAGCGTCATCTCGTCCGGCGGCAAGTCTTCCGGGATGCTCGCCGTGTCCTCGCCGCGCTGCAGGTAGGGCCCGTAGCGCCCGACGCGGATGATCACGTCGCGGCCCTCGCTGTCCTTGCCGAGCGGCAGCGAGTTGATGGCGCGCGCGTCGATCTCGTTGAGCCGCTCCGCGACGAGCGTACGCAGGCCCACGGAGAGGGCCCGCCCGGGCGCTTCCGCGGTCTTGCCGTCGCCGGCCTCTGCCTTGCTCTTCTTCTTGCCCTCCGACGCGGCGCTCTCGCTGTCGCCGAAGTAGAAGCGCCGGAGCCACGGCACGGCCTCTTCGCGGCCTGCCGCGATGCCGTCGAGCTCGTCTTCCATGCGCGCGGTGAAGGCGTAGTCGACCAGGTCCGAGAAATGCTTCTCGAGCAACTGCACCACGGCGAACGCCTTGAAAGACGGCACCAGCGCGGAGCCCTTCTTCCACACGTAGCCGCGCTGCTGGATGGTCGAGATGATCGAGGCGTAGGTGGAGGGGCGGCCCACGCCGAGTTCCTCCAGAGACTTGACCAGCGACGCCTCGGTGTAGCGCGGCGGCGGCTGTGTCTCGTGCCCCTTCGGCTCGAAGCCGACGCCCTTCAGCGGCTGCCCCTCCTTGACGGCCGGCAGGGGCCGCTCGCGCTGCTCGAGCTCCTGCGTCGGGTCATCGCTGCCCTCGACGTAGGCGCGCAAGAAGCCGGGGAACGTGATCGTGTTGCCCGTGACCGCGAACTCGAGCTGCTGACCATCCACCTTCGTGGTGATGCCGAGCTTCACGCTCTGACCGCGCGAGTCTTCCATCTGACAGGCGACCGTGCGCTTCCAGATCAGCTCGTAGAGCTTGCCGCGGTCGCCGCCCATCTCTGCGTCGACCTTGCTCGGATGCACGAAGCTGTCACCCGCCGGGCGGATCGCTTCGTGCGCTTCCTGCGCGTTCTTCACCTTGTTGGCGTAGCGGCGCGGCTTCTCCGGCAGGTACTCGTCGCCGTACAGCTCCTTGATCAGCGCGCGGGCAGCCACGAGCGCGGTGTCCGAGAGCGTCGTGCTGTCGGTACGCATGTACGTGATGTAGCCCGCCTCGTACAGATCCTGCGCGGCGCGCATCGCGCGCGCCGACGAGAAGCGGAGCTTGCGGCTCGCCTCCTGCTGCAGGGTCGACGTCATGAACGGCGCCGCGGGGCTGCGCTTGTACGGCTTCTGCTCGACGCTCCGCACGCTGAAGCTCGAGCTCGCGAGCTTCTCGACCAGCGCGCTCACGCGCTCTTCGCCGAGGATCAGGGCGTCTTTACGAGCGAGGTTGCCGTTCTCGTCGAAGTCTTTACCGGTCGCGACCCGCTGCTCGTTGACCGTGACGAGCGTGGCGACCAGCTCGTTCGGACCATCTTCGGGTGCGTCGGCGATCTGGAACGTGGCGTCGATGTCCCAGTACTTGGCGACCACGAAGCGCATGCGCGCGGCTTCGCGATCCACCACCATGCGCGTCGACACGCTCTGCACGCGGCCCGCCGAGAGCTTCGGCATGACCTTCTTCCAGAGCACCGGCGACACCTCGTAGCCGTACAGGCGATCGAGGATTCGACGGGCCTCCTGCGCGTTCACCAGGCGCTGATCGATCTCGCGCGGGTTCTGGATCGCCTGCTCGATCGCCTTCTTGGTGATCTCGTGAAACGCCATGCGCATCACGGGCACCTTCGGGTTCAGCACCTCGAGGAGATGCCAGGCGATCGACTCTCCTTCGCGATCTTCATCGGTCGCGAGGTAGAGCTGGCTCGCGCCGGCGAGCAGATCCTTCAGCCGCTGGATGTGCTCTTTCTTGTCGCCGTCGATGATGTAGAGCGGCTTGAAATCGTTGTCGACGTCGACGCCCAGCCGCGCCCAGGCCGTCTTTTTGTACTTGGGCGGAACGTCACTCGCCCGGCGAGGCAAATCACGGATGTGCCCGATAGACGACTCGACGATGAAATCCTTACCCAGAAAGGCAGCTATCGTCTTTGCCTTCGCAGGTGACTCGACGATCACGAGGGACTTGTCGCTCACGGGTCCTTGTTTCGAGGTAACGCGGGCCGGCACGCTTACAATCGCGATCCGAGCCTGTCAATGTTGGTCCAGGAGGACCAAGGTTCTCGCACCGCTCGGAGAATTGGCCAGCCCTCGATCTCGACTGTGGCAACCGCGCTCAGTCGCCCGACCGGCCTAGTGTTCCAATCGCGACCACCGCGATCCGTTTTTCTGCACCACCGCCCGCCGTGCTTGGTCTTGCCCTGCACTGGGAATCGAGCACCATGCGGGCCATGCAGCATTGGCCCGAGGGCGTTCACCAGCTTCATCCCACCATCAACGTTCACGTGCTGGAAGGCTCCCGGACCGGCCCGACGGCCCTTGTGCAGGCGGGAATTCATGGTGACGAAATCGCCGGAGCCCACGCGCTGTCCGAATTGTTGGAAGAGGGCATCCGGCCCGAAAGCGGCCGCCTGCTGATCGTGCCCGTGATGAACCCGCGCGCGTACCGCGCGCGGCAGCGAGCCGCCCCGGGCGGGCTCGACATGAACCGCTGCTTCCCCGGTGACGCGCACTCCGAGGCGCTCGAGCAACGCCTGGCGCGCCGCTTCATGGACCTGGTGGAGCTGGAGCGGCCAGCGCTCGTGATGACGCTGCACGAGAGCCTCAAGCGCTATCATCCCGCCATCCCCGCTTCGTTCGGCCAGACCATCGTCTACGGCGTGAACCCGATGCCAGCTATCGTTCAGCATGTCGTCGACCGTCTGAACGAGGTTCGCCAGTCGCCCTACGAGCTGTGGGCACCTCACTATTATCCGGTCGCCACCTCATCCACCGAGGTGATTGTCGACCGAATCGGGTGCATCGGCGTGTGTGTCGAAACCTGGCAGGGGTTCGATGAGGCTCGTCGCGTCGCGATGCAGCGTCAGACCGTCCGCTTCTTCCTCGAAGAGCTCGGCATCCTCGCCCGGCTCTGACTTGGCCGCCGCCGCGCCCCGCGCAGGCGCTGATTTTTTCGTGCTTTTCAGCGTGGAAGCTGAGAGCGCTCGAGGCCGCGTGAGGGCTCTGCACCGGCGATGGCAGGCTTCGACTGCGCGGTGAGCATGGTCGGTGAGCGGCCGGCGAAGTTGTCGGGTGGCCGCCCTATTATCACCCGTGACTGTAACTGCATGCTGCAACTGTAGAGAGGCTCGAGAACGCGCAAACGCATCTACGGCGGGCCGAACCCTCGCCGTTCAGCTATGATTGGAATGAGCACCCCGGCGGATCGATTCGCGAAGAGCGAATCATCATTGGACAGCGTTTGCTGAACTACATGTATCGTGCTGTGATTGTCAGCCTTGGGGGGCGGAGGTAACTAGATGAGCGACAGAAGGGCAGTTTCGGCGGGACACCTCGGGGCGTCTTCGGTCGCGGCAGCACACGAAGCTTGGCGGGTCGCGGTCGGCGGCAACCGCGTCGAGAGCATGACCGTCGAGCAGATCGCTCACGCCTTCCACGGCGGCCAGCTCAACGCACGCACGCCGCTCTGGCCGCCTGGTGCAACGGGCTGGCAGGCGCTCGGGAACTTCCCCGAGTTCCAGCAGCACCCCTCCACGTACGCGCAGCCCGCGCTCGCGCAGTTCGCCGAGGCCGATGACGATCCGACCCGCATGTGGACCGGCGGCAATGACCTGGGGAGCATGGAGGCGGCGATGCAAGCGCCGCACGCTCGCCCCCCGGCTCAGACCGGCGTGCGCCAGGTCGTGGCGCCCCGTCCGCCCGCCCCTTCGGCTCCGCAGGCGCAAGCGTACTCGCAACCCGCCAACTATTCGCAGTCCAACTATTCGCAGCCGGCCAGCTATTCCCAGCAGGCCAGCTATGCGCCGCCGAGCGCCTACGCGATGCCGAGCCCTCCGCCGGTGCCCTCGCGGCCCGCGCCGATGCCCTCGCGGCCCGCGCCGACGGCGTCGGTGGCCTCGAACCAGTCGCATCAGCCTGCGCTCGTCCCCTCGAGCATGCCCCCCTTCCGCTCCAAGAGCCGAGGCAACGGGCTGATGCTCGCGGCTGGCCTGGTCGGCTTGGTCGGCCTCGGCAGCGCGGTGCTCGCCGCGCGCGGCAACTGGGGATCGTCCGCGCAGCGCGCGAACGAAGAGGTCGCCGTCTCCGCCGAGACGCCCGCAACCGCAGAGCCGGCAGCGGAAGCCGCACAGCCCGAACCGAAGGCGGGCGAGGCGCAGCTCGCGAAGTACGAAGACACCTCGGCGCTCGCTGGCGAAGCAGCCAAGCCCGCCGCGAAAGAAGGCGCGAGCGAAGCGGAGAAGCCCGCAGCGGCAGCCAAGCTCGACGAGCCGGTGAGCGACGCGCCCAAAACCGATGCAGCCAAGACCGAGCAATCCTCGAGCGCAAAGGCCTCGGAGGACAGCGACGAGGCGCACAGCGCCAAGACGGAGAAGGCGAACAACAGGGCCGCGCGCGCGCGCAGCGAAGAGGCGTCCAGCAAGAGGGCGAGCGCACGCGAGAAGAAGCGCGCCGCTGCGCTGGCCGCCGCCGAGCGCCGCAAGCCCGCGCCACGCGCCGCCAAGATGATCGAGAAGCCCGAGAAGCCGGACGTGGTCGAGAAGACCGAAAAACTCGAGAAGCCCGAGAAGACCGAGAAGCCCGCGACTGCCGAGTCTCAGCAGGCGCCGGCGAACGCCGCCGTCAACGAAGCGGCAGCCGCCGCGCTGGCCAACTCCGCCAACCTGGCCGCCTCCTGCCGTCCGCGCGGTGGTCCCGCGGGCGCCGGCAAAGCGCGCGTGATCTACTCGAACGACGGCGAGGTGCAGTCGGTCGAAATCCTGACCGCGAAGTTCCGCGACACGCTCACGGGCAGCTGCGTGCGCATGGTGTTCCGTCGCGCCAAGATCGCCCCCTTCAAGGGCGAGCCGCCGACGTTTATCAAGAGCTTCACGATCCCGGAAGAGTGAGCCGATCCCGAGCGCGCGGCAGGCCCGTGCCGCCGCGCGCGTTTGCGCCGCCCCGCATCGGGACGAGCGCGAGGCTCGACGCTCAAGGGTCGACGCGCCGCGCCGATCCCTGGGGCGAGGCGGACGGTGCACATGTACCATATCGTGAAACACGTCGGCGCGACCGCGACGCTCGTGCTGCTGGCGCTCGCCTGCGATAGCTCGGAAGAGCGCCCGCCGCCCGCCGAGTCCGAGGCCAACATCGACCTCGCCGACCTGGTCCGGTACGACACGACCGCCGCCGACGAGCGCGACGTGTACGCCACCGGCGCCTGCACCGACGGGGCGACGCGCGAGTGCCGCGTGTACCTCCCGAGCCACAACGACGTGCAGCCCTGCTTCATCGGCGAGCAGACCTGCGCCGACTCGCGCTGGGGCGAGTGCGAGAGCGGCGTGGTCGTCGACGCCAACGCAGACGACGCCGAGATCGACCCCGACGACCTTCCCGAGTGACGCCGGCTGCCCGAGGAACTCACAGGCGCCGGGACGCCAGAGGCTCAGGCGCTCTTCTGCGTGCGCAACCGCGGCGACCAGAGCGTTACCCGATCGCGCCCGCCTCGCTTCGAGGCGTAGAGCGCCTCGTCCGTCGCCTTGAACAGCTCTTCCCAATCCTTGCCCGCCTGCGGATAGGTCGCGACACCGACCGAGCAGGTCACGTTGAGCGGCCCGTCCTTGGTGACGAAGGTGGTGGCCGCGAGCTCCTGCCGCACGCGCAGGGCCAGGAGCTCTGCCCCAGCCGGATCGGTCTGCTCGCAGACGACGACGAACTCCTCCCCGCCGAAGCGCCCGACCGCGTCCGTCTCGCGCTTCGTGCGGCGGAGCACCTCGGCGAAGCCCACGATCACGCGATCGCCGACGTCGTGCCCGTAGGTGTCGTTCACGCGCTTGAAGTGGTCGAGATCGCAGACGAGCACGGCGAGCGGTTTCTTGAAGCGCTGTGCAGAGCGCAACTTCTGGCGCGCCGTCTCGGTCAGCGCGCGCTTGTTGAGTAGCCCCGTGAGGCCATCGGTGGTGGCGAGCTCCTCCAGGCGCTTGACCATGCGTGCGTTGGCGAGCGACACGGCGACGTGCCCCGCCAGCACCTGCAAGATCACGCGCACGTCGGCGCCGAAGCCGCCGGGCTCGTGCGAACCGAGCACCAGCGTGCCGAGCACCTCGCCATGCACGAGCAGGGGCAGCACCAGGATGGAGGGCAGCTTGGGCGCTGCCAGGCCTTTGGTGAACAGCACCTGCACGTCGGCGTCGCACTGCCCGCGGAAGGGCAGCGGGTGGCGGTTCTCGACCACCATACCCACGAGCCCCGTGCCGTCGCGGAAGGTCTTGCCGACGAGGTCGTCGGCCCGCTCGCCGCTCACCGCGCAGATCTCGTGCTCGCCGCCTTTGCGCAGCAGCGTCACGGCCGCGAACTGGAACGCGGTAAACTCGCGCGCCTGGCTCACGCCCGCCTCGATCACCTGCACCTCGGTGCGCGCTTCGTTGAGGCGCTCGACGGCGCGGTACAGCTTGCCCTGCTCCACCTTCGCGCGATCCAGCTTCTGCAGCACTCGCTCGTTGTCGACGCTGCGACACACCAGGCGGCACGTCTCTTCGAGGATCTCCTCTTCGGCGGGCTCGAGCGGCCGAGCCGCCTCGCGATCGATGGTGAGCAGGCCAGACGCCACGCCGTCCTCGAGGATCGGCAGCGCCACGACGTGGCCCATCGGACGCGGGTCGTCGGTGTAGGGCAAGGGGCGCGCCGCCGACGCGCCCACCAACTCGACCGCGGCGCCGCTCTCGAGCGCGGCGGCGAAGACGCCCTCTTTCGCGCTGAACGGGCCCTCGAGCAAGCTGTCGCGGGCACCCGCCGCACCGCGCAGATGCAGCAGCTCGCCCGAGGGATCGAGCCACAGCACGAGCACGCTGCGACAGCCGAGCGCCATGCAGCACAGCGAGAGCGCCGAGTGCAGCGCGGCGGCGATCTCGTCGACGCTGGAGCGGATCAGCGGGTGCTCGCCGCTCGCGGGCTCCGCGGCAGCCTCGTCGCTCGGCCCCTGCCCCGGCAACAGGCTGTGCGCGCGATCGGCGACGGCCGACAGCCGGTACGAGCGCGCCGCCGTCCGCAGCGTCGCGAGCTCCCGCTCCAGCGTCGCCCGATGTTCGCGAAGGGCCCGCTGGAGATGCGCGCGAACGCTGAGCCACGCGCATAGACCACACGCGCCCACGAGCAGCACCAGCGTGAGCAGATCCGTGAGCTCGGAGCGCTGGCTCTGGGCGTGCAACGCGGCAGCGAGCCCGGCGAAGACTAGCCAGGTTCCGATGCTCGATAGCGGCCTCGCGAACGCACAGACCAGCGCGAAGCCGACGTGCGCCAGGCCCCAGTGGGGGCCGCGCAGGCCCGCTCGCGCCCACCAGATGCCCGCGACCATCCCGACGGCCAGCAGGCTCGCGAGCTCGAAATCGAGCCGAGCGAGCGACTCGCCCGCCAGGGGACGGCGGCGGCGCTGGATCGAGGCCCAGAGCGCGTAGCCGTAGGCGCCGAGCGTCAGGACCTCGAGCGCCAGGGGCAGCCCGGCACGCGCCCGCCACACGACCAGCGCCGCGAAGACCACGGCGAGCGCGCTGCCCGCCACGCGCGAGCCCAGCCATTTCAAGCCGCTCGACACCCGGTTCGAGTCCATGGCTCCCGATGGCCCGCGTCTCATTCTCAAAACCTGCTGCACGCTCCGCTAGCAGGCCCGACGCGGTTGGGCCAAGGTTCCGGGTAGAGCACGCTCTTCCCGCCCCCGTCCCGTGGGCTCACGCCCATGCGCGTCATCGGCCTCCGACCTCAAATTCTGCTTCTGCTCGGCGGCCTGCTGGTTGTTGCGTTCGCGCCGCTGCAGCTCGCGCTGGCGACCTACACGCGGGTGACGTTGCGTCAACTCGACGACGAACAGGCGCACGCTCTCGGCCACACCCTGGCTGTCCATGTGCGGCAAAGCGCGCCGCTGCTGGGGCCCGAGGTCGTCGTGCGCGCGCTCGAGCGAGGTGCGACCGAGTCCGGGCTGCTCGCGGCGCGCGTGTCGAGCGCTCGCGCAGGAGCGGCCGAGTTTGGTGACGCCGCCGTGCTGAGAGCGCTGTCGGAGGCCTCGCCCGAGGGCAGCATGTTGCGCGTGGGCGAGAGGCGCGTGTGGGCGATCGCGATCTCCAGCGCGGACGACGGAGCGGGCGCGGGTGAGGCCTGGCTCGCGATCGACGCGGAGCGTTCGAGCGCGCGCGGCACGACGCTGATCGGGATCGTCGGCCTGTACGCCTTCCTCATCGCGGTGGCCCTGCTGACGCTGGCCTACTTCGCGCTCACACGCCTGATCGTGCGTCCGCTCGAGGCGCTGTCGCAGGCGGCCGAGAACGTCACGCTCGGCAAGCGCCGGCTCACACCGCCTGCCACGAACGCCCGCGAGCTCGGGGAGCTCGGTGTCAGCCTGGAGCGCATGACGGATCGGCTGCTGCTCGAGGAAGAGTCGCTGCGCAACAAGATCGCAGAGATCGAGCGCGCCCGCGCCGAGCTGGCGAGCGCGCAGACGAAGCTGGTGCGCTCCGAGCGACTGGCGTCGGTGGGCCGGCTCTCGGCAGGGCTCGCGCACGAGATCGGAAACCCGATCGCGGCCATGATGGGCCTCGCCGATCTGGTCCTCGACGGCGACCTCGAGCCGAGCGAGCAGCGCGACTTCATCCGCCGCATGCGCTCGGAGATCGAGCGCGTGCACCGCACACTGAAGGATTTGCTGCAGTTCGCGCGCCCAAAGGGCGAGGCCGGCGGCGCGCCTTCTGCGAGCGGCGACGTCGAGGCAGCGATCCACGATACCGCCGCGCTGGTCGTGCACCAGGCGTCGATGCGCGAGGTCGAGCTCTGCATCGACGTGTTCCCCGGCTTGCCGCGCGTCACGCTCGCCGACGAGCAATTGAGCCAGGTGCTGCTCAACCTGATCTTGAACGCGAGCGATGCCGTGCAGGGGCGCACCGGCGCTCGCATCGCGGTGCTGGCGCGCGCCGAAGAGTGCGGCGTGCGCATCGAGGTCGAAGACAACGGCGCGGGCGTGGCGCCCGAGGCGGCCGAGCACCTCTTCGAGCCGTTCTTCACCACCAAGGAGGTGGGCAAAGGCACGGGGCTCGGGCTGAGCGTGTGCCAGAGCCTGGTCAGCGCCGCGGGCGGCACCCTGAGCGTCGACGCCGAGTTCACCGGGGGCGCCCGCTTCTCGGTTCAGCTGCCCGCGGCCGATGACGCGCCGGCGCGCGCTGCCCCGCCAGCGCCTGAACCGCGCGCGCCGGAGGCCCGATGAGGGGCCGAGTGAGCGGCGAAATGAGACGGCGCGGCGCCCTCCTTCGTGTACGTTCGGGGTCCGACGCCGATGAGCGACGATCTTCCCGAGCTCAACCCAGCCGGCCGCGCCGAGGCCGCGGCGCCCCCCGAGCGGCCGCGGCTGAACGCCATCGGCGAAGAGCGACCGGCGTTCTTGCTGAGCTTTCCGCGCGACCCCGAGCTCGAGCCGCTGATCGCGGCGTTCGAGGCGGGCGACTTCGCCCGGGTGCGCCGCGAAGCCCCCGAGTTGGCTCGGCGCACGCGCGACGAAGCGGTGCGGCGCGCCGCCCTCGAGCTGCGCCGCCGCATCGATCCCGACCCTCTGCTGGTGGTGCTGCTCGTCTTCGCGCTGAGCTTGTTCGCGTTCCTCGTGGCGTGGATCTACGCGCAGTGAGCGGCGCCGCGGCGAAGCTGGTCTTCGTCGCGCTCACAGCGTGTGCGCAGAGCCAGCCAGCGGCGGCACCTCCCGCTCCCGCGCGCGCCGATGCGATCGCGAGCGAGGTCGAGCGCTTCCTGCCCCTGCGCAACGGCGACGTTCTCAGCTTCTGGGTGTGGACGCCCGCGAGCGCGGAGCGCGAGCAGGTCATCTTCCGCGTCGAGCGCTCCTCGCGCGAGCACGCGAGCTTGCTGACCGGCAATCGCAGCCAGCGCCTCGAGCTCACGGGTGATGGCGTGCGGCTGCTGAGCGGCGGCTATCTGCTCAAGGCGCCGCTGTCGCTCGGCGCCGAGTGGGCGGGCGCCGCCGGCAGGGTGCGCGTCAGCGCAGTCGACGTGAGCGTCGAGGTGAGCGCCGGGCGCTTCGTCGGTTGCATCGAGACCACCGAAGTCGGCGGCGCCGGGCTGGATGCGCGCTCGATCGTGACGACCTATTGCCCCGACGTCGGCATCACGAAGATGCTCGTGCAGGCGGGCGAACGGGAGGAGCGGTTTGAGCTGCGGTCGTATGGGCCCGGAGTGGATATCGACGCGATGTGAGGGTCTGGGGAAAGGGGTCAGGGGCGTTGATGCGAGCTGGAGGCGCGGTTGCGAAGCATTGAGCGACGTGGGCCGCTCATGTCGCGACGGAGGCCCGGCTCACCTCAGCGCCTTCCCTGACCCCTGACGCCTTTTTTGAAGGCCCAAATGCAACGAGCCCGAACGCTCTCGCGTCCGGGCTCGCCTGTTCACCGAGGTTGGCTCACGCCAACCTGGCTCGCCGCATTCGACTCAGAAGTCGCCGCCGCCGTGGCCGCCGCCCGGGCCGCCCGCTGCCGGCTTCTCTTCCTTCGGCTTCTCGGCGACGAGAGCCTCGGTGGTGAGGAGCAGACCGGAGACGCTGGCCGCGTTCTGCAGCGCCGAGCGCACCACCTTGACGGGGTCGATCACGCCCATGCTGATCAGATCGCCGAACTTGTTGGTGCGGGCGTTGTAACCGAAAGCGCCCTTACCATCGCGCACCTGCTGCACGATGATCGAGCCCTCTTCACCGGCGTTGGCGCAGATCTGACGGAGGGGTTCCTCGAGCGCGCGACGGATGATCGCGACACCGAACTTCTCCTCGTCAGTGACCTCGACCTTGTCGAGAGACTTCTGCGCGCGGAGCAGCGCGACGCCGCCGCCCGGGACGATGCCCTCTTCGACCGCGGCGCGCGTGGCGTGCAGCGCGTCTTCGACGCGAGCCTTGCGCTCCTTCATCTCGGTCTCCGTGGCCGCGCCGACCTTGATCACCGCGACGCCGCCGACCAGCTTGGCGAGGCGCTCCTGGAGCTTCTCGCGGTCGTAGTCGCTCGTGGTGTTCTCGATCTGCGTGCGGATCTCAGACTGGCGGGCCTTGATCTGATCCTTCTTGCCGGTGCCGTCCACGATCGTGGTGGTGTCCTTGTCCACCTTGACGGTCTTGGCGCGGCCGAGGTCGCTGATGGTGACGTTCTCGAGCTTGAGCCCGAGGTCCTCGCTGATCACCTGGCCACCGGTCAGCACCGCGATGTCGCGCAGCATTTCCTTGCGGCGGTCGCCGAAGCCCGGCGCCTTGACGGCCACCGTGTGCAGCGTGCCGCGGAGCTTGTTCACGACGAGCGTGGCGAGCGCCTCGCCCTCGATGTCCTCCGCGATGATGAGCAGCGGCTTCTGCTGGCGAGCGATCGCTTCGAGGACCGGAACCAGGTCCTTCATGTTGCTGATCTTCTTCTCGCTGAGCAGGAGGTAAGCGTCCTCCAGGTTGGCTTCCATGCGCTCCGCGTCGGTGACGAAGTACGGAGAGAGGTAGCCACGGTCGAACTGCATGCCCTCGACCACGTCGAGCGTCGTCTCGGCGCTCTTCGCCTCTTCGACGGTGATCACGCCTTCCTTGCCGACCTTCTCCATCGCCTCGCTGAGCAGCTGGCCCACCGTCTCGTCGCCGTTGGCGCTCACGGTGCCGACCTGCGCGATCTCTTGCGGATCCTTGGTGCTCTTGGCGATCTTGCGCATCGACTCGACGGCGACCTCGACGGCCTTCTCGATGCCGCGCTTGATGTCCATCGGGTTGTGGCCCGCGGCCACCAGCTTCGAACCCTCGCGGAAGATCGCTTGGGCGAGCACGGTCGCAGTGGTCGTGCCGTCGCCGGCGACGTCACTGGTCTTCGACGCGACTTCGCGCACCATCTGAGCCCCCATGTTCTCGAAGCGGTTCTCGAGCTCGATCTCCTTCGCGACCGTCACACCGTCCTTGGTGATGGTCGGCGAACCGAAGCTCTTCTCGATGACCACGTTACGGCCCTTCGGACCGAGCGTGACGCGGACGGCGTTCGCCAGCGCGTTGACCCCGTTCAGGATCAGGGTGCGGGCGTTCTCTTGGTAGGCAATTTCCTTGGCAGCCATTGTCGTCTCCTTAGTTCCCGCTTCTCACTTCTCGATCACGCCGAGGATGTCGTCCTCGCGCAGGATGAGGTGCTCGACGCCGTCGAGCTTGACCTCGGTTCCGGCGTACTTGCCGAACAGGATGCGGTCACCCTTCTTCACGTCGGGCTTGCGGACGGAGCCGTCCTCCTGAACCTTGCCGTTGCCCACCGCGATGATCTCGCCCTCGATCGGCTTCTCTTTGGCCGTATCGGGAATGATGATCCCACCCTTGGTCTTTTCTTCTTCCTGCACGCGCTTGACGATCACGCGGTCCTGCAGAGGTCGAATCTTCATGGCTGAATTCTCTCCGTGTTTTGACGGTCCGCATCACCGAGATCACCCGAGCTTCCCCCCGGTGACGGTGTCGGCCCGCCTCAGAAACTGAACGAGTTTACAGACCGGAGATCGAAAGAAACGGATCCAGAATGGCCAGATACCCCTCGAGCTCGATCCATCGCGCGGACGCACCCCGCTGCTACCCCAAAATGGGGGGCCTCGAAACAACATTCTCGCGAAATGAAAAGCGACGGGGTTCGAACACCCCGAGCTCGAGAGAGCACTCCTGATTCTCGACTGTTTCTTTCGACCTCGGTTCCTTCGAACTTGGCGCGTCAGCCCGCGAAATGCGGGTCCAACGAGAATGCGCGGAACTTAGCCACCCCCCCCGGGGTGTCAAGGTTTGCCCAAACTTTTTCTGGCTGCCGATCGCCGCCGCGACGCAGGCTCGCGGCGGCCCTGCCCAGGCCCTCCAGGGACGCGGGCGAAGGGGCCAAACCAGCGCCACCGGAGTGGCGTTTCACGAGCCGATTGTGCGATCTGCCCGGGCCACCTCGAGCGGTGCGAGGGCATCGGCGTCGATCCGCGAACCCGGCTCGCGGCGCCCGAGGATGTGGTCGGCGGGCGTCTGCCCCGCCCCGACGAGCGCGATCAACGGCTTCAGATAGACGCTCTCGTCCTCCCCCTCGGCGTTCTTTCGCTGGCGCCGCGTCAAGCCTCCTCGAGCGATCTCGAGCACGCGCTCGGCGATTGCGCGAATTGGCCGGTCTCCGAGGCGCGCCTGAAGGCCCAGGCGCGGAACATCGCTGCGACAGTGATCGGCGGCTTCGAAGGACACGCGCGCTGCGATCTCTTCCGCCTCCGCGAGCGCTGCGTCATCGTACAAGAGCCCCGTGAACAGCGCCGGAACCGCCATCGTGAGCTCGTCCGGCAGCGCATCGCAAGTGCGCACCTCGAGCGTGCTCTTCAATCGAGCATCAGGGAACAACGTCGCGAGATGCCGCACCCAGTCACCCTGCGTCGCGCGCTCGCCTTGAAAGCCGTTCGCCAGGAAATCGCGAAACGTCTGCCCGGTGTTGAGCACCAGGCGGTCGCCCCGCTTGATGAAAAACATGCCAGCGTCCAGCGCCCACTCGATGTAGTCGCGATAGCGCGGGCGCGGTGTCGTCCACAGGCGCTGCAACAGACCGGAACGGCTCGGGTCCATGTGGAGCCAGACGTCGAGCCGTTCGCTCTTCAGCGCCGAGACCTGGCCCTCGGCGAACGGCGCGTTGGCACAGATCGCCTGAAACACCGGAGCCAGCTTGTTGATGACGGCGAGCTTGCGCATCGCGTCCTCTTCATTCGAGTAGTCGAAGTTGGCCTGCACGGTGCTCGTGCGCTGCATCATGTCGCGGCCGCGCGCCCCTCGCGTCGGGAGGTATTCCCACATCACCGCGTAGCGCTGCTTGGGCACCCAAGGTGCCTTGGCCGCCTTGGCCGTCGGATGAAAGCCGACGCTCCACCAGCGCAGCCCGAGCTCGCCGGAGATGGCAGACAGCTCCGTGAAGTGAGTGACGAACTCACGGCGAATGCCGTGCACGTCGGGCCAAGGGGCCCCCGACAGCTCGAGCTGAGCGCCGGGCTCGAGCGTGATCGAGGCGTGGCCTCGCTCCAGCGCGATCACCGGAGAACCGCTCGACTCGCTGACGGGCGACCACCCGTGTCGCCTCTCTAGCCGCTCGAAGATCGCGAGGATCGAGCTTGGCCCCTCGTAGGGGATCGGTTCGAGCGTGCGGGCGTCGACGCCGAACTTTTCTGCCTCGGCGCCGATGAGGTGACGTTCGCGCGGCTTCTCTGAATCGCGAAAAATTTGCTCGAGTTCGTCGAGGGCACGCACCGGCGCGTCGTTGACCGAACTAGTTGTGGGCGGCGGATCGGCTGCGGATGGCAATTGAGACTCCAAGGTCGCGGCCAGCACGACAACCGTTTCCAGCCTGCAAACGAAGCCTTAAAACACTCGCCACGCGTAAGCCAGTGCGGGCAATACCAGACCGGGCGACGGGACAGAGCGCATCCCGCGTGCAGCGGTTTCTTTTTAGCGTACCGCTTCGCGACGCACGCGAACGAACGCTGTCTCGCCGTCCCGCTCCAGCTCGAGGATCACGTCACTGCCCGCGCTGCCGCCGAGGAGCTTCCGCGCGTCGGCCATGTCGGCGACGGCCTCGTCATCGACGGACCACAAAACGTCACCCTGGCGTACACCGGCGCGCTCCGCTTCACTGCCCGCGGCAACGTTCACAATTACCACCTCGATCTCGCTGCCGACGGTGCGCTCGCCGAGCGTGACGGCGACGTTGGCCATCGCGCTCGGCTCCGCTTCGATGTTCGTCGAGACGAGCCGGATCTCGAGCCCCGTGGTGCGCTCGCTCGACGCGATGGTCACACCTTGCAGGCTGCCGCGCCCGACGCCGGCGGCATACGCGGAGAGCGTCAGCTCACCGGGCTCGAGCCCCGAGAGCTCGAAGCGGCCGCCGTCGTCCGTCTCCACGAAGCCCGGAAGCCGGGCTCCCGCCGGTACGAACGCCGGCACCAGCCCGACGCCGACGCGAGCCCCGCGCACGGGTTGACCCCGCGCGTCGAGCACCGTGCCCGCCGCCGCGCCGGGCTCGACCAGATCGAACGGCTCGAGCGGCGCGGCGAAACCCTCGCGCTCGCCGGGCTCGATGGTGACCTCCCAGGTCGCGGCGGAGAAGCGCGCGTGCCGGACGCTGAGCGTGGCCCCCCCCAGCGCGGCGCCCGAGAGCTCGTAGTCGCCGTTCGCATCCGAAACGGCCGAGCGCCGCTCGCCCCCCTGCAGCAACGTGAGCTCGGCGCCACGCACCCCCTCGCGCCCCCCTTGCTGGGTCACGCGCCCCGACACGGTCACGCCCCGGCTGAGTCCGACCTCGACGCGCTCCGGCACCGACTCTAGCTCGGCGCTGAAGACGCGAAAACCCGGCGCTTGCACG
>Ga0247763_1000044_pt1 | contig 51072 bp, 38 predicted proteins | sample UWRJL141409B4_FD_179926 | JGI IMG/M metagenome (GOLD analysis project Ga0247763, IMG submission 179926) | Plant litter microbial communities from Arlington Agricultural Research Station in Wisconsin, United States - UWRJ-L141-409B-4 | ecosystem: Environmental > Terrestrial > Plant litter >... | reverse complement strand
GAATCGCGAACGCGAACGAACGGTCTTCCTCTGCAACGGGTCAGGCAGACATCGGCGGCACACCGGTGATGGCCAAGGCAACGCACGAGAGCCCACAAAAAGGGGCTCGAGGAAGCTCGAGGAACAGGTCGAGCAGGTTCCTCGAATGGAGTGCCCTGGTCACAGTGGTGAAATGTAACTCTGAACTCGGATGAGTACGGCCAAACGTCGCTGAAAACTCGTGCGAAAACGCATGAGACAGCGTCTGCGCTGCTGTAATTTTCGTTGACCGTTTACTGACTTGGGCTGATAATCGAGATAGGTATTATGGCTAACCGTTCTTCCTTTGGTCCAATGGTGCTGGTCATGGCGGCCATGAGCTGCTCATTCTACGTCGCCTGCGGTGACGATGACGTCATCTTCCCGACGGGCGGCACCGGTGGTCAGGCCGACGGGGGAGGCGGCACTGGCGGTAGCGGCGGTCGTGCGGGTAACGGCGGTCGCGCCGGCACGGGCGGCGGTGGCACTGGCGGTGTGGCCGGCACTGGCGGCACCGGCGGCACCGGCGGCACCGGCGGCACGTCGGGGGGCACCGGTGGTGTCGCTGGCTCTGGTGGTGGCGAGGAACCCGATGGCGGCATCGACGGTGGTGTCGACGACGGTGGCACGACGAGCGACTGAGGTTGGCGTCGTTTGCGCGCTCCCCGCTGAGCGCTCCCCACTGAACCCTTCCCACTGAACCCTTCCCACTGGGCACTCGTCGCTGGGAACCTCGGCTCTGGTCTCGTCATCGAGCGAGCCGAGGCAGACGAAGGTTCAGAGTAAACCGCGCAGCCATCGGGGCATGCGCGCTGGTTGGTACGTGTCGTCAGGTTGGTTGACTTGCCTGCAGCTGCCGGGGTTGATTCTCCAGTAGTGCAGGCAAGTGGCATTTGGCGGGCGACGCGAGCGCAATGTCAGCGTGCACGCGTCGCCCTGGGTGCGGGGCTCGTCGCCAGCGTGGGGGTGGTCGCGTTCGGAAAGGCCCGAACCTTTGGTTTCATCTACGACGACTACTGGACAGTCGTCGGCAACGACGAGCTCGAGAAGCCGTTGAAAGAGCTCGTGCTCGCGGCCATCTCGGGGCGAGCCGTCGAGTGGGGGATGCCCGACGCGACGCGCCCGATGATGGGGTGGTCGCTCTGGCTCGATCGACGCATGTTCGGGCTGTCGCCCGGCGGCTACCACGTGCACTCCCTCTTGCTCTACGCCCTGGCGAGCGTGCTCGTGTTTCTGCTGGCCCTCGGCGTGCTGCGGCGCTTCTGGCCGGCTCTCGCCGCGGGGGTGCTATTCGCTGCGTTGCCGATCCACAGCGAGGTGGCGGCCGCGGTGAACTACCGCGAGGACTTGATCGCCGCGATCGGCGTGCTCGGCGCCGCGGCGATCACCTCGTGGCCGCTGCGCATCGCCGCGCTCTGGCGCGTCGTCGGCTGCGGCCTGCTCTGGGCGTATGGGCTACTCGGAAAGGAGAGCGCGCTGATCGCGCCGGCGTTCATCGCCGCGCTCGCGATCGCGCGGCGGCCGAGGCTCGGCGGTGCGGGCACTCCGCTGCCACCGAGCCTGGTGTACGCGAGCATCGCTGCGCTCTGGCTCAACTGGCGCTTCGGCGTTTCACGGCTGGGAGAGCAGGTGGCGATGGCGAGCTACGCCTCGTGGACGGAGCGCGTGCTGCGCACCGCGCGCTTCGAGACCATAGCGCTTTACCAGTCGCTGTGGCCGTTCGGGCCTCGTCCGGAGCGCGAACCGCTCGGCCCCGCGCACGCGCTCTGGATGGTCGCGCTCGGCGCGATTATCGCCGGCATCATCTGGCTCGCCCGGCGCCGCTCGACGCGTGTGCCCGCGGCCGCGTGCGCTGCCGCGCTGGTAGCGCCGCTCTGCACGTCGCCCCTGCTCGCACCCCGCAACGAGCTCGCAGACCGCTACTGGTTCATCGGTAGCGTGGCGGCCTGTCTGCTCGTGGGGTGGGGGCTGCGCGAGACGGGCTCGAGGCGCGCCAGCCCGCTGGCGCTGGCGCTGCTGGTCGGTGGCTGTCTCATCGCCAGCCAGCGAGCGACCACGGTGTGGGCGTCGGAGGTCGACCTCTGGACGTTCGTGGCGCAGACCGCGCCCGCCTCGGCGCGCAGCTGGACGGGCCTGTCGCGCGTACACCGCCTCGCCGAGCAGGAAGACCTCGCCGAACGCACCATCGATCGCGCGCTGGCGCTGAACCCAGAGCATCTGCCGGCCCGAGCCGCCCGCGTGTTCGCGGCGCTCTGGTTCGGAAAGCTCGCCGCGGCGCGCGCGGAGCTGCTGGCCATCGGGGATCGCGATGGCCTGCACGGCGACTCGCTGCGCATCGTTCGGCGCTGTGCGGCCCTGGCCAGCGTGGACGCCGCGCAGCTGTGTGTTCGGCGTACGCTGCCGACCGGCATGATCCTGGGCGATCGCGAGCGCCTGCGCGCGGTGTCCGAGCGGTTGCTGCAGGAGCCGCTGCGGGACGAGGCGTCGCGACCCGGGACCACTTCGCCCCCCGAGCGGCTGAGTGTTCCGTCAGGTGACGCTGGCGTCGACGCGGGACCGGGTCGGGTCGACCCGCACGCCGTCGAGCGCTAGCCGAGCTGCTAACGTCGTCGACGCAGCGCGCCTGGCCTCGCGCTCAATAGCGGTGGCTCCAGAGGAGATCGAACGCACCGCCGGAGGTGCCGAGCTCCGTGCGTAGCGACCAGCGGCGCGTGAAGCGATAGTCGAGCGTCCCTGTCAGGTCATTCGTCGACTCCTCCAGGTTGCTCTCCGACGCGGGCTGGAAGCTCCCCTGGAAGGTGAGCTTCTCGCTCAGGCGCACGCTGGCGCTGTAACTCGCTCGGTCGTCGGCGGTCGTGCCGACGCTGACAGCGACGTTGCCGAGCGAGTTGCGGAGCAGCTCGTTGATTCCGAGGGAGAAGGTCTGGCCGATTGCCCCCGAGTCGGCCCGGTTGCCTTCGGCGACAGAGCGCCCCTCGGGCATGGCCCCTCCCGTGAGCAGGTAGAAGCGCTCGACCTCCTGCAGCCCGCGATCGTCACGGGTGAGCACGGTCGCGTCCTTGGCGCGGCCGGTGACGTCGACATAGACCGTGGTTCCGTCGGCGGCGCGCCAGCTGGCGGTCAGGTCGACGCGCGGGTTGTCCGGCTCCTCGGGCACCAGCTGCACCAGCCCGCGATCTACGTTGAAGCTCTGCCCAAACAGGTTGATGCGCCCGCCGGGCAACGCCTCGATCGTGCCCGACGGACGGATCTCGTACTGGTACTCCAGCACAGGGCGACCCGTGAGCGGCACGTCGAGATCGCCGCGCTGGATGCGCACGTCACTGCCGAGCTCGAGCTGCACCCGCCAGCGCAGCGCATCTGGCGAACGCACCTCCTCCTCGGCCGTGCTCTGCAGCACGTGCCAGTCGGGGTTCGGGCCGAGCTCGATCAAGCTGCGGGTGGACGAGGCCGGCAGCCGCACGTGCAGATCGGGCAGCTTGACCTCCAGCAGTAGGTGGTCGGGCTGTCGCTCCAGCCGTGCCCGCACCTCGCCGCGCGCGATGCCCCGCGAGACGCCCTTCAGGCTGAGCGGCACTGCGTCGAGCGACAGGTTCGCTTCACCGTTCACGACCCGCCGCCCCTTTAGCCACAGCTCTGCGTCGCCCTTCAGATTCTGCGAACGCGAGCGTGCTTTGGCGGCGATCGGGCCGATCTGGATCACGGTGTACTCGGGCGTGCTTCGGGCGCGCACGTCGGCGGCGATCTCCCGGACTTCGAGTCCGAGCTCCTCGATGAGCGCGCTGCCGTCGGTGAGTTTCGCGTCGCCGTCGATTCCAAGGTAGAGCTCGGAGCCATTCGCGGGCCGCAGGCGAAACTCGAGATCGGCGTTCATCCTGCCACCGAGGCGGCTCAACAGGCCGCTCGTCAGCGGCGCCAGGCTCGCCGCGTCGAAGTCGCGCGCCGTGAGCGAGCCCTCGATCGGCGCCTCTGCATCGGCGTCCGGCAAGGGCCCGCGCACGTTGGCGCGCAGGTAACGATCGCGCGAGCCGATGCGCAGGTCGGCGCGCAGCCCGTCGCCGCGGTTCTCGACGGTGAGGCGGCCGTTGCCGAGCGCGTGCCCCTGGGCGAGCAGATCGGCGATCTCGAGGTGGGCGCGCTGGCGCAGCGGAGCGCCGGGCTCCTTCTCCACGTCCACGCTGCCATACAGGCGAGCCTGCATCTGCTCGCGCGCCGCGAGCGGGATGAGCTCGAGCGGGACGCCGTTCAGCATCGCCGCCGCTCGCAGCTCCACGGGGGCGTCGCGCACGGCCGGATCGAGCGGGTTGGGGACGCGACCCTCGACCCGTGCCGCTACCAGGCTCTTGCCGGCCTGCTCGACCTCCGCGCTGCCGCGCAGCCGTCCTGTCTTCGGAGCGTACTCGAGCACGCTCGTCACGTCGACGGCGCGTGGACCCTCGGCGACTCCGCCCTCCAGCTCGTGGCCGCGCGCCGCGAGCTCCAGCGTGGGCTCGGCCAGGCTGCCTCGCAGCAGCAGCGTCGCTTCGACGCTGCCCGCGAGGTCGCGCACCTGCAGCGGATAGGGCAGCTGCGACACGGCGCGCGGGTGCAGGCGCACGAGGGCATCGAGCGGCGTGTGAAGCAGGCGCTCGAGGAGCGTCTCGGGCTGCTGCAGCAGCGCCGCCACGTCGACCTCCAACGAGCCGCTCGTGGTCACCAGCGCGCCGCGCTGATCGCTGACCTGCAGCGTCGCGACGCCGTGCCCGCGCTTGCCCTCGATGCTGGCGCTGCCGTGCACCGCGAAGCCTTCCAAGCGGCGATCGTCGGCGCCCTCGACGTCGGAGGGGAGCGTGAGCTCGAGCCCGATCGTGTTGGCCTGGAGGAACACGTCGGGCATTTGGGCGGGGTCGCTGCGCTCGAGCTGCAGTCCAACGCCGAGCTTCCCGCCGACGTCCTTCACCCTGTCTCGTTGGCCCAGCAGCAACCCGAGCGGCCAGAGCGGCAGGTCGCTCAGCGCCAGCTTTGCCGACCCGGTCGCGCTCGTCCATGCATCGAGCTCGAGCGGATGTCCGCCGAGCGCGCCCGTCCCCCGCAGCTCCAGCCGGCCGAGGCCTGCGTCGCGTGCTCCCACGTCGAGCTCGACGTGGCGCTCGGCGAGCGTCACGTGGGCGTCGAGGGCGCCGAGCGAGAGGTTTTGGACCCGCACTTTTTCCGCGCGCAGGGCGAGCTCTCCGCGCACGTGGCTCTCGGCCGAAGACAGGCTCGCCGTGCCGCTGAACGACCCGCGAATCGGGGACTGGCCCGCACCCAGGGCACGCGCCGCGGCGTCGACATCGAGTTGCTCCGCGCGCGCGTCGAGCATCAGGCGCCCGGGCGCGATCTCTGCCGAGCCGTCGAGCGACCCGGCGCTGCCCGACAGCGACAAGCGTTCGAGCGAGAGCACGTCGCGCTCGGGCAGCCAGCGCGCGACGCGCGCCTCGAGCACGACGCCGCGATCTGCCCAGCGTGCGCGAAGCTCTTCCAGGCGTACGCCGTCGCGCAGGCTGAGCCGGGCCTCTGCCGAGCCGCTCGCGCCGCCCTCCGCGCCGAGCTGGGCCTCGAGGCGGCTCGTGTGCCAGGGACCGCGCCCTCGAACTCGAGCCTGCGCCAACCGCACCGGCCCGAGCCGGACGTCGTCGGCGGTGAGCGAGACGTCGAGCTGCGCCTCTTCGGGCGCCGTCAACGCTCCCGCCGCGCTGCCGCTGACACCGGCGGAGGCGAACGCCACCGCGCCGAGCGCGAAGCCCTCGACGCGGGCGTCCACGTCGCCCTCGAAGTTACCATCGGCGACATGGGCGCGCGCGCGCCCGCCGAGCCGCCCTTCGACGTGTCCGCGCAGCCCGGGCCACTGCCGCAGCGACACGTCGGTGAAGCGGGCGCTGACGTCGGCGCCGCCATCCGGCGCCAGCTCGATGTCTCCTTCGAGCGAGCCACGAGCGTCGGCGAGAGCGAAATGCGCCGTCGTCACGCCGCCTGCCGAGCGCGCCGAGAGCTCGACCGCGGGAAGCGCGACATCGCCCAGACTCGCGGGCTCGGTCGTGGCTTTCACGACCGCGACCCAACCCTCGTCGCCCTGGCTGAGATCGATGCTGGCGCGGGCGTCCAGCGCCGTCGCCGGCATATCGCGCGACACCGAGCGCAGGTCGAGCGCCTGGGCAGCCACGTCGAGGCGCATGCGGAGCGCGCGCTCGAGGTCCGCGTTGCCCGTGATATCGGCGCTGGCACCCTCGCTCACCGCCTGACCCTCGAGAGCGAGCGCACCGATCGGTCCGCGCGCTGCCACGCGCGCCGACACCGGCGTGAGCAGCGGCCACCCCGACCAGAGCTCGCGCAGGCGTTCGGGCAGGGCACTGGGCACGTCGAGCCGCAGCGCGAGATCGCCCTGGTCGATCTGGAATCCGACGTCGAACTCGGTGCCGCGTACGAAGCCGTGAAAACCGCCCCCCAGCACCCCCTTGCGCAGCAACCGGAAGGTGCCGGTGCCGTCGAGCCAGAGCTGGCCGCCGTCGAGCATCGACATCCCGAAGCGTTCGACGGTCACCTCCGTGTCTTCGCCCGCGACGAAGGCGTCGGCGCGGACGTGATCGAGCCTCGCGGAGCGACGGCCCGTGGCGGGCAAATCGAGCTCGACGAAGACCTCGCCGAGCTCGATCGACTCGAGCCGGACCGAGAGCACCGGCGGCTTCGGCGCGCCCGGGGGACGTGGCGTGGCCGCGCCGAACACGCGTGCGAGGCCGAGCTCGCCGCTCGCCGGATCGGTCGCGAGCCGCACGCGCGAGCGGTCCACTCGCACGTGATCGAGGGTCAAGCCGGGGCGCGGCGTGGGGAGCCAGGGCCCGAGCACGTCGAGCAGATCGAAGCCCAAGCGGATACCTTCCAGCGCGACCAGCGTCTGACCGCTCTCGTCGTCGACTCGGAGCTGGTCCAGCTCGGCGCCCGTCAGGCCGAGGCGCGTCAGCCCGTCGATGGTGATGCGGCCGCGAACGGCCCCGGCCAGGTTGCGATTGATCAGCGCGACGACATGGCGGCGAAAGCCGGGGGTCTGAACGTAGACGCTGGCACCGACGCCGAGGGCCACGACCAGTGCGCCCGACCAGGCGAGCACGCGCGCCACGCGGCGCCGGCGCGGAGCCGGGCGGCTCGCCATCAGAAGGCCTGCCCCACCGCCAGCTGCAGCGTGATCGGAGCGCCGAACAGCTGCGGGGGCGAGCCTTCGGCCTCTTCGCTGCCCACGGCCTCGAGCAGGCGGTATCCGACGTCGAATCGCACGGGGCCCACCGGAGTTGGATAGCGCAGACCGATGCCTGGCGCGAGGTGAGGGGTGTCGAGGCCGTAGTCTGCGCGCCCCGGCCGCACGTCGCTCGAGTCGAGGAACAGGACCATGCCCAGCGGGTCCAGGAACCTGAGCGGAAACCGGAGCTCGACCGACGCTTCCCAGAGCGTCAGGCCTCCGAGCGGGCGCAGGCATCCGATCTCCGGCGTGGGGTCGCTCGTGCTGCAGCGCACGCCGCCATCGCTCGAGAGCGGGAGCGTGCCATGTCGCCCCACGCCCTGGAAGGCGTAGCCCCGGTTGGAGAAGGGGCCGCCCGAGAAGAAGCCGCGAAACAGCAGGGTTTGACGATCGTCGGCGTCATAACCGCGCGGGAACAACAGCCCAGTGCTGCCTCGCACCGCCAGGGTGAGCCGGCTCTTCGTGACGTAGAAGCGCGCCTCCGGCCGTACTCGCACGTCCGAGACGGTGCCGCCCAGCACGGGGAGCGCGATCTGCAGCGAGTTGGCGAGCAAGAAGCCCCGCTTTGGATCGAGCGGATCGTCGCGCAGATCGAGGCGCGCGAGGAGCTCCGGGTACACGATGTAGAGGTTCTCGACCTCGGGTGACTCCACTCGGGGGCTCAGCGTGCCGAGCGTGAGCTCGCGGTAGTCCACGGGCAACGCCGCTTGCCAGTTCAAGGCCGGCGTCAGGAACAGCGTGTGCGAGAAGAAGGGACGCTCGAGGCCGGCGCGCGTGGCGACCTCGAGGAAGCCGAGGATGGGCTCGTTCGCCCGCGTGTCGGTGTAGAGCAGCGGCCGCACCTCGACCGAAGCGCTGAGCAGCCCCTTGGTGCGGCCTTCGATGAACGAGGGCTGCGTGAAGCGCGCCTCTAGCGAGCCTTGCAGCATCACGCGGTCTGGCGCCGACAGGCTCGGGAAGTCGCTCATGCGCGTGGGGAACAGCACCACGCCCGGTCGTGCCTCGATCGCGAGCTGGCGCAGCCCGCCGAGGAAGTTGCGATGCTCCCAGCTCGCGGTGAGGCTGCTCGACAGCTGCAGCGCGTCGAGGCGCGCGCCGCCGCCGAGTCGGATCGTGCGCGGCGCCGTCTCTTGCACGCTGAACTCGACCGGCACGATTTTCGACTCGGGGGCGCTCGTGTCGACGTTGGCGTTCACCGCGGCGAACACGCCGAGATTGACCAGCGAGCGGCGGGCGTCCTCGACTGCCGACGCCGAGTATTCGTCGCCCGGGGCGATCAAGAGGCCTTGCCGCACGACGCTCTCAGGCACGCTCTTCAGCCCGGTGATCTCGACCGCGCCGAAGCGCGCGCGCGGACCCGCCTCGATCTCGAAGCGCATGCGGGCTTCGTGTCGGGCCAGATCGACGTCAGCGCGGCCCGAGACCCGAGCGAAGGCGTAGCCCCGGTCGGCGAGGATGTGGCGCATCTGGCGCTTGGCTTGCTCGTAAGCGTCCTCGTCGAGCACCTCACCCGGTTCGGGGCTGGCGGCGATGATGCCGGCGATGACGCGGCTGTCCTCGACCGACTCCAGCCCGTCGAGCTGCACCGCGAGGGGGCCGCCAGCAGCGCCAATCAACACGGGGAGGCCTTCGTTCACCACGATCACGACGCGCACGCTGTCCCGTCCAGTGCGGATGACGCGCGCGCCGGTGACCTTCGCCTCGTAGTAACCGCGCGCCTGGAAGTAGCGCTCGATGCGCTCGAGATCTCGCTCGAGCAGCGCCTCGTCGAGCACCTCGTAGTCGGCGATCACTCCCTGCATGAACAGGAAGCGCTCTGTATCCTGCGTGGCGAGGCCCTCTTCGAGGCGGTCCACGTCCACGGCATCGGCGCCGACGATGTCGAGCGCGTCGACGATCGGTCCACCGACGCCGACGTCAGGCCGCCGGTAGCAACCCGCCGCCACGAACAGCAGGAAGGCGGCGACCCGGTAGAGCATCGGAAGCTCTCGCGACGGGGCCGGCCAGCGCACGCGCTTCAGCCTCCAGCGGGGTTATTCTCGGCTCGGCGCACGCTGCGCTGGCCGCCGTCCGCCGCTGGTGGCTCCTCGCCAGCGCGCCGCCGCCGCGAGCCTCACGGCCTCATGCCAGGCAGCGTGGCGATCGCGGTCGGCTCTTCCAGGTACTCGATGTCGTCGTACGTGAGGATGCCCATGATCGGGTCAGCCACGGTGCCGCTCGTCGCTCGCGTGAACGCCGTCGAGTAGTTGCCGCTCACCGTCACCTTGGCGCCGACGTTCGGCAGGGGATAAGGGATCTTCACGCCCCAGAAGGCGTCTTGAAGCGGCTCGAACTCTTTCTTCTTCGAGTTGCGGCGCTTGCGGTAGTCGTTCACGGCGTCGAACAGCTGCGCGAAGTTCGAGGCCCAGCCGAGCACCTTCACGGCGTCGGTCTTCGGCGCGTCCTTCGTGTCGGCGAGCCAGAATGTGGGGATCGGAGCCTCGCAACCCTCGGGGTCTTGCTTGCCGGTGGCGTGCACCGCGCACTTCGGCGCCTCGTCGAGGTTGGTAGCGATGATGTAGCCCGTGACTTTCAGGTCGCGTCCGGCGACGTCGTTGTGGTGCACGCGGCTGCGCAGCGAGTAGCTCGCGCCCCACACCGTGAAGGCCTCGCCTTCCTTGATGGGCCGTTTCGAGACGGTCGGCACCGGCGGCACGTTTGCCTTCACTCCGGGCGGAGAAACCATGGGCTCGTAGGGCTCACCCTCGTCTTTGCAACCGGAGAGCGAGCTCGCCACGGCGAGCGACAGGCTCGCGATCGAGATGAGGGGTACCGACCTCAAAGGCGCCAGCAGTCTCGAGAGCAGGTTGGCGCGCCCGCGCTCTACCAATGACAGCCGGGCGGGTGACTCGTGGCGCATCGGTCGCGATTCCTCCATAGGTGCGTACGGCTATCACGCGGCCGGGTCCGGCCGCAAGCGCCCGAAACCCCGAGCGGGGCCTGGCAGGGCGGGGCCGGCGCGGGAAGCGCCGCGTCGAGCCCCGCTGCCCCCCCAAGACCGCCCGAGTTTTGACTCGCCGGCGGCGCCCGTTAGAATTCGAACGAATGGCGCGCACGATCATCGTGGGTGACGTCCACGGCTGTGTCACGGAGCTCGGGCGCCTGCTCGACGCCGTCGCCCCAGGCGCTGCCGATCGCGTGCTCTTCGTGGGTGACCTGGTGGCGCGCGGCCCCGACAGCCTGGGGGTGCTCTCGCTGTACCGCCAGGTCCGCGGCCAGGCGGTGCTCGGTAACCACGAGTCGAAGTTGCTCGCGGCGCACCGAGCGCTCGCCGCGGGCGCCAGGCGGCCGCGCGTGTCAGCGCTCCACTACGGGCTACTGCACCGGCTGGGCGAGGCCGACTGGGCGCTGCTCGAACAGCTCCCCCTGTCGCTCGTCGTGCCGGAGCACGGGCTGACCATCGTGCACGCCGGGGTCCACCCGGGACACGGCCCAGAGCAAGCTGACCCCTGGACATTGACCCACATCCGCTCGATCGATCCGCACGGCAAGCCCAGCCCGCGCCACGACTACGAGCCGTGGGCCAATCGCTACGCGGGGGACTCGCATATCGTCTTCGGGCACAACTCGCGGCTGGGCCTGCAGCTCGCGCCTCGAGCCACGGGAATCGACACCGGCTGTGTCTACGGGGGGCAGCTGACGGCGCTGGTGCTCGGCGCCGGCCAAGCCATCCCTGGCGATCCGCTGCAGCGGCGCGAGCTGCTTCGCTCGGTGCCGGCCGCGCGCGCGTACCACACGAACCGCGATAGCCCGAGCTGAGGCCTCGGGCACCCGCCCGGGTATCGGCGCAAGAAGCGACCGTTCATCGCCCGCGCCGGTCCGCGGAAGATCGAGCTCGGCGGCAATTCAGAGCGAGATGCGCGCCGCGCGCAGCCCGCGCAGCGCGTGCGCGGCCGCGCGTGCCAGGCGCTCCGCCCGGGTCCCGTCCGAACCGTCTCCGGCTGGCGCGAAGGTGCCGCTCGTCCGCAACGCATCCAGCTCGGCGAGCAGTTCGCTGGCGGCACGCCGCATGCTGCTGGCCGTTCGCGGAGAAGGGCCGGGGCGATCCATGCGCCGGAAGGCGAGGTGAGCGCCGTACAGGGCTTGCTCGAGGCGGCCGAGCGCCTCGATCGCCTCGAGCCGAACGTCGACGCGTTCCCGCGCGGTCTGCGCTCGGGTCAGCAGCTGCTCTCCCACGTCGCGCTCGATCTGCTGGCGGAACAGGAGCGCGTTCAGGTGTCGGAGCGCGCGCTGCTCGAGCTCCGGCTCCGCGAGCACGGCGACCGCGCGGAACACGGCGGCGCTGAGCGACAGCTCGCGGGACCACCCGCCGCCGTTGGCACGGCTCGCCCTCAGCTCGCTCACGAGCTTCTCGAGCGCGCCCGCCGCCGGCGCGCCGTCTCCCATCAGCACCGTGAGCTGTCGCTGCTCGCGCTCGAGCCGGGCGAGGCTCCCGAGCGTCTGCCGCTCGAGCTCGTCGCGGCGCTGCGGGGTGCCGGCGAGCACCGCGAACGAGAGCAAGTCGAGCGCCCACGGATCGGCCTCCTCACCGCGCTCGGCCCGCGCCGGCAGCGCGAGCTCGAGCAGCCGGCGCACGCTCGTTCTGCCGGAGGGGAGGGCGAGCTCCTCCTCGAGCGGCGCGCCCGTCTCGAGCAAGATGGCGAGAGTGGCGGTCGCGCCCGCCTCGCGCTCGGCGATCTCGGCGCCGGGCTGCGGCAGCGACACGGGGCGCGCCCCGGGCGTCGTCGGGCGCGCGAGCTCGTCGAGGTTCTTCCAGGCCTGGGCTGCAGCGTCCGCGCCCTGCGATGGCCTCAGGGCGGCGCGCCCGAGCGCGAGCAGGCGCAGGTTGGCCGCGAGCGGAGTGTGGCCGATGTTCTCGGTCCGCTCGAACCAGCGCGTCAGCTCCACGATGGCGGCTTCCAGCGCCTCGCGGCTGGGCGCGTCGGAGGCGATCGTACCGCGGGGTTGGCCCAGCTCCACCACCGGGCTCGCCGGCTCGCGCATCAGCAAGACCCCGCCGGCCACCGCGCCGAGGACCAGCACCAGGACGCGATGGAGCCGGTCTTCGGAGTCGCGGCCACCGGCGCGTCGGGTCTCGTTTTGGCGCATCTCTCGCTGAACAACGCCCGCCTCGCGCCAGAAATTGAGGGTGGGCGCGCGAAGCCCGGGCGCGCGTCGCTCCGGACGGCGCGCGGCGCCGTTCCGAGCACCGGGGTGGGACGGAGTCGCTCCCCGAGTGGGCCGGAACGCAGTAGGCTCGGAGGTGACCGTGTCCAAGCCGCTGCGCATCCCGTTCGACGATCTGGCGACCGGCGTGCATCCGCTGCCGGCCCCTCTCGCCCGCTATGTGAGCCGGGTGCATCGGTTGCGCGCGGGGGCTCGTTTGCTCTTGTTCGATCCCGCGGCGAGCACCGAGGCCGACGCCGAGCTCGTCGAAGGGCCAGCGCCGGATGTGTGGTGTCGCGTGGAGGTGCCTCGCCCGAGCGGCTACCGCGCGCTGCCCATTCGACTGATCCAGGGCCTGGGCAAGGCTGATAAACCCGACGAGGTGATCCGTGCGGCCACCGCGCTGGGCGCCGCGCGCATCACCTTGGTGCACACCGATCGCAGCGTCGCGCGCCCGCTCGGCGAGCGCGCGGCAGGGCGGCTCGATCGCTGGCGGCGCATCGCGATTGAGGCCGCGCGGCAGTCGGGGCGGGGGGACGTCCCGACGCTCGAGGGGCCCCTCGAGCTCGCCGTCGCGCTGCCCAGCGCGAACGCTCCTTGGCGCATCGTGCTGGCGGCCGACGCTCCGCCGTTGTTCGAGCGGCTCGTGGCATGGCCCCCGAGCGCCGCTCTCGAGCACGGCGCGGCTTCCGAGCGCAGCGCCGCGCTCGAGCTCCTGGTCGGGCCCGAGGGTGGTCTCGACGAGGCCGAGCAGCTCGCGGCGGCGGCAGCGGGTTTCTTGCCGGCGTCACTCGGCGCGACGACACTGCGCACCGAGCTCGCCGGGGTCGCCGCCCTGGGGGCCCTCGTCGCATTGAGCGCAATGAGCCGTCTCGGGCATCCCGCGCCCCACAACACGATCAAGGCATGACCGAGCGAGTCCGCATCCTGGTAGCCAAGCCCGGCCTCGACGGTCACGACCGCGGCGCGAAGATCGTGGCGCGCGCTCTGCGCGACGCGGGCTTCGAGGTGATCTACACCGGCTTGCATCAGACGCCGGAGATGATCGCCAACGCAGCGGTGCAGGAAGACGTCGACGCGGTGGGCCTCTCGATCATGAGCGGCGCCCACCTCACGCTCTTCCCCGCGGTGCTCGCGGCGCTGAACGCCGCCGGCGGTGGCGATGTCCGCCTGTTCGGCGGAGGGATCATCCCGCGCGAAGACGCGGCCCTGCTGGAGGCGCAGGGCGTCTCCAAGGTGTTCTTTCCCGGCGCCCGCATCGACGAGATCGTGGACTGGGTTCGGGCCAACGTCCGTCCGCGCGCCGTCGGCTGAGCAAGGGAAGGGCGGCCTCCGGAGCCGCGGGCTCGGCTCCCACTTTCTCCCCCGGGGAGGGCCTGGTGGGAAACCGACGTCGGCTCCGAATCGGAGACGAGCCGTCGGGCCGCTCTGCATGTGGGCCTCGCGGATACGTGTAAGTCTGCGTGGGATCTCAGTTTTTACACTTTGGCAGAGCAATTGACAGAGTTGCTTCGGCCCCGTATCCTGCATTCGTCGCGTGGGAGAAAGTGGATCACTATGGAACGTAGTGTCGATAATTCCCAAGTGATGGCAGGAAAGTGTTCCGCGGGCAGTTCACTCACAGCGTCGACGACAAGGGCCGCGTCAGCCTGCCGTCGCGCTTCCGAGATGTGCTGGTCGCCGAAGGAGACAGCCGCTACGTGCTCACGCCCGACCCCGGCTATCCCTGCTTGCACCTCTATCCCTTCCGTCGCTGGGAGGAGTACGAGCGCAAGATCTCCGACCTGCCGAGCCACGACCGGCGCATCGTGCGCTTCCGGCGGCTCTACGTTTCGGTGGCTCAGGAGGGCGAGCTCGACAAGGTCGGGCGCGTGCGCGTGCCGCCGGAGTTTCGCGATCGCATGCGCGTCGACAAAGACGTCGTCTTTGCCGGCATGGGCAAGATAATCGAGATTTGGTCCAAGCAGCTTTGGGAAGAAGAGCTCGAAGAAAGCGCAAAGGAAGCGCCTCAAATCCTCGACGAGGTAAGGGAGTTGATCCGCATATGACCGAAGCCGCGCTGAGACTGATTGAAGAACAGGGTCAGAGTCACGTCTCCGTCATGGCGCGCGAGGTGGTGGCGGCGATCGCTCCTCGCCGGGGTGACGTCTTCGTCGATGCCACCGCGGGCGCCGGAGGCCATTCGGAGGCGCTGCTCGAGGCGGCCAGCGAGGCGCGGGTGATCGCCTTCGATCGCGACCCGCTCGCCGTCACACGCTGCCGTGAGCGGCTCGCGCGCTTCGGAGCTCGTGCCCAGGTCGTCCACCTCGAGTTCGCCGAAATCGAGCAATGGATGCGCGAGCGCAGCATCCCTGCCGTGGCGGGGCTCGTCGCTGATCTCGGGCTCTCTTCGCCGCAGCTGAGCGAGGCGAGGCGAGGGATGAGCTTCCGGATCGATGGGCCCATCGACATGCGCATGGACCCGACGCGCGGCGAGACGGCGCTCGACATCATCGAGCGCTCGTCGCAGGACGAGCTCGCCGACATCATCTACCTCTACGGAGGGGAGCGGCGCTCGCGGCGGGTCGCCCGTTGCCTCAAGCAAGCGCTCGAAAACCAGCAGCTCGGCAGCACCTTCGAGCTGCGCAAGGCCGTCGTGCGCGCTGTCGGTCCGCACCGCGTGGGCGGCATCGACCCTGCGACGAAGACGTTCCAGGCGCTGCGCATCGCCGTCAACCGTGAGCTCGACCAGCTCGACGCGCTGCTCGAGGCGCTGCCGGCGATCGTGCAGCCTGGTCGTGTCGCTGCGATCATCAGCTTCCATTCGCTCGAAGATCGCAAGGTCAAGCAGGCGTTCCTCGACGAGTCACGCTACGAGCGGCTGTTCAAGAAGCCCGCCGTGCCGTCCAGCCTCGAGCTCGACGAGAACCCGCGCAGCCGCAGCGCCAAGCTGCGCGCGGCGCGGCTGCGTTCGCCGGACGGCACCGAGCGATCGCTGTCGCTGACCGGTTCGGAGCGTCCGATGCTCGCCGCGGTCGACGACATCGAGGACGACGACCCCGATCTCGACGACACCGACGACGAATCGGAAGCCTGAGAGGTATCAGACATGGCTCGGCGCAAGAGCTCGTTTCTGGTGCTCTGGACCGTGGCGGTGGCCGCCTCGACTGCGGCGTTCTGTGTGTTCTTGACGCTTCGTGTCCGCGCCATCGAGCTCGGCTACGAGCTCGGGCGCACGCACGGCCAGCTCGGGCGGCTGCGCGAGGTGCGGCGCGTGCTCGAGCTCGAGGTGGCCAGCTACGAGACGCCGGAGCGCGTCGATCTGGTCGCCCGAACGCTGCTCGGTATGGCGCCGCCAGGCGTAGACCGGGTGCTGCGCGGCGGCGTGTTGCCCAAGGTGCTCGACGCCGAGCGCGAGGCCGTCAATCGCGCGGGTGCCGGCGCGTACGGGGCGGGGGACAGCGAGCCTTGAATCGCCTGCGAACCCGCGAGGGCCGCTGGATCCGTGTGCGCATGGGCATCATCTGCGGCGCGCTCGCGTTCGCGGCGGGCTTGGTGGTGGCCGCGGGCCACTCCGTGATGGTGCGCGACGGCGGGGAATGGCACGAGCTGGCCGATCGCCAGCGCCAGCGGCGCCTTCGCCTCGAGCCCAAGCGGGGCAGCCTGTACGACCGCAACGGCAGCCCGCTGGCGATCAGCATCGAGGTGCCCAGCGTCAGCCTCGACGCGATCGAGCTCCTGCGCGGAGTCCCGCCGCCCGAAATCCCGGTCGCTGCACGCAGCGCCGCCGAGCGCATCGCCCAGGCGCTCGAGCTCGACGCCGCTGACGTCGAGAAGAAGATCTTGCGGCGCAAACGCTTCGCTTGGCTGAAGCGGCGCATTTCGGTCGACGAGGCGGACAAGTTGCGCGAGCTGTCGAGCTCGGCTAGCGAAGACACGACGCCGGTGCGCGGACTGCTCGTGGAGGCCGAGGGTCACCGCTATTATCCGCAGCGCGCGCTCGGCGGCTCGCTGCTCGGCTTCGTCGCCCCCGACGGCGCCGGCAAAGACGGCATCGAGCTGTCGCTCGACAGCGAGCTCTCCGGCCATCGCGAGCTCTTGCGTGGGCTGCGCGATCGCTCTGGGCGCCTGCTGTTCATGGACGGCATCCAGGACGAGCAGGCGCTCGCGGGTCACGACGTCTACTTGACCATCGATCAGGGCATCCAGAACGTCGCCGAGCGCGAGCTCGGGCGCGCCGCGCAGACGTTCGAGGCGGTCGGTGGCTCGGTGATCGTGGTCGATCCGAAGACGGGGGAGATCCTCGCGCTCGCGAACTGGCCCGGCTACAACCCGAACGACTACCGCTTCAGCGAGCCGGGGATGCGGCGCATGCGCGCCGTCACGGATCGCTTCGAGCCGGGCTCGACCGCAAAGATCTTCACGCTGGCGATCGGGCTCGAGGGTGGGGTGGTCAAGCCGAACGAGCGCATGTTCTGCGAGAACGGCAGCATCGCGGTCGACGACGTCACGATCCGTGATACCCACCCCGCCGGCTGGCTCTCGCTCACGCAGGTGCTCGCGACGTCATCCAACATCTGCGCCGCGAAGATCGGGCTAGAGATGGGCGGCGCGCGCCTCTACGAGGGTTTTCGTCGATTCGGCTTCGGCCAGGAGACGGGCCTCCCTGTTCCGGGCGAGGTCGCCGGCGTGCTGCTCCCGCGCGGTCGCCCGTGGGTCAACGTGGAGACGGCGTCGGCCGCCTTCGGGCAGGGCTTCGCGGTCACCAACCTCCAGCTGGTGATGGCGACGGCCGCGATCGCCAACGGCGGCCGCTTGATGGAGCCCATCCTGGTGCACCGCGTGAACGGCGCCGCCGGCGAGCTCGTGCGCGAGGCGGCGCCGCGGGTGCGCCGGCAGGTGGTTTCCCCGGCGGTCGCGCGCACGGTCGCCGAGATGATGATCGCCGTCACCGAGGGCCACGGAACGGGGGTTCAGGCCGCGGTCGACGGCTTCAGCGTCGCTGGCAAGACCGGCACGGCGCAGAAGGCGGACCGCCGCCGCGGCGGCTATTCACTGGAGAATCACACGGCGTCGTTTGTGGGTTTCGTTCCCGCGCGCGAGCCGGTACTGGCGATAGCCGTGACGCTCGACGAGCCCGCGCTCGACCACCAGGGCGGCGCGGTCGCCGCGCCGGTGTTCCGGCGCGTCGCGGAGGCGTCGCTCAACTATCTGGGGGTGACGCCGCGCAAAGGGCGCCCCTCGGCAGACGTGCGGCAGCTCGTGGGCGCCTCCGATCCGGCGCGCGCCGCGTACGAGGTGATCCGTCGGGCCCAGGGCAAGAAGCCCCCCGTCCAGGAGGTGAAAGAGTCGGCGCCGCTGGCGCGCGGGCTCGTGCGTGTGCCCGACCTGACGGGGCTGCCGGTGCGTGAAGCGCTGCGCAAGGGCGCCGAGCTCGGGCTCGCGCCGCGCGTGATGGGAACTGGCCTTTTGGCGCATCAGGAGCCACAACCCGGGGCTGTGATCGAGAAAGGCGAAGCCCTCGTGCTGGTCTTCGAACCCGCGACGTGAGCACCCCTCTGGCCAGCGGCGTCACCCTCGGCGAGCTCGCCGCCATCCTGCGCGACTTCGACGCGACGCTGTCGAGCGGAGCCGACGTCAGCGTGCTCGACGTCGACCAGGACTCGCGAAGCATCGGCCCCGGCGCGCTCTTCGCGGCGCGCCACGGCGGCAAGACGGACGGGCTGCGCTACGCCGCCGATGCGGCGCGGCGTGGTGCGGTGGCCGTGATGGTCGACGCGGGCGCGGTGCTGCCCGATCTCTCGGGCTGCCCCGTGCTGCGCGTGCGCGACGTGGCGCGCGCGCTGCCGTTCGCGGCGGAGGCCGTGCACGGCTATCCGAGCCGGGCGCTCCAGCTCGTGGGCATCACCGGGACGAACGGCAAGACCACCACCGCCTGGCTCGTGCAGCGTGCGCTCGAGGAGCTCGGCGTGCGCTGCGCGCGCCTCGGCACGCTGGGCTTCGAGATGGCGGGACAGAGGGATGACACGCACCTGACCACGCCCGAGGCAGACGGCATCTCGCGCAGCCTGGGGCTCGCTCGCCGGCTCGGCGGAACCCACGCCGTGATGGAGGTGTCGAGCGTCGCGCTGGCGAGCCACCGCGTCGAAGCGCTCGATTTCGACGTCGCGGCGTTCTCCAATCTCACGCACGATCACCTCGACTATCACGGCACTTTCGAAGCCTACCGTGACGCGAAGGCGCGATTGTTTCAGGCGCTGTCGCCGCGCACCGCCGTGCTCAATGTGGACGATCCCTTCGGCCAGTGGCTGTCCGAGAACACGGCGGCTCGCGTGGTGCGCGTCGGCATGGGTGACGAGAACGACGTGAGCGGCGGCGGGCTAGGCGCGTTGCCCACGGGGGTCGCTGGCACGCTCTCCGTGCACGGCCAGCGCCTCGATCTGCGCACGCGCTTCGTCGGTCGCCACAACGCCGAGAACCTGATGCTGGCGGTGGGCATCCTGGCGGCGCTCGGCGTCGAGGCGGCACGCGCCGCCGAGGCGCTCGGCGACGTCGAGCCGGTTCCGGGCCGCCTCGAGCGCTGTGACGGCCCGGACGACGACTGCGTGGTGCTGGTCGACTATGCGCACACGCCCGACGCGCTCGAGCGGGTGCTGGCCGCGCTGAGCCCTGCGTCGGGGCGCATTCTGTGCGTGTTCGGCTGCGGCGGCGAGCGCGACCCGAAGAAGCGCTTCCCCATGGGGCGCGCGGCCGGTGAGGGCTCCGCGTTCGCGATCTTGACCAACGACAATCCTCGCGGCGAGTCGCCGGAGCGCATCGCCGAGGAGGTCGAGCGCGGGCTGCGCGACGCGAACGCGAGCTACGAGGTGTGCCTGGATCGCGCGCGGGCGATCGAGCGGGCGGTGAGCTTGGCGCAGCCGGGCGACGTCGTGTTGATCGCGGGCAAGGGTCACGAGACGTATCAGCTGATCGGCGGCGCGACGCTGCCCTTCGACGACCGTCGCGAAGCGCGCGCGGCGCTCGAGCGGCGGCGAGCGGCGAAGCCGGCGGGGACAAAGAGCTGATGGCCTCGGTGATTCCACCGAACCAGGCGCGCTTCACGCGCGCCGAGCTGGTCGAGGCCACGGGCGGCGAGTGTGGTCCGTTCGACGGCGAGGTGATCGGCGTCTCCACCGACTCGCGCGCCGATCTCGGCGGCAGCCTGTTCGTGGCTCTGCGCGGCGAGCGCTTCGACGGGCACGCCTTCGCGGGCGCGGCCGTGCAGCGTGGCGCGCGCGTGATCTTGGCGGAAGCGGACGTCGGCGATGTGGGCGCGGCGGCGGTGCTGCGCGTGCCGTCGACGCTCGACGCGCTCGGTCGGCTCGGGGCCTACCACCGGCGGCGCTGGGGGCGACGGGTCGCGGCCGTGGCGGGCTCGGTGGGCAAGACCACCACCCGAACCGCAGTTTTTGCCGTGGCAAAGGCCGCTGGCCGAGCGGTGGCGTGCCCGCCGGGCAACCTCAACAACCGCGTCGGCGTGCCGATGGTGTTGCTCACGCTCACCCACCATGACGATTTGTGCGTCGTCGAGCTCGGTACCAGCGAGCCCGGCGAGATCGAGCAGCTGACGGCGGTCGCCGATCCCGACGTGGGCGTGCTCACCCGCATCTCGCTCGAGCACAGCGAGCGCCTCGGCGGCCTCGACTCGATCGAGCACGAGGAGGGGGCGATCCTGCGCGGCCTGCGCAAGACGTCGAGCGCCGTCATCAACGCCGACGACGAGCGCTGCTTGCGCCAGCTCGGCGGCTCGCCCGCCGGGCGCCACATCGGCTACGGGTTCCGCGCGAGCTCGAAGAAGACGCAGAGCCACTACCGCCTCCTCGGGCAAGACAGCCTCGGCGGCGGAGCGTCGCGGGTGCGGGTCGAGCGCCCCCAGGGCGCCTTGCTGGACGTGCGCAGCCCGCTGCTCGGTCCGCCTGGCGCCTACGCGCTCGCCGCCGCGCTGGCGTCGGTCGAGGCGCTGCTCGGGCGCTCGCTGTCGGGAGAAGAGGTGGAGGCCGCGCTCGCCTCGCCGGCGCTGGGCGAGCCCGGGCGCCTGACGCCGATCGAGCTCGCCGACGGCAGCCTGCTGCTCGACGACACCTACAACTCGAGCCCGGCGAGCGTGCGGAGCTCCGTCAACGTGGCGCGGCAGCTGGCGGATTCGCGGGGCGGGCGGCTCTTGCTCGTGCTCGGTGAGATGCGCGAGCTGGGCGCTCTGTCGCTCGACGCTCATCGCGAGGTTGGCGTCGATCTGGTGGTGGCACGGCCCGATCTACTGGTCGCTTTTGGCGGTGACGCCGCCGCGTTCCTCGACGAACCGGGGCGCCGCGGCGTCAGCGTCGCGTTCGGCGAAGACGCGCCGGCGGCGCTCGAGCTCGTGCGCGCCCAGCGCGCCCCGCGCGATGTTGTGCTGGTGAAGGCATCTCGGAGCCTGCGCGCCGAGCGCATCGTCTCCGGTCTGCGCGACCCCGAGGGCCACGCTCCGTGATCTACGAGCTGCTCTACCCGCTCAGCACGCAGTTCGGTTGGGCCAGCGTGCTGAACGTGCTGCGCTACGTGCCCTTCCGCATCATCATGGCCACGCTCACGGCCATGGGCATCTGTTTCTTCCTCGCGCCCTGGTTCATCCGGCGCCTGCAGAGCAAGCAGATCGGTCAAGTGATCCGCAGCGACGGGCCGCAGACCCACCACAAGAAGGCGGGCACGCCGACCATGGGCGGCGCGTTGATCCTGCTGGCGGTGCTGGTCTCTACCGTGCTTTGGGCCGATATCCACAACGTGTTCGTCATGGCCACGGCGGGCGTCACCGCCGGCTACGGCCTGATCGGCTATCTCGACGATCGCCTCAAGATCGTCGCCAAGAACAGCCGTGGCCTGCCCGGGCGCTACAAGATCCTCGGCCAGCTCGGCATCGGCGGCGCGGGGCTCGTCTACACCTTCGTCGACTTCGGCGCGCTGCCCGCCGACTGGATCGCGATCCGCACGCGCCTGGCGCTGCCGTTCGTGGCCTTCTCCAAGCTGCCGGTCGATCTGCCGCTCTGGTTTTATCTGGTGTTTGCGCTGTTCGTGCTGGTCGCGTTCAGCAACGGCGTGAACCTCACCGACGGGCTCGACGGGCTGGCTATCGGCCCCGTCATGATCAACGCGGGCACCTATTTGATCTGGGCCTACGTGGCGGGCCTCGTCCTCTTTGGGCGCCCGCTCGCCGAGTACCTCGACATCGCTGGCACCTCCCACATGGGCGAGCTCTCGGTGTTTGCAGCGGCGGTGATTGGCGCTGGTATCGGATTCCTCTGGTACAACACCTATCCCGCCCAGGTCTTCATGGGCGACGTCGGGTCGCTCTCGCTCGGTGGCGGCCTGGGGATGCTCGCGATCCTCACCAAGAACGAGCTGCTCAGCGTGCTGATCGGTGGCATCTTCGTGCTCGAGAGCGTCAGCGTCATCACTCAGGTTTTTTCGTTCAAGGTGTTCGGGAAGCGGGTCTTCCTGATGGCGCCTATCCACCACCATTTCGAAAAGAAGGGCTGGGCGGAGCCTAAGATTATTGTCCGTTTTTGGATCATTTCGATATTGCTGGCGTTGATCGGCCTGTCTTCCCTGAAGCTGCGATGACATCCCTCGCCGGCAAGAGCGTCCACGTCGTGGGCATGGGACTGAGCGGTGTCTCGGCGGCTCGGCTCTGTCTGCGGCAGGGCGCGTCCGTCACCGGGTTCGATCAGCGAGCCCTCGCCGAGCTCGGAGAGGCGGCCCGTCACCTGCCGATCGAGATCCGCGCCGACCTGAGCCTCGAGGCGCTGTCCGGCAGCGACTGGGTCGTCGTGTCGCCGGGCGTGGATCAGCCCGCATTGTTCGATGCGCTGGCGGCTCGCGGCGCGCTGGTGATCGGCGAGCTCGAGCTCGGCGCGCGCTTCACCGAGGCGCCGATGTGCGCCGTCGGCGGCACCAACGGCAAGAGCACCACCACGGAGCTCGTGGCGGCGATGCTGCGCGAGGCCGGCAAGAAGACCTTCTCGGGCGGGAACCTCGGCACCCCTCTGTGCGACGCCTGCGGGCAGGCCTGGGACTACCTGGTGGTCGAGGTGTCGAGCTTCCAGCTGGAGCGAGCCCCCACCTTTCGGCCAGAGGTCAGCGTGCTGTTGAACATCACCGACGATCACCTCGACCGGCACGGCACGTTCGCCGCCTACGCCGGCGCCAAGGGCAACGCCTTCGTCAACCAGCAGGCGGGTGACGTGGCGATCGGCCCCCACGGCGACGCCGAGGTCGAGCGCCAGCTTCGCCGCGGGCAGGGCCGCGTCGTCAGCTTCGGAGCGAGCGGTGACTACATCGTCGGCGCTGGCGGAGTGCTCGAGGTGGCGAGTGGCCATCGCTACGCGCTGGCCGAGACGCGGCTCTCGGCCCACCACAACCAGCTCAACGCGGCGGCCGCTATCGCCGCCGCGCGCGCCTTCGGCACGCCCCACGAGCCGATCGCCCGCGCGCTCGCCGCTTACCGCACGTTGCCTCATCGGCTCGCCCTGGTCACTCGAATCGACGGCGTGGCCTACTACGACGACTCCAAGGCGACGAACGTCGGGGCTGCAGTCGCCGCGATCGACAGCCTGTCCGAGGCGAAGGTCGTGCTCATCGCTGGCGGCAAGGGCAAAGACGGCTCTTACGAGCCGCTCCGACGGGCGCTCGAGCAGCGCGGTCGCGGCGTGGTGTTGATCGGTGAAGCCGCGCCCACCATGGCCGAGGCGTTCGCCGGCAGCGTCGAGGTGCGACGCGCCGCGACGCTCGACGCGGCCGTGTCGGCCGCGCGCGGCCTCGCCCAGCCAGGCGACGCCGTGCTGCTCGCGCCAGCCTGCGCCAGCTTCGATATGTTTCAGAGCTACGCCGACCGCGGGCGCCGTTTCGTGCAGGCCGTCGAACGCCTCGCAGCGACGGTGAAGGGGGCAGGGGCCTGATGGCTGACGCGACCACCGGGGCGCGCCGAGGGCCGCTGGGCGCCAAGGCGCCCCCCGCCAGCGAGAAGCCCGCGCTCGGCCCGGTCGACCCGGTGCTCGCGGCGGTGGCCATCGCCTTGCTGGGCTTCGGCGTGGTGATGGTGTTCGGCTCGAGCTCGATCGAAGCCACCGTCGGCTGGCACGACCCGTTCTATTTCCTGAAGCGGCAAGCGGCGTTCGCCTGCGCGGGGGTCGCGGTCATGATGGCCGCTGCTCACTTCGACTACCGGCGCCTGCGGCGCTTCACCTATCTCGCGCTGTTTGGCGTCACCGGGCTGCTGGTGCTCAGCGTGGTCGGTTTCGGCCATACCGGCGGCGGCGCGGCGCGCTGGCTGCGGCTCGGTCCCATCCACGTGCAGCCGTCCGAAGCGGCCAAGCTGGCGCTGATCCTCTGGCTCGCGCACTCGCTGGAGAAGAAGCGGGGCCAGGTGAGGAGCTTCTCGATCGGGTTCTTGCCGCACGTCGCCATCGCCGCTGGGCTCATGGTGCTATGCCTCGAGCAGCCAGACTTCGGAGGCGCCGTGGTGCTCCTGCTGCTGACCTTCATCCTGCTCTTCGTGGCGGGGGCTCGCGTCAGCTACCTGCTCGGGCTCTCGGCCGTCGGGGTGCTGGCGGCGGCGTGGTTGGTCCGGTTTCGTGCCTACCGCTGGGAGCGGATGCTGGCGTGGCTGCACATGGAGGACCATCGGCAGGACCTCGCCTACCAGCCCTTCCAGTCGATGATGGGGTTCGGCTCGGGCGAGTGGTTCGGCTCCGGGCTGGGGGAGGGGTTGCAGATCCTGTACCTGCCGAAGGCGCACACGGATTTCATCGCTGCCATCATCGGGGAAGAGTTCGGGTTCGTCGGGTTCGTGGTGCTTTGCCTCGCCTATTTGCTGATCGTCGGGCGAGGGGTGCGCGCGGCGTTGTATGCCGAGGACGAATATGGTTCGTTCATCGCCTTCGGCATCTCGGCGCTATTCGGCATTCAGGCATTGATCAACCTGAGCGTCGCCATGGCCATCCTGCCGACGAAAGGTCTGACTTTGCCATTCATCAGCTACGGGGGCTCGTCGTTGCTCGTGAGCTCCGCCGCCATGGGGCTCCTGCTCAACATCTCGCGGTCGCGCCGTCCAGCGGACGATGCCGAGCCGCTCGCGGCCTCCCGGCGCAGCGAGCTGGAGAGTCGCGACCTGGTCAATGCCGAGCTCGGCCCTACGTCTACCGGCTACGGCTCCAACTCTACCGGCTACGGCTCTAACTCTACCGGCTACGGCTCTAACTCTACCGGCTGCGCCGGGGAGCCGACGGCGTGAGCGCCCCGACCCTGTTCATGGCCGGAGGCGGCACGGGGGGCCATGTGTTCCCGCTGCTCGCCGTGGCGCGCTCTGTCAAGGAGCTGATGCCGGAGCTCGATCTCGTATTCATCGGCACCGACCGCGGCATCGAGGCGACCGTCATCCCCAAGGCGGGCTTCGCGCTCGAGCTGATGTCGACCGCGCCATTCCGCGGGGGCGGCATCTCGGGGGCCTCCAGAGGCATGGTGAGCGTGGCCCGTTCGCTGCCGCGAGCCCGCGAGCTGCTCAAGAAGTATGCGCCGCGCGCGGTGTTCTCCGTGGGCGGATACGCGGCCGTCCCGATCTCGATCGGCGCGCGTCTGTCGGGGGCACCGCTGGCGTTGATGGAACCGAACGTCACGCCCGGGCTCGCCAACCGCCTGGTCGGACCCGTTGCCAAGCGCGTCTACACCGCGTTCGAGGAGACGCGGAAGGCGTTCTCGGCCGCGCGGGTGCTGCGCAGCGGGCTCGCGCTCCGGCCGGGTTTCGAGCCCAAACCCTATGAGTGGAACGCGAGCGGTCAACCTCTGCGCGTGCTCGTGCTCGGAGGCAGCCAGGGCGCGCGCTCGCTGAACCTCGCCGTCGCTCCCGCGCTGGCCCAGGTGAAATTCCCGCTCGACATCGTGCACCAGGTGGGCAAGGGCAACCTGACGGTGATGCGCCACCGCTACGCCGAGCTGCGGCGTCCGGGCGCCAGCGTCATCGAGTTCATCGAAGACATGCCCGCGGCGCTCGCCCGGGCCGATCTGGTCATCTCGCGGGCGGGGGCTGGCGCGATCGCCGAGGTGTGCGCCGTCGGGCGCCCGAGTATCCTCGTGCCGCTTCCGCGCAGCGGCAATCACCAGCTGCACAACGCGCGCGCCGCCGAGAAATTCGGCGCGGCGGTGTGCTTGCCGGCGGCGCAGGCGAGCGCCGATGGCCTGTGTCTGCTCGTCAACGAGCTCGCCAAAGACCCCGCGCGCCTCGCGCGCATGGCCGAGAGCGCGCGCGCTTGGGGCACGCCGAACGCCGCGTCGCTGGTGGCTCGCGATCTGCTGGTGCTCGCCGGTCTGCGCGAGGGCAGCGAGAGCCAGACCAACGGCGCCGTCAGCATCGAAGGGCCCGTGGCGCTCGGCGGAAAGGACGCCTGATGTTCCGAGGTCGGGTACGCCGCGTCCATTTCATCGGTGTCGGCGGCATCGGCATGAGCGGGCTCGCCGAGATCCTGCGCAGCATGGATTTCGACGTCTCCGGCTCCGACCAGCGTGACGGCGAAAACACGGTTCGCCTCAAGCGTTTGGGGGTCAAATGTCACGTGGGGCATGAGGCGGCCCACGTGCAGGGCGCCGACGTCGTCGTGTACTCGAGCGCGATCGCAAAGGACAACCCCGAGCTCTGCGCCGCGATCCGCGCCGGCATCCCCAGCATCACGCGCGGCGAGATGCTGGCCGAGCTGATGCGCATGAAATACGCGGTCGTCATCGCCGGGTCACACGGCAAGACGACCACCACCTCGCTGGTGGCCACCGTGCTGCGCGCCGCCGGGCTCGACCCGACGGTGGTGGTAGGCGGGCGCATGGCATCGCTCGGGAGCAACGCCCGGCTCGGCGCGGGCGATCTGCTGGTCGCGGAGGCCGACGAGAGCGACGGATCGTTCCTGAAGCTCTCGCCCACCATCGCCGCCATCACCAACGTCGACCCGGAGCACCTCGATTTCTACGGGACGCACGAGGCGCTCAAGCGCGCCTTCATCGAGTTCGCGGAGCGGGTGCCATTCTACGGTCTGAACGTGCTGTGCCTCGACCATCCGCACGTGCGCGACCTGTTGCCGTCGATCAACCGGCGCTACGTCACCTACGGCGAATCGCGCCAGGCCGATTACGTAGCAGACAACCTCGTCTACCGGGGGCTCGAGACGTCGTTTCAGGTGCACCGGCAGGGGCAGTCGCTCGGCGAGTTCGTTGTGCGAATGCCGGGCCAGCACAACGTGCTCAACTGCCTGGCGGTGATCGCGATCTCCGACGAGCTCGCGGTCCCGCTCGACGTCGCCAAGGAGGCCCTCGCCACCTTCCGCGGCGTGGCGCGCCGGTTTACCGTCGTCGCGGAGCCCGATGGCATCGCGCTGGTCGACGATTATGGTCATCATCCCGAAGAGATACGCGCCACTTTAAATGCTGCGCGTCGCGCCTACGCCAAGCGCGTGCTCGTGGCGTTCCAACCGCACCGATACACGCGGACGCGCGCCTTGTTCCAGGAGTTCGCCCGCGCCTTCGATCAGGCCGACGAGGTGTACGTCACCGACGTCTACGCCGCCGGGGAGGTGCCCCTCCCGGGGATCTCGGGTGAGGCGCTGGCACAGGCCATCGAGAGCCACGGCCACCGTCACGTCCAGTTCGTGCCGGGTCGCGACGAGCTCGCCGATCTGTTGTCCAAAGCCGCCGCTCCGGGCGACGTGGTGATCGCGCTCGGTGCGGGGGACATCAACCGCGTCCTCGGGCCGCTCGAGGCGAAGATCGCGGGGCGCCCGGCGCCGATGAAGACCTCATGAGCTCGAAGGCACCGAAGTCCGGCACCAAGGGCAATCGCTACCTGCCGCCGCCCCCTCCGGCGCGGCCGAGCCTCGCGTCGCGCGCATCCCGCGCCTTGGCGCCCGCGGCGAAGCTCGGCCTGGGGGTGCTGCTGGTCGTCGGAACGGCGGGCGCGACCGCGTTCGGGGCCCATCGCCTCGCGCTCGGTAGCGCGCACTTCGCGCTGCGGCATGTCGAGCTCGAATCCAGCCGGCGCACCTCGGAGTCGGAGGTGCTGGCGCAGGCGGGCGTTCGCCTCGGCGACAACCTGCTCGCGCTCGACATCCGCGGCGCCGAGCAGCGCTTGCTCGCCGACCCGTGGAACCGGAGCGTGCGGGTCGCCCGCAAGCTGCCGAACACCTTGCGAGTCGAGCTGGTGGAGCGCGAGGCGCTGGCGCTCGCATCGCTCGACGGTAGCCTCTTTCTGGTCGAGGCGAGCGGTGAACCCTTCAAAGCCTTGCAGGAGGGTGACGTCGAAGATCTACCCGTGCTGACGGGCGTGACGCTCGAGGCGCTCGCCAAAGATCGGGCAGGGGCGGTGGCGCGCCTCGCCACGGGCCTCTCGGTGCTGAGCCACTACGAACGACTGCCCGTGAGCCAGCAGCACCGCCCGCAAGAGGTCAACCTCGCCCCCGACGGCTCGGTCGTGCTGACCGTCGGCGCGCGCGGCGTATCTCTGCACCTCGGCCAGGGGCCGTGGCCCAAGAAGATGCTGATGGTCGCCGAGGTGATGCGGACTTTCGAGAAGCGGGAGCTGCCTGGGGTTGTTTTCCTGGATAATGCCCTGCATCCCGAGCGTGTCGTCGTTCGGATGAGGTAGGGGCCTCGGAAGGGGTCAGGGGTCAGGGGGCGATGAGCCCTTCCGAATGCGCCGCAGCGTCGCGACGCGACCCAGGGAGTTCCTGCGAGCACGGGATCACAGCCGATCGTCGCATTCGGCTGAATCCGGCGCAGACTGTGGCGATGCGTCGTGTTGCATCTTCACCCCTGACCCCTGACCCCTGACCCCTTCTTCTCTCGTGTGGAACGACCCCAACGCACGAAATTTGTCCCCGGGAAAGCACATGTGTCAGCGTCAACCGGGTCAGGACGTACCCCCGCGAGGATTAGAGCGAAAGTGGCCACAAACAGCGAAAACTCGCCCGAAATCGTAGTTGGACTCGACCTTGGCACCACCAAGGTCTCGGCGGTGGTGGGCGAGGTAGACGGCGATGGCATCACGATCCTCGGTGTGGGCAACGTGCCCTGCCGCGGGCTGCGCAAGGGTGTCGTCTCCAACATCGAATGGACGGTGCGCGCCATCCGCGAGGCCGTCAGCGCCGCCCAGACCATGGCCGGAGTCGAGATCACCACGGTGTACGTGGGCGTCGGCGGCAGCCACGTGCGGGGCCAGGTCTCCGACGGCGTGGCGGCGGTCGCCGGGCGCGAGGTGACCCAGGCTGACCTCGAGCGCGTGCTCGAAGGGGCCCGTGCCATCCCGGTCGACGCCGACCGCATGATCCTCCACGCGCTGCCGCGAGAGTACCTCGTCGATAACCAGGACGGCGTGCGCGACCCGATCGGCATGAGCGGCGTGCGCTTGCAGGTGCGCGTGAACCTGGTGACAGCTGCGACATCCTGCGTGCAGAACGCGATGCGCTGCGTGGAGCGCGCGCAGCTCGAGGTCGCCGACGTGGTCCTCAGCTCGCTGGCGAGCGCCGAGGCCGTGCTGAGCGAGGACGAGAAGGAGATCGGCGGCGGTGTCATCGATCTCGGGGGCGGCACGACCGACCTGTTGCTCTACGCGGACGGCGGCATCGCTCACGCCAGCACGATCCCTGCCGGCGGCAACAACGTCACCAACGACGTCGCCGCGGGCCTGCGCACGCCGGTGGCCGAGGCGGACCGGCTCAAGCGCAACTACGGCTGCGCCCTGAGCCGTCTCATCGCCGACGACGAAGAGATAGAGGTGCCTGGCGTCGGCGGCCACGCCCCGCGCAAGGTGGCCCGGCGGGTGCTCGGCGACATCATCGAGCCGCGCATCGAGGAGCTGTTCAGCGAGGTCCGTCGCCGCATGGAAGAGGCGGGCCTGGTCGACCACCTGAGCGCTGGAATGGTGCTCACGGGCGGCGCCGTGCAGATGGAAGGAATCGTCGAGGCCGCCGAGGAGATCCTCGGGATGCCCGTGCGCCTGGGTGTACCGGTCGGCGTGAAGGGCATCGTGCAGCTGATCCAGGGCCCGCACTGGGCCACCGGCGTTGGGCTCGTGCACTACGGCGCACAGCGCATCGCCGAGGCCCGCCACTATCACGCCGAAGAGGCCGCCGCCGTCAGCCGCGTCGAGGAGCTGCCGCGCGCTCGCGGCAACTCGATCGGCAAGGGCGTGCTGGGTTGGCTGCGCGCCGCCTTCTGAGCGGCAAAACATCGGATTCTGAGCGAAGCTGAAGCGAGCGGACGCAAAAGGGACAAACGAGTCATGGGATTTTCAATCGAGTTTGCCGAAGAGACGCAGCAGTACCAGGCGCGCATCAAGGTCGTGGGCGTCGGCGGATCCGGCGGGAACGCCATCAACACGATGATCCAGTTCGGCCTCGAGGGTGTCGAGTTCATCGCGGTGAACACCGACGCGCAGGCGCTGAATGCCAACAACGCGCCCACGAAGATCCCGATCGGTCAGGCGGTCACGAAGGGCCTCGGCGCTGGCGCTGACCCGGAGCGCGGCCGCAAGAGCGCGCTCGAGGACGTGAACCGCCTCAAGGAGGCGCTGGTCGGCGCCGACATGGTGTTCATCACCGCCGGCATGGGCGGCGGCACCGGCACGGGCGCCGCGCCGGTGATCGCTCAGCTGGCGCGCGAGGAAGGTGCCTTGACGGTCGGCGTCGTGACCAAGCCGTTCGTGTTCGAAGGCCGGCAGCGCTCGCGTCGCGCCGAGCTCGGCCTGGCCACGCTCGGTGACCACGTCGACACGCTCATCACCATCCCCAACCAGAAGCTGATCACCCTCTCCGACGAGGAGCTGACCTTCGTGGAGGCCTTCCGCAAGGCGGACGAGGTCCTGTTCCAGGCGGTGCAGGGCATCAGCGATCTCATCACGCAGGAAGGCATCGTCAACGTCGACTTCGCCGACGTCCGTGCCGTGATGGACAACATGGGCCGCGCCTTGATGGGCACCGGCTGCGCCAAGGGCGAGGGCCGCGCGCGCCTCGCGGCGGAGCAGGCCATCACCTCGCCGCTGCTCGACGATATTTCGGTCGACGGCGCCACCGGCGTGCTGATCAACATCGTCGGCGGCCCGGACATGAAGATGCGGGAGATCGAGGAGGCCGCCACGCTGATTCAAGAGCAGGCCCACGAAGACGCCAACATCATCTTCGGTGCTTCGATCGTAGAGGGCATGGCCGACATGATCAAGGTGAGCGTGATCGCCACCGGCTTCAATCGGTCGGAGCAGGAAGCCGCCGACCTGCTCAAGCAGGCGAGCCGGCAGCCGCTCGATACGAGCATGGCGCGGGAGATGCGCAGCTCACCGCTCGGCACGCGCCACGAATCGCGCCACGAGCGCACCCTCGATCATGGCCGACACGAGTCGCCGCGCCATGACCCGCGGCACGAGTCGCCGCGCCACGATCCGCGGCACGAGCCATCTCGCCATGACCAGCGGCACGAGCCCGTATACGTCGGCGCCCACGCGCCGCGTCCCGTGCTGCGCCCGGCGGCGGCTCGCGTCCAGCACACGGTCGTTCGCCCCGCGGGGCCGCAGCTGCGCGACCAGATCGTGTTCCCGGCCTCGCCGTCTGATGCCGACTGGGACGTTCCCGCGTACCAGCGCCGCAACGGCGGTTGAGGCGGCGCACGGGCGAGGGGAAGAAGGCCGTGGGGACAGCTGAGCTCAGGGCTCGCGGTAACGCGAGCTCAGGGCTCGTTTTCGGTGCCGACCTGCTCCTCGGGGGCTGGCTCTCCCGGCGCGGGGCCTGCGTCGGCGCCCGCGTCAGGGCCTGGCGGCGGCAGCGCCGACAGAATGACGACTTCGGTCGAACTGATCTCGGTGCCCTTGGCGCAGGCCAGGCACGAGATCGCCGACAGGAGTAGGGCGGTGAGGGCGGAAGAGGTGCGAATGACTGAAGGTTCGCCCACATCCACGTACCTGTCAACGCCCCGGGTTGGTCCTGTCGCAGGGCGACGAGCAATTTAGTTAGCGGGCAATTGGGAGTGCCGGCAGAGGCGTCATTTCGAGGGCGGCTGGAGCATGCTCGAGGTGAGGCGCAGCGGGCCGAGGGCGAGCCCACCCTCGCGCGAGTCGGCGCGGCCGTATGCCACGCCATCGACCACGACGATGTTGTTCGCGTCGCCGATCGGCGTCGACGACGCGACGATGCGGTGGCCGCGCGCCTCGAGCTCGGCGAGCACCGCAGGATCAAAGGGACGGCTGCTCTCGACGCGCACCTCGTCGGGCGTGAACCCGTGGTGGAGACGGGGGGCCTCGACGGCCTGATCGATGCTCATGCCGTGATTGACGAGGTGACGGAGCACCTGGGCCACGGTGCTCGGGATGGTGTCCCCGCCGGGGGAACCCAGCACGGCGGCGACCGCGCGGCCGTTCTCGGCGCGGCTCATCACGAGCGTCGGTGACATCGAGCTGAGCATCCGGCGCCCGGGTTTCGGTAAGTTGCGCCCCGCGCCGCCGAACGCGCCGAGCGAGTTGTTCATGACGACGCCGGTTCCCGGCACCACGTAGCGGGCCCCGAAGCTGCTCGAGAGTGTCACCGTGCAACTTACGGCGTTGCCCTGCGCGTCGACCACCGAGATGTGAGTGGTGTGCGGCAGCTCGGGCGGCAGACCGCGCTCGGCAACGTAGACGTCGGCTGCCGCGCTGGCCTGCCCGATGTCGATCGGCGGCGTCAGCGCGAGCAATGCTTCGGGCGTGAGCCGCTCGGCGAGCGCCGCCGGCGACATCCCGGTCGGGTCAGAGTCGGGATCGATGAGCTCGTAGCGGCGCCGGGCCTGCGCCCGCTTCGAGGCCTCGATGAACAGGTGCAGGTCGTCGGCCGAGCCCGCGGGCAGGCTGTCGGCGCCGAGCTGTTCCATGAGCGAAGCGATCTGCGCGACGGCGAGCCCTCCGGAGGACGGCGGCGGCATGGTGGACACCTCGAACCCGTGATAGCCAAAGCGCAGCGGCTCGCGGAGGACCGCGCGATATTCGGCCAGATCCTCGCGGCGGATCAGGCCGCTCCTGCCCATACCCGCCTCCATGCGGCGGGCGGTCGCGCCCGAGTAGAAGCCTGCGTCGCCACCGCGCGCGATCGCCTCGAGCGTGTTGGCGAGGTCGCGCTGCACCAGCAGGGCCCCCTCGCGTAGCGGCTCGCCTCCTCTGCCGAAGATGCGGCGCGCGGCTCCGTCGCGGGCGAGATCGTGCCAGGATTGCGCCAGCACCTCGGCCTGGCGCGCGCCGATACGGTGGCCGCGTCGTGCTAGCTCGACGGCGGGCAGGATCACCTGATCGAGGGGCAGGAGGCCGAAGCGCTGCTCCGCCAGGTTCAGGCCGGCGACCGTCCCGGGCACCGCCGACGCCGGCGGCCCCTTCGCGTTGAGGTCGAGCATGCGCAAGAACGTGTTCACGGTCAGGGCGCCGGGCGCGCGCTCTCGAAAATCGATGGCGACGATCGGCTGGCCCCGACGCGCGATCAGCATGAAGCCCCCGCCGCCGAGGTTGCCGGCGCTCGGGTGCGTCACCGCCAGCGCGTACGCCGTCGCGACCGCGGCGTCGACCGCATTGCCCCCCATCTCCAGCATGCGCACGCCGATCTGCGTGGCATTGAGCTCGACGGAGACGACCATCCCATAGGGCCCCCGCGTGCTGCCGGGGCCGCCCGGGACGAGACGCGGCACGCTGGGCGCGGCGGCGGGCTCCGGAGCGGGCCCGGGCCCGGGGGGGCCCGGGGGGGCGACGGGCGAGGGGGGCGCGGGCAGCAAAGTTGCGGCCGCGGCCTGCGGCAGCACTGGCGGCGCCTTGCTGGCGCCTACGGGCGAGCCGACCATCCCCTCGGGGCTCCCGACGAGCGAGTCTCGGCAGCTGCTCACCGCGAGGCCCAGCGCCACGACGAGCACGGTTGACCGCGAGGCGACGGAGGCCCTATGCGAGTCAGGTCTACGAGCAGCCATAGGAGGACCATGTTCGGGTTGGCATCAACGTCGTCCCCGCACCAGCGCATTCCGCCCGTCTCACCCTCGACCGTCGAGCGCGCGAGCCGGCCATTCCGGGCCTACCGTATTGCACGGAGCATGGCCGAGAGGCCAGTGAGGCGAGCATGAGCGAGTCTATCTTCCTACCTCTCGCCGTCGCCGTCGTCACCATCAGTGATACACGCGACCTGCAAACGGATACGAGCGGTGCGCTATTGGTCGAGGCCCTCGGCGCCGCCGGACACCGAGTCGCCCAGCGCCACCTGATCCGGGATGACCTGACGGGCATTCGCAGCCTGCTCTCGACGCTGGTCGCCGATCCGAGCGTGCAGGTGGTGCTCGCCACCGGCGGCACGGGCATCACCGCCCGCGACGTGACGGTCGAGGCGCTCGAGCCGCTCGTCAGCAAATGGATTCCAGGTTTCGGCGAGCTGTTCCGCTGGCTCAGCTACGCCGAGATCGGCGCGAGCACCATCCAGTCGCGCGCCTGCGCGGCGTTGTGCGAGAAAACGTTGGTGTTCGCCCTGCCCGGGTCGCGTGGCGCTGTACGGCTGGCCATGGATCGCATCGTCCTTCCGCAGCTCGACGCTCGCACGCGGCCCTGCAATTTCGCCGAGCTGATGCCGCGGTTTTGATCAGCGCTTCGGCGGCGGGTGCTGCTCGAGCTCGGCCAGATCGCGCAGGCTTGCCTTGGGGCGAGGGTCGGTCGAGTCGAGTCTCTCGGCGCGCAGCAGCGCCTCGCGCGCGGCCGCGAATTGACCGAGCTCGGCGAGAGCGTTCCCGAGGTTGATCCACGCCGAGCCGAGCTTCGGGTCGACCGCGATGGCCCGGCGCTGGCTTTCCACGGCTTTGTCCAGCAAACCCTGCTTCTGATAGGCGTAGCCGAGGTTGGTGAGGAACGTGGCGCGATCGGGCGCGAGCGCGGTCGCGCGGAGGAGGTGCGGGAGCGCGCGATCCGGTCGGTTGTTGGCGAGGTGTGCCGCGCCGAGGTCGCCGTGCGTGCGCGCGTCGTCGGGCGCGAGCGCGAGCGCCCGTTCGTACGTCGCGATAGCCTCCGTCACGCGCCCGCGCAGCATGTACACCGTGCCGAGGTTGGTGAGCCGCTCCGGTTGATTCGGCGCGAGCCGTGCGGCGACCTCGAGCTCCTCGAGCGCGCGTTGTACCTCACCGCTCGCGAGAAACGCTACCCCGAGCGCCGAATGCCCTTCGGCGTCTCGCGCGTCGAGCGCCACCGCGTGGCGCGCGCTCTCCTGCGCGCGCTCGGCATCACCCAGCACGAGCAGCAAGCGAGCCCGCTCGAGCAGGGCCGCTGCATCATCGGGATTCCGGCTCAGCAACGCATCCAGCTCCGACACGAGACGCTCGATCTCGACGTGCCCGGGCGCCTCGGCATAGGCCATCGCCAGGCCGAGCTCTGCGCAGCGCACGCGCACCAGACGAACCGGCGCGCGAGGGCTGTCGGGCGCGACCGAACGGGCCCGCTCGTAGTGTTGCCGCGCGAGCATGAGATCGCCCGTTTCGAAGGCCGCGTCACCAAGCGCCAGCGCGTCCCGCTCGCTATCTGTCGGGCGTCGCGCCTCGGTGTAGGCCGGCGCGGGGGCAGCTGGAGCCGCGGTCCCCGCCGCCTCGCTGGCGAGCGGCGCTAGCACCCGCTCCGAGGTTCCGCTCGCCGGGGGCTGCGCCGCCGGCGGTGTCGGCTGACCCGCGCAAGCCGCCAGCACGACCGCGCAGGCGAGTTCCCTCGGGAGCGAGCGCGAGAGCCACCCGAAATCGCCGCTCGCTGTCCGCCGTCTGTCGTCGCGAGCCCCTCGCCCGTGAACCGGCGTCATCTCGCGGGCCCGCATCGGGCGGCGGATCGACGCCGGCACAGCACCCGCCGGGCTCAGCCCGATTCCTGGACGCTCGTGTGCTCGCGCCCGTCGAAGCGCAACATGGTCGCCTTCGAGTCGATCACCGTGCGCAAGCACACCGGGCGCTTCCAGATGCGCACCAGCGACGTCATCGCCGCCTGCGCATAGTCCATCCGCAGGTCGACCCCCCGGTGTTTGTGCATCATGAGCAGCTCGCCGCGGTTCTCGAAGTTCGAGTCGTCCACGTACAGGAAGGGGTTGCCGAGGTTCGTGAGGTGCGTGAGCAGCTTCTCTTTCACCTTCTTGAACTCGCGGGTCGCGATCTCGTATTGCTCGTGGCGCTTCGACCACTCGAAGTTGAAGAGCTTGTGCTCCATGGCGAACTCGGGCGTCAGGAACTCGTCGATGAACGTCACGTCGTTGTAGAGCCGGCGCACCTCGAACAGCTTCTCGCGGCCGAGCCCGAGGCGAAGGTCCCAATTGCGCTTGCGATCGAGATCGTCGCATTGCTCGTAGTCACGCCCGAACTGACCTTTGTTCCAGCGTTCTTCGATGCTGCGGTAGAGCTCCACCCCGAGCTTGTAGGGGTTGAGTTGCCCCGGCGAGGTGGCCATCACGGCGGCGTTGTTGTCGGCGTAGTCGACGATCTCGGCCGCCGTGCACACGCCCTCCGTCATCAACTTCGAGTGCCAGTAAGAGGCCCAGCCCTCGTTCATGATCTTGGTCTGGATCTGCGGGGAGAAATAGTACGCCTCGTCGCGGATGATCGCCAGGATCGCCCGCTCCCAGCGCTCGAGCGGCGCATGGTTGAGCAAGAACCACAGCACGGCCTGCACTGGCTCGCGCGGGTACTTGTTCTTCTTCTCTTTCTGCTTCGCCTCCAGCGCCGCCTTCTGCTCCTGGATGTACTCCTCGGGGTTGATGAACTTGTCCATGTAGGACTTGGCCCGCAACCGCGGCACCTCGACCGGTCGAGGCTCCTCCTCTTCCTTCTGAGTCTCCTGGCGCACCATGAAGGGCGAGTACGGGTCGATCAGATTCTCGAGCGACAGGCAGTGGTCGATGAACTTCTCGACCTCGTCGATGCCGTGCCGGTCGATGATACGCCTCACGGTCGCGCCGTGGTTGGCGATGCGATCGACCCACTTCCGGTTCGGCTGGTAGTCTTTGCCGGCGAGCACGGGGTTGATCACGCGGCCTGTGGCGTTCAGGTCCGTCGAGCGGAACGCGAAGTTGTTCTTGAAGAAGTCGACGTGCCCATAAACGTGACACATGACGAGCTTCTGGTCTGTCAGGCTGTTCCCCTCGAGCAGGTAGGCGATCGCGGGGTTGTTGTTGATCACGAGCTCATAGATCTTCGATAGACCGTACTCGTTGCTCTTGCTGAGGCGCTCGTAATCCATGCCGAAGCGCCAGTGCGGGTAGCGGTTTGGAAAGCCGCCGTAGGCCGCGATCTCGTTGATCTGGTCGTAGGAGAGCATCTCGAAGATGACGGGGAAGAAATCCAACCCCGCCTCCCGTGCGACGGCTTCGATTCGCTCTTGTTCTTGCCGCAGGTACGGCGGCAGAGAGGTTCTGGACGGCGAAGGCGGCATCAGTTCCCTTTCCCGAGGAAGTCTTTGATGCTGTTTACGATGGCATTCTTGTCTTCGATTTCGCTGGTGACGACGCGCGGGTCTTCACCCAGGTGCTCCCGCAGATCTTTGATGAACTGCCCGGAGCCGTAGGGGCTCTCGACCTGGCCATAGGCAAACATGTTGACCTCGGGCAGGATCTGTTTCCGCAAGATCTCGATGCAGCTCAACGTGTCGTCCATCGACCAGTTGTCACCATCCGAAAAATGGAAGGGATAGATGTTCCACTGGTCCGGCGGGTATTCCTGCTCGATCAGCTTGGCCGCCAACCGGTAGGCGCTCGAGATCATGGTGCCGCCCGACTCGCGCGTGTGGAAAAACGTCTCGCGGTCGACCTCGCGAGCCACCGCGTCGTGGATGATGTAGCGGCTCTCGAGCCCTCGATATTGCCGGCGCAGCCATGTGTCGATCCAGAAGCTCTCGATGCGGACGATCTCTTTCTGCTCGTCACCCATCGAGCCCGACACGTCCATCATGTAAATGATCACGGCGTTGGCGACCGGCTCCGTGGTCTCGCGCCAGGAGCGATAGCGCTTGTCTTCGTGCTGCGGCACGAGCACGGGCTGGTCCTTGTCGTACATGCCGCTGGCGATGGCTCGCCGCAGCGACTCGCGATACGTCCGTTTGAAATGCCGCAGCGACTCGGGACCTGTGCGCCGGATGCCAGTGTAGCGATCCTTCGTGCTACGGATCTTGCTCTGGCCCTTGTTCTTGATGTCGGGCAGCTCCAGCTCCTGCCCCAGGATGTCAGCGAGCTCATCGAGGGTGATGTCGACCTCGAGCATGTGCTGGCCCTCGCCTTTACCCGCCTTGCCCGTGCCTTCCCCGTCTTGGGGAGAGCCGCCGAGCGCGTCGCCCACCTCGCCATCGCCTTGCCCGACGCCGCCTTGATTGCGCCCGTCGAAGGTGAAGCGGGGGATGTCGATCTGCGGGATCGGAATGCTGACCAGGTCTTTCCCTTTGCGACCGATCATGTCGCCCTGGGAAATGTATTTGCGTAGCCCCTCGCGGATCTTGCCGCGGACGATGTTACGGAAACGCCCGTAGTCTTGATCAATCTTTAGGGACATGCGCTAGCTTAACCCGCAGCTGAAAATCATACCAGACCAACATCCCGACGAGATGGAAGCGCCATGCCCGGGCCCCGAATTGCCGCGAGGCCGAGCCGCAGCGTTACCCGCGATCCTGCATCCCCGCCACCTGCATCCCCCGCGACCCCGTGCGTCGTGTTCGACAGCACGCGCGGCGCGCGCCGCGTGACGAGCGTCGGGAGCCTTCGGTCGAAACGAGCTCGATGCAGCGGCGTTCCCGTGGAGTGACGAACCCCTGCGGAACAACGGCGGCCCGACCCCTCCAGGTAAGGGCACGGGCGACCGTTGGCGCCGCTCGGTGTCACCTTTGCTCCGCGCCGGCGTCGCCGTTTCCAATGCTTCCCGGAGTGGACCATAAATGCCGACGCGTCCTCCGCGCAGTAGCTCAGAATGCCGATCTGCGTGAAGTCGACCTCGTCGAGCGCGCGAATGGCGGCCACCCGACCATCCTTCATGCCGGCGGATGCTGCGACGATCTCCGCGCCGGCGCGCGATCGAGAACGAACGGCCGTCGAGGCCCGGTTGCACCCTGGGCGTTGCAGCATGGATCGAAGCTAACACAGCTGAGGCCCCGGTGGCGGACTGGGGCCCCCAAAAGGCGGACCGGGGCGCCCTGTTTTCCGAAAGGAGCGGCTCCGGCAGCGGCCGGCCTCGACGCTGTCAGTCGCCGCAGAGCTGCAGGGCGCCCGGAAAAATGCGCGCCGACAGCGGAAGATAGCCAGGGGTTTCGCCGTCGACGTCGACCAGCACCGGCTTGTCGTCGCGGAGCGGCCGCACCGATACGTTTCGGCCGCGCAGCGCGCGCACCACGTCGAGCTCGAGGTGGGCTCCCTTGTAGACCCGAGGGAAGAGGCTGAGGAACCTTGCTCGGCTCAGGTCGCCCACACAGACGACGTCGAGGAGCCCGTCCGAAAAGCTCGCCTGCGGCGCGATGTGCATGCCTCCGCCGAGGAACCGACCATTGGCGATCGCCGTGATCAACATCGGGCCTTCGTGCCACGGCACACCGTCTATCTCGATCGCGACGGGGACGTTCTGGTAGACCAGCGCCGCGCCAACGGTTCCTATGAGGAACGCGGCCTTACCGCCGAGCCATTTGGGGCCGCGCTCCACGCGCTCGTCGACCTCGCCGGAGATGCCGACGCTGGCGACGTTGAGAAACGCCCGATGTATGAGACCCCCCTGGATGTCGTGAAGTGTGATCACTCCCAGGTCGAGCGCGCGTAGCCGCCCCGCGGCGAGCCTTGCGAGCCCGCCGGTGAATCCGCTTTGCCGAAACTCGCACGAGCGCGGAAAGTCGCCCCCCGTTCCGCACGGGAGCAGCGCCAGCGGAGGGCCGGCGCGTGGCGTGCCATCGGCCTCGATGTACGCTTGGCTGACCTCATTGAGCGTCCCGTCTCCGCCGACGACCGCGAGCAACGTGCAACCTTGCTCGATGGCGCGAATCGCCAGGGACGTGGCGTGCCCTGGGCGCTGCGTCTCCAGTATCTCGTGCTCGACCCCGAGTTCGCTCAGCCCCTTTCGGAGCGCGGGGAGCTGGCGGGCGGCGCTACCCGCTCCCGCTCGTGGGTTGATGACCACCGAAAGGCGCATGGATCCTCCGAGATGTCTGACTGGGTGAGTGACTAGTTCGAGAGATGCGGCGCGGGCCGCACCCGATGGGAACGGCACCAGAACCCGCGCGGCGAAGTGACGCCAGTGTCGAGCCAGCGCGAGCTGGGAGTCGCTGTCGACGCTTCGCGAGCCTCGAGTGCCCACGGGTGACACGATCTTTTCGGCCGCGGTGCGAGGAGGGCTCGGCGATCTCTTCCGCAACGCCACCTTTCGCGTTCGTACCCAGGAGCTCGCGACAGCGGCCGTCCCATGGCTCGCGAGCATCGCGTTGCGAGTCTTTGGCTGCAGCGACAAAAGCGGATGTCGATCGCTTCGCGAAAAAGGCGAGGTCATCGACTGTCTAAACGTTGCTGGTCCTGCGGCCAAAGCCTATTCCGCGTGGGTTGGGGCGCCAACGCGCCAGAAAGATGTGCGGCTTTTTAAAAGTGTAGCTTGACGGCGCCGGCCCGATGGCTATCGTTCGGTCTGACTCGCGCTAGGCGTTGGCGCCACGAATCCCCATCCTTTAACCCCCCACGCCTAGAGACATGACCGATCCTGATACTCGCAAGCTCTTTGTTGCGGGCCTGTCCGAAGGCGTCAGCGAGATCGAGCTGCGGAGGATCTTCGAAGCCGCTGGAGCGAGCGTCGAAGAGGTCGCCGTACCGCGCGATCGGCAGACGGGAAAGGCTCGCGGTTTCGGTTTCATCACCCTGGCTTCGGAAGACCAAGCCGAGCAGGTGAGAGACGCGCTCGACGGTTCGCTGCACGATGGACGTCCGATCTCCGTGCGCCCGTTCCGAGGGAATCGTCCTGGCGGCCCTGGTGGTGCGCCGGGTGGATACCCCTCGCGGCCTCCGCGCGGCCCGTCCGAGTCGGGCGCCAGCGGTGAACGTCACGCGGAGGATCCGGGGAACACCCTGTTCCTCGCCAACCTCCCCGGCGATTGTCGCGAAGACGAGCTGCAGGAGATCTTCCGCGACGCCGGCGTAGGGCCCATCCTCAAGCTGCACCTGCCCGTCGATCCCGACGGGCGTCGACGCGGCTTTGGGTTCGTGTCTTTGCGTGATAGCGCGGCTGCGCGTGAGGCAGTTCCCAAGCTGCGTGAACGCATGCTGCGCGGCCGCCCATTGACGGTTGACGTCGCACGCCCGAGAGGCGAACGACCCGGCGGTGGCGGCGATCGTCCGCCTCCCGGCGGTGGCGCCTGGCGCAGCCGGCCACCTCCGCCGCGCGGTGCGGGAGAGGGCGGCATGGGTGGCGGGCCACCGATGCGTTCGTTCTCCAGTGAAGGTGGAGGTGGGCCGCCTCCGGTCGAGCGTCAGACGTGGGACGAGCGCCGGGATCCGAGCAAGCGCAAGAAGGAAGCGGCACCGAAGAAGAAGAAGGTGCGTGCTGCCGATCGTGGTCATGCCCGGCGAGAAAACGAAGGGTTTCGTGCCCCTCGTGCGCGCGGCTTGATGGACGATTGGGACGAGGAATGAAGCGCTGCCGCCTCACCCTCGAGGCGGCGTCGCGTGTGCTCGTTTGACCTACGTCGCGGCAACCCCTGAAAGGGAGCCGCGGCGTGAGAGCCACTCCGAGCAGGGGCTGTGCACTGCTTTGCTCGTCGCACGCAATCGACGCCCGCTCGCGGCAGGCGAAGCTCGCTAACGCAGCGTTACTTCGGGGCCGGTTAATTGGCCTGTACAGCGTTCTTACGTGTACAGAGTCAATTCGCACCGTCGGCGAACGGCACGTGGTAGGAAAGCCTCCGGTCGGCGCCGTTCCTCTCCCAGTCACGCCGCGCGATCGCTAGCGGCTCCTTTCTCTTCGCGGCCCTCTAACTCGCTGGCTGCCGCCTCTGCGGTGGCTCCCGTTGTCGGCAGTCCACCATGCGTCGCATCCTGTCCCCTTCGAGGCCAAGTTCTTGCTACTGGCTTGAAGCTCCATGATTTTCGATTGGCTTTACGGGCTATTTTCGAACGATCTTGCCATCGATCTCGGCACGGCGAACACGCTCATCTACGTCAAGGGGAAGGGGATCGTCAGCTGCGAGCCGTCGGTGGTGGCGGTCACGAAGGACGCTCGAGGCGACAATCGGGTGCTCGCCGTGGGGCGCGAAGCCAAGGAGATGCTCGGGCGCACGCCGGGTAACATTCGGGCGATCCGCCCGCTCCGCGACGGCGTCATCGCCGACTTCGAGATCACCGAGGCGATGCTGCGCTACTTCATCGCGCGCGCGCACAACCGAAAGACGCTGGTCAAGCCGCGCATCATCATCTGCGTGCCGTTCGGGATCACCGAGGTCGAGAAGCGCGCAGTGAAGGAGAGCGCCGAGAGCGCTGGCGCGCGCGAGGTGTACCTGATCGAAGAGCCGATGGCGGCCGCGATCGGGGCGGGGCTCCCGATCACCGAGGCCAGCGGGAATATGATCGTCGATATCGGCGGAGGCACGACCGAGGTCGCAGTCATTTCGCTCGCGGGTATCGTGTATTCGCAGAGCGTGCGCGTCGGCGGCGACAAGATGGACGAGGCAATCGTCGCCTACATGAAGCGCAAGTACAACATGGCGATCGGCGAGCAGACGGCCGAGCGCATCAAGATCACTATCGGGCACGCCTACGCAGCCGATCAGTCCATCTCCATGGAGGTCAAGGGCCGCGATATGGTCGCCGGTATTCCGAAGACCGTCGTGGTGAACGCCGAAGAAATCCGCGAGGCCGTGACTGAACCCGTCAACGCCATCGTCGAGGCGGCTCTCTTGGCGCTCGAGCGCACGCCCCCGGAGCTCGCCGCCGATATCGTCGACAAGGGTATCGTGCTCACGGGCGGCGGCGCCTTGCTCAAGAACCTCGATCTGCTCCTCCGAGAGGAGACGGGGCTGCCGGTCATGGTGAGCGACGACCCCATCAGCGCCGTGGTGCTTGGCAGCGGCAAGGCGCTCGACCACATCGAGCTGCTCAGGGAAGTCGCCATCAGCTGAGGTCCGTCGAACGCTTCGGTACCTCGAGTCGAGTGTAGTGAGTCGAGTGTAATGTACTGAGTTGCGGCGTAGCGAGCCGCAGCGCCCCAGGCCCAGCTGGGGCAGGTTGGGATAGCAGGTTAGGCAGTGGGTCCGTTTAAACGCTACCGTGATATCGCGCTGGTGATCCTCCTGCTCGCGGTGCCCTTCTTTTTCCTTCGCGCGAACATCCGGCGACCGGAAGAGACGAGCTTCGTGGATCGCACGCTGCTCACGCTGTCGGCGCCGATCGAGTACGCTTTCTCCGCCGTGGCGCGCGGCGTTTCGAGCCTGATCGCCGAGTACGTGTACCTGGTCGACGTCAAGCGCGACAACAATCGCCTCGTCTACCAGAGCGCGCGGCTGGAGGCGAAGCTGAGCCAGCTCTCGGCGATTGAAGCCGAGAATCGCCGACTCCGTCGCCTCCTGGGCCTGCGCGATCGGGTGGGCAGCGAGACGGTGAGCGCTCTGGTCGTCTCCAAGGACACCACCGACTACTTCCGTGTGGCTCGAGTGACGCTCGACACCGCCGCTCCCGGCATCAAGCCGAACATGCCCGTGCTGTCGCTCGAAGGCGTGGTCGGCACGGTGCGGCGGGTCGCAGGCGAAAGTGTGCAGGTTCAGCTTGCGGTCGACAGCGGGTTCGGCGTCGATGTGGTGGTCGAGCGCACTGGCGCGCGGGGCTTCGTGCGCGGCGCCGGCGACAACGCGCGGTACCTGGTGCGCGTCGAGTACGTACAGAGCAGCGACAGCATCAACGTCGGCGACGTCCTGGTGACGAGCGGTTTCGGCTGTCGCTTCCCCAAGGGGCTGCCGGTGGCGCGCGTCACCAAGGTGGTCAAGCGCGACTTCGGCATTTACCAGAGCGTCGAGGCCGAGCCCGTGGTGGATTTCTCGCGCTTGACCGAGGTGCTGATCGTGATGAGCGGCGACGAGAACTGCAAGCCTCAGAGCGGGGGCGAGCGCTGAGATGCGAAGCGCGGCGTTCCTCTCGGTCGGCGTGCTGTTGATCGTCGTGCAGGGGAACCTCTATCCGCTGCTCGGGTATCTGGGCCTACACGGTGCGACACCGAGCCTGGTCCTCCCGCTCGTGATTTTCCTGGGCGTGCACGAGACTTCGATGGCGAGGGGCTCGCTCTTGGCATGCGGCCTCGGTTACGCGACAGATCTGCTGGCGTCGGCGCCGATCGGCCTGTTTTCCCTGATGGCGGTCGCGATCTGGTGGCTCGCGCGCATCGCCGGCGTCCGGCTCACGGCGCAGACGTGGTGGACGAAGGCGGCCCTCGCGTTCGGCTTCTCGTTGGTCGAGAGCGTGCTGGTGCTGGTGCTGCTGGCCATCTTTGGAGCAGACCCGCAGCGACCGCTCGAGATCGCGAGCGTGGCGCTGCCGCACGCCGCTTCGACGGCGCTTTGCTCGCTCTTGATCTTTCCTCTCGCTCAGCGCATCCACCAGGGGGCGGCACTGTCTCGTGCCTTCGAGGGCCTCGGCCGATGAAGTTGTTTGTCCAGCGTTCCGACGTCGGCGAGTTTCGCCGTCGCTACCATTTCATGGTGCTCGGCATCCTGGTCGCCTTCGCCGTCCTCACCGCCCGGCTCGCGCAGTTGCAGATCGCCGAGGCGCAGAACCACCGCTCGCAGGCGCGGCGCAACATCGTCGGGCGGGTGACCCTGGCGACGACGCGCGGGGTGATCCGCGACTCGCAGGGGCGAGTGCTGGCCGCGAATCGTCCCTCCTACGACATCTACGTCGTGCCGGACGTGATCGACATGAAGGACACGTGGCCGCGTGCGGTGCAGCTGATGGGGCTCGACGCCGCCAAGGCGCGTGACTACCGGCAGCGCATCCTCGACATCCGCGCCAAGGGGGGCAAGCGCAAGCTCCAGCAGACGCTGCTCGAGGTTGACGTCAACCGCGACGTGGTCGCGGCGCTGGAGACGCACGCGGCAGAGCTTCCCGGAATCGACGTCGTGCCCACGCCCGTGCGCTACTATCCCTACGGCCAGGTCGGCGCGCACCTTCTCGGCTACATGCGCGAGATCGACGCCGAGGGCCTCGCTCGGTACGACGGCGAGAACTACCGCGCGGGTGACCGCATGGGCGCGGTCGGCGTCGAGCGCCGCTGGGAGAGCTACCTGCGCGGCCAGCGCGGCTGGCAGAAGGTGGTGCGCGGACAGAACAGGCGGGCGCAACGCACCGGGCTCGGTGAGCAATATCTCGAGGAGCCACGGCGGCTCGAGCCCATCCCGGGGCGCGACATCTCCCTCACGATCGACATCGAGCTCGAGAAGGCGATCCAGCGAGAGATGCGGGGCCAGCTCGCGGGGGCGGTCGTGGTGGTCGACGTGCGCACGGGTCGCCTGCTGGCGGCGCTGAGCAAGCCCGGCTTCGACCCCAACATCCTGTCGGGCGAGGAGGGCAAGGAGGCCATCCGCGACGCGTTTCGGCGCCTCAGCCGCGACCCGCTCAAGCCGCTGCTCGACAAGACGACCTCCGCCGTTTACCCGCCCGGCTCGACCTACAAGCCCTTTAGCGCGCTCGCCGCGCTCGCCGACGGGCTCATCGACCCGAACGCCGAGGTGGACTGCATGGGTGGGTATGAGTTCGGGCGGCGTTACTTCCGGTGCACCGGCGTGCACCGCAAGGTAAACCTGCACGAGGCGATCGTCCGCTCGTGCAACACATACTTCTACGCTCTCGGCGAGCTGATCCACATCGACCAGCTGGCGAAGGTCGGCATGGACTTTGGTTTCGGCGCCAAGACGGGCATCGGCATCAACCCGGAGGCGCGCGGCCGCATGCCGACGCGCGCCTGGTATGCGCGCCGCTACAAGGGCGACGGCTTCCGCGGTGGCTTCACGCTGCTCGCGGCCATCGGGCAGGGTGCCACCACGGTGACAGTGCTGCAGCTGGCGCTCGCCTACGCGGCGCTGGCCAACGACGGCACGCTCTACCAGCCGCAGCTCGTGCGCAGCATCGAGACGAGCTCGGGCACCACCGTGCAAGAGTTCCCGCCGCGCGTTCGTAGCATCATCGATGTCGAGCCCGGTCAGCTGGCGCTGATCAAGAACGCGCTCCACGGCGTCGTGGAAGACTCCGAGGGCACGGCCTACAGCGAGTCGGTCGGCGACGTCGACGTCGCCGGCAAGACGGGCACCGCGCAGGTGAGCCACGTCACCCCCCGCAGCGTGGATCCCAAGCGGGTCTGGTACTTCAACCGCGACCACGCATGGTTCGCTGGCTACGCACCCGCCAACGCCCCCGAGATCGCGATCGTGGTCTTGATCGAGCACGGCGGCGGCGGCGGCAAGAACGCGGCCCCGGTGGCGATGCGCGTCGTCGACGCCTGGCAGAAGCTCGGCAAGAAGCGGCTCGCGGCGCGCGGGGGCGAGTCGTCGCGCAGAGACGGAGCGCACCTCTGATGGTGTTCGCGCGGGCGGCCAGGACTCGTGAGCAGTTCGACTGGCCGCTGTTCTTGGCGGTCGTCTGCATCGCGATCATGGGGGTGGTCAACCTGTACAGCGCGACCAGCCCGTACATCGACGACCCGCGTCGCTCCGGCCTCGCCGACATGTACGTGCAGCAGGTGTACTGGCTCGTCATCGGTGGCCTGCTCGGGACGCTGGCGGCCGTCGTCGACTACCGCACCATCGAGCGCTTCGCGTACGTGCTCTATGGCATCGGCGTCTCCAGCCTGGTGCTCGTGCTGCTGCTCGCGTCCGACATCCGCGGCTCGTCGCGATGGATCGAGCTTGGCCGCTTCGCGTTTCAACCGAGCGAGTTCATGAAGCTGTTCGTGGTCGTCGCGATCGCTCGTAAGCTCGCTGACGACCCGCGCACCGAGGCGCGCACGCTGCTCGACATGGTGCCTGCGGCCATGCTGTTCGTGATCCCGGCCGTGCTCGTCATGGCGCAGCCCGATTTCGGAACATCGATGATCTACACGGCCTGCGCGCTGACCATGCTCGCCCTCGCGCGCGTGCGGCGCAGCAGCCTGGCGCTGGGCGTGATTGGGGTCATCCCGATCGCCTGGGGAATGTGGCACTTCGGGCTCCGGGAGTACCAGAAGCACCGCATCCTGAGCTTCCTGGACCCAGAGGCGGATCGAACGGGCACGGGCTGGCACGCGCTGCAATCCCGGACGGCTATCGGAAACGGTGGCCTCTGGGGCGAGGGTTTTCGCGAGGGCACCCAGAACCAGTTCGGCTTCCTGCCCGATCAGTTCTCCGATTTCCCGTTCAGCGTGTTCGCTGAAGACTGGGGTTTCATCGGCTGCATGGCGCTCTTGGCCCTTTACGCCTTCGTGTGCGCCTGGGCGATCAACATCGCGTCGCTCGCGAAAGATCGCTTCGGCGCCGCGGTGGCCGTCGGCATCGGCGCGACGTTCTTCTGGCACACGGTCTTCAACGTCGGCATGACGGTCGGCGTGCTGCCCGTGGTCGGCATCACGCTGCCGCTCTTCTCGTACGGCGGCTCGAGCACCCTCACCACGCTGGTTGGCTTCGGCCTGCTCATGAACGTGTCGCTCCGACGATAAAGCCGCGGCCACGCCATCGAGAGGTAACGAAGGGCAACGGAGGCTGCTCCGAAACCCTTCGCCTCGGGCCCCTCCTGCGTCAGTCGATCTTGAACAGCTCGTCGAGATCGGAGCGGCTGAGCTTCTTCGCACCGCCGCTGTCCTCGGTGAGCACCGCGGAGACGAGTTCCTTCTTCTTCTCCTTGAGCTCGAGGATCTTCTCTTCAATGGTGCCCGCAGCGACCAAGCGATAGACCGTGACGACCTTCTTCTGGCCGATGCGGTGCGCACGGTCGGAAGCCTGGTCCTCCACGGCGGGGTTCCACCAAGGATCGAAGTGGATCACCGTATCGGCAGCCGTCAGGTTCAAGCCCGAGCCGCCTGCTTTCAGGCTGATCAGGAAAACGGAGATGGTCGGATCCTGCTGGAAGCGGTCGATGCGCTCTGTGCGATCTTGCGTTGACCCGTCGAGGTATTCGTAGCGCACGCGGTCTTCGTCCAGCGCGTTCTTGAGGATCTTCAGCATCGACACGAACTGGCTGAACACCAGCACACGGTGCCCGCCCGCCTGCGCCTCTTCGATCAGCTCGCGGAAGGCCTGCACCTTGGCGCTGTCATCGTGCGAGAACTCGCGCGGCAGCCCGAGCAGTCGCGGGTCGCAGGCCGCCTGGCGCAGCTTCGTCAGCCCGGCGAGAATGTGCAGCTGGCTCTTGGCCATGCCGACGCGGTCGAGTTCGCCCATCACCTGCGCCCGCACCTCGCGCAGCACCTGCGTGTAGATGGCGCGCTGGTCGGGCCCGAGATCGATCACCTTGTCGCTCTCGATCTTCGGCGGCAGGTCTTTCGCGACCTCCATCTTGGTGCGCCGCAGGATGAAGGGGTGAATGATCGATTTGAGCCGCGCGGCCGCCTTGGAGTCACCTTGATCGATGGGGCGTGAGTAGCGTTCATCGAACTTGGCGAGCGGCGGCAGGATGCCCGGCGAGACGAAGTCGAAGATCGACCAGATCTCCGTCAAGCGATTCTCTATCGGCGTGCCCGTGAGCGCTAGCCGGCGGCTCGGTACGAGCTCCTTGGCTGCCTGCGCTGTCGCGCTCTGCGGGTTCTTGATCGCCTGAGCCTCGTCCAGAATCACATAGTCCAGCTTGAGCTTCGTGAGCAGATCGATGTCGCGCCGAAGCAGCGCGTAGCTGGTGATGATGACGTTGACGTTCGTCAGGTCTTTCGTTTGCTCTTTGCGACCAGCGCCGTGCCACAGGGCCGTCGTCAGCGTCGGGCCGAAGCGATCGATCTCGCGCACCCAGTTGCCGACCACGCTCGTCGGGGCGACGATCAGCGCGCGCAGCGTCTTTTGCTCCTGCTTGACCAGCAGCATGAGCGCGATGGTCTCGATCGTCTTGCCGAGGCCCATGTCGTCGGCGAGGATGCCGCCGGTGGCCAAATCGTGCACGAACTTGAGCCACGACAGGCCCTGCTCCTGATAGGGGCGCAGGGTCGCCTTGAGGGCGCGCGGCTTCTTGATCTGCTTGATCTCGTCGATCGAGGAGAGCTTCTTGAACAGCTGCTTGGTCTGCGCCGTCACCTTGGCGTCCGGGATGTGGCTGAGCAGCTCTTGCACGCGACCCGCCTGCGAGAGCGGCAGCTTTCCGTTCTTGCCCGCGCTCGCGAGCAGCTCGACCTCGCGCGCGACCAAGGCCTCCACGCGGTCGGCGTCGAGCGGTGCGTAGGAGTCATCCGAAAGCCGAACGAACTTCTTGCCCTCGCGCAGGCACTGCTCGAGCTCCTTTCGGTCGATCGTTACCCCGTCGCTCTCCCAGGTGATCTGCACGTTCAGCCAGTCGACGCCGCTCGACACGCGAGCCTGCATCTGAATTGGCTTTGAGCGTAACTGCACACCGACGAGCTCCTCGGGGACGTAAAGATCCCAGCTCTCGGGCAGGCTGCCGATGCCCTCCGACCAGAAGCGCAGCGCGTCTTGCCCCTCGGCGACGAAGTTCTCTCCGCTCTCGCTCGATTTGAGGCCGTGATCGAGCAGCAGTTGCACGGCCTCTTGCTGCGCGACGATGTCGGCGCGCACGCAGGTCGCTCGCTTCTGAGAGTCTGTCGGCGGCTTGAGGATGATCGGAGGTGAGATTCCGTCAGCGCGCACCTCGACCTCGATGTCTCCGTACGCCGTTCGCAGAGAGACCTCTGCGTTCACGAGTGAGCCGCCCGCGCGCAAGCGGAACTGCGGCGGCAAGTCTACCACGTCAGCGACCGCCGACAGGTCGGGCAGGGGAGCGCCGAGCTCGAGCGAGAGCCGCGGCAGAGAGTTGGTGATCAGGTTGAGGAGCTCGGTGGAAGGCTCCGCGATGGTGGGAGCGCGCAGCAGCCGCCGCAGCGCCGCCGGCGAGACGCGCGCGTCGATCGGTCGCGCGATGCCCTCGGTGGTGTCGATGTGCCAGCCGGGAGAGCCCTCGAACCAGCCGCCGTTGTTGAGCGAGAAGCGACGGCCGTTGCCTTCGCGCTCGAAGCTGGCCTTGGCCACGATCGTGTCGTTGCCGACCATCTCCAGATCGAAGTGGGGGCGCAGCGCCTCCTGGGAGAATCTGAGCTGCATCAACGCTGGCTCGAGCAGCACCCGGCGGCCTTCGAGCTTTGGCAGCAGGTCGGCGGCGTCTTCGCCCCGCACGTCGACGGCAGGGTGCCGGGCGTTGCCGCTCTCGAAGCGGGACAGCGCGCGCAGCGCCTCGCGATCGGCAGTCGGAGAGACCGCCTGCCAGGTCAGCGCCGAGCTCGGCAGCAGCGGCAGGCGGGCGCCGAGGTCGAGCACCGTGATGGTGAGGCCACCCGAGCGGACGTGAACCCGATACTCCAACTCCATCCGCTTGAGCGCCCCCTCGGGCGCTAGCCAGGCACTGAGACCCGTCGCGCGCCCGCCGTTCTCGGGAGCGGGCAGATCGACCCGCGAGGCTACCTGGGTGGGTTGCGCTTGAGCGCGCCGCCGGCGCTCGCGGCGCCGGCTGGGCTTGCTGTCCCGAGCGGGCGGGGTGGGGGTCGGGGGGCCGTTGGTGGCCTGCGAGGGGTCGCGCCGGTTCTGCGAGTGCTGCGGCTGAAGTTGCTGCGACGATTGCTGCAGCGGCTGCTGCGGCTGGGTCTGTTGCGCCGGTTGCGGCTGCGGTGGTTGCTGCGCGCGAGCCTGATTGCGCACCGTGATCAGCAGAGCCGCGACGTGCTTGCAATGGTGGCCGGTCTTCTGGAACGCCGGGCAGCTGCACTGAGAGGAGATGCCATCTCCACCGAGCTGAATGGTCGTCAGGTAGGGGTCGTTGTCGGAGCCCTTGATGCGAGCCGTCGCATCAGACTGGCTGACCTTGAGATCGCCGACGACCTTGCGCTTCTCGTAGTCGAGACCGCGCAGAAACGTGCGTGCTCCGAGCAGGCGGCGAAGGCCTCGGTCAGAGAGGGTGGAGAGAGCACCGGCAATAGAGGATGACACGGGTCGCCTTGATGGTTTTGGGTTGGGATCAGAGGGAGAGCGGCACCGTAGCCAGCGACGACACCACTGTGGCCTTCAAGCCGAGCAGCGCGGCGGGGCCGATGCAACGCTCCAGGAATTCGATGACGGAGTGAGTGTTCGACGCGCCCTCGCTGCCGTCGCGGCGAGCGCGCGCGAGCTCGAGGCTCGTGCCCTGCGCCATGAGCGCCGCCGAACAACCGGTGAGCGCGCCGAGAGCGCTGAACGCCATCAGCCCGTAGGCGATGAGCGCACCACCCGACGCGTAGAACAATCGGATCGAGAGCGCGACCGCGAACGGCGCCAGCACGGCGCCGAGCGACAGCGGCAAGAGCGCCTGTGTGGCGCTCTGGGTCGCGAGCAGCACGCTGGCTCGATAGCTCGGCCGCGCCCCTCGCGAGTGAGGCCCGGGATGCGGCGAGTCGGAGCCGTGCGCGTCGCCGAAGGCGTC